>ENA-ORBV01001503-ORBV01001503.1-microbial-mat-metagenome-genome-assembly--contig:-NODE-1503-length-51637-cov-9.262820_pt1 | contig 51637 bp, 39 predicted proteins | sample MGYA00237777_ERZ505514 | MGnify/ENA primary metagenome ERZ505514 (study PRJEB26160, sample SAMN06269048) | microbial mat metagenome | isolation source: Oligotrophic lake microbial mat | place... | reverse complement strand
TCATCGGCGGCTACACCGGCGTTCCCCGCCGGACGATTGTATCGAATCTTCAACTGTTGCTGGCGGCCAAGACGCTCCGATGCGACAGCGGTTTGAGCGGCTGGTCTTTGCTCAAAGAAGAACTCCTGGAACTCTCCGGCGCCGACACCCAGCCCGCCGAAAACTCGGCCCATGACGATCTCGCCATCGCCACCGGCCTCGCCGCCTGGGCGGCAGCCTCTGACTTCCCTGAACTCCTCCCGGAAGCCGATGACGAAACCGTCCGCCGCGGCCTTACTGGCCAAGGTCCGCTCTTCTAACTGCGAAACCCAACCGCGATCTGATCTTGAGATTTCCCATCGTCGGCAATCCGCACTGGATCTTTGACAATCGAAGATACGAGTCCTCACCATAAGTGTATCCACGCTCCGGGGCGGCCAATCGAAAGCGGGACACACTGGGGCCGAAAATCTCGACGGCCCCAGCGGAGCATATCGAAAAAACTATATACCCGCCGCAAGCCAAGCCCCTCTCACCGTAAAATAGAACATGCGCATCGCCCTCGGCCAGATCAACACCACCGTCGGTGATCTCTCCGGTAACGCCGGCATCATGCTTCGCACCGCCCGTCGCGCCGCCGAAACCGGCGCCGATGTCGTCGTCTTTCCGGAGCTTTCCCTCCTCGGTTACCCGCCCCAGGATCTATTGGATCGCCCCGCCCTCGTCGAACAGGCCCAAACGGAAATCCAAAACCTCGCCACTGCCGCCGCGCCGTTGAAAATCTCCATCGTCTGCGGCACCGTTGATCCCGTCGACTCTCCCGAAGGCAAACGCATCTGGAACACCGCCGCCGTCCTCCAACGCGGCCACGTCCATTTCCGCCAGCGCAAAATGCTGCTGCCCAATTATGACGTCTTCGACGAACAGCGCTACTTCCGCTCCGCCGATAAGCAGGACCTCCTCCACCTGGGCGCCAATTCCGTCGCCCTCACCATTTGCGAGGACGCCTGGAACGACAAAAACTTCTGGGATAAACGCCTCTACGAACGCGACCCCGTCGACGAACTCGTCAAGCAGGGAGCCCGTGTCCTCATCAGCATCAACGCCTCGCCCTACTATATGGGCAAGCGCGAACAGCGCCGCCAGATCTTCGCCAACACCGCCCGCCGCCACCGCATTCCCGTCGTCTATGTGAACCAGGTGGGCGGCAACGATCAACTCGTCTTCGATGGCTCCAGCTTCGCCATGGATCCCACCGGCAAAGTCATCGCTCAAGCCGCCAGCTTCTCCGAAGACCTCGTATTCGCTGACATCGACACCAACAAAGGCGACCTCCACGCCACCCACCCCAACGAACACGACGCGACTTACGAAGCCCTCGTCCTCGGCACGCGGGACTACATTCGCAAGTGCGGTTTTTCCAAAGCCGTCATCGGCCTCAGCGGCGGTATCGACAGCTCTCTCGTCGCCTGCCTCGCCGTCGAAGCCCTCGGCCGGGAAAACGTCACCGGCATCGGTATGCCCGGCCCCTACTCCAGCGACCATAGCGTCTCCGACGCCCGCGCCATGGCCGAAAAGCTCAATATCCGCTTCGAAATCATTTCCATCAATCCTGGATATCAAGCAGCCAACGAAGCCCTCGCCGATATCTTCGCCGGTACTGAAAAAGGCGTCGCCGAAGAGAATATCCAGTCCCGCCTCCGCGGCCTCACGCTGATGGCGTTCTCCAATAAGTTCAATACCCTCGTCCTCACCACCGGCAATAAAAGCGAGATCGCCGTCGGCTACTGCACCCTCTATGGCGACATGTGCGGCGGCCTCGCCGTCATCTCCGACGTGCCCAAAACGCTCGTCTACCAACTCTGCCGCGTCGCCAACAAACGGCTCGGCAACGCCATCCCCGAAACGGTCTTCACCAAGCCTCCCAGCGCCGAACTTCGCCCCGATCAGAAGGACTCCGATTCGCTTCCCGAATACGAAATTCTCGATCCGCTCTTGAAAGCCTACGTCGAAGACTTCCTCCCCCCCGCCGTCATCGCCGAACGCCTCAACTTGCCCCTCGCTCTCGTCCGTGAAGTCGTCGCCAAAGTCGACCGGAACGAATATAAACGCCAACAAGCCGCGCCTGGCATTAAGGTCACTTCCAAGGCCTTCGGCATGGGCCGCCGCTACCCCATCGCACAAAGGTATCGAGAATGAAAAAAATCATCTGGGCCGCCGGACTCACCCTCCTCGCCGCCGCCGCCATGCTCTCCCAGCCCGAAGTCCGTCAAGTCGTCGGCGCCCTCTCCGGCGGCCGTTTCTTCCTGCCAACGGGGCAAGTCGTCGAGCCCGCCGGCCGCCAACTCCCCCTCGACACTTTTCCCATGGCCGCCGTCCTCACGCCCAACAAGCGGCACCTCCTCATCCTTCACGGCGGCTATAACAAGCCTTCCGTCGCCGTCTTCGACCCCGCGTCGATGACCGAGCTTTCCCGCGTCTCTTTCGACGACGCCTGGCTCGGAATCGCCGTTCATCCCAACAGCCACACCGTCTATGTCGGCGGCGCTTCCCGCCACAACGTTCACGAACTCACGCTCTCCGACGAAGGCAATCTCGCCCCCTCCCGGGTGTTCGAAGTCACGCCCGCCGCCGAACGCCAGCCCACTGACTTTCTCGGCGATTTGGCTCTCTCCCCCAACGGCAGATTGATCTTTCTCACCGACCTCTACAACAACGCCATTAAGGTCGTTAACCCCCAGTCTGGCCGCGTCATCGAGAACTGGAAGACCGCTCGCCGTCCCTACAAAATCCTCTTCCACCCCGATGGCAAAACGTTCTTCGTCTCCAGTTGGGCCGACGGCACCGTTACCCAGCACGACGCCCAGACCGGTGTCATCGTCAATCGCGCCATCGCCGGCCCCCACGCCACCGACATGCTATGGCGCGAGAAGAAAACCGGCGATGAAGAAGGCGAATCCAATCAGTTCAAAGGACGCATCTTCGTCACCCTCGGGAACACGAATTCCGTCCGCGTCCTCGGCGTCAATGAGTCGAGAGAAATCCGTGCCCTTGAGACCATCAACGTCGCTCTCTTTCCGGATGCTCCTGCCGGCATGACCCCCAGCGCCCTCGCCCTCAGCGACGATAAAGACTCCCTCTACGTCGTCTGCTCGGACGCCAACGCCGTCGCCGCCGTCAACGTGACAACCGCCAGAAGCCGCGTTCTCGGCTTCATCCCCACCGGCTGGTATCCCACTGCGGCCCGCGTTTTGGACGACAAACGCCTGCTGGTCCTCAACGGCCGCGGCAACCGCAGCTTCGCCAATCCGCGCGGCCCCAGCCCCGTCCGCCTTCCCGCCAATGAGCACCTCGGCAGCGGCTCCAATCCCCAATACGTCGGCCGTCTCCAGCAAGGCTCCGCGTCGATCATCGCTACAGTCGATCCCGCCGACCTCATCGCCTGGACCGATCAAGTCCGCCGCAACACACCCTACACCGAAGAGAAGCGCTACCTCGGCCATCGTGGCGACTCCACCGTCATTCCCGCCCATTCATCGGACCGCTCTCCCATCGAACACGTCGTCTATATCGTCAAGGAAAACCGGACGTACGATCAGGTCTTCGGCGCCATCGGCAAAGGCAACAGCGATCCTTCGCTCACCGTCTTCGGCCCAAAAATCACGCCCAATCACCATAAGCTCGCCAACGAATTCGCTCTCCTTGACAACTTCTACGTCAACGCCGATGTCAGCGCCGACGGCCACAATTGGAGCACCGCCGCCATCGCGCCCGATTACGTCCAGCGCATGTGGCCCAACAGCTACGCCGGCCGCCGCAAAACCTACGACTATGAGGGTGGCGAACCGGCCGCCAACCCGCCCGCCGGCTATATCTGGAACAACGTCCTCGCCAAAGGCCTTCGCGTGCGCAACTACGGCTATCAGGTCACCAATCGTCCGCTCAAGGAAGTGAACAATAACAACCACGTCGCCGCCGTCCGCGATCAGGCGCTGGAGCGCCATACTAACCGTGCCTATCGCGCCTTCGATCTCGACTACCTCGACATCGATCGCGCCAAAGTCTTCATCTCCGACCTGGGCCGCATGGAGGGCGAAAAGCGCTTCCCGCACTTCACCGTCCTCCGCCTCGGTAACGATCACACGTCCGGCGCCAGCGCCGGCAAGCGCACGCCCGTCGCTCAGGTGGCCGATAATGACGCCGCCCTCGGCATGATCGTCGAGGCGCTCTCCCGCTCCAGTTTCTGGCCCAAAATGGCCATCTTTGTCCTTGAAGACGACGCCCAGAACGGCCCCGACCACGTCGATTCCCACCGCTCGCCGGCTTTCGTTATTTCGCCCTACGCCAAGCGCGGCGTCATCGATTCCACGTTCTACAACACCACCTCCATGCTCCGCACCATGGAACTCATCCTGGGCCTAAACCCCATGACCATGCACGATGCCGGCGCCCGTCCCATGGTGAGCCTCTTCGTTCCGTTCCCGGATCTGAAGGCCTACACCGCCGACAAGCCCAACGTCTCGCTCGAAGATCGCAACCCCGCCAATACCGCGCTCGCCCGCCGGTCCGCCCAATTGCGTTTCAACGAAGCGGACGAAATTGACGACGACGAAATGAACGAGATCATCTGGCTCGCCGTCCGCGGCACACCGCCCCCTACGCCCGTCCGTAGCTTCTTCGGAAAATAACGAATGCCGCAAATCGATGTCTGCTTCGTCTGGCACATGCATCAGCCTTTCTATAAGGACTTGGTGCGCGGCGAATACAAACTCCCCTGGACCCGCCTCCATGGTCTCAAGGACTACTACGGCATGGTGGAAATCCTGGCCGCCTTTCCCAAGGTCCACCAGACTTTCAACCTCGTACCATCCCTGCTGGTGCAAGTGGAAGACTACGCCGCGGGCAAAGCCGACGATCCCTTTCTGCGTCTCGCGCTCAAACCAGCCGAGTCGCTCACCGACACCGAAAAGCAGTTCCTCCTCCGGTACTTTTTCCAGGCCAACGTCGAGAATCTTATCTATCGCTATCCCCGTTATGCCGAACTTTACCAGAGCCGCACCCGCCCCTATTCCGCCCAGGATTTTCGCGATCTCCAGGTGCTTTCCCAACTCGCCTGGTTTGACGAATTTTTCCTCGCCGGCGATCCCGAGATCGCCGCGCTCGCCGCAAAAGGCCGCGACTATACCGTCGAAGATCAAGCCCTCCTAGGCCGTAAACAAACCCAAGTTCTAGGCCAGGTCATCCCCGTCTACCGCAAGTTCGCCGCCACCGGCCAGATCGAAATTTCCACGACGCCTTTTTACCATCCCATCCTCCCCCTCATCTGCGATTCCAACATCGCCGGCATGTCCAATCCGCATGTCCCGCTCCCCACTCGCTTCCACTATCCGGAGGACGCTCGCGAGCAACTCCGCCGCGCCCGGATCTATATGGAGCGGCAAACCGGTGTTGCGCCCGTTGGCCTCTGGCCCTCCGAAGGCTCGGTTTCCGATGAAGCGCTCACCCTCGCCGCCGAATGCGGGTTCAAGTGGTTCGCCACCGATAACGGCGTTCTTAGCCGTACGCTCGGCCGCAGCGCAGGAGTCGTCGAAACCTATCGTCCATATCTCTGGCAGCACAGCGGCCACGAACTCCACGGCCTCTTCCGTGATCACTATCTCAGCGATCTGGTCGGCTTCACTTACTCAAAAATGGGCCCTGCGGAAGCCGCCGATCACCTGATCTCGCGCATCGTCGAAAACGCGGGCGGCCGCGATGCTCTAGTGCCCGTCATCCTCGACGGTGAAAACGCCTGGGAATACTTTCCGGAGAGCGGCCGCGAGTTTCTCCGCCAACTCTACCAGCGTCTGGAATCGACGCCCAACCTGAACGCGCTCACCGTCAGCGAGGCCCTGGAACGCCATTCGCCCCAACCCTTGACCGGCATTTTCCCCGGCTCCTGGATCAACGCGAACTTCGACGTGTGGATCGGCTTCGATGAGGATAACCGTGCCTGGGAGTATCTGCTCCGCGCCCGCCAGATTTACGACAAATACGCCCACACCGTCGCTGACGCCGATCGCGAAGTCGCCTACGAGGAGATCCTCATTGCCGAAGGCTCGGACTGGTGCTGGTGGTACGGGCCGCACCACGAATCCGCCAACCGCGCCGAGTTCGATCAACTCTTCCGGGACCACCTGTCAAATGTCTACCGCCTACTGGGCCAACCGGCGCCTGAAGAACTGAGCCGCCCCATTTTGAAGCTCTCCGCGGAGGAACATAACATCCGCCCCGCCTCCCAAATCAACCCTGTCATTGATGGCGAAATAACGTCGTATTTCGAGTGGATGGGCGCCGGAGAGTACAAGGTGGATCACCGCCAGGGAGCGATGCACGGCGGCCGCAGCGGCCTCAATATGCTTTACTACGGCGGCAGCGGGGAGGAAATTCATCTCCGGCTGGACTTCGATCCCATGCCCCAGCCCGCGCTATTGGAAATCCGCATCAAGACGCAGCGTGGCGAGCACGTGCTCCGCCACCTGGACTTTGCCGCGCTGCGGACAGTGGAGACGTCCGTGCCCTTGGCAACTCTCGGCTACGTGCCCGGAGAAGTGGTTCCCTTCCAACTCTCCCTCTGGCTCGACAGTCTCCCTGTCGAGGCTCTTCCCCAAAACGGCTGGCTGGAAATCGACACGGGAGAGCCTTCGCACTGGCCGTAGGTCCATGGTGTCCTTGCTTACCCAGCCGCCGGACTCGACAGAGAGGCGCGGGTTCGGAAGTTCGGACCGCTGTGGTCGGTTCGCCGTCTTGCCTCTCTTAAGCGGAACCCGGTTAAGTTGCGGTGACCGGCGCAAGCGGGAGGGGCTACCCTTTATGAATATCCCGATGCAGCCCTTTAACGTTATAGCCAGCCTTGCGCAGACGCCGGCGCATCTCCTCGGCCATCATTACGCTCCGGTGGTGGCCGCCTGTACAGCCGAACGATATCGTCAGGTAGCTCTTGCCTTCCTCAATATAGTGGGGCAGTAGGAACGTCAGCAGTTCCGTGATCTTCGCCATGAACTCCTGCGTTTGCGGAAAGGACCGGACATACTTGGCGACCTTCGGATTCTTGCCGGTGAGCTTCTTGTACTCGGGAATATAGTTCGGGTTGGGCAGGAAGCGGACGTCGAACACGAGGTCGGAATCTGTGGGGACGCCATGGCGGAAACCGAAGCTGGTCACGTAAATCAGGACGCCCGATTGGTCGCGGCTGGCGCCGAAACGCTCGCCGATGAACTCCCGCAGTTCGTGGACGTTGAAGCGGGACGTGTTGATGACCAGGTCGGCGATGCGCTTGATGGGCTCAATCAACAGGCGCTCCTCCTTAACGCTGGAAGACACGGAGCGCTCGGCGCCTTTAAGCGGATGGGGCCGGCGGGTCTCACTGAACCGGCGAACAATGGTCGCGTCGTCGGCTTCCAGGTAGATAAGACGCGTGCGGATCTGCTTCTGCACCTGTTTGAAGATGGCGGGGAAGCGCTGCAGGGCTTCCCCTTCGCGAACATCGACGACAAGCGCCGCGTTGGAAATCCGCGGGCTGGATCCGGTCAATTCGGCGAACTTGGGAATGAGGCCCATCGGCAGGTTGTCCACCGAGTAGTAGCCGAGATCCTCCAGGCTCTTGAGTACGGTTCCTTTGCCGGAACCGCTCAGGCCGGTGATGATGACGAGTTCAGCTCCGGCGGGTATCGTACGCGGCGCGGACATCAGGCACGAACCACGTCGAAGTTGCCGTCGGCGCGCTGGATGACGACACTGATGCCGCCGGAATCGGCGTCGCGGAAGGCGACGTAATTCACGCTTTTGCGGCCCGCGACGAGAACGGCCTCATCGATATTCATCGGTTTCTTGCTGACTTTGGCTTCATAGAGCTTGGGGCGGCCGGAGGGCGCCGGAGTGGTTTTCACCGCGTCGGCGGCGGCCGCGGCGGTGGGTTTAACTCCATTACGTTTGCCGTCGCGGAGCTTGGCGGTGAGCTTGACGATCTGCTTTTCAAGTTTGGCCAGAGCCTCACTCACGGCGGGCAGGAAGGCCGGGCCGGCGCCGGCGCCGGCGAAGCTGTGGTGCAGAAAATTAACGGTGATTTCGGCCTTCTTGCCGCGCCCTTCACCGGTCAGGATCACATGCGCTTCTTTCTCCCCTTTCCTGTCGATCATCTTGCCCAGCTTGGCAAGTTTCGCCTCCAGGCGAGTCTTGTCGGCGGCCGTAAATTCGCCGTTGCCGCCAGTGTAACTGACTTTCATCATCGTCTCCTCGCGCGTACTCTTATTCTAGTTTTTGACGCGCCGTTGGTGCGTCGACGGAATCCTCAAATCCTCACGGTATTTGGCGACGGTCCGTCGGGTCACCTCGAACCCCTCCTGCCGCAGCCGCTCGGTGATATGCTCGTCGGTCAGCGGCTTCTTGGGGTCTTCATCGTCGATAATCTTCTTCACCTTTTGCTTCAAAACAAGTAGCGGGGTGCTGCTGCCCGAAGGGCCCTGGACGGCCTCCGAGAAGAAGAAGCGCAGTTCGAAAACTCCTTGCGGCGTATGCACGTATTTGCCGGCGACGGCGCGGCTCACGGTGGAGGCGTGAACGCCTATCTCCTCAGCCACTTCCTTGATCATCATCGGCCGGAGCTGAGTGATCCCGAAATCGAGGAACTCGCGCTGTCGATCGACCACACACTGGCATACGCGCATTATCGTGTGTTTACGCTGCTCAATATTTTTGATGAGCATGGCGGCGGAGCTGAAGCGCTCCTTAACGTAGTTGCGGACTTCCTTATCGGGCTCTTTCTCGCGGTCGAGCATTTTGAGGTACTCGCGGTTGAGCCGGAGTTGGGGCAGGTCGTCGTCATTCAGTTCGATGATGTAGCTGTCGCTGTCCTTAATGATATAGACATCGGGTTCAACCAGGCGGGCGCCAGCCCCGGAGTAACGGAGGCCGGGCTTAGGATCCAGGCGGCGAATGGCGTCCACGGCCGCTTCGATCTGTTCGATCGGGCGGCCGAGGACGCGGGAAATCTCCTTAAACTGCCTCAATTCAAGCAGCTTCATGTGCTTGTCCAGGATCTGCCAGGCAACCCCGCCGACACCGCCGCGGCTTTCCATCTGGAGCATAAGGCACTCGCGGACATCGCGCGCTCCGACGCCGGCCGGTTCCAGGGTTTGGATCTCTTCGAGCGCCTTTTCCGTATCGTCCAGGGTGTGGTTGCCGTACGTCGCAATCTCATCAATGGCCGCGACCAGGTAGCCGTTGTCGTCGAGGTTGCCGATGACGGTGTCGGCGGCATCACGCACTTCCGGGGGCATGACGAGCAGGCTCAATTGCTGGCGGAGCAGATCGGGAAGCGTGACGGGGGAACTGACGAACGTCTCCCAACTGGGTTTTTCGGCGGTCTCGCTGGCGGGACTCTTAAAACCGGGCTCGAGATATTCCTGAAAATAGTTGTCAAAGTCGATTTCGTCGAACGGATCGGCAGTAGTGGAGACGGGATCGGCGGGCGCGCCATCGACGATTTCGGGGATACCGGCGTTTTCGGAAGCCATTTCGATCCGGTCGTCTTCGGCCTCATATTGAGCGGGAGAGGCGGCGACATCCAGAACACCCTGATCCGATGGGTCGGAGACGCGTTCGCATTCCAGGATGTTTTGCAGTTCCTCCGGGGTGATCTCTTCGCCAGCATCGAGGGATTCCTCAAGGACGGGATTGGCGGAGATTTCCTGAACAATCATCTCCCGCAATTCCAGCCGATTAAGTTGCAGAACCGACACCAATTGAACGAGGCCCGGCGTCAGGATCTGCTTCTGCGCGACCCCGACCTGAAGCCGCTGAGAAAGCATGCTCATCGCTTCTCCATTTTAACGCGAAGAAGGCCCGCCAGACGATCGGCGATTTCCCCTAGGTGAAATTCGGGGAGGCGGGCAGGGCGAATGCCGGGACCCCAGGCAGCGTAAACGGAGCGATAGCGGGTAGGCCAATGGCCGTGATTTCCGGTTTCGTGGGGCTTGGCGATGAGTACATCATTCCCAGGGCCAAACCAGACGCCGGGGGCGGGTTCGAAGATAAATTTACCTTTTAACGGGGGGGCGAAGCGCTCGATTTCAGCGGCGGGGATCTCCCGGCCGATGCCGTGTTCGGCGGAAAGTTGCCGGAGCCAAGCCGCGGCCAGCGGAGCGGCGGCGATGACGAAGCCGCCGCGGATTTCGATTCCGGTGATATTGTCCCGTTCGGCGGCAAACTTCAAGTTCACCGATTTGACGGCTTTTTCGAACCCATGATCGCTGACCAGGACGAAGCGGCCTCCCTTCGGAAGAGCGCCGAGCATTTCGCCAATGAGTTCGTCGGTGCGTTCGACGATGGCGTGGGCTTCAACGGTAAAGGGGCCGTTGTCATGGGCTTCGGAGTCGAGATCGACCAGATGAACGAAGACGGCGTCGGCTTTTTGAAGCAGGTAACGGGTGGCGAGGGTGCGGGTACGGTCGTCCATCCACTCCTGCTGGAATGACGGAAAGCGGGCGGCGATTTCCTTGCAGAGAGTGGCGGGTTTGGCCTTGGAACAGATGGAGGGGGTGTCCATGGAGCCGCCGCGGCGGCGTTTGAAGTATTCAGGCAGGTTGAAGGCGACGGGAGCGTCGACGGTGACGGGCCAGGTGATGGTGGCGGTTTTGAGGCCCGCCTTAGCGGCGGCGTCGAGAAGGGTTGGACGCTTCAACAGGCTGACGGACCAGTAGTAGTCGCCTCCTTCGTCCGCCGGACGGCGGTTGGAGAGAATGCCATGATCCCAGGCATCGGTACCGGTGAGGATGGTGGTGTGGGACGGCCAGGTGACGGTAGGAAGGATGCCGATGACGCCTATGGACGATTCGCCTTCCTTAAGGACACGGCGGAGGTTGGGGATTTTAAGACTGGGGTTGTCGAGGTAGCGCTGGTCGAGGCCATCGACGGAGACGACGAGGAGCGCGGCGGCGAGAAGGGTTGTCATTTGGCTGATTGCGAACTGCGGAGATCGGGGAGGGCGAGAAACATGGCGAGTGCGATGAAGGCGGCGCCGGTCCAATAGGGGGAGGAGGGTCCGAAGCGATCAAAGACGAGCCCGGCCCAGGCGGGACCGGCGACGCGGGTGAGGCTGAGGACGCTTTGGGTGGTGCCGAGGATGCTGCCCTGTTCGTTGGCGGCGGAGCGCTGGGAGATCATGGCGTTGAGCGTGGGATTAGTGAACGAGCTGCCGACGGCGATCAGGGCGACGCCGGGGAAGAGCCAGAAGGCGGTCGGCGCGAAGGCGACAAGCAGGAAGCCGAGGAAGAAGAGGACGAAGCCCTGCACGGCCATTTTGCGCTCGCCGAGGATCGGCATGAGTTTACGAACGACCACGCCTTGCATGATGGCGACCAGGAGGCCGATGAAGGCGAAGACCCAGGCGTTATGATCGGGACCGAATTGGAAGCGCTCAATGGTGTAGTTGGAGAAGTTGGTCTGGAGTCCGGCGAAGGCGAAGTTCAAAAAGAAGAGGGCGAAGAGGAACATGCGAATCTCGGGACGGGCGAGGGCGCCGGCGACGGATTGGAGGGGGTTGGATTCACCGGCGGTGATAGTGCCCTTTTTCCGGCGGTCGGCGGGCAGGGTTTCCGGGAACATAAAGTAACCGAAGGCGGCGGTGCAGAGCGCGACGCAGCCGGCGGCATAGGCGGGGGCCTGGAGACTGATTTTGCTGAGGAGGCCGCCGAGGGCCGGACCGATGATGAAGCCGAGGCCGAAGGCCATGCCGATGAGCCCGAAGTTTTTGGCGCGGTCCTTGGGAGGGGAGACGTCGGCGATAGCGGCCATGGCGGTGGAGATGTTGCCGCCGGTAGCGCCGTCGATGATGCGGGCGATAAACATGACCCAGAGAGATCCCGCCCAGCCGAAGAGGAAGTAGCCGAAGGCGCTGCCGAGGATGGAGAAGATGAGGACGGGGCGGCGGCCGACGCGGTCGCTGAGCGCGCCGAGGACGGGAGCGGCTACGAACTGGGCCATGGAAAAGGCAACCGAGAGCATGCCAACGGTGAAGGCGTCGGTGCGGAACTGGCGGACCAGGTAAGGCATTATCGGGATGAGAATGCCGACGCCGAGGAGGTCCAGGAAGACGGTTAGGAACACGAAGATCAGCGTGCGGCGCTGTTGGGCATCGGTTGTTGGTTTTAGGGGGGCGGTGCCCGGCCGTGGCGCTGACATCTCCTTCCAGTTTCGCAGACACGCGTATTTTTAAGAGGCCCTTTGCTCCTGGGCGGCGCGCTCAAACATGGCGGCGGTGATTTCGGAGCTGCTGGGCCAGTGGCCGCGGCGTTGGCCGGCGTGCGTTTGATAATCCTGCAGGTTTTCCGGATCGGGTTGGACGACTCTGCCGTACTCGCTCCGTCGAAAACACACCGCTTCAGAATGTTATTGAACGCATCCACCGAAAACGTCAACTCGTCCCGGGTTACCGCGCTCCCCTCCGTCGTCAGCGTGGTCACCGCCCGCGTATCGATCCCAAAAACCAGATACTCCTGCGGCCCCGTCGGCGTGACCAGCAAATTGTTCGCGCTATTTCGAGTCTTATAAGTCTGCCCAATCGTTCGCTGTTCACCCCCCACACCGAGAACCACGGTATTGTACTCTTTCCCCTCTCGCCAGCCTGTATTGCCCATCGCGCTCAGCGCCGCCATCCGCAGCGGCGAACCGTGGAACGTATGCGTTGCCGTCCGCAGCGTCGCGTCCGCCGGCGTTTTGTCCGCCACCGTGACCACTAGACTAAGTGGTTACTCCGTATAACCTTCGTCACTTCGACTTTCGCCTAGGAGGATCAGCCGCAGGATCGCTATTCGTGGTCGCCTCCGGGATAATGCGGCGAACCTCCATTTCGAACGGAGGCCGGAATCGTGCTGCAAGATCGGAGTCCGACGCGCCTTTAGGCAAGATGCGGAACGAGAACACAATCGTTGCTTCGCTGCCCGCTGTGAACCGCCATTTCTTGGCGGCTTCCACTGCGGCGGCAGCAAGTAGCTTATGCCCCTCGACAACATTGGCCGCCGTGACGGCTCCAGATTTGTCGATCACCAACTTCACCTTTACTTGTCCGCCAGTCGAGGAGTAGACGGCTACCAGTGGATAAGCCGGAGCAACAGCTTCCACAAGTGACGCTTTTTCGTCTTGGGCCCAGGCCAACGGCATCGCACAAACGAGGCCAATCAGCGGGCTGAGTAAATAAAGTGCCCTTCTCATGCGAGCCTCATTTCGGGTAAAGCACAGATCCCGGATTTTGCGGCGCTTTTTCAACCGCGGCCCAGATTACCGCGCCGAGCGGCAGGATGGTTTCGTGAATGGTCACGGCATCGACAAGGTCGCGCACCTCACGGCGGCCGGCGGCGGCCATGACTTTATTCGCGGCAAGATCGACGGTGTGGAGAATAAAGCCGAACACCTCGTCGCGCATCGTTGGAAAAAACCGATAGTCGCTGTCGGCGACCCATTCCAGGCGTGTGGCGCTATCTTCGTGCGTCACTTCGGCGGTGTATATGAGCGGCAACTGCCGGAGCCAAGTAATTCTGTAACCCGCGGCTTTGAGTGTCTCCGTGTCCGCCTTTGCCGCCTGCGCGACCCGCTCTTCCCGATCATGGAAAATATCGATATCCGCCGAGTAACGGGGCGCGTTTCGGTTGAGAGGTGTTGCGCCCGCGACGTAGCTTTCCGGGTCGCGTTGGGAAGCCAGGAGATGGAGAATTCCGGTCTGGATCTTAGAGAGCGGCACGGCAGGCCTGTTCGATCTGTTCCGCCAATTGGCGCGCTTCAAGGTCGCCTTCAATTCGCAACGCCCGGGCCACGACAAGCGCGTCTTCATGGCTGGGTTCGTCGAGCAAGCGTTTATTCCAAAGCGCGCGCACGCTGTAGTGCGCAAAGGCTTGGCGATAAAGACTTACGTAGTCCCCCGATGCTGGCGCTTCGGCGCCGCTCTCAACCGGCGCCGGAATCAGCCCGCAGGCACGCTCGATTTCTTCGGCGAGCCGCCGCGCCTGCAGATTGCCTTCGACTCGCAAGCTGTGCGTGATCGCCAGTGCGTCGGCGGGCGTAGGATTGGGGACGGGACCGCAACTCCAGAGGGCGGATATGCCGAACCTTTCGAAGGCCTGACGGTAGAGCCTTGCGTAGTCGCCCGCCGCTGTCGCCGACTGGTCCACAGACTCCAGTATGACTTAGTGTCCCGGCTACCGCTTAGCGCTTTCCTTGGCAAACAGAGAATCAAGATCGAAAGTGATTCCGATGTTAGCTCGATAGTCCGCTTTCTGAAAGGCTTCGCTGCGCGTTGACGCAGTGAAGGCAAACGGAATGCGGACACCTCCGCTCTTAACCGGGATCGAGAGTTTAACTTGAAACAGACCGAGCGGACCTTCGATTGTCGGAATCAGGCCGCGAAAGTTGGGTACCACCGGCGCCGCATTGCCGCCTGTGGCGGGGGGAGTAGTGGCGGCGGCTGAGAATTCGGCGGTCAAGGCCGAGACCCTGGTGACGGAGGCGCCCACATACTGGAATTTCCCGGCAAAGGTAAGGATGGCTTTGCCGAAGGTCATCATCTCTCCCAGAGGAATATCGTACTGAGCGACAGCGTCGAAGCTCTTGAAGCGATTGACGGTGGATGGCGCCAGCGGCTCCGTCCGGTAGAAACTGGCGCCGGCGTTGACAGTGAAGTCATGCGTGCTTTTTTCGAATGGCGCGTTTTCATAGACAAAAGTCATTGCGTAAAGGTCGGGTAAAGCGTCGTCGCGTTTGGTTGTCAGATCGAATGTGGCCAACCGGCCGCGCTGCGCCCGCTCCTCAATTCCCACCGCCGCGTCCCGCAACGTCGTCCAGCTTTTCAGTAGCGGCTTCACTTGTTCACTCAGAAGGCCGGCAGGGAGGATGAGCTTTGCCGCATCCGCTTCAAACTGTTTCTGAAACTCGTTCAAACGATCCGTAAAGAACTGGGCGTTCCTCGCTTTTTCAGCGGCCTGCGTCATTGTGCCGGCCGCAACCGCAGCGGTGTTGGTAGTCGATTCCACCTCGATAGCCTTGTCAATCGCCACGGCGCGTTTCAATAGTTCGCCGTGCCACGCGGTGAACGCCGCATTCGCCTTGGCGGCATCGACGATGGCCTTATCGTTTTTGAGCAGAGAGAGCGCGAGGCGGTCGCTTACTTCCATCCAATTCCGCGCGTAACGCCGGTGAGCGGCGCTTCGCTCGTTTACAAGTTCCGCGCGGACCGACCAGGAGGTGAGTTGTTTCGAATTCGCAAGCAGCGTGTTGGCGACACCGCCGCGATTGGTGTCGAACGACGCCGCCAGCGAGAAGCGATCCCAGAATTTCGCGGCGGGGTCTTTGTCGATAGACGAGAGGATCTGGAAGAAATTCTGCTTACTTAGCGCCTTGGCGATTCCTATGGGCTTGCCGCGGAACGTGACGGTTGTGCCGTCTCGTTCCCTGGTGAGGCCGCCGTTCTCCGTCGCAAAGGATAGGATCTGCGCAACCGCGCCTTTCATCGCGAGCGAAGTGGTGCCGTCGCTTCCGCTAGCGCTGCCGACTTGGGTTTCCGTCTTGGCGGCGTACAAGGCGACGTACTTATCAAATGCGTTTTGCCCACCCGCCGTCGTTGCCGCGAACGCCGCGCCACCCGGCAAGGAAGCATCGTAAGCGGCAAGGAAATAGGCCCACTTGTCCAGATTGTTTAGTGAAATCGCGGCTTCGAAGGGAGTTGTGACGCTGCCAAAGAATGGATCATGGGACTTGGCGGCGATGTCGAACTTGAAAGCGGCGATAGCCGCATTGATGCGCGCCGGATCTCGAGTTTCCTGCGCACGAGCGGACGTACCAAGCGCGACGCAGCAAGCAGCGAGAAAGAGCGCTTTCCCGAGGTAAAAGGATGATCCGTTCATAATGTTTCCTATTTAACTTTCGGCTTCTTCGCGGCCTTCTTCGCCGTCTTTTTCGCCGGTTTCGCTTTGACGGCGGAGATGGAAACAGTCTCGGCGAAACTGATTACCGACGAATCGTTAGCGGTGGTGAAGTCCCAAATCGTCGCCGCGTGATTGGAACCAGGGGCAATGGCGAGAATGGTCACATCCATATCGTTGGGGCGATTGGTAACCAGGCGAATCCGGATTCCGGCGCGAATTCCCGCCGGCCCAATAAGCACGCCGCCGAGTTGATGGGAGGCGCCCGAAGCGTTTGGCATATTGAATTGGAACGACGGTCCGGCAACCGGAGTGTTGTCGAGAGTGAACGATAAGGCGCCACCGTCATTCTTGGAGTCAACCAGGACGGTTTCGCCGGGCTTGCATAGGTAGTTTTGATTCGAAGTTCGCAACATGAATAGACCCTCGCAAGTGTTAGCGGGATATTGAACGGAATGGTGACATTCTTTCAAGGCGATCCAGCCCTGAAGATTCCCGCCGGGATGTCCCGATGACTCCCGGGAACGCGCTAAATAGTGCAGGAGATCTGAAGATGACCGCTGGCCCGTCCAAGGTTGTCTTGACAGCCCCCAAAGTTACGGATATGATTCGAGCAATACTTAGCCGCTTTAGAAGCTGGAGGAACGACGTGTCCAGGGATATGCCGGAACGCGAACTTGGCGATGTCACACTTCTGTTGAAGCGGTGGGGAACGGGGGACGTTGAAGTTCGCGACGAGCTCATTTCCCTTTTGTATCCCGAACTGAAACGTATCGCCGAAAGCCGGCTACGGGCCGAGCGCCGGGATCACACACTGCAACCCACGGCCCTGGTGAGCGAGTTCTTTCTGCGGTTGGCGCGTCAAAGTGAGTTGAGTTGGCGGAATCGTGCACATTTTCTGGCGGTTTCGTCGCAGATCATGCGGCGGCTGCTAATCGACTACGCCCGTTCCCATAACGCCGACAAGAGGGGTGGAGGGGCCGTGCGGCTGCAATTGGACGAACTGGCGATCGCCGACAACCGGGGCGGCATCGACGCGATGGAATTCGACGAGCTATTGGAAAAGCTGGCCCAACAGGAGCCGCGAATGGCCCAGGTGGCCGAAATGCGCTGTTTCGGAGGGTTAACGCACGGGGAAATAGCAGAAGCGCTCGGGGTTGACGAGCGAACCATCAAACGGGATTGGGAAGTGGCCGGCGCTTGGCTTCGCGGACAACTCCGGAAAGGGAAAGGCAATGACGGCCGCAGAGTGGGATCGGATTAAGGACATTTTTGCCGCCGCGTTAGTGCTGCCGGAAGCGGAACGGCTTCCGTTCGTCACATCGTCCTGCGAAGGAAATCAGGCGATGTTCGAGACGGTGCTGGATCTGCTCGCCAATCAAGCCGTGCCGGGGTCGTACCCAGGCGGGGCGAGCGACGGCGGACTGCTGCCTCCGATATTCTCTCCCGGTGATTTGGTGGCGGAGCGGTTCCGCGTAACGCGCTTCGTGGCGCGCGGGGGCATGGGCGAAGTGTATGAGGTTTGGGACGAGCGATTGCGGCTGTCGTTAGCCCTGAAGACGTTGCGGCCGGAGCTAGCGTCGGATGCCGAGTCCCTGGAGCGATTTCGCCGGGAAGTCTTGATTACCCGCGATGTGGCCCATGAGAGTTTGTGCCGGATCTATGACTTCATTGAGCATCGGAAGGCGGGTGCTTCCGCCGTCGTGCCCTGCCTTACCATGGAATATTTGCAGGGCGAGAGCCTGGGGGATTATCTGGTCCGCCATCGGCCGCTGACGGTGGAGCGGGCGCTGGAAATCGCCCGGCAGATCGCCGCCGGTTTGGACGCGTTGCATGAGCGGGGAATTGTTCATCGCGATTTGAAGCCGTCCAATATAATGTTGGCCAGCCGCCGGCCCGGCGCGGCGCGCGCGGTGTTGATGGACTTTGGATTAGCCAAAGGCGGCGACAGGGAGCGGGATCTTTTTGAAAGCCGAATGGACATGCGCGCCGGAGCGCCGTTTTTTATGGCTCCGGAATTGTTCCGGAATTGCCCGCCCAGCGCGGCGTCCGACATCTACGCTTTTGGCCTGATCCTGGACGAGATGGTGACACGGAGCCGGGCCTTTACAGCCGAATCGGTGCAGGCGATGTGTTTCGCGAAACTTTGCGAATCGCCGATCCCCGCCGGGAAACGGGCGGATGGACTGCCGAAGCACTGGGAGAAAACGATCGCTTGTTGCCTGGCCGCGGAGCCGGAACAGCGGCCGGCCAAAGCCGGCGATATTGTTACGGCCCTCGATAGCGGAGATCCGACAGTTCAACTGATACCCCAAGCGGGATTTATCCGGCGGCGGATTGGCCGGTACGTTATTGGCGCTACGGCGATAGGAGCGCTGGCGCTGGGAGGAGCTGCCGCCGATCAGGCGTTTGCGCCTTATGCTACCGATGTCGAGGTCTTTAACATCGACAATCAGACGAGCAACCCCGAGTACGACTACTTCTGCAACGGCACGACGAATGAGTTGATGCGGCGGCTTAACCATCTATCCGGCGTGCGGGTGGTTCCGCTTCATGCCACGCGCCGCGCGGCGGGCGCTCACCAGCCAACGCGATTCGGACTGGAAGGAATGTTCTTGGCGCATGACGGTCAAGTCCGGCTAACCATTCAGATGGTGGACAACCGGCAGGGGACGCTGGTGTGGGCGGAGAATTTCGACCGGAAAAGGATCGAGAATCCAATTGACTTGCAAACCGACATCGCCCGCGAGACGGTGAGCGCGCTGAAGGATCGGCTGATGTTTGGGGATAAGGGCAATGAAACGGCGGTGCCGTCATTCGCCAGAGTGCAATTGAGACGGCTGTTTGCCTGGCCTGGACAGCGGCAACTGCCGGCGTCGCCGACTTCCAGTAATCACGCGCTCGATTTATACATGCGAGCGCGGCAGTTACTGGATGAAGTAAACGGGGAGAGCACGCGCGTGGCCGTCGGCTATCTGGAACAAGCGGTGGATGAGGATCCCTCGTTTGCGTTGGGCTGGTCGTCGCTCGCCGAGGCGAATGTGATGCGGACCGACTTCCACGACGCGAAGCAGGCGGATCTGATTGAGCGGGCGACGAGTGCCGCGGAGCAAGCCGTACAGCATGGTCCCGATCTGGCCGAAGCGCATGCATCGTTGGCGCTGGTGCGCCAGATTGCACTCGACTGGGAGGGGGCGTCGTCGAGCTATCGTGTCGCGCTTCGGCTGAAGCCGTCGTTCGCCCGCGCTCGCCGGTGGTTTAGCAGTTTATTACTGCAGCAGGGCCGGTTGGCGGAAGCGATTACGGAGACAGAACGGGCGATTGCCGACGATCCTTATGACCGGGCGTCTCCGACGGCATACGGAATAACGCTTTTCCTAGCGGGCAAGAACAAAGAGGCGATGGACGTGCTGGAGAGGGCGGTAGCTGGAAAAGACGCTCCGGGTACACGCCTTAACCTGGGGCAGGTTTACGCGCGGATGGGATATCTATCGTCAGGGGAAGAGCGGCGGCAATTTTTTGGGAAGGCCATCGCGGAGGCGCAGACCGTTGCGGCTATTGAGAATCGATCCCAGGCCGGCGGGCAGCGCGCAACGGCGCGGGCACTCATATCCGATCAGATGTTCGCACTGATTTATTCCCAATCCGGAGACTTCCGAAGCGCCGCGCCGCACCTGGAGAAACTGGTATCGGCAATGCACTCCGGCGCCGTTTCCCCGACGATTGTAGCCTGGGTTTACGCCATCCAAGGAGACAAGGAACGGGCAATTGCAATGCTGGGGCAGGCAATCCAGTCACGTGACAGAAAGTTGTTGTACTCTAAGGTGGTTCCCTATCTTGAGACATTGAGAGATCACCCCAAATTCCGGGAGTTGATGAACCAGATGCATCTGTAATCCGGCCAGGAAAAGGCGGAAGCAGTTGTCCGTTATTGAATAAAAAGGAGCATGAGAAAACTTATGGGTAAGATTCGAATTGACACTGTATCTATTGAGTTCAGCGATCCACGAACTGCCTTCGCATTCAGCAATCCTCATCACCTGATGGGACGCGATTTGGAAATGCCTGAATTTTCGCACCCGCCTTCGCGGCCGCAGGCGGGGTTCACCCAACCCGACGACGGCGGGGAGCGGGAGTTCACCCAACCCGACGACGGCGGGGAGCGGGAGTTCACCCAACCCGACGACGGCGGGGAGCCCGACTTCTCCCATCCGGTTACGAAGATGCCCGGAGCTTACGCCAAACAGAACGGCAACAGCGTAACCTTGACGCTGAAGGAACCGCGCCGGGTCGCGAGCATAAAAATCGAGCGGCTTAAGAACGGCAATGCCGTTGTCCACCTCCGGTAGGCGCAATAGACCCATCCCGCCGGAGCTCAGCTCAGGGTGGGATAGTTTGTACGATGACGACCTTCTGTCGGCGCAGCTATCGGCCGAGAGGATTTTAGCGGAACAGGCGAACCACGCTGAGGCGTTACAACTCTTGGGATTGGTCCACGCCCGGAGAGGGGACCATACCAAGGGGGCGGCACTATTGCGGCAGGCCGCCGCCTTGGAACCCGATAACTTGTCACTTTTACGAAATCTCGGGACCCTGGAAGCCGCGGCCGGCCAATGGCTTCTAGCAGCCGGGACGCTTGCCAAACCCGCGATGGAGGCGATAGAAAATGGGGAACTGGCGGGTCTCTTCGGCAAGGCGCTGCTCGAGAGCGGTAGGCACGCCGAAGCGTTGGCCGTTCTCATGAACGCGATGGAATTGACCGCCCCGCCAGCCGCCGGCGGCGTGACCGATCTTGGCCGCGTGCTGGCGGCGGTTGGCCGGTATGAAGAGGCGCGGACTTGTTTCCTGGGAGCGATGGCGGCCGGTGGAGATCCGGTCGAATTGCAGGCGCGTCTCGCGGTGTTGGCGCTATTACTCGGGACGGAACGAGCGGTCTCTGAGCCGGAATCGGGCGAGCGGGATGACGCTTTCGACCTTGCGATCGGATCCGCAAAGGCGCGAAACTCCGGGGACTTGAAGGAATCCATTCGCCTCTTTCGCCGGGCGCTGGCCTGCGGGGCGGTCCTGCGAGGGCCGCATTCCGCGTGGTTGCATGGATTGCTGCAACAGGCCACCGAATCGTCGGCCGTACTTAGGGAGGAGCATGAGCGCTGGGCCCGGCTTCATTGCAGTCCGGCCGATCCGGAGCCCGACTGGGCGAATAGCCGGGTCGAGGGGCGCCGGTTGCGAATCGGGTACTTGTCGGGTGAGTTCCGTTGCACCCCGATGTATTACTTTCTGTGGCCTATTCTGCGGGAGCACGACCGAGCGAATGTTGAGGTCTATTGTTACAACTTAGGGAAATCGGGCGGGGCTTGCACGGAGCAGTTCCGCGGCATAGCTCAACAGTGGCGGGATTGCAGGGGAATGCACCCTCGATCCGTTGCCGGCGCGATTCGGCGGGATCAAGTCGACATACTAGTCGATCTCTGTGGGCACCTATGCAGTGATGGGTTGCTGGTCCATCAGCACCGGCCGGCGCCGATTAGCGTTTCTTATCCGAATTACCAATTTACCACTGGCGCGCCGTCGATTCATTATCTCGTAACCGACCATTTGACGAGTCCGGCGGGAACTGAAGGAGAGTATTGCGAAGAGCTGCTTCGGCTTTCGTCCGGTTGCTTAACATGGGAGCCGCCTGAGGGCGCGCCAACTGTTACCGACCTACCTGCGGCAAGTAATGGATTTATTACCTTCGGGCTGTTTCAACAGCCCGGAAAGTACAATGATGAGTTTTGGGATCTGGCGGCGAAGATTGTCCGCGAGACGTCGCGCTCAGAGGTACTAATTCATCATGCATTCCCGGCATTCGACGATGCTGAGTCCAGCCTCCGATGCGGAATTGAGAATGCGTTAACGTCTCGCGGCGTTTCGCCGGAGCGCCTCCACTTCCGCGGTCCGTTGCCGGTGACGGGTCATTTGGCATTGCTGGCGGAAGCGGACATTGCGCTGGATACATTTCCGTTCAATGGTCAGACGACTACCTGCGAGTGTCTCTGGATGGGTGTGCCGGTTATCACGAAGACGGGGAGCACTCATGTGGGCCGGGTGGCTACGGCGCTGCTGGTACGCGCGGGGCAGGAGAAATTTGTAGCCCGTACAAATACCGAATACTCGCGTCTGGCGCTGGATCTGGCTTCAGAAGTCCAATCGCTGGTGGAGCTTCGGCGGTCATTGCGGCAATGTGTGGCCCAGTCGCCGCTGACTGATGCCCGCGCCGTGGCGGCGGGTCTTGAGGAGTCGCTTCGAGAGGTCTGGAAACGATGGTGTGCGCTTAGTGTGCAGTCGAAGTCTGTGAATCCAAATTAGGGAGACTAGAACAAAATGATAGATGCAGGGCAGTATGTTCGGGGGGCGATAAAAATTCCCCCTTACGGGTTGATGCCAGCGCTCTATGAGGAGTGGGCGAGTAACGCGGATCCGACCGTCACCGATTGGCGGCCCGACGAACTGGACCGCAGACCTCAATGGGTGAAGTTCTTGAACGATACGTTGGCCGAACTGGAGCTGGTGCTGTGGCCAACTTTTCGGAACGGAGCATGGTCCGCGGGAAGCTATGACCAAATGATAGCTCTCACGGAGGCGGACTTCCGCATGTTTGCCGTACTCGATAAGCTGCCGGGGCGCGGACTGGACACAGTACCGGAGACGCCTCTGATCTCAAACGTCTGCCCGGCGCATCGAACCTGGTACTTGAAAGAGGACGGGCAAAAGACCGGTATGGAGGAGCGGTACCGGCACTACGATAGGAGCCTGACCGATAAGCAAGCGGACCTTGTCCGCACGACTTGGAATAACAGCCTCAAAATCAAAGAGAGTACCACGGGAGCCGGGAGCGTAACCCTGCAGTTCAAGCGTTTCATGCAACGTCCGCGGCCTTACCAGATGGCGTTGATGATGGGGATCCCCCACGCTCATGAAATTGCGCACACGGCGCCGACGCCGAGCATGTCAAGCGGACACTGTTTACAGGGACTGATTGGCATCGGCGGAGTCTTTGAACATTTCATTAAGCAGGGCAAACCAATTCTCGGCGATCACGCCGAAGCTTTGCGGCAGTACGGCACCGACATTGGCGATAGGCGGGTTATGGCGGGCGTCCATTATCCGAGCGATAACGTCAGTTCCTGGATTATTGCATTGCTTCTTGCCGAACATGTGTTTACCAAGACTCCCGCCATTAAAGGGGAACTGGCGCTGGCAATTAAGCAGAGCATTCTCTATCCACTCATAACAAATAGCGATGAGGCCGCTTATCAACCGGCGATAAACAAGCTAGCTCAACTAATGTGATGCCTGACGACGATGTAATCCAGGGACTTTGGATTGGGGAGGCGCTATCGACGATGGAGCGCCTCTCCGTTGCTTCCTTTCTCGCTCACGGTCACGAGTATCATCTCTACACTTACGAGAATGTCAAGAACGTTCCGCCGGGGACTCGAATCCGGGATGCGAATGAGATACTGCCGGCATGCGCCATATTTCAGTACCGGGAGCAGAAGTCCTTCTCCGGATTCGCTAACTATTTCCGCTATAAACTGCTGCTGGAACGAGGCGGATGGTGGTGCGATCTGGACGTTGTGGCCCTTCGGCCATTTGACTTTTCGGCGGAGTATGTCTTTGGCGAAGAAGCGACGCGTAACTTACAGCCGGTTGTGAGCAGTGGAGTCATTAAGGCGCCAAAGGGAGCGTGCTTACTGCGTTTCGCCTGGGAGCGATGCCTGGGCCGGGATCCTCGAACGCTGCAATGGGGAGAAACCGGGCCCCGATTGATGCATGAGGCCGTTCAACGTTTCGGACTGGGCGCGCACGTTCTGCCGCCGCGGACGTTTTACCCGCTTCCCAGCCACCAATGGTATGAATCGCTATTTCCGAACCGGTGGAAAGAGTTCGATGAGCGGACTTACGCGGTCCATCTCTGGCACCAGATGTGGCGCGAGAACGAGTTGGATAAAGATGAATTGTACGCGCCGCGGTGTCTTTACGAGCGGCTCAAAGGCAAATATTCGCTGCCAGTTGGCCAACCTGCCGTTACGTTGGACTGAGTTCCCCACGGCGCTTATCGAGGAGTTTGATAAAGTTGCGCTTCACTCTGTATTTGAAGCGGAGAGCGTCAAGTTGACGGGCGAACTCGGCGGATGCGCCGATCCTTTTCATTACGGCGGCCATGCGAATTAGTAACGCTACCGGGTTGTTGTAGTTGCCGTTGCCGATTCGGCTTAACTCCGTTTCGACTTGGCGGAGATAAATGGGCGCGGCGTCGCCGGGGTGTTCCTTCTCCCGCACTTCAGCCAGGGTTAGCCAATGATGGGCGGCGCAGCCTCCTTTCTGAGCTTCGCTCCAGGCCTCTTCGGCCTGGTCATCGTCCAGGAAGATTTCCACGAGCAAAGAGTGGTCGGCCTTACCCTTGACGGAGGCCATGCGCTGCCGGACCAGGCCGATAGCGTTGTCGCGCCACTCGGGCCAGTCGGCGGCCTGCTCGGCGTGGTGTTTTAGTTTCTGGTACCGGCGCAGACAGGGGTCTTCCGTGTAAGCCGCCCACATCAACTTCACCGCATCGCTATGCTGGCCACGGCGGTGGTATTCGGCCGCCGCTACTTCGCGAAGCTCGAAATCCTTCGGGAATGCCGCCAGTCCTTTCCCGACCCAAGCGAGCGCCTCGTCGTATCGTTTCGCTTCCAGGCAGGCGTTGGCGATGCGCGCGTACCGGGAGGCGCTGCTCAGGTCCTGTTGGTACATGGCAATCAACCAATCGGTACTTCCGGCGGCGCGCGCGACCGATTCGCGGATGCCTGTAATCCTGTAATTCCTGGAGAATTCAGGACTCTCCGCCATCGATTTGAAAGCGAGGAGTCCGGCGTCGCCGAGAACCTCGGCGTACTTCTCGGCGGCGCGATGGAAACCGTTAATATTTTCATCGATTGCAAGCTCGAAAAGACGGGTCCCAAGACTGTCGGGGTCGGGCCGTGCCTCCAGGCAGGCGTGGAAGTGTATCGCCTCCAGGCGCTCCGTCAGTTCCCGCATCTCGCCGTCATCGTGGACCATCCCGGCGCACCCCGCAATCTGGCGCAATCCAGCTTCGCAGAGGTCGATGACCGGCGCGGCGTGTCCCTCCTTGAACAGCTCTTCGAAGACGTCAATGGCGCGGCCAATGTCCCTGGCGAATGCAGTGGCTTCCCGGCCCGTAATGTGACGGCGTGGCGACGCCGCCTTTTCAAACGCGGCGCGGGCGGCGGCGATGGCAGTTTTCGGGCCGGCGCGGCGAGCGGCGTAATGAAGAAGGCGTTGTCGGAGAACACCGTCGTCCTTCGCCCATTCCACTATCATTCTGGCCAGCGTGGTGCTGGGTTCTTCGGCAAGCCTTTTGGCGGCGTCCGCCATCGTGATTTGCTTGGGTGGCCGTCTCACGGCGCCAATTTGGAGCCAGGCGAGGCTGGCGGCGACACAGTGTTTGCAGAAATCGCCTTCCTTGCCCATGGGGCAGTCACAGTGGTGTTTGAGTGCGCCGTTAACGGCGGCGAGTGTGACGATGTAGTCAAATCGGCCGCGGACGGAGGCGCGGATTCCGCCTTCAAAATTCTCGACCGACTCCACATGACCGCGCATATAGTACTCGCGTCCGCGCCGATAAGCCTCGGGGTCCGCTTCGCGCCTAATAACGGGTTCGGTCAGGAGTTGCGAGAGCGTCTGGAGCATTGCTTATGGACTACAGTACGCAATTTGCCCTGGGATTTTCAAGAGTGCCGGTTTATGATGTATCTCATGGCGCGTGGCGGAACGGATGTATCGCTGGTTTACCAATTGAAGATTACGATGACCGGGATCCGCCCGCCGATTTGGCGGAGAGTTCTGGTGCCTGGGCGGATCCGCCTTTGCGCCTTGCATGATGTATTTCAGATCGCGATGGGCTGGAGCAATTGCCACTTACATCTATTTGAAAGCGGCATGCGCGAATGGAGCGTGCCGGAATGGGATGAGTTTGGGGAACTTAACCTGCTTGATGAGAAGAAGTGGCGGTTGGATGCGCTACTGGTGAATCCCCGCGACTCTCTGGCCTACGTCTACGACTGGGGCGATGACTGGCGGCACAGAGTAATCCTGGAAAAGATTGGACCGGGTTCGACGGCGCCCATTCAACCCTCTTGTATCGCCGGAAAGCGGAAGTGCCCGCCGGAGGACGTGGGCGGCGTCGCTGGCTACCAGGAATTTTTGGAAGCTATTTTTGACCCGGCGCATGAGGACCATAGCCGATTTCTGACTTGGGCCGGCGGCTATTTTCAAGCTGAAGAGTTCGATGTGAAGGGAGTCAACGCCGAACTTTCGGGAAGGCGGTGGCCGGAGATGTATTTACGCTAGCGCTTCTCTACAGAAATCGAGGCACTTCCGCATCTCGGCCATTACCGTCGTGCCTTCGCCGATCGCGTATTCGAGTTCGACGTTGGCGGGCCACTCGTACTTTTCCGACTTCATGAGCTGAAGCACTTCCTTGATGGGCGTGTTGCCCTTGCCCCAGGGAAGGTTGTCGCCGCCGTCGGTTCCGTATTTGCGGTCCTTCAAATGGAAGCTGCTGATGCGGGCGGCGTTGGCTTTTATGAAAGGGATCGGCGACCCGTTAATGGCCGTCGTGTAGTGGCCGACGTCCATGTTGATGCTGTTGTACTTCGACTGCGCCAGGGCGCGCTCCCAACTCGTCGCGTTCACCTGCGTGTGGTTGTGATAGCCGGCGTAGATCTTGTGTTTGGCGGCGAAGTCGCCGATGCGCCGGGTTAGTTTCTCGTCGGTTGGAAGTTCCATCGTCACCGAGTGCGAACCGAGAGCTTTGGCGGCGTTGAAGGTGTAATCGTACTCTTCGTCCGACATGGCGGGGCTGAGGCCCAGCTTGACGATCTCGATGGTGACGCCCGCGTCGTTGTACATTTTCCGGAGTTCTTTGTACTTGTCCATAGACACGGAAAGGCGCCATTTCTTGCGGTCTTCGGCGGCCTTCATCATGGCTTCCTGCTGCTCGGGGGTCATTTGGCGGCGTGGACCGCCGCCACCGCGTGTGGCCGGGGCGCCAGCGAAGTTTTCAGCGGCGTCGCCCATCAGTTCAATTGAACTGATGCCGAGTTCGGTGCAGTATTTCAGGAGTTCCGGCGCGCTGCTGGGGAGGGAGCGGAAGCAGTAGGTGATGGCGCCGATCTGGACGCCGTCGAACTTTGAGTTTGGTTTGGCGAGGAGGGTGGAGGCGGGGAGAACGGCGAGAGCCGCTTTGCCGAAGTCGCGTCGGTTCATGTTGGGAATTATTTCATATTGCGGTTGAGGGCATCGCTAGACTAACGGAGGCGGCGATGGCATTTGCCAGACGAACAAACTCCGCCTTGCTTTGGCGGACGGCCTCGGCGTGAGCCCCGATGGCGCCGTCGGCGGGCCTCAGGTCAAACACCGGCTTTGGGCGCTTCCAGGGCGAGTGGCAGGAGGCTGCGGGACTGCTTTAGCTGGGCGAGGTGATGGCCGGGGGCCGCCCGTCGGCGCGCCGGTTTTGTCATCCGCGCCGATCAACAGAAAGCCGGGAAGGCGAGATCCTGGCATGTCATTGGCGAAGGCGCAGACGGCTTCGCTGAACTTTGCAGTGCCGGTGGTCGAAGTCGTACGCTCCACGCGAAATGATTCGTGCGCGGCGAGGAGATCCGACAGTTTGTTTTCCGTGATCATCGCGGCCCAATTAAAAAGTCAGTTTCAGGCCGAGTTGAAGATTTCGTGGCGCATCCGCCACGCTGATCACGCCGAAGCCGGCGGCGCCTAACGCCCGGCCGGGTTCCTGGAAGTTGGCGCGATTAAAGGCATTGAACGCTTCCGCGCGGAATTGCAGGTTCCACCGGTCGGTGAAGGCGAAGTTCTTCAACAGTGAAAAGTTGAAGACGGCCAGACCGGGTCCGGTGAGAATGGCGCGGCCCGCATTTCCGAAAGTGAATTGTGGTGGAGCGGCGACAGCGGTCGTATCGAACCAGCGAGCTACCGTTCTTTCGCCAGCGGGAAGCGATGGATCCCTGATGAGATTTACCCTCTGCGACCCGGAGGAAAAGGCGTTGGTCGTGTTGGCCTGCGTCACCAGACCTACCGGGCTGCCGGCCTGCAAAGTCATGATGCTGCCGAGATTCCAGCCGCCGATCATAGTCGCCGCGACGCCGTCGCTCAACCACTTGCGCCCCCGTCCCCAAGGAAGTTCGTAGACGGAACTGAAAGTCAGCCGGTGGCGGATGTCGTTGCCGGCCAGTGCTTTCTCCGCCTTGCGGTCGTAGTAGTTCTGCATGCCGCCGCCGACGGCGCCGGCTTCCTGCGATGCCGTCACATCGTCAATAAACTTCGACCAGGTGTAGTTCGACAAGAAGTTGAGACCGGCGGAGAAACGCTTTTCGAGCTTCAGATTCATGGCGTGATAACTGGAGTTGCCCCACATGGGGGTGATGAGCGTGACGTTACCGAACTGGGGGAAGGGACGGCGAATCTGGGCGTTACCGGCGGCCATCTGGCTCGGAAGGACCTGGTTGATATTGACGTTGGGTCCGTTGAGTTTGTGGCCGACCGTGCCGATGTAGGAAGCCTCCAGGAAGGTATTGAAACCGAGGGATTGCTGGACGTTCATATTGAACTGCTGCGTGTAGCCGAGGCGGCGATTGCGGTCGTGAAACTCCGGGGCGAAGCGGATGGCTTGACCAACTCTGACAGCGCCGAATCCGGCGTTGAGTTCAGTGCGGGCATAGTTGGGGACGCCATTGCGGAGCAGGAACGGCGCGGTGACGCCGTTATCGGGCGACTGGAAATCGCCGCTGTTTTCGTAGCCGGCACTGGCGTTGTTGGAACCGGGAAGCGGAGGACCGTAGAAGATTCCATAGCCGCTGCGGAGGACGGTGCGCTCCTGCTGAAATGGCTTCCAGGCAAAGCCGAAGCGGGGACTCCAGTTGTTGAAGTCGGGATCGTAAGTATGAGGGGCGTATCCGTTTTGTCCGGTGAATGTGATGACTCCGGGTGTGCCGGAGATGGGGTTGATGGCGGTAAGATCGAAACCGTTCTGGCGGTTGTTCGCATCGGTGCGGGGCAGGTGAGTTTCCCAGCGGATCCCGAGATTCAAAGTGAGATTGGCGGAGACTTTCCAGTCGTCCTGGATAAAGCCGCCGTAGTATTGGGAACGGCGGTCGATGAAATCCACTTCGCGGACATTGGCGTTTAGGGGCGTGCCGGCCAACATGCTGGCGATGGCGTTGCCGGAATTGGCGGCGCCGGGGAAGGACGCGGTGGATTGAACATTGAATCCGAACTGGCCGGAGATGAGTGGATTGAATACTTCGGCGTTGCGGCCGAAGCGGCCTTCGCCGCCGAATTTGAAGGCGTGTTTACCGTGGAACCAACTGAGGCTGTTGACGAGGTGCGAGTCGCGAATGGGGGTTTGGACACGTTCGTGAGTGGCGACGCCTATTGAGGCGTACCCGCTGATGTTGATGCGGGGCATGGCGCGGTCCGATACGCCTCTTAAGCCGAGCTTGGCGGGCCAGCCTTCGTCGAGTCCGTACGATCTGTTAATGAAGAAACGCGGCTGCCAGTTGAAGCGGAAATCGTTGACGAGCGCGGGGGTGAAATTATGGAGATGGTTGAAGAGCAGAGAGTGCGCGCGGCGGTCCGATTTTCCGCCGTTCGGATCGGCGGCCGCGATGGGAAAGACTGTGCCGTTGTAAGTGGGGAAATTGTGGAGGACGTAGCGGACACTGATGCGATCCCGGTCGCTGAGGACGTGATCGACTTTACTGGTCCAGGTGGTGATGTTGAGCGCGTTGGCGGTGTTAGCGATGAAGTTGTTGGCGCCCGCCAAGTTGGACGGGGCGCGATTGGGAAGGGGAAAAAGTTCGGCCATCTTGAGGCCGACGGGATCGATGCGGTTTGGCGGAATGATGTTGTTGGGGAACGCGTCGCGGAGGACTTGCGCGGGGTTGGCGGGATTGGGACGGCCGGTGGCGGAATCGAAGATGCCGGTGCGCGCGCCGGCGGCGTTAGTGGTGGCGGAGAAATCACCGAGGCGTTCGGCGGCGGTGGGGATGGTGAGGTTGCGGGTCACGCCAATGCGCTGGCGTTGAAATTCGACATGGGAAAAGAAGAAGGTTTTGTTCTTGATGATGGGACCGCCGAGGGAGCCGCCGAATATATTCCAGCGAAGCGGGGCGCGAGAGGCGGCGAAAAAGTTGCGGGCGTCGAGCTTCTCGTTGCGGAAATACTCGTAAGCGACGCCGTGGAATTTGTTGGTGCCGGAGCGGGTGGTCATGGTGACGGCGCCGCCGCTGGTGTTGCCGAGTTCAGCGGCGTAGACGCTCTGATGGACCTTGATTTCCTGGACGGCTTCGACGGGCGGATTGAAGAGAGCTTGGGGGACTTCGAGGGCAATGTTAGAGGCGTTGACGCCATCGAGCAGCCACTGTTGCTGGTCGGCGCGCCCGCCGGCGATGGAAACGCGGGGGCGGATGACGTCGCCGGTGATGAAGACGCTGGCGCCAATCATACCGAGGAGTTCGCCGACGCGGCGGCCGTTTAGCGGCATGTCGACGATGGTTTTGTTTTCGATGAACTGGCCCATGGTGGCGGATTCAGAATCGAGGAGGGGAGCGGCGCCGGTGACCTGAACGGATTCGGAGACCTGGCCGACGGTGATGGTGAGATCGAGACGGACGACGCGGCCGAGTTCGATGGTGAGGCCGGTGCGGTTGAGCGTGGAGAATCCGAGCTTTTCGGCCGTTATTTTGTAGCGGCCGCTGGGGAGGAGGGCGAAGGTGTACTCGCCTTGCTCATTGCTGCTGCCGGCGTTGACGAGGCCGGTGTCTTCATTGGTCAATTTTAGAGCGACACCGGGGACTCGAGCGTCCTGGGGGTCGGAAACGAGGCCGGTGAGAGTGCCGGAACTAAGTTGGGCGAAGAGAGGGGCGGCAAGGGACAGCAATAGAAGTGCGCGGGACATGGAGACCTCCGTGTGGTTGGGGCCATCATAAACTATTTTCGAGATTTGCCAAAGCATGTCAGAAAGGGTAAACTCGTTAGTTGCGGACTGGTTCCGCATCCGAATTTAAGAACACCTGAAGAGGTTAACGATGTACGCAGTGATCGAGACTGGCGGCAAACAGTACCGCGTTGTGCCCGGCACGTCCGTGAAGATTGAAAAGCTGGCGGGTGACCCCGGGTCCGAAATTACTTTCGACAAAGTGCTTGCCGTCGTTAACGACGCGGGCGAACTGATGGTGGGAAAAGACGCCGAAGGCTCGAAGGTTAGCGCCAAAATCGAAATCCATGGGCGCGGCGAGAAGCTGCTCGTCTTCAAGTTCAAGCGTAAGAAGCAGTATAGAAAAACCCAGGGCCACCGCCAGAGCTTCACTCAGGTGAAGGTTACCGGCATCGAAGCGTAAGGAAATAGTAGTCATGGCATCGAAAAAAGGTTTAGGCTCAACTAAAAACGGGCGCGATTCAAACGCCCAACGGCTAGGCGTCAAACGGTTTTCCGGCGAGATCGTTACCGGGGGCTCCATCCTTGTCCGGCAGCGCGGAACACCTTTCAAGCCCGGTGAAAACGTGGGCCGGGGCTCGGACGACACGCTTTATGCCCGGGTGGCCGGAACCGTCGTTTTCCGCGACCGCGGCCGCATGGGGAAGTTCATCTCCATCCAGGCCCCCGCAAGCTGAGTTTTTCTCTGAAAGTTCTAACTGGAGCCGCCGCAAAACGGCGGCTTTTCGCTTTGGTAGTCCCATGTTCATTGATGAAGTAAAAATCTACGTAAAGGCGGGCGACGGCGGGAACGGCTGTCTGGCATTCCGACGCGAAAAGTTCGTTCCCAACGGCGGACCTTCCGGCGGCGACGGCGGCCGGGGCGGCGATGTAGTCATCGTCTCCTCGTTGCACTACAACACGCTCCTCCACCTTCGCTATAACCCGGAGCACAAGGCCGAGCGCGGCGGTCACGGGGAAGGCTCCAATCGGACTGGTCGTGACGGGGATGACCGTGAGGTTAAAGTGCCAGTTGGGACCGTTATCTATGATTGGGATACCGCCGAGCAGTTATTCGATTTCACCGCCGCGGATCAACGTTTTGCCGTTGTGAAGGGTGGGAAGGGCGGTAAGGGTAATGCCCGCTTCGCGACGGCGTCGCATCAGACACCGACGGAACACGAGCCGGGCGTCCCTGGAAAAGCACTGACCCTCCGCCTGGAACTCAAACTGCTCGCCGATGTTGGCCTGGTTGGCTTTCCTAACGCGGGGAAGTCTACCCTAATCTCGCGCATCTCCGCCGCCCGGCCTAAAATCGCCGATTACCCATTCACGACGCTGGAGCCCGGCCTGGGCGTCGTTCAACTCCCCGATGATCGGACTTTTGTAGTCGCCGATATTCCAGGGCTGATCGAGGGCGCCTCCGAGGGCCACGGTCTGGGCACGCAGTTTCTTCGCCACATTGAACGAACCCGGCTTCTTATTCACATGGTGGATGTCAGCGACATCACCGGGCGCGATCCCAGTCGCGACTTCGACATTATTTGTAACGAGTTATCCAGCTATTCGGAAGAACTTGGCGCTAAACCTATGATTGTAGTCGCCAGCAAAATTGACGCCGCGCAGGATCCGGATCGCATTAAGGCGGTTCGGGTGATTGCCGCAAAGCATGGTCTGGAATTCATGCAGATCTCCAGCGCCACCGGAGAGGGCCTCGAAGAACTCAAAGAGGCTGTTTACACGCGTCTCGCTGGAATCCCTCGCTAAAACTAGAACCGCCGGTCGGGAGAGTCTCGCTCCTGGCCGGCGGGGCGCAGTATCGTATTTCGTCTAGCAAGCCAGCGATAATCGCTGGCTTGTCAGTTTAGTGCGGGGAATCAGCTTCCCGTTACTAACTAAAGCGTATTCTCCTGGTAAAACGCTGCAGAAAATTAGAACAAATTCTTAATGGCGGGATTGGCGGCGAAAAACTGCTGGCCGGACAGATTTTTGTAGACACTACCCGCGATCTGGGCGGCGACGGGTCCATTCACGGACTTTCCACCTGTCAGCAGTACCACCACCACCAATTTGTTGTTCCCAACTTCATTGAAGCTGCCGAACCAACCCAGGTGTGTCGGTGTGGTGCGATCCGTACACGTACCTGTCTTGCCAAAAATCGGCTCATTCGGATCGTATTGCGCGCGGCGCCCGGTGCCGTACTCCACCGCTCCCATCATTCCCGGTTTAATGTCGGGGATCTCGACGCCGATGTCCAACTGACGCTTAACGCGCGGCGCAAACCCACGCAGTTCTTCACTTGAGCGGGGATACTGGAGATGATACATCGTGCCGCCATTCGAAATGGCCGAAAGCAGGGACGCTAACTGTAATGCTGTCAACTGAATACCTTCGCCGAAGCTGGTCATCATGCCGACTCCGCCGAACTTTGGGGGCGCCGCCGGTAATACGCCGGCGTACTCGCCCTCGATTCCTAGCCCGGCTCTTTCTCCCAATCCGAACTGCTTGGCGTAGGAGTGGACGCGGTCAAACCCCAATTTCTCTCCCACTCGCGCAAAGTAGGGATTGTTCGATTTTGCCAGCGCCTCCGTTAGATCAATCGATACACGCCTACTGAGTCTCATTGGCGTTTCACGCGCTACGACACGCTCATGCAAACCGGCCAGCGCGCAGACTAATTTGATAGTTGAACAAGGCTGAAAGCCGCTGCCCAACGCCAGGCGTTGATTGACGATCGTCAATATGCGTCCCGTTTTAGGATCAACGACCACCACGCTTCCGTTATATGGCCCCAACGCGTTAACGGCCGCTTGCCGAATCGTCAGATCCTCGCCGTCGATTGCGTCGCCCAAGGTTGAGTCGGCAAATGTCGGCTCTTTCCACGGGCCGCCGGAAACAAACCCATTGCGCCCGGTGCGCGTCCGCGACAATGCGCGCCGCTTGGCCGCCGCTGTTGCTGCTCTCTTCGCCGTCACGGAACTCTTAACGGGAGTTTTGGACGCCTTCGCGCCAACGACCGGCTTTTTACGGACCGGCGGTTTCTTGGACGGAATGGCCAGAGCCGGAAGCGCCGCTATCATAAGCGCCGCCAGCAACATTTTCCATTTCACCGTGAGAACACTCAAATCTGTCTTCAAAACAATAAACCTTCTTCGTGTTGATTCGGACTCGAGACCCTTGGCTGTGTGCTTGTTATTTTGCCCGACTATCGTACCAATAGTCAAACAAAAAAATCCCGTAGAAACTTCCAGCGTTTGCTAACGCTTACCTAACTTGTATCGGCACGACTTGCGGCCACCATTAGGAGTACAAACGTGTTACCGGAATAAATCTAGGCGGCGGTCCATCCTCCGTCAATCGAAATCACGCTTCCGTTGACGAATCCGGCCTCATCCGAAGCCAGATACAGGGCGAGATTGGCGATCTCCTCCGGCTTTCCGAGCCGCCCGATCGGCTGCCGCGCGCTCAATTCCTGCCGGACCGTTTCCTTTTCGTTCTTGTGGTACTTTTCCAGATACCCTTCGACGAAGGGTGAATCCACGGTGCCTGGGCAAACGCAGTTGACGCGAATCTGGGTGGGGTAATCCACCGCCAACTGCCGTGTCATCGCCACCACCGCCCCTTTTGTGGCGCAATAAGCAAACCGTTTCTTGACGCCAACCAACCCGGCCACCGATCCGATATTCACGATGCGGCCCTGAGATTTGAGCAGATGGGGTATCGCGAAACGCGTGACAAGGTACGGACCAGTCACGTTTACTCGCATCAGGCGCTCAAAATCGACTAACTCGGTGTCCTCCACCGTGCCAACGAGCCCGATCCCAGCATTGTTCACCAGCACGTCGAGCCGTTCGAGCCCGGCGAAGAATTCTCGAAGCCCGGTTTCATCGGTGACGTCGCAGCGCACGGCGCGGGCGCCGGGAAGTTCGCCGGCGAGCTTTTCCGCTCGTGGCATATCGATATCGGCAATGAGCACCGTTGCTCCGGCCGCAGCGAAAATCCGGCAGGTCGCCTCACCGATACCGCTTGCCCCGCCGGTCACCATCGCGACCCGGCCATCCTGCCGAAAGGGAATTGTCATTTCTTCAACGATTGTATCCGAGCCGGGTTAGAATGGCCCACATAGTGAGCCAGAAAAAGTGAGCCAGAAAAAGCACGTCCCCTACGTCCCGGTCGACCGCAAGATGGTCGAGTTTTCTTACGCCGCCGTTATCATCGGCCTCGTGATGAGCGTCGTTCTTGGGGCGGCAAACGCATACCTGGGTCTGAAGGCTGGTATGACGATCGCCGCGACTTATCCCGCCGCCGTCATTGGCATGGCGCTCCTCCGCTTTAAACGGGGGACGATTTTGGAAGAGAATCTGGCGCGGACGGCTGGCTCGATTGGCGAATCGATCGCGGCCGGCGCGATTTTCACCATTCCGGCATTCGTGATATCGCGGGCTTGGCCGGAGTTTGACATTGAGCACGGGTATTGGAAATCGACGGCGCTGATGCTCGTCGGCGGCATTCTGGGCGTGCTGTTCGTGTCATTGGTTCGGCGCGTGATGGTGGAGGACGACGACCTTCCCTTTCCCGAATCCGTGGCGGCGGCGGAAATTCATAAGGCGGGGCAATCGGCATCGAAGGCCGCGAAGTTTCTGTTCATTAATATGGCGACTGGCGCCGCGGTTTACTTTCTTGGCGTGATGAAGTTTTTTGCACCGGATAGGGACTTCGTTTTCCAAATCGGGGCGCTTGGCCGCAGCGTCATCAAACTCGGCTCGGATCAGCGGGCGCTGAACGTTGGCGGCGTGACCATGGCGGCGGCGCCGTCGATCAGCCCGGCTTACATCGGTGTCGGTTACATTATCGGCCCGAAACTCGCGGCGCTAAACTTTGCGGGAGGCGTCCTGGCATGGGGCTTTCTGATCCCGATGCTGATTTACTTCCTGGGCGAAGACCTGAACAGATTCCTGCCGCCCGGTGCGGCGCAGAGCGATTGGCAGGGATTGGCGGCCAGTGTCTGGCGTTACATTATCCGGCCGATCGCGGTTGGCGGCATGCTGGTAGGCGCAGCCAACACTTTGTGGAAGATGCGGAAGAATCTGAGCGTCGGCCTGAGCCGGGCATTTGCCGAAGTGCGGGGCGCCGGTCCCGCGGTGGACCTCTCTAATCGCACGGAACAGTACATGAGTTCAAAGTCCGTGTTTGGGCTGATTGGCCTTACGTTTCTCGCAATGATCGCGGTGTATTACTACTTTGCGGGCGAGGTTTGGATCGCGGCGGTGGCGGCGGTGGTGATGCTGATCACAGGGTTCTTCTTCGCGACGATCTCGGGATCGTTGACGGGAATGATTGGTTCGTCGAATAACCCCGTTAGCGGACTGACGTTGTCCACGCTTCTGATCGCGGCGCTTTTAATGGTCTCCCTTGGCGTTGACGGGCCGGGCGGCGTGGCGATTGTACTGGCTGTGGCCGCGGTTGGCTGCGTATCGGCGGCGGTGGCGGGAGAACTGTTGCAGGATTTCAAGGTCGGCTACATTCTGGGCGGGACGCCGCGCACGATCCAGTGGGTGGAACTACTTTCCGTCGTCGTGTCCTCGCTCGTGATGTTCTTCCCGCTGATGTATCTACACCAGGCGAATATCAAGCAGGGCGGGATTGGCTTTGGCGATCCGGGGCTCCCCGCGCCGCAGTCCGGACTGATGGCGCTGATTGCTCAGGGCGTGGTGGGCGGCGATATGGCGTGGCCGCTGGTAATTATGGGCATCTTTATGGGTCTGGGCATGATCATGATGCAGGTGAGAAGTCCGATGCTGGTCAGTGTCGGGATGTACCTGCCCTTCGCAACGACGTTTGCGATCTTTGTCGGCGGTTGTTTCCGCGCCGTTTACGACTACATCGCCGCGCGCAAAGGCCACAACGAAGGCCAACGAGCGCGGGGTGAGAACACCGGAATACTGGTGGCGTCGGGGATGATTGCTGGGGAAGGGTTAATGGGGCTAGTGGTTGCCGGATTCGTACTCAACGAGGTGAAGATTCCGGAGTTCTTTAAGGAGCCGAGTTATTTCGTTGGACTCGGCGTCCTGGCATTCATGGCCATCAATATGATCTCGACCGCGATAGGGAATGCCGGGCACCCTGACGACCCCGCTCCGCCGACGGCAATGATGTAATCGTGACATCATTTAACATAGTTACTTGTCCCGCATTACGACCTCTCCCGAAACCGTAACCACGAGTTGGCCGCAAGTTTATATGGGTGTCGCCTTAACCACCATGGCGACACTGCTGCTCGAACTGGCGATGACCCGGATTTTTTCGGTGGTCTTTTATTATCATTTTGCATTCCTGGCTATTTCCATCGCGCTGTTTGGGTTAGGGGCGGGCGGCGTTTTTTCGTACGTTATTGCGGCTCACCGCGGTCCGCTGTTCCCAAAATTGGGCCGGCTGTCGTTGATCAACGCGGTGATGCCGCTGGTGAGCGTGATCTTTATTTTGACGCGCGGGCAGGAATTGACGAACACGACGCTGGCGGCAGTCTACTTTTTCAGCGCGCTGCCATTCTTCCTGGCCGGCGCGATTGTGTCGCTGGCGATATCCGAGACGATTGAACGAATTGATCGCGTCTACTTTTTCGACCTGCTGGGCGCGGCTGGCGGCTGCCTGCTGTTAATCCCGCTGCTCAATTCATTTGGCGGGCCGAATACGGTGATCGCCGCCGCCGTCTTGTTCGCGGTGGCCTCGGCCATTTGGTACAACCTGGCCGGGCGCCGGTCATTGCGGGCGGCCTCCGTGGCGGTCGCCCTTCTGTTGACGATACTGATTGTGTTCAATACGAAGAACCACTGGATCGACGTTCATTACGCGAAGGGCCAGGCGCTGGACAACGAGATCTTCGTCCGCTGGAATACCTTTTCCCGGATCGCGGTGGCGAAAGATAAAGGGAGCGGGCAGACGCAGATTGTGATCGACGCCGATGCATCGACTGGCATTGTGGACTTCAACCTGGATGCCCTGACTCCGGAGCAGACGCGGAATCTTCTGGAGGAAGGGCCGGCCTTTCCTTACTTCATGCGCCCCGGCGCGAAGACACTCATCATCGGTCCCGGCGGCGGCTGGGATGTGGCGCGCGCGATTGCCGCCGGGTCAAAAGACATTACCGGCGTTGAGATTAATCCCATCATCTCCACCACCGTCATGCGCGGCGAGTTTGCGTGGATCAGCCGCAATCTGTATAAGCGGCCCGGAATCCGGATTTTTGAAGAAGACGGCCGCAGTTTTGTCCGCCGGAGCACCGAGAAATACAGTGTTTTGCAGGCCACGCTGGTTGACACGTGGGCATCGACCGCCGCAGGCGCATTCGCGCTTTCAGAGAACAATCTTTACACGACCGACGCTTTTAACGACTACCTGAGTCATCTGAACGATGACGGCATCTTGGCGATCACTCGATGGGGCTTTGATCCGCCGCGGGAATCGCTCCGATTGCTGACGCTGGCCCGCGAGGCATTGGCACAGCTTGGCGAGACCAGTCCGCAGAATCATGTGATGGTAATCCGGGAAGGCAACCAAAAAGCACTGGAAGGCTGGGGCGCGCGCGATACAGTTTTAATCAGCCGCAAGCCGTTTACCGGAGACGATGTCGAGCGCGCCGAGTTCTTCCTTACAAAGGCTCCATTCCAGCGTATTTATCTGCCCGGCGACGGGCCTAATTCGCCGTTCGGCCAGGCGCTGCTGGCAAAGAACTTGGACACGTGGCTCGACCAGTATCCGTTCGACGTTACCGCCGTCAGCGATAACCGGCCATTCTTTTTCTACACCGTGCAGCCGCGCGACTTGTGGAACTTCCTGACCACGATGAACAAGGAGAGCGCGGACTATAAGATCAATCGCGCGGTGCCGATGTTGTTTTCGCTGCTCGGCGTGAGCGTCCTGGCGACGGCAATCATTCTGGCCATGCCGCCGCTGGTGCTGGGCACACGGTTGCCCCGCGAGAAAGGCGTACTGCGGTTCTTAATGTACTTCCTGTGCATCGGCGTGGGCTATATTTTGATCCAGGTCGCGCTGATTCAGAAGTTCGTTTTGTTCCTGGGCCATCCGACTTATGCGCTGACGGTGATTGTTTTTTCGATGCTGATTTCCAGCGGACTGGGCAGCTACTTGAGCGGGAAGTATGTCGGCGCCGACGATGGAAAATTGATGCGGGCGCTGGGATTGGTGACAGTCCTGGTCTCGATGCTCGCATTCACCGCGGCGCCGATTACGGCGGCGCTGGTTGGACTGCCGTTGCCGGTAAAGATGCTGTTGACGGTGCTGCTAATCGCGCCGGCCGGATTCTGCATGGGCATGCCATTTCCGCAGGGTTTAGCGCGGCTGGAAGCGTTCCACAAGCCGAGCGTGCGCTGGGCATGGTCGCTGAACGCGGCATCTAGCGTGCTGGGCTCGGCGGCGGCCATTTTCTTTGCTATATATCTAGGTTTGCGCGAAACCTTGCTGCTTGGCGGCGCGATGTACCTTGGCGCGTTGTTCGTGATCAAAACCACTACTCAACACAGATCCCAACATGTCTCTTGAAACACTTTTTTCTTTGAAGGGCAAAACCGCCCTCGTCGTTGGCGCCAGCCGCGGCATTGGTTTGGCGATCGCCAAGGAGATTGCGGCCGCTGGCGCGCATACGATCCTGGCGGCGCGTTCCGCGGATAAGCTGGCGGAGGAAGCCGCATTGTTAACGGCGGCTGGATACAGCGCGGATTCGCGGCCGGTTGACATGTCGAATTCCGACTCGATTTACGGATTTGGAATGGAATTCCGTGGAAAGACGGACATTCTAATCAACGTGGCGGGGACGAACGTGCGCAAGCGCATGCAGGATTACACGAAGGAGGAATACGACAATATTCTGAACACGAATCTGCATGGAATTTTCGAGTTGTGCCAGCACATCGGCGGCGGCATGGTGGAAGGCGGCAAGGGCGGGAAGATTATCCACATTGGGAGCTTGATGTCGCTGTTGGGTATCCCGTATTTGAGTGTTTATGCCATTAGCAAGGCGGCGATAGCGGGCTTGACGCGCGTGCAGGCGGCGGAATGGGGGCGTTACAACATTCAGGTGAACTGTATCGCGCCGGGCTTTATTCTGACTGATTTGAATAAAGATATGTGGGCGCAGAAGCATATGCACGATTGGCTGCAGGGCGTGCAGGCGAACCCGAAAATGGGGACGCCGGCGGATATTGCGGGGCTGGCCGTGTTCCTGTCGAGCGCGGGTTCGAATTATGTAACAGGGCAGGTGATAGCGGTGGATGGCGGGTATACGACAACGGCGAATTGGCCGTTTGAGCCGGCATCTTGAAGGTTTTCGGGGTTGACGGGCGGACGGGCATTGATATCTACAAATATACGGCAAAATGTTTTATACATGAATACTAGGCATTCTGCAGCTAGTGGCCTTCGTCCTCGCCGAATGGACGAAGCGGGCCGCCGCATCAGAACCTGACGATCGTCTCGCTCGCGACCAGTGAAATGAACCTCCCGTCCGAACTTCAAAAATACGGAATCGTTCGCGAGAGCGTCAAGACCTTTGGCGGTTTGCAGGCGCCAGATATGCTGGACTATATCGACTTGGTCGAGCGACCGAACGCAGCCGCGCCCCGCCTTGACGGAGTTGCTGAAAGTCAAGGGCGCCCATTGTTGTTCTATGTGGATGAAAACCGGCTGGCGATTCCAGCCGAAGATCAAAGGGTTCAGCTCCGGGAAATCCGGCGTTCGCTAGCCTGTCGTGGCGCGCGGACCTATCTGGCTCGCGTCCTGCCGGGAAGACTCTGCGTGGTGCCCGTAAGCCTGGAGTACAAAATACCGGATTGGAAGATGTATCTTGCCGGCACTCGCGAAGCCAGTTCATTCTTCTCCAGGTTGGGGCTGGGACAATACGATGGCCCAGGTGAGCCCTCAAAATCGGACCAGGTATTCAAGGAGATGTTCGATCTATTGAAAGAAGGCGCAGAGCGGCTGGCGAATCATATCGACCGGAGTGATGTCCTTTCTTTGGTCGGGAGAGCGCTGTTCTTTCGCTTTCTGCAAGATCGTCAGATCATCTCCGATCGGAACCTCGATCAGATCGCCCCCGGGGCGAGTACGCTGAAGGACTGCTTTGATACGGTCGAGAACTCCGCTGCAACATGCAGGTGGCTTGACCGCACGTTCAACGGCGATTTTCTTCGCCTTTCCGCGGGTGGCGGAATTGATTTCTTTGACGGCGCCGGGCGGAGAACAAAAGGGGAGGTCTTCGACGTTCTAGGGGCAATCCTGCGTAGCGACCAGCCCGTCGGGGATCGTCACTATCAAGGCAAGTTCAATTGGGGTACGTTTGATTTTGCGCATGTCCCTGTCGGCCTGCTGAGCCAGGTCTACGAAAAATTTGTATGGACATGGGCGGTAGAGGAAGCACGGGCATCCAGCGTCCACTATACCCCCAGAAACATCGCGGCAACGCTCGTGGGCGAAGCATTTGACAACTTGCCCAACGCGCATGAAGCGCGTGTTCTGGATCCTGCCTGTGGGGCGGGCGTTTTCTTGGTTCTCGCATTTCGACGAATCTATCGTGAGCGCTGGACGGCAACGGAACGGCGGCCGGATACTCGGGCGATACGCGCGATTTTAGATAAACAATTGACCGGATTCGACATTAGCGATTCGGCGCTCAAGATGTCCGCGCTCAGCCTCTATTTGACGGCAATCGAGTTGGATCCGGATCCGGTTCCTCCAGAGAAACTGAGATTTTCGAACCTGAGGGAATCGGTTTTGTTCAACTGCCGTCCTCCGGGAACGCCTGAAACGGGTGTTTCGGTAGGGAGCCTCGGCTCGCACCTTGGCGTCCGATTCGATGGAAAGTTCGATTTAGTGATCGGCAATCCCCCGTGGACAAGCCTTCCGAAGGACACTACCGGCAATCAGGTCGCATCCGATTTCACTACGATCAGCAAAGACGTTATCCGGCGAAGAGGCGGCGCAGATTTCGCGGATGATTATCAGAATCCCGATAGTGCGCCGGATTTGCCATTCGTATGGAAATCCACCGAATGGTGCCGGCCGGATGGGCGTATCGCGATGGCGCTGCCCGCGCGTATCCTGCTTAAGCAGGAGCCTGTTCCCGCCCGCGCCCGTAACACGATGTTAGAGCTTCTCGAAGTCAACGGCATCATCAACGGATCCAATCTATCGGATACGAATGTTTGGCCGGATATGCAGCAGCCGTTCATTTTGTTGTTCGCGCGCAATTGCAGGCCGAAGCCGGGCCATGCGATCCGGTTTATCACTCCTCAGTACGATTCCGATCTGAACCGGCGCGGAGAGGTCAGGATCGACTCAAAGTCCGCTCAGCCAGTTGATTTGGCCGCGACACGGGAGTTTCCTTGGATTTGGAAGGCCTTGGCGGTCGGAACCTCGCTCGATGTTGATGTCATTCGTAAATTGAATGCGGCGGCGGGGCGACCCTTGAAAGCCTATTGGGAGGAGTTGAAGCTAATCAGTGGGAATGGATACCAGATCAAGCGGAATCAGCGTCAGCAGGATGCTAGCAAGCTGTTTGACCTTCTCGACTTAGATAACACCGCGTTATTTCCCTTTGTAGTGGAGCCCGAACATCTACGGAGATTTGCCCACCCAACAGCCTTTCGCCCTCGGGATCGGGCGCTCTACGACGGTCCTCTGGTCCTGGTGAAAGAATCACCTGGGGATGATCGAACGAAGGGATGGGCCCTACTTAGCAACGCTGACGTGGCGTTCAACGAAAGCTTTCACGGTTACTCGACGGCGCGTCATTCCGATGGGGACTTCCTTGCAAGATACCTTCATCTTTTTGTCCACACCCAACTCCGGATGCACTATGCGTTGCTTACAAGCCCAAAATTTGGCGCCGAACGGAGGAAAGTCTATAAGAGCGACCTTGATGATTTCCCGTTTGTACCAATCAGCTCTCTCACCGGGAATCAAAGGCAGAAGGTGATCTCGCTTTCGAATCGATTGGAACGGAGTGACATAACGGTATTTCACGACTTGGATATGTTTTTTGGAAGCCTATACGGGCTGGATGCCTTTGACGTCGAGGTAATTCAGGACACTATGGCCGTCTGTTTGCCTTATAAGGAGTCTCGCGAGCGCGCTTGCCAACCGCCAAGCATCCTTCAGTACGAGGGTTTTCGCGAAAGACTGATCTCGCTTCTCGCCCCGTTTTTCAAGGTGCTGGGCTTGCAACTGGAAGTGACACTCATGGATTCCGGCGCCCAGTACCGTGATCCATTTCGTGTGTTGACACTCAGCATCGGCGGCAAACGGCACTTGCCCGATGGGAATGATCTCGAGAAAAGAGTGCTTCAATTGGCGAGCGAGACTGGAGCGACACAGGTTTTTTTGGAAACGGAACGAGGCCTAAATATCGGGATTATCAACCAATATCGATACTGGACTCCGAGCCGCGCACGGTTGCTGGCCGCAACGATTCTTGAGGACCATGCTTCCTTATTTGAGGAAGTCTAAAGCATGCCATTCGCATTTTACGACGATCCGGATCGGCATTTGCCTCCACATCCGGCGATCGGACTTCCCGTCTTGCTCATCGTGGAGAACGCGATTTGTGCTGCTTGGAACGTGCTCCGAACTCATCCGCCGCAAGGGTTCGATCTTCTGACCGCCGCTGAGGACGAGGTGACCCACGAACTGTATGAGGCGCTCTTCGACCATGTTTTTAAGAAGAGAATTGTCGCCGGGTTCGATTCGGGCCTCTTCTCGACGGTTGAACGGGAACCGAAGATCAGGAATTTCGACCGTCGGCACCTGGACAAGATGCCAGACTTGTTGGTCCGGCTTGTCGGGCGCCCAACTGGTGTCAGAAACACTCAGGACGGGCTATTCATCGAATGTAAGCCCGTAGATTCAAAGCATGGTGTTCTCGGGCAATATTGCAACAATGGGCTGATTCGGTTCATTCGGGGCGATTATGCATGGGCTATGCTCAGTGCAACCATGGTTGGCTATGTTACGGGGAGCTATACGATTTCCGCCAAACTGCTTCCGGCCCTTAAGAACTGGCCACCGGGTAAGCCTGTCGACACCATTCCGCATCCGTGCCGCCGTTCTAAAGCAAGCTCGATCAGCGAGATAGTTCATGTAACTGAACACACCCGAAGCTTCTCGTACACCGAAACCAGTGAACCCTCACCGGGAATCACGATCCGACATTTGTGGTTAAGACGAGACTGAGAAGGACGGAGAGGTTGGAGATGGAGATTGCGGTTGCCTCGGTTGCGACGAAGCCGGCCGATTGAACGCGTTGGCGGCTTCCCGCTGTTGGCGGCTTCCCGCTGTTGGCGGCTTCCCGCTCGTTGCCAACGGCCCGCGATCATGCGATACTACAAGTTCCGCTCCTGAGCGGGAGTAACTCAGCTGGTAGAGTGCAACCTTGCCAAGGTTGATGTCGCGGGTTCGAATCCCGTCTCCCGCTCCATCCTCCCTTCCTTCGAAACTTTCCTCATTAAACTGCGTTTAACTGAGTACAGGGACTGTATTCATGTTGCGCCAATCTCTTTGCGTATTCCTCGCCGCTTCCCTCTTCCCGGCAGCCCCCAAGCTCAACAAGGAACAACGCGCGCTCCATGCCGCCAGCCGGCTCACGTTCGGCCCCACCGCCAGTACCCTCACGGCCATTCAAAAGCTCGGCGTCGATAAGTGGGTCAACCAGCAGCTCCAACCCGCGAAGATCGCCGAAGACCCGGCGCTCGCCGAACGGCTCAAGCGCTATGCGTCCATCACCATGACGAATGCGGAGTTGATGGAAAAATACCCGTTCCGGCCCGGTCAGGCTAAGAACGCCGCCGGGAATGTCCGGCTGGTCTACGTCGAACTCGCCGAAGCCAAGCTCCTTCGCGCTGTCCATTCCAACCGCCAGCTTGAGGAGTTGCTCGCCGACTTCTGGTTCAACCACTTCAACGTGTTCTTCGACAAAGGCTTCGACCGGGTTCTGGTCACCTCGTACGAGCGGGACGCCATTCGCCCGCATGTACTCGGCAACTTCAAGGACATGCTGCTGGCCACATCGAAGCACCCGGCCATGCTCTTTTACCTCGACAACTGGACGTCCGTCTCCACCGAGGGGCTGGAACAGCTTCGCCGTTTCCAGCGCAAGAAGCAGAAGGCTCCGGGCGGCCAGCGCGCCACTGGGCTGAATGAGAATTATGCCCGTGAATTTCTGGAACTCCACACGATGGGCGTCGACAACGGCTACACGGAACAGGATGTGACCGAAGTCGCGCGGTGCTTCACCGGCTGGTCGATCGCCGACATCCGCGAAGGCGCCAAGTTCAAGTTCAATGCGCTGCTTCATGACCAGAAGCAGAAGAAAGTACTTGACCAAGTGATTTCCGCCGGCCGCGGCGAGGAGGACGCGCTCCAGGTCATCGATATCCTCGCCAGCCATCCCGCTACCGCCAAGTTCATCTCGACCAAGCTGGCCCAGCGCTTCGTCGCGGACGCGCCGCCGCCGGCGCTTGTCGCGAGGATGGCCGCAACCTTCGCCAAAACGCATGGCGACCTTCGCGAAGTAATGCGGACCATGCTGACGGCTTCGGAATTCTGGAGCCCCGCCGCTTACAAGGCCAAGATGAAGATGCCCTTCGAGATGGTGGCGAGCGCCCTCCGCGCCACCGGCGCCCAAGTCGATAACACCGCCGCGATTCACCAGGAGTTGAAGACCCTCGGCCAGCCGCTTTACCGTAAAGTGGAGCCGACCGGTTATTACTCATTCGCCGAGGAGTGGACGAACGCGGCCTCGCTCTTGAGCCGCATGAACTTCAGCCTTCAACTGACCCAGAACAAGGTTCGCGGCGTGCGCGTGGATTTGGACAGGGCGTTGAACGGCCGGACCGCGCCAGCCGAAATCGCTCAAGCGCTGCTGCTCCACGCCCCGGCGCCGGCGACGCTAAAGACGATTCAATACACCACGGAAACGAACGCGGCCCACATCGCCGGCCTTGTCCTGGGCGGGCCGGAATTTCAGCGGCGATAAAAAGGAGCCGACAATGACATCCAACACCCGCCGCGCTTTCGTCCGCAACGCCGCTCTCACCGCCTTCGGAATTGGGGTCGCGCCGGCTTGGCTCACTCGCGCGGCCTATGCCGGCGCCAAGAGCAAAAAAGTCCTCGTCGCCATCTTCCAGCGCGGCGCGATGGATGGGCTTAACGCCGTCATCCCCTTTGGCGAGAAGCGCTACGCCGGGCTTCGGCCAACCCTAGCTATCCCGCGCGAAACGGCAGTTGATCTCGATGGCTTTTTCGGTCTGCACCCGGCTTTGAAGCCGATACTGCCCCTTTGGGAATCGAAGCACTTGGCCGCCATTCATGCCACCGGGTCGCCCGATCCCACCCGTTCCCATTTCGACGCGCAGGACTTCATGGAGTCCGGCACCCCCGGCCGCAAAGCCACTCGTGACGGCTGGCTCAACCGCGCCATCGGCCTTCAAACGAACCCATCCCCCATCCGTGCGATCTCCATGGGCGGCACTCTCGCTCGCAGTCTGCGGGGACCAAACTCCGCCGTCGCCGTCAACACCATCGCCGGTTTCAAGGTCCGCGATAACGCCCAGGCCGAGTTCATGTCCATGTACTCGCAATCGACCGACACCATCCTTAAAGGCATCGGCAAGGACACCTTTGAAGCGGTCAAGCTGCTGGAGTCGATCAACAAGGCCCCGCCGGCGACTGGCGTCAGCTACCCCGGATCCCGGTTGGGTCAGAGTCTCCAACAGATCGCGACCCTGATCAAAGCCGACGCCGGTCTGGAAGTAGCCTTTGCCGACACGCTTGGCTGGGACACCCATATTGGCCAGGCGCAAACGCTGCAAGGGTTGCTTTCGGATTTTGCCCAGTCGCTGGCGGCGTTCCACCAGGATTTGGGCCCACGGATGGCTGACGTAACCGTCATCAGCATGAGCGAGTTCGGCCGGACAGCGAAGGAGAACGGCAATCGCGGAACAGACCACGGCCATGCCAACGTCATGTTCGCGCTCGGCGCGGATGTCGCGGGCGGAAAGGTCCATGGCCAATGGCCGGGCCTGGAAGTCGAGCAACTCTACGAGCGCCGCGATCTGGCGGTCACCACGGACTTCCGCGACGTTCTAGCTTCGGTGCTGCGGCGCCACGCGGGCGCTCCGGACTTGGCAAAGATCTTCCCCGGTCATGAGGCCAAGCCGCTTCACTTCTTTAAGCCGATGCAATAGAGTGCTTCGCCGGTGCGGATGAATAGCTGATCGTCTACCGCGATGGGGCTGGCGAGCGTGTAGCCATCGAGCTTGCTGACGCCCAGAATTTCGAATTGGGGCCCGGCCTTCGTCACGGTAGTGGCGCCTTCCTCGTTGATGCTGTAGAGCTTGCCATCGGCCAACAGGGGCGAAGAGCTGTACGTTCCCAACTCGATACGCTGGCTTTCGTAGACGGGCTTCCCGGTCTTGATGTCCAGGCAGTTCATCGTGCCATTGTCCTTGAGCACGTAGAGCAGCGTGCCATCGGTGGCGGCGGTGGGCACGTCGGGGCCAAGTCCGTTAGTCCATATCTCGTTCTTGCCGGTGACGTCGCCGCGGCCGCCGGCCTTGAAGGAGATGAACGGCTTGCCGCGATTGGCGCCGACGATGACCTGATCGCCGACGACGAGCATACCCGCGATGGTGCGATTCATCTGGAAGTTAGAGGGGTTGAAGCCGCCGATGCGCCAGAGTTCTTTGCCCGTGGCGGGGTCCTGCCCGGTGGCGATGTCCCCGCCGAAGACGACGAGTTCCTTCTTGCCGCTGACGACGGCCATTTGCGGTGTGCCGTAGTTGTCCTTGGATTCGACGATGCCAGGGGCGGAACGGAGTTCCTTCCAGACCGTCTTGCCGGTGGCCTTGTCGAAGGCGGCGGTGTAGGAGGGGTTCTCCGAGCGGTAGCCGTGGACCACTTGGACGTAAAGCCGGTCGCCATCAAGGAGGGGTGTGGACGCATAGCCGTGATTGAGCCCGACTTGGCCGTAGTCCTCAACGAGGTCGCGCTTCCAGACGGGCTTACCGGCGGCGGTGAAGCAGAAGAGGCGGACATTGCCGGTCATGATCCAGATGTGCTTGCCATCCGTGATGGGCGAGGGGGAAGAGGAGTTCTGCTTGCGGTAGAGCTGGTTGCCTTTATCGACCTCGGCGCGCCACTTCTCCTTGCCGGTCTTGCGGTCGAGAGCGAGGAGGAAGATCTTGTCGTTCGACTTTTCGCCGGCGCGACTGAGCTTTTTGGTGTCGTAGGTGGGGTTGACGAAGCCCTCCTCAGCGGTGGTGACATAGATCGTGCCGCCCCAGACGACGGGCGTGGCGGCGCTCCAACTGGGCATCTTGGCTTTCCAGCGGATGTTCTCAGTTTCCGACCATTTGACGGGGAGACTGTGAGCTTTCGGCGCATGTCCAACGGACTGGGGACCGCGCCATTGCGGCCAGTAGTTATCCTGGGCGAGAGCGGCGGCGAAGCCGAGGAGGATGAGGAAAAGGGCTCGCGGTATCACAAGAATAGTCTATTCTTTTTTGGGTTTGAGCCGGGCAGGCGTGGTGAAGCGGTTTGACCCTCATGCGAAGCGCTTTGCGGGGAATGGCGCGGTGCGTATGGGCACGGACTATCCGCTGAAGACTCGGCACACCGCGACGCCGCTGCCGGCATCATTCCTTCGGCCTTATACGAGGATCGCCAAACGTGCAGCAGAATTGGGTTCCTGTCAGGGTGGATTTGCTCTTCCACAAAATCCATGTAAATTCAACGGTTTAATCTAACAAGCTGAACAACGCCAAGAATTCCTGGTATAAATCTTTGGATGGAATCGGCGGAATTCGCAAGCGAAGCACTCAAGGAAATCCAGGTACGCCCCGTCGAACGAAGCGAGGAAGGGCGCTATCAAGAGCAGATGGCGAGGCACCATTATCTCGGCGCGCTGGCGAAGATTGGTGAGACGGTCTGGTATGTCGCGATTTGGCGCGAGCAGTGGGTGGCGCAACTCAGCCTATCGGCGGCGGCGCTGAAATGCGGCGTTCGTGATCGTTGGATAGGCTGGGACTTTCGTTCGCAGTATGGTCGGCTGAACCTGATCGCCAACAACAGCCGCTTCTTGATCCTGCCCGGCTGGCGCCGGCCCAATATCGGTTCCCGCGTGTTGTCGCTGACCGAGCGGCGAGTGGCGGGCGATTGGCAGACACGGTTCGGTCACCCGCTATTTTTGCTGGAGACGTTTGTCGATCCCCAGCGCTTTCATGGCGGCGTGTACCGCGCGGCCAACTGGATGGAACTGGGACTGACGCAAGGGTATCGACGCACCAGGGAAGGCTACAGCGCCGAAGCCGATGCCCCCAAGCGGGTCTTTGTGCGTCCCTTGCGCCGCGATGCGCGCACGCAACTGACCCACCCCGACCGAGATCGACTGCAACTGAGAGGAGCCCCGAAGATCATGCTTAATGCCGAACAGATGCGCAAGCTGCCGCAATGTTTCAAGACCATTCCCGATCCGCGCCGCAGCCAGGGGCGGCGCCATCGGCTGCCGGTGGTGCTGGGCATCGCGGCGGGCGCTACCCTGTGCGGCATGCGCGGCTACAAAGCCATCTCCGATTGGGCCGATGCGTTGGGGCAGAAAGCCCGCGAACGTTTTGACTGCCGGCGCGAGAACGGACGCTATGTCGTACCCAGCGAATATGTGATTCGAGACTGCCTGGTGCGGATTGAACCGGGGGCGCTGGATCTGGCGCTCAATAGGTGGAATCAGGCATGGGGAGGGCAAGACGAAGCGCTGGCGATGGATGGCAAGACGATGAAGAACGCTCTCGACGAGACGGGGCGTCAGACGCACATCATGAGCGTCGTCGGGCATGAGTCGAAACGCAGCTACGCCCAAAAAAAGTAGGCGCCTTGCCTGTTGCAGGCAGTGATAAGGAAAAGCGGACCAACGAAATCGGCATGGCGATTCCGTTGCTTGCCTCCTGCGACATCGCCGGCAAGGACATCACCGGCGACGCCCTGCTGACGCAACGCTTACTTGCCACCTATGTGGTGGAGCGGAAGGCGCACTATCATTTCACGGTAAAGGGCAATCAGCCGACGTTGGAAAGCGATATCGCCTTGCTGTTCGAGAAGCGCGGCGCCCCTGATTTCGTCGAGGTCACGCCGCCGGATCATGGCCGCATCGAGACGCGGAGCATTTGGTGCAGTACGGCGCTCAATGACTACCTCGCCTTCCCCCATGTCGGGCAGGTCTTTCTGATCGAGCGCGAATCCATCGTAAAAAAGACCGGCGCGCACAGCCGTGAGATCGCATTGGGGATCACGAGCCGCACACCGCAAGAAGCTTCGCCGCAACGCCTCCTGGCCGTCAACCGCGGGCATTGGAGCATCGAAAGCGTTCATTACATCATCGACTGGAACTACGATGAGGATCGCAGCCGAATCCGCAAAGGCTCCGGCCCCGAAAATATCACCCGCTTGCGCCGCTTTGCGGTGGGTATCCTCAAGTCGTTTCAGAAACCCGGACGATCCATCGCCGAAATGATGCGCAAACTCGCGTTCAACAACCATCTCGTCTTCGACTACCTGCGGATGACTGAAAATTCAGCCGCCCGCGGATTCGCCTGTTGAAGAACAAATTTGCCGTGGGTCAGGCGGCCTGAACTCGGAAGCGCGGGTACCATCGGCGGAACATCTCTTCCAGTTCATTGTTGAGGACCTTCGTCCGCGTCTGTAGCATGAGGTGCGCACCACGTAGGGTCCACTGCAGCTGTTGTTTCTTTACGAACCGTCTGCCGGCTACCGGGTTGATCGTCGATTCCACGAACGCCGTGCCGATCGTTTCCCCTTGCCGGCGGCGGTCGCCGAAGTTTGGAATGAACTCACGATTATTGCGAATGTACGTCTCGAATTCGGTGAGGCCGACGGCAACTTTCTGCGCGGCGGCTGATTGCGCCTGGTATAGGCTCAGGTCCAACAACAGGTTGACCGACCGTTCAAGTGCTTCCCCGGTGTTCCCATGCCAGAGCGGGTGCTTCACGCTTTCCAACTACTTCGACACCGCGACGCCAATCTGTGGCCGCTCTGCTTGGAGCGCTTTCGTCGTCTGTTGTTGCAGGACCGTCAGCCGCATCGTGCAAGGTGTCGCGGACGTAGAGGAACTTCTCCTGCCGGCGCAGCTTTAATTCGTACGGGGCTTTTGATCGCGTCTTCCGGCGGAAGCTGTTGAACTCCCGACCGCGGACTCGAATGATGTAGCCAGATCCCCACTCCAGGCCAGAATGGCGCGGAAGATATCGTGGATTTCAGCGAGGTCCATCCGGCCGGACACCGAGACCACACGGATGACCATTGGACTTGCTTGGCGTAGAACTGCTCGCAGAATCAAGCGCTTGAAGGATGCTGTGTCTTTCATCGCTCCAGGTTACAAGGACCGCTTGACCCCCGGCTTCCCGACGCACTCCGAAACTAGTGCCTAGCGGGACTTTACAAGTTATCCGCAAAGTTTTGGCTAAGCCTAGTCAATAGAATGACTTACAGGGAGCGGCTGGTATGACCTAATGGGCGGCTGGGGAGAAACGCTGCAGGTCGAGGAGCGAGAATAGGCGTTCCTGGAGTGCGTTCATTCGGGTGAGACAGGTGGCGG
>ENA-ORBV01001502-ORBV01001502.1-microbial-mat-metagenome-genome-assembly--contig:-NODE-1502-length-51637-cov-9.480663_pt1 | contig 51637 bp, 39 predicted proteins | sample MGYA00237777_ERZ505514 | MGnify/ENA primary metagenome ERZ505514 (study PRJEB26160, sample SAMN06269048) | microbial mat metagenome | isolation source: Oligotrophic lake microbial mat | place... | reverse complement strand
CCTCAGACGCCGCCCCTGACGCCGCCCCCGAAGGCGCCGCTCAGGACGTGAGCCGCTGGACGCCCTCCAGCGGGCAGGCGTAGATGCAGTTGCGCAGCGCCGCGATGGCCTCGTAACGCGGGAAGGTGCGGCGCCAGGCCAGCACGACACGGCGGGTGGGCACCGGCGCGCTGAACTTGACGTACTTGATGTGCGTTTGGGGCTCCGTCGGCACGCTGAGCTGAGGCACCACGGTCACGCCCATGCCGCTGGCCACCATGTACTTGATGGTTTCCAGTGAACTGCCTTCAAAACTCTTGCGTATGCCCTCGCCAACGCCCGCGCCATGGCTGGCAAAGCGGGCGTATTCGGGGCAGACCTCCAGCACATGGTCGCGGAAGCAGTGGCCCGTGCCCAGCAGCAGCATGGTTTCGGTCTTCAACTCTTCGGCCGCCAGGCTCTTGCGCCTGGCCAGCGGGTGTTTGCACGGCACGGCCGCCTGGAAGGGTTCGTCGTACAGCGGCGCCACCGCCAGGCCGGTGTCGGGAAAGGGCTCGGCCAGAATGGCGCAGTCCAGCTCGCCCAGGCGCAGCATGTCCAGCAGCTTGGCGGTGAAGTTTTCCTGCAGCATCAGCGGCATCTGCGGCACACGGTCGATGGCCTGGCGCACCAGGTCGGGCAGCAGGTAAGGGCCGATGGTGTAGATCACGCCCAGGCGCAGCGGGCCCGACAGCGGGTCTTTGCCGAGCTTGGCAATCTCGCGGATGGCAGCGGCCTGTTCGATGACCTGTTGCGCCTGGCGCACGATCTGCTCGCCCAGCGGTGTCACGCTGACCTCGGCCGTGCCGCGTTCGAACAGCTTCACGTCCAGCTCTTCTTCCAGCTTTTTCACTGCCACCGACAACGTGGGCTGGCTGACGAAGCAGGCTTCGGCGGCGCGGCCGAAATGTTTCTCGCGCGCGACGGCCACGATGTACTTGAGCTCGGTCAGGGTCATGGGGTCGATTGTGTCCAAGTTCGTGCAGCCGGGTCGGCGCCTCACCCGCTGTCTTGCGCCGTTGGTCCGGTGAACCGGCGCCGCAGGCCGCACGAGCGGCTGGCTGCCGCAGGCCGCCACAGCCTTGATCTGATCTTCACATCGGGCGGCCACAGTGCCGCTCACGCGTGTCAATTCGAGGCAGCACTCAAAGAAGGCGCCCTTGTCGTGCCGGCACCTGCTGCACACTGCGCGACCCACCCCCAAGCCATGGACAACGCCGCCACCCGACCGCACGCCCTGGTGGTGGAAGACCACGCGCCGCTGCGTCAACAGATCACCGCGCTGTTGACCCGCGCCGGCTGGCGTGTGGACGAAGCCGCAGACGGTGCGCTGGCGCTGCAGTCGGCCCTGGCGCAGCCACCCGACGTGCTGGTGCTGGACATCGGCCTGCCGGGGCTGGACGGCCTGTCGCTGTGCGAAAGACTGCGCCGCGAAGCACCGCGCCACGTGCCGGTGCTGATGTTGACCGCGCACGACACCCTGGCCGACAAGCTGTGCGGTTTTGCGGCTGGCGCCGACGACTACCTGGTCAAGCCCTTTGCCAGCGAAGAGCTGTTGGCGCGCATGCACGCGCTGGCCCGGCGCAAGACCGCGGGCCAGGACTACCTGCTGCAACTGGGCAGCCTGCAGATCGACCGCCGCGCGCGGGAGGCCAGCCGCCAGGGCGTGCGGCTGCTGCTGCCGCCCACGGCATTTGCCATCCTGCTGCTGCTGGCCGAGGCCTGGCCACGCGCGCTGACACGCAGCGCGCTCATCCACCGCCTGTGGGACGACGAGCCGCCTGAATCCGACCCCTTGCGCAGCCACCTCTACGTCTTGCGCCAGCAGCTGGACCGGCCTTTCCTGCCGCAGGCCCCGGCGATGCTGAAAACCGTGCATGGGGTGGGATTCCGGCTGGAGGCCGACACCACCGCCGAGCCATCGGCAGACGCAACATGAAACACCGCCTGCAGCGCCGACTGATGGCCGCACTGGCGGCCTTCACGCTGGGCGTGAGCCTGCTCTTCGGCCTGTTCGCCATGGCCTTTGTCTACACGGTGGAAGACCGTTTCCTGGAGCGGCTGCTGCAGCAGGAAGCCGCCGCGCAAAGGGCCCAACTGGCGCAGCATGGCCGTTTTGGCCCCACCGGCAGCGACTTCATCGAGCTGCACACCACGGCCGACACGCTGCCCGCCGAACTGCGCACGCTGCTGGCTGAAGAACCGCGTCGGCGTGAAGCACCCGGCAACGATGGCCGCCACTACCACCTGCTGCCGCTGGGAGCCGCTGGCAGCCCGCCCTGGCTGGTGGCCGAGGTCAGCCAGCAGCTCATCGTGCGGCCCATGCGGCAAGAGCTGCTGGGCTGGCTTGCGGGCTGGGGACTGGTGATGGTGGCGCTGTCGCTGGCCCTGGCGCGCTGGCTGGCGCACCACACCAGCGCACCGCTGGCGCGGCTGGCAGACCAGGTCACCCAAGCCGCACCCGAGCGCCTGCCGACGCGCCTGTCACAAGGCACCCGCGACGACGAAGTGGGCGCCGTGGCCCGTGCCTTCGACGCACTGCTGGACCGCACCCGCGCTTTCATCAACCGCGAACAGGCGTTCACGCGCGACGCCAGTCACGAACTGCGCACACCGCTGGCCGTGCTGCGCATGGGCATCGAGGGCCTTCAGGGCGACACCCGTCTGCCGCCCGCCGTGCAACAGCAGCTGCTGCCGCTGCACGCCGCCACGCGCCTGATGGAGCAGACCGTGCACACCCTGCTGCTGCTGGCCCGCGAAGGTGATGCCGCGCCCAACCCAGGAACGCCAGCCGCGGCAGTGCCTGTGCTGCCGCTGGTCGAAGACTGGGTGCTGGCCCATGCCGACTGGCTGGACGCGCGACAGCTGCAGCTGGACCTGAAGCTGTCGCGTGGCGACACGGTGGCGCTGCCCTCCCCGGTGCTGCAGCTGGCCCTGTTCAGCCTGCTGGGTAACGCGCTGGCACATGGCCACGCCGGGGGCACGGTGCAGGTGGCGCTGGATGCAGACGGAGTGCTCATCCGCAACCCCAGCGCCGCCTTGCCGGCCGGCGCCGGCCAGGCGTTCGTGAAGGGTGAAGCCAGCGGCGGCTTCGGCCTGGGCCTGGCCATCGTGCAGCGTTTGCTGGAACGCCACGGCAGCCGCCTGGTGCTGGGCCATGCCGACGGCTGTACCGAAGCGCGCATCGGGCATCCGGCACCGCAAGCGGCGGCCCCGCAAGCAGCCTCAGCCGAGACCTTGCGGCGCTGATCTGCCCCCCGCTTGTGGTCACGAGATGGCCTTGATCTGGCCTTCACAGGCGGCTGCCAAGGTGTCGGCCTTCAGCTCCTGTATGCCTGCCGATGTCAACTTTTTTTCGCTTCATCCTGCTGTCGCTGATCGCCAGCTTCACAGTCGGCGCCAGCGCCCAAGAGCTGGAAAGCGACCTGCAGGCCCAGCTGAAATCGCAGCAACTGACGGGCCTGGTGGTGGCCACCGTGCAGGGCGGCAGCAGCCGGCAACTGGCGCTGGGCGTGGCCCACAGCGGCACGAAGCAGCCGCTGGCGCTGGACAGCCGGGTGCAGGTGGGCTCCATCGCCAAGACCGTGCTGGCGCTGGCCGTGCTGCGCCTGGTGTCTCAGGGCCGGCTGGACCTGGACGCGCCGGTGTTGCCGCTGCTGCCAACCTTGCAGCTGGACAACCCCTGGGCCGCGCAGAGCCCGCTGCGTGTGCGCCACCTGCTGGACATGAGCGGCGGTGTGCCCGATCTGCAGCTGTGGCACCTGTTCAACCGCAGCCATTCGGCAGACCAGCCGCTGGCGCTGGCTTTGCGCGCCGAGCACGGGCCGATCCGGCTGCGCAGCGAGCCGGGCACACGCTTTTCGTACAGCAACCTCAGCTTCACACTGGCCGCCATGGTGCTGGAAGCGGTGACGCAAGAGCGCTACGAAACCTGGGCCGCACGTGAGCTGCTGCTGCCGCTGGGCATGCTGGACAGCAGCTTCAGCTTTCGCACCCAGGCCGACGACAAAAAGCTGGCCTGGGGCCACCTGGACGCTGGCCAGCCGGAAGCCGACATGCCCGTGGCTGTGCGCCCGGCAGCGTACTTCGTCACCACGGCGGCTGACATGACCCGGCTGATGCAGTTTCTGCTGGGCGATGGACGCTTGTCTTCTCGGCCACCGGATCAGCCCGCGCCGCACTTGCTGCGCCCCGACCTGATGGCCGCAATGGGTCGCGCCAGCACCACCGACGCGGCGCGCGCCGGCTTGCACACCGGCTACGGACTGGGCCTGTCCACACGCGACCGCCACGGGGCGGTGGGCCTGTGCCACGGTGGCAGCGTGGCCGGCTGGCGCGCCATGTTCTGCGTCTACCGTGAAGCGCAGCAAGGCTTCTTCATGGTGCTCAACCAAGACCGCGAAGACGGCCTGTACCTGCGCTTCGAAGAGCGACTGGTGCAGCACCTGGGCGTGTCGCAGGCACCGGCGACGGTCCCGCCGCGTGCGGGGGTGGAAGGCCGTGAAGGCCGTGAAGCCCGTCAAGGACGCGAATACTTCGCAAGCCGCGCGGCCGACCGCGCCTGGAGCGGCATCTACGTGCCCGCACCCGGTCGCCTGCAGGCACTGGCGCTGCCCGACCGCCTGGCGGGTTTCTGGCAACTGGACCTGCAGGCCGAGCCAGCTACCTTGCGACAGGGTTTTGGCGCACCGCGGGCGCTGCTGCCGGCCGGCGATGGCCTGTACCGCCAGCCTGACCGACAGCAAGCCACGCTGGCCCTGCTGCGTGACGGTCAGGGCCAGCCGCTGGTGGCCAGCGGCTATCTCACGCTGCGCCGCGTCAGTGGCATCGAACAGGCCCTGCTCATGACCAGTGCAGCCACGGGTGTGCTGGCGGCGCTGGCGGTGTTGCCGCTGGCCGCCTGGCGGCGCTGGCGCCGCGATACCAGCAGCCTGCACCAGCCCGCGGCCTGGGCCTTGTTGCTGCTGCTGGGCGCGTTGCTGCTGTGGGCCCTGGGCTGGCGGCGTCTGGGCGAGTTCACGCTCGCTTCTGCGCTGCTGATGGGGGCCACGCTGCTGTGGCCCCTGGCCTGCGCGGCGCAGGCGCTGCAGGCCTGGCGACACCGCCGCACCTGGCCGGTCTGGTGGTTGGACGGCGCGGTGGCACTGGCCGGCTTGCAGCTGTGTGTGCTGCTGCTGGCCTATGGCTGGTTGCCGTTGATGGCGTGGCGCCTGTGAAGGCCGGCAGCGCCTGGAGATCGACGTGCGTGGCAACACTGGTGGCCAGAGCGACGCCTGGAGCGCGCGGTGCGGGCCTTGAACGGGTCTTGAACGGGTCTTGAACGATAGCTGCTGAACGGTGACCCCGCTCAAGCCTTCAGGTACTCGGCCTTGCTGCCCAGCCAACGGTCGACATGGGCCTGCGCGGCTTCAGGGTGCTGCGCCAGCAAGCGCGGCGCCACGTTGCGTGCGTGTTGCAGCAGCACGTTGTCATGCGCCAGGTCGGCAAACCGCAGCAGCGCGTCGCCGCTCTGGCGGGCGCCCATGAATTCACCGGGGCCGCGGATGTCCAGGTCGCGGCGCGCGATCTCGAAGCCGTCATTCGTTTCCGCCATCGCCTTCAGCCGCGCCTTGCCGGTGGGCGACAGCGGCGCGGTGTAGAGCAGCACACACACGCTGGCCACCGCGCCGCGGCCGACACGGCCACGCAGCTGGTGCAGCTGCGCCAGGCCAAAACGTTCGGCGTGTTCGATCACCATCAGGCTGGCATTGGGCACGTCGACACCCACTTCGATGACCGTGGTGGCCACCAGCAGCTTCATCTCGCCGCTGGTGAACAGCTGCATCACGGCGGCCTTTTCGCTGCCCTTCATGCGGCCGTGCAGCAGGCCCACCATCACGCCCGGCAAGGCGGCGCCGAGTTCGGCATGGGTGGCGGTGGCGTTCTGCAGATCGATGTGCTCGCTTTCTTCCACCAGCGGGCACACCCAGTACACCTGCCGGCCCTGCTGCACCTCGTCGTGAATGCGTGCGATCACGGCGTCGCGCTTGGTGTCGGCAAAAACCTTGGTCACGACGGGCGTTCGGCCGGGCGGCAGTTCGTCGATGGTGCTCACGTCCAGGTCGGCGAAGTAGCTCATGGCCAGAGTGCGCGGGATGGGCGTGGCGCTCATCATCAGCAGGTGCGGCTCCAGTCGCTGGGCGTGCAGCTTGTCGCGCAGGGCCAGGCGCTGGGCCACGCCGAAGCGGTGCTGCTCGTCCACCACCGCCAGGCCCAGCCGCGCAAACACCACGTCGCGCTGGATCACCGCGTGGGTGCCCACCACCAGCATGGCCTGGCCCGATGCCACCTGCGCCAGCATGGCGTCGCGCCCCTTGCCCTTGCGGCTGCCGGTGAGCCAGGCCACGGTGATGCCCAGCGGTTGCAGCCAGTGCACCAGCTTGCGAAAGTGCTGCTCGGCCAGGATCTCGGTGGGCGCCATCAGCGCACATTGCCAGCCGGCGTCCATGGCCACCGTGGCAGCCATTGCGGCGACCACCGTCTTGCCCGAACCCACGTCGCCCTGCAGCAAGCGGTGCATGGGCTGCGGGCGCGCCAGATCGGAGCAGATTTCCGTCACCACCCGTTGCTGCGCGGCGGTCAAGGCAAAGGGCAGCGCGGCCAGCAGCTGGTCTGACAAGCCCTGGGCGCGGGCGGTCATGGCCGGAGCCGCCAGCAGCGCGCGTGCGGCATGGGCCTGGGCTTGCGCGAGCTGCTGAGCCAGCATCTCGTCGAATTTCAGGCGCTGCCATGCGGGGTGGCTGCGGTCTGCCAACTGCTGTTCGTCGTCGTCGCGGCTGGGGTGGTGCAGCTTCAACACGGCTTCTCGCAGCGGCGGCAGGCCGGTAGGCACCACGCCGGGCGGCAGCAGCTCGGCCAGCGACGCGCGGCCCAGCGCCGAAGCCACGGCCTTGCGCAAATAGGCCTGGGGCAGCTGCGCGCTGGTGGGGTAGACGGGGGTCAGCGCGGTAGGCAGCGGCGTGTCCGCGCTGACGCTGCGGAACTCGGGGTGCACCATCTCGCGGCCCAGAAAGCCGACACGCACGTCACCGCGCACCCGCACCAGCTTGTCCACCGCCAGCGTCTTCTGGTTGGACGGGTAGAAGTTCAGAAAACGCAGCAGCAGTTCGCCGCTGCCGTCGGACAGCCGCACCAGCAGCTGGCGGCGTGATCGTGTTTCGACGCGGCAATCGATCACCGTGCCCTGCACCTGTGCACTGTCGCCATCGCGCAGCTGGGCGATGCGCAGGATGCGCGTTTCGTCCAGGTGGCGCAAAGGCAGGTGCAGGGCCAGGTCAATGTCGCGGACCAGGCCCAGCTTGCGCATGGCACGCGCCGGAGCCGACAAGTTGTCGCCTGGGGCTTTGGCCGTCGTCGCTGGCGCCGGGGGTGTGGACATGGAACAATTTTGACCTTCCCACCGTGGGCCCTGAGCGATTCAGACCCTGAGCCATGCACAGCCCCGTTCCGCGCGCGTTCACGCTCGCTGATTTCGACTTCGAACTGCCGCCCGAGCTGATCGCCCAGCACCCCGTCGCCGAGCGCAGCGCATCACGTCTGCTGGACGGCCGCGGTGTGCTGCCGGTGGACCGCGTGTTCCGCGAACTGCCCAACTTGCTGCAGCCCGGCGACCTGCTGGTCTTCAACGACACCCGTGTCATTAAAGCGCGGCTGCTGGGCGAAAAGCCCACCGGCGGCGCGGTGGAAGCGCTGGTCGAACGGGTGCTGCCCGGCTTCGACGTCTGGGCCCACTTGCGCGCCAGCAAGTCGCCGCGGGTTGACACGTTGGTGCGGTTTGCCGATGCCTTCGACGCCCGGGTGCTGGGCCGCGCCGGGCCCGAGGGCTCTCTGTTCCACCTGCGTTTTCCGCAAGACCCGCTGCTGCTGCTTGAACAACACGGCCACGTGCCGCTGCCGCCCTACATCACCCACAGCGACACGGCGGATGACGCCGCGCGCTACCAGACCGTTTTTGCGCGCCACCCCGGCGCCGTGGCCGCGCCCACGGCGGCGCTGCACTTCGACCAGCCGCTATTGGATGCGCTGCAGGCCCGCGGTGTGCAGCGCGCCGCCATCACCTTGCACGTGGGCGCCGGCACTTTCCAGCCGGTGCGGGTGGAGCGGCTGTCCGAACACCGCATGCACAGCGAGTGGTTCGAGGTGAGCGCGGCCACCGTGGCCGCCATTGAAGCCACCCGTCAGCGCGGCGGCCGTGTCGTGGCGGTGGGCACCACCACGCTGCGCGCGCTTGAATCGGCGGCCCGCCCCGGCACGCTGGTGCCCTTCGTCGGCGAGACCGACATCTTCATCACACCGGGCTTCGACTTCCGCGTCGTGGACCTGCTGATCACCAACTTCCACCTGCCCAAGAGCACGCTGATGATGCTGGTCAGCGCTCTGGCCGGCCATGCGCAGGTGAAGGCGCTGTACCGCCACGCGGTGGAATCGCGCTACCGATTCTTCAGCTACGGCGACGCGATGCTGCTGGAGCGCCACCGCTGAAACACGTCTTGGCGCGGCGACAATCCCGCGCATGTTGACGTTCGACCTGCTCAAGACCGAAGGCCACGCACGCCGTGGCCGCCTGACGCTGAACCACGGCGTGGTTGAAACGCCCGTCTTCATGCCCGTGGGCACCTATGGCACCGTCAAGGGCGTGATGCCACGCAGCCTGGAAGAGATGGGCGCGCAGATCATCCTGGCCAACACCTTCCACCTGTGGATGCGGCCGGGGCTGGACGTGGTGAAAAGGTTCGGCGGCCTGCACCGCTTCGAAGGCTGGCAGCGGCCCATGCTGACCGACAGTGGCGGCTTTCAGGTGTGGAGCCTGGGCGGCGCTGACGGCAAAGGGCGTCAAATCACCGAAGAGGGTGTGAAGTTTGCGTCGCCGGTCAATGGCGACAAACTGTTCCTCACGCCCGAAGTCAGCATGCAGGTGCAGACCGTGCTGAACAGCGACATCGTGATGCAATTCGACGAGTGCACACCCTACGAGCTGAAGGGCCACATCACCACCGAAGCCGAAGCGCGCAAGTCCATGGAACTGAGCCTGCGCTGGGCTGCACGCAGCCATGCCGAATTTCAGCGGCTGGAGAACCCCAACGCGCTCTTTGGCATCGTGCAGGGCGGCATGTTCGAGAACCTGCGCGAAGCGTCGCTGAACGCGCTGGCCGAGCAGGACTTCCCGGGTTATGCCGTCGGCGGTGTCAGCGTGGGCGAACCCAAGGACCAGATGTTGCACATCATGTCCCACACACCGCACCGCCTGCCTTCCCACAAGCCACGCTACCTGATGGGCGTGGGCACGCCCGAAGACCTGGTGGAAGGTGTGGCCCAGGGCGTGGACATGTTCGACTGCGTGATGCCGACGCGCAACGCCCGCAACGGCCACCTGTTCACCCGCTTCGGTGACCTGAAGATCCGCAATGCGCGGCACAAGGAAGATGAAAGGCCGCTGGACGAAACCTGCGGCTGCCACACCTGCGCTTCAGGCTTTTCGCGCGCCTACCTGCACCACCTGGACCGTTGCGGCGAGATGCTGGGCCCCATGTTGGCCACCATCCACAACCTGCACCACTACGTGAACCTGATGCGCGAGGTGCGGCAGGCGTTGGACGCAGGGCGCTTCGCAGCCTTTCAGACGCAGTTCAAAGTGGATCGGGCGCGCGGGGTTTAGGGGCTCCTGTGCTTGCCGGCGATTGCAGCTTGCAGATTGCAGATTGAAGATTGAAGATTGAAGATTGAAGATTGAACTACGCGACGCTGAGCTGTGAATTCCACAGATTTGCCGGGCGCACCGGGGTGGGCGGCAGCAAACGGTCGCATTCGAGCTTGACCACGCCGTAACACTCGCAAGCCCGATCTTCCAGGCCCGCGCGGTCCAGCACCTCGATGCAACCACGTGCGTAGTGGATCAGCCCCGCGCGCCGCAGCGCCAGCGCTGCCGCTGTGACACTCTCTCGGCGCACACCCAGCTTGGCGGCCAGCAGCTCCTGCGTCAGCTGCAGGCTGTTGCCCTGCACGCGGTCCAGGCTCAACAAAATCAGCCGGCACACCTGCTGGTCGACCGAGTGGTGGCGGTTGCACACTGCCGTCTGGGCCACCTGCGTTGCCAGTGCGCGGCTGTATCGCAGCAGGACGTTCATCATTGCCCCGCCGCGGTTGAATTCCTGAAGGACCACCTCGGTCCTGATCCGATAGCCCCGGCCCGCGCTTTGCACGACCGCACGGCCATTGCTGGACATGCTGCCCATCAACAGCGGCACGCCAACCACGCCGTCGTTGCCCACGGTGGCCACTTCGGCGCAGTCGCCGCTGGCCGTCAAATTGAGCAGCGAAACGATGGCAGAGGTCGGAAAGTGCACATGACCGCACTTGCAAGCGGACTCACACAGCACCTGGCCCAGGGGCAGGTCCACCAACTCCAGATGGTGAAACCAGCACTGCAAATCGACCATCGGAAGCGCTTCCAACAAGCGGTTGCCTTGCGGACTGAGTCTGCCCGGCACTGGCATTGTCGAGCCGGCTGTCAAAGACATCGGCGGGCGCAGGGGAGTGACGGGCCGAAGGGCCGTGGTGTTGGCGATCATGGTGGGCTTTCTCAGGCTGTCTCAGGCCTCCAGTCTTCCGCACCGCGCTGCCCCAGTCTGTCAGTTGGCGGGGCGAATCTCGGTAAGACTGGACCTACAACACACACCCTCAAGCGCCTTGCGATTTCTCCAGCGTGCTCTTGGCCCCATCAAACTGCGCCAGCACCTGCGCCAGGTAAGGCATCACCGGCTGCAGGTCGGCAAACAACGTGTGGGGTGGATTGGCCACGAACAGGCTGCTGCCCATCATGCCGAAGCCCCGTTCGTCGGCTTGCGCCACGGTCAGGCGTGCGTGCACCCAGCCCTTCTTGGCGCCTGCATCGGCCGCAGCCTTCAGACGCTGCGGCAGTTGCGCGGCTTCCACCAGCTGCACCTGTGGCAGCCAGACCACCACCACACCTTCAGGAAAACGTTCCAGCGCTTCGCGCACCGCCGCCAGCGTGCGTGTGTAGTCGGTCTTGATTTCGTAACTGGGGTCGATCAGCACCACGCCGCGGCGGGTGGTGGGCGGCAGGTGGCTTTTCAGCGCTGCAAAGCCGTCGGCCAGTTTCACCTCGACGCCGGGCACATCGCCCAGGTAGGACGACAGGATCTTGAAGTCGGTGGGGTGCAGTTCGCTCAGGCGCAGCTGGTCTTGCGCGCGCATCAGCGCCTGGGCGATGGCGGGCGAACCCGGGTACTGGCGCACGGCCTTGCCGTCGTTGAACTGGCGCACCAGCGCCACCAACTCGGCCAGCGGCACGGGCAGGTCGCTGCGGTCCAGCAACAGCGCGATGCCTTGTTCGTATTCACCGCGTTTGTTGGCGTACTCACCTTCCAGCGAATAGCCGCCGGCGCCGGCATGGGTGTCCACATAGCGCCAGCCCTTGTCTTTCTGGTTCATGTAGCGCAGCACCAGGGACAACACGGTGTGCTTCAGCACATCGGCGTGGTTCCCGGCGTGAAAGGCGTGGCGGTAGGCAAGCATGGGCTGGACTGTGCCACGCGCCAAGACCGTTCACCGGCACGGCTGCAGGGCCCGGGATACCCTCAACCGCATGACCACTCTCTTCGACCCCATCCGCATTGGCGACATCGATCTGGCCAGCCGCATCTGCATGGCCCCGCTGACGCGCAACCGGGCCAGCGCCGGCCAGGTGCCCAATGAGCTGATGGTTGCGTATTACGCCCAGCGCGCCAAACCCGCCACCGGGGCCGGGCTCATCATCACCGAGGCCACGCAGATCAGCGCCATGGGCCAGGGTTACCTGGACACACCCGGCATCTACAGCCCCCAACAGGTGGCGGGCTGGCGGCGCGTGACAGAAGCCGTGCACAAACGCGGCGGCCGCATCGTGGTGCAGCTGTGGCATGTGGGGCGCATCTCGCATGTGTCGCTGCTGCCGGGCGGGCAGCCGCCGGTCAGCAGCACGGCGCGTGGGGCCAGGGGCAAGACCTACATCGCTGGCGGTTTTGCCGACTGCTCGCCACCACGCGCTTTGCGCAGCGACGAATTGCCAGGCGTGGTGGCCGACTACGTGCACGCCGCACGCTGCGCCATGGACGCCGGCTTCGACGGCGTGGAAGTGCACGGCGCCAATGGTTACCTGCTGGACCAGTTCCTGCGCGACAGCATCAACGACCGCAGCGATGCCTACGGCGGCAGCATCGCCAACCGCGCGCGCCTGATGGTGGAAGTGATGCAGGCCGTCAGCCAGGCCATCGGCGGCGGCCGCACGGGCTTGCGCCTGTCGCCCGTGACGCCCAGCAACGACGCCGGCCCGGACAGCGATCCGCAGGCCTTGATGACGCATGTGGTGCAGCAATTGGCGCCGCTGCAGCTGGCCTACCTGCACCTGATCGAAGGCCAGACCGGCGGTGCACGCGACATCGCCCCGTTCGACTACGCTGCGCTGCGCGGGCTGTTTGGCGGCGCCTGGATGGTCAACAACGGCTACACGCCTGCCATGGCGCAAGCGGCTGTGGCAGCGGGCGCGGCCGACCTGGTGGCCTTTGGCAAAGCCTTCATCGCCAATCCCGACCTGGGTCGGCGCCTGCGCGAAGGTGCGGCGTTGAACGCGCCCGACCAGAAGACCTTTTACGGCGGTGGCGCCGTGGGCTACACCGACTACCCCACGCTGGATGCCGTGGCCGCTTGACCGCCCGCCCCGCGTTTCAGCGGCGCCCCGAGCCTGAACCCGAGCGCGCGCGGAAACGGCTCGCGCAGGAGGGCAGGTGCTCGCTGGGGCAGGCGTAGACGGCCTTGGACAGACCGCCGTGCACCGTCAGGTCATGCGGCCGGGAGCATGCCTGGAGCGGCCCTGTCTGCCTGCCTTGTGGACGGCTTTGACCGGGCTGGCCTGGCAGGCACACTTGGGGCTTGCCCCTGGAGACTGACCATGAACTACCGCCCCACCGCCCTGTCTCGTCTGGCCCCTGCCGTCCTGGCCCTGTTGCTGGTTGCCGGCTGCGGCACCAAAGTGGTCAATCCGGTCACCGGCCAGACCGAGCGTTCGGTGATGGACGAGCAGACCGAGATTGCCGAAGGCCGCAAGGCCCACCAGGCGGTGCTGGCCGAATACGGCGTGCTGGCCAGCCCGCGGCTTCAGGCCTACGTCAACGGCATCGGCCAGAAGCTGGCCAAGGAATCGCACCGCGCCAACCTGGTGTGGACCTTCACGGTGCTGGACAGCGCCGAGATCAACGCCTTTGCGCTGCCCGGGGGCTACGTCTACGTCACGCGCGGCCTCATGGCCTACCTGGAAAGCGAGGCCGACTTGGCCGGCGTGCTGGGCCACGAGATCGGCCATGTCACCGCCCGCCACGGTGCGCAGCGGGCCACCAGCCAACGCAATGCCGGCATCGGTGTCATGGCGGCCACCGTGCTGGGCGTGTTGGTTGAAGGGGTCACCGGCGTTGGCGGCACCGCGCAGGCCGCCAGCCAGATCGGCCAGGGCGTGGCCCAGGGCCGCCTGGCCAGCTACAGCCGCGACCAGGAATCGCAGGCCGACCAACTGGGCGCGGAATACCTGTCCCGCACCCGCTACAACCCGCGCAACATGATCGCCGTCATCCAGGTGCTGAAAAACCAGGAGCGTTTTGTCGCCGACCAGGCCAAGGCCCAAGGCCGCCCTGCGCCGACAGGCGCCAACTGGCTGGCCAGCCACCCCAGCAACGACAAGCGCCTGGCCGACATCCAGCAGGTGGCTGCGGGCTATTCCGGCAGCTACGGCGACGACGGCAAAGCACGCTACCTGCAGGCCATCGACGGCATGCCGTTTGGCGACAGCGCCACACAAGGCCTGGTGCGAGGCCAGAACTTCTATCACGAAGGCCTGGACATCGCGCTGACGGCGCCGCAGGGCTATGCGGTGCAGAACTCGGCCGAGTCGATCGCGATTGTCAACGCCGCGGGCGACGCCGGGCTCATCGTGCGGCTGGTGCCGGACAAGGCGGGCAGCACACATGAAGAGATCATTCGCAGCGTGATCCAGCCCGTGGAGGGCAAGGCGGAAAGACGCAGCTTCAACGGCCTGAGTGCCACCCACTTCGTGGGCACACGGCGCAACGCCCAGGGCCAGGTGCAGGGCGTGCGGGTGTCGGTGGTCACCGGGCCCGGCAAGCGCAACTACCTGATGCAATACGCCGCCAAGGATGCTGCAGCCTTGCAGCGTGCCGATGCGCAACTGCAAGAGGCCGAGGCCTCCTTCCGCGCACTGACCGCCGCTGACCGTGCCGCCGCCAAACCCTGGGTGCTGAAGACCATCAACTACCCGCGTGGCGGTTTCGCCGAACTGGCGCGCAGTTCGCCGCTGAAGACGCAGGCCGAGGCCTATTTGAAGCTGCTCAACGGCGCCTATGGGGGTGGCGCAGAGCCTCGGGCGGGCGAACCGGTGAAGGTCGTTCAGTAGCTGCCCGCCGCCGTTGACGTGCCACTTGCATGCTCACCTGTGGTGTGCATCACCTCATGCGGCATTTGCATGACACCCTGCAGGCCGGTGGTTACGGGGTGATTACATTGCGCCCACAATCGCTCCCCCACCCTGGGCCCAACGGGGTGGCGCGGCATTTGGCGAGCTTCGATCCAGTGTGTGCAAGGACGGTCGGCATTCGCCCAATTCCGCTTTTGACATTGCCATGATTGGAGACCCCATGAACCGTCCCGCGCTGGAAGGCCTGCGTCTGAACGTGCCTGCCTACGTCAAGCACACCCGACTTGTTGAATGGGTGGCCCAGATTGCCGCCTTGACCGAAGCCTCCGACGTTTACTGGTGCGATGGCAGCCAAGCCGAGTACCACCGCCTGACCGAACAACTGGTGGCTGCCGGCACCCTGATGAAACTGAACCCGGAAATGCGTCCGCGCAGCTTCCTGGCACGCAGCGACGCGTCGGACGTGGCGCGGGTCGAAGACCGGACTTTCATCTGCAGCGAAAAGCAGCAGGACGCCGGCCCCACCAACAACTGGATGGCCCCGGCCGAGATGCGCGCCCTGTTGCAGACCGGCGATGCCAGCGGCGCCCCGGGGCTGTTCAAGGGCGCCATGAAGGGCCGCACGATGTACGTGGTGCCTTTCAGCATGGGCCCGCTGGGCAGTCACATCGCCCACATCGGCGTCGAACTCACCGACAGCCCCTACGTGGCGGTGAGCATGCGCACCATGACGCGCATGGGCCGCGGCGCGCTGGACGTGCTGGGCCAAGACGGCCACTTCGTGCCTTGTGTGCACACCGTGGGCGCGCCGCTGCAGCCGGGTCAACAAGACGTGGTCTGGCCCTGCAACGACACCAAGTACATCGTGCACTACCCCGAGACGCGCGAGATCTGGTCCTACGGTTCGGGTTACGGCGGCAACGCGCTGCTGGGCAAGAAGTGTTTTGCGCTGCGCATCGCCTCCACCATGGGGCGCCAGGCTGTTGAAGCCGATGGCGTGGGCTGGCTGGCCGAGCACATGCTGATCCTGGGTGTCACCAACCCGGCGGGCGAGAAGTACCACGTCGCTGCCGCCTTCCCCAGCGCCTGCGGCAAGACCAACTTCAGCATGCTGGTGCCACCAGCGGGTTACACCGGCTGGAAGGTGACCACCATCGGCGACGACATCGCCTGGATAAAGCCGGGCGCGGACGGTCGCCTGTACGCCATCAACCCCGAAGCGGGTTATTTTGGTGTCGCCCCGGGCACGAATGACCACACCAACCCCAACTGCATGGACTCGATGAAGAGCGATGTGGTGTTCACCAACGTGGCGCTCACCGACGAAGGCGACGTGTGGTGGGAAGGCATGACCGACACGCCACCGGCGCACCTGATCGACTGGCAGGGCCGCGACTGGACCCCGGCCATCGCCAAGGAAACCGGCGTGAATGGCAAGCCCAGGCCAGCGGCGCACCCCAACTCCCGCTTCACCGTGGCCGCCACCAACAACCCGGCGCTGGACGCACAGTGGGACGACCCCGAGGGCGTGGCCATCGACGCCTTCATCTTTGGCGGCCGCCGCAGCACCACCGTGCCGCTGGTCACCGAAGCCCGCACCTGGGTTGAAGGTGTCTACATGGCGGCCACCATGGGCAGCGAGACCACGGCGGCCATGGCCGGCGGCAACGGCAGCGTGCGTCGCGACCCCTTCGCCATGCTGCCCTTCATCGGCTACAACATGGCCGACTACTTCCAGCACTGGCTGGACCTGGGCGACAAGATCGGCAAGACCGGCGCCAAGCTGCCGCGCATCTACTGCGTCAACTGGTTCCGCAAGGGTGCCGACGGCCAATTTGTCTGGCCCGGTTACGGCGAGAACATGCGGGTGCTGGAATGGATCGTGGGCCGCGCCGAAGGCACGGCGCAAGGTGCCGACAACGTCTTCGGCACCAGCCCGCGCTATGAAGACCTGCGCTGGGACGGCCTGGCCTTCACGCCTGAGCAGTTCAGCTCGGTCATCGGCATCGACAAGGCCGCGTGGCAGCAGGAACTGGTGCTGCATGCCGAGCTGTTCAAGCAGCTGCAATACCACCTGCCCGCTGAACTGACAGCTACCAAGTTGCGCATCGAGGGGCGGCTGGCTCAAGAAGGTTGATCACGGGCCCGCTGCTCGCTGCCTTCGAGCGCCAGGCCGGCTGGTGCAGCCAGCCTTCGCCCTTCAACACGCGGCTGCTGCAGCGCGGCCTGGTGTGGCTGCAACAAGACCAAGAAGCGCACGACACGCTGGCGGCGCTGTCTGCTGACCCCTTGGCGGCTGCGGTGGCCCTGCGCTGGCTGGCCGGCCTGCACCACCTGGCGTTGCTGGGCCTACAGCCCTGGGCCGCGCTGTGGCCTTCGGCTGCCGCACATGCGACGGCACATGTGACGGCACATGCGTCGGCACATGCGACGGCATCCACCGCCGCAGATGCCGACGACACCGCGCTGGACGGCGCCATCCGGCTGGCCTGGCAGCAGCAGCGCCAGCACATGGTGCGCGCCTTGGCGCAGCCGCCGCAGACCAACGAAGTTCAGCGCAGCGCGGCCCTGCTGCCGGCGCTGTTGCATGTGGCCGCGCACACCGGCTTGCCACTGTCCTTGCTGGAGATCGGCGCTTCGGCTGGTCTCAACCTGTGGCTGGACCGCTACCGTTACCAGCTCGACACCCACAACGGCAACACAGGTCGACCCTGGGCCTGGGGCGATACGACATCTGCGCTGTGCCTGCGCCCCGAATGGCTGGGCGCAGCGCCACCGCAGGCCCAGCTGCAGATTGGCCACCGCGCCGGCTGCGACGCCTTGCCGCTGGACCTGCAAGCCCCTGGCGAAGACCTGCGCCTGGCGTCCTTCATCTGGCCCGATCAGCCTGACAGGCTGCAGCGCCTGCGCGCCGCCATCACTGTGGCGCGCGCCAGCATGGTTGCCAGCGGTGTGCGCGTGCAGGCCCTGGGCGCAGCCGACTTCCTGCGCCAGCAGCTGGCGCGGCGCCTGCCGGGCCACTGCACGGTGTTGATGCATTCGGTGGTGTGGCAATACATCGCTGCAGACGAGCAGGCCGATATCCACGCGCAGATGGACGAGGCCGCTACCTCGGCCACGGCCGCTGCCCCGCTGGCCTGGCTGCGTTTTGAGCCGCCTGCGCCCGACCTGCGCGTCGAATTGCGCTGCCGGGTCTGGCCCGAAGGCGCCGACACGCTGCTGGCCCACTGCCACCCCCACGGCGCCCGCATCGACTGGGTGGCCCCGGCGTGAAGCTGCAACTGCTGTCAGACCTGCACCTGGAAACCGAGGCCTTCGATCCCGAACCCGCAACGGGCGCCGACGTGCTGGTGCTGGCCGGCGACATCGACGCCACCTGGGCCGGCTACGAGCGATTTGCTGGCTGGCCGGTGCCGGTGTGGGTGGTGGCCGGCAACCACGAATACGACGGCCGCGACTTCGATGCAGCCGCTGGCGGGCTGCGCGAACTGTGCGCCCGGCTGGGCTTCGTCTTCCTGGAGCGCGAGTCGCTGCTGCATACCGCTGCCGACGGACAACGGGTTCGTGTGCTGGGCAGCACCCGCTGGAGCGACTTCGACCTCTTCGGCGCCGAGCAGCGTCCGCGTGCCGAAAGGGCCGCCGTCTACTTTCTGCGCCTGATGGCCACCACCCGCGGCGGGCAGCCCTTTGACGCGGCCGCAGTGCGCGAAGAAAGCCTGCGCTGCAGGCAGTGGCTGGAGCGTGAACTGCAGCGTGCACCGCAAGGCCATTGGGACAAGACGCTGGTCATCACCCACTTTGCCCCCAGCTTGAAAAGTGCCGATCCGCGTTACGGCCAGCAGCCCGGCACGGCCAGTTTCTGCAACGCCGACGACGACCTGATCCCGCGCGCCGACCTCTGGCTGCACGGCCATTTGCACTGCCGGCAAGACTACCGCATCAACCGGCCGGGGCGGGCCCCCACACGTGTGGTGTGCAACGCCCGCGGCCTGGTGCACAAGGGCGAAGACGAAGGTTTTGACGGCGCTTTGCTGCTGCACCTCTGAGCTGCATCAAGGCCAGCCCTGCATGCGGTCTGAGACACTCGCGGCGTGGGCTCTTGGCGCCCACGCATTCCAGGAGAACGACCGATGAAGATCCTTGTGGCCGTTGATGGCAGCACTTACACCAAGAAAATGCTGGCCTACCTGGCGGCGCATGACGAATGGTTGGGTGCGCACCACCAGTACACCGTCATTCACGCCGTGCCAGCCGTGCCGCCGCGTGCCGCGGCGGTGATGGAAAGGGAAACGCTGAAGACCTACTACCAAGAGACGGCAGACAAGGTCTTCAAGCCCATTCGCACCTTCTTTTCCAAGCGCAGCATGCAAGCGCAGTTCATCTCCAAGACCGGCCCGGCCGCCGAGGTCATCGCCGAGGCCGCGCGCAAGGGCGACTTCGACCTGCTGGTGATGGGTTCGCACGGTCACGGCACGCTGGTCAACCTGGTGATGGGCTCGGTGGCCACCAAGGTGCTGGCCAACTGCGGTACACCGGTGCTGCTGGTGCGCTAGTCACCGACTGCTGGGGGCGGAATCGCCGGGTCGAATCGCCGGGCTTCAGCGCCTGGCCGCCAGACCCTGCCAGCAGGTGGCGAGCACGAAGTTGACGATCTGCTCGTCGCTGTAGCTGCCACCGGCCTTCAGGAAGGCTGGCACCGGGTCACAGGCGCGCGCGTAGATCGTGTACAGCACCACCTCGGGCGGCAACTCGGGGTTGATGTCGCCATCGGACTGCGCCTGCACGATCCACGCCCCCAGCACGTCACTGACGCGCATGATGGCGTCGAGATAGGCCTTGTTGGCCATCAGCTCGGCGCGCAGGCTCGAGTTTTGCGACGGCACGGTGGGCATCTCGCCGGCCAGTTGCACTTCCAGTGCCCAGCGGGTGATGGCGTGCAGCCGGTCGTGGGCGCTGGCCTCGCTGCGTGCCGCCTGCTGGTCCACCAGGGCCTGCGTACGCTCCATCAGGCGCACCATGGCGGCGGTGGCCAGGGCTTCCTTGGATGGAAAGTGTTTGTAGAGGCTGGCCTTGGCAATGCCCACGTCGGCAGCCACTTCGTCCACCGTCATGAGGTCGAAGCCCTTGTCGGCCAACAGGCGGTTGACCGAGGCCACGATGGCGTCCTCGCGGACGCGCAGCACTTGTTCCTTGAATGACATACGCGACATGTGGGGATTCTAGTCGGCGGCGTCACCGGATGAACTGACCGGTCGCAAATTCAACCGCGCAGTTTTCTCGTAGCTTCAGTTGACGCTGCGAGACGATCTCCGAGAAATGTGGCTTTGCCCCTTTTCTTGATCCCAGAGGTGGGGCGGCCAGCCCCGGCCGGCCGTGGCTCGCTCAAGACCTGGTCTTGTTGCGCTCGGTCAGTCGCTGCATCCAGCCTGCCTGTCGCGGCACGGCTGCGCCAGGCGGCGTGGTTTTTTGGTGCATTTCGTGCAGGCTCAAATCCAGACCGAAGGCGGTGCCCATGTCGGCGGGATCGCTGTCCACCGCGGGGGCCGGTGCGCGCCAGCCCGAGAACCAGCGGTGGGGTGCTGTGGTTTTGTCCATGGCTGTGGCTCTCGGTGAGGATGAAGGGTGATCACTCGTGTGCTACTGCTACTCGTGTGTAACGAGTGTCACTTGATCAACGCTGCGCTGCACACCGGACAACAGGGCCAGCGTGTGCCAAATCACGGCGCCCGCAGGCAGTTTCAGGACTTGTGTGGCCGTGGCTAAAATCGCGCCCCTTTTTTGCCACAAGGCGGTGCATGACCGATTCCAAGGTTCGTCGCATTCACAAAGACAAGGGCGACAAGGGCCCTGCGGGCTTTGTGGCCATCGACTTTGGAACCTCCAATTCCGCCGTCGCCCTGCCCAGACCCGAAGGCGGCGTGGGCCTGGTGGCGCTTGAGGCCGGTCAGCCCACCATGCCCACGGCGGTGTTCTATCGGGCCGACACACCGCCGCAGCAGCTGGACGCCGAACGCCTTTACGGCCGTGCCGCCGTGGCCGCTTATGTCGAAGGTGTCGATGGCCGCCTGATGCGGTCGATGAAGAGCATCCTGGGCTCCAACCTGCTGGACCAGGGCACCGACATCGGGGGCGGTCGCTCGGTGAAGTACCGCGACGTGGTGGTCGGTTACCTGCGCCACCTGAAGGCACGCGCCGAGGCCGAAGCAGGCCACGCCGTGAGCCGCGCGGTGATCGGCCGGCCGGTGTTCTTCGTCGACGACGATCCGCCACGCGACGCACAAGCCCAGGCCGCGCTGGCTGCCGCCGCGCAGACCGTGGGCTTCAGTGAGCTGCACTTCCAGTACGAGCCCATCGCCGCGGCGCTGGACTATGAAAGCCAGGTCACGGCCGAGTCACTGGTGCTGGTGGCCGACATCGGCGGCGGCACATCGGACTTTTCACTCGTGCGGGTGGGCCCGGCCCGTCGCGGCCGCGCGGAGCGGCGCGACGACATCCTGGCCAACCACGGCGTGCACCTGGCCGGCACCGACTTTGACCGCCACCTCGAACTGGCCTGCATCCTGCCGCTGCTGGGCTACCGCACCCTGCGCCCAGCCAAGGCGGGCGAAACCGCGCGTGAAGTGCCCAGCGGGATCTACTTCGACCTGGCCACCTGGCACCTCATCAACACCGTTTATGCCCCCGCCCGCCTGGCCGAGTTGCGCAGCATGAAGAGCTGGTACGCCGACCCGCGCCACCATGCCCGCCTCGTGGCCACGCTGGAAGAGAAGCTGGGCCACGCGCTGGCTGGGGCCGCCGAGCGCGCGAAGATCGACGTGGCCCTGCACGGCCATGCCGACGTGGACCTGGGCCTGCTGGAAGCCGGCCTGGCCACGACCTTGGCCGAACGCGACGCCGCCAGCGCGCTGGAAACCGATCTCGAACGCATCGTGAAGGCCGCTGCCGAAACGGCCCGCATGGCCGGTGTGTCGCCAGCCCAAGTGCAGGCGCTCTATTTCACCGGTGGCTCCACCGGCCTGACGCCGCTGGTCAACCGCATCGCTGCCTGTTTCCCGACGGCGCAGCTGGTGCGGGGCGACCGCTTTGCCAGCGTTGCGCAGGGTCTGGGCTGGCATGCGCGGGCCGTGTTCGGCGGCTGAATACATGGCCCGCTTGACAAGTCACCGATAGGTGACTTATGGTAAGTCACCTTCAAGTGACTTACAGGATTCCCATGAGCTTCCACCCCGATCGACGCGCCTTCATCCGCCTGGCTGGCGGTGGCGCCGCCTTTGCCGCCACGCTGCCCATGGCTGCCTGCAGTTCGGCGTACCCGCCCGAAGCCGTCGCGGCCTGGACCGGGCCCGGCTCGGAAACCGACTTGCGGCGCTGGGCCCTGGCACACGCCATCCTGGCGCCCAACTCGCACAATCGGCAGCCTTGGCTTGTGGATCTGCGCGACCCCCATGCCATCACTCTTTACGTCGACCGTGAGCGCTTGCTTCCAGAAACAGACCCGTGGTTTCGACAGATCATGGTGAGTCAGGGCACCTTCCTGGAAACCTTGGTGGTAGCGCTGCGCCAACGTGGCGTCGATCCCCAGGTGCAGCTTTTTCCGTTCGGCGAGCCGCCGGCGCGAAGCCTGGACGCACGGCCGGTGGCGCGCTTGAGTTGGACGGCCGGCGCTGCCGGCGCGGCGCCGGACCCGCTGTTTGCCCAGGTGCTGCGTCGCCACACCGCCAAGGTGGCGTACGACACCAGCCGGCCGGTGTCGGCCGCCACTTTGGACGCGCTGCGCACCGTTGTCAGTGTGCCCGGAGTGCCTGGGTTGACCGGTGTGAGCTACGGCGCCACGGCTGATCTACAGCTCCTTCCCGCGCTGCGGACCCTGTGCGTGGAGTCGGCAAAGGTGGAACTGCTGACCCCCCGCACGGTGATGGAAAGCCTGCGCCTGACCCGTGTCGGCCCCGAAGAAATCGGCCGCCACCGCGACGGCATCAGCGTCAACGGCCCGATGCCGCGCCTGTTTGCGGCCATCGGTGCCTTTGACCGCAGCCAGCCGCCTGCAGAGGGCAGCGCCGGCTTCAATGCCATGTTCGAGCGCTTTCAGGAGCAAAGCCTGTCGGCCATGGGTTTTGTCTGGCTCAGCACGCCGATGGCGCAGGACGCGGCCTCTGGCCGCACCCGCAGCGCCGAGGTCAATACGGGTCGCGCCTACATGCGGCTGCAACTGAAGGCCACCGAGATGGGACTGCAGGTGCACCCGATGAGCCAGGCACCGCAGGAATTTGCCGAGATGAAGCCGTTCTACGATCAGATGCACCAGCTGCTGCTGGGCCAGCCTGCCGGCCAGCAGGTGGTGCAGATGTTCTGCCGCGTGGGCTATGCCCCTGAGCAAGCGCACTCGCCGCGACGCGAGCTCGCCAGCTTCTTGCGCAGCTGAGGCTGTGACCGGCCCGCGACAATGCTCGCATGGCCAGCGAACCGATCACCGCACAAGTCACGCAAGGCGCACAAGTCACGCAAGGCGCACAAGGCGCACAACCCGGACAAGGCAAGCGCCCGCCACGCGACCGTGAAGCCACCGAAGCCCGCATCCTGGCCGCCGTGGGTGAGGTGCTGGCGCGCGACGGTTTCGGCGGCGTGGGTATCAACGCCATCGCCAAGCAGGCAGGCGTGGACAAGGTGCTCATCTACCGCTACTTCGGTGGCCTGCCCGAGTTGCTGCGTGCCTGGGGCAACAGTGGGCGCTTCTGGCCCCGCGTGGCTGACCTGCTGGGTGACGACCCGGCCGCGCTGTTGGCGCTGCCGGCGGCCGAGCGTTACGCCCGATTCTTTGAGCACTTCATCGACGCGCTGCGTGCGCGCCCATTGACGCTGGAGGTGCTGGCCGCCGAGGTGGTGCAACGCAATGAACTCACGGCCATCCTGGAAGCCGAGCGCGAGGCCTGGGGCGAAGAGGCCAGCCGCGTGCTGGGCGGCGCCGAGCTTGCACGCGAGCCCTGGCTGCAGTGTGTCACGCTACTGCTGGTGGCCGGCGTGCAGTTCCTGCTGGTGCGCTCGCGCCACATCCGCCTGTTCGGTGGTCTGGACCTGCACACCGACGATGCGTGGCTGCAGATCAAGCAGTCGGTGCGCGAACTCGCGCTGCGCACGCTGTCACCGCGCTGAAGCGCCGCCCTGGCGCCGAGAAAGCCGGCTGGTTACTTGTTGGTGGCCTTGTAGCTGGCGACGGCCGCCTTCAGGTCGTCCAGCGGCTCGCACGGTGTGCTGCACAGCCGTGACAGCGTGGCCAGGTGTTTTTCGGCCGTGGCCAGGTCGCGTTTCATCAGGGCCAGTTCGCCGGCGTATTCCAGCGCGCCCTGGTGCTGCGGGTTGATGCGCAGCGCCATGTCGTAGTGTTTCTGCGCGCCGTCCAGGTCCGGCCGCGACTGCTTGCGCATGGCGTAGCCCATGAGGTTGTTCCAGTCGGCGTCGCCGCTGGCGTTGACTTTTCTGAGCTCGTCGATGGCTGCCACCCAGCGCGAGGCGGCGATGTGGGCTCGCGCCGGCGCCAACGTCTGCGCTGGGCCGCTGCGTGCCGGTACGGCCGGTGTCGCGTACGGTGTCGCGGACGGTGCCGGGGGCGGCTCGGGCACCGGGTCGGCGGCCTGTGCAGCCAGGTGGGCCAGTGCGGCCAGCAGGCTGGCGGTGAAGAGGGCATTGCGGTTCATCGGGGTCTCCTTGCAGGGGGTGTGCGGGATGCGCCGCCGGGGCGCCGGGCGCCGGGCCTGGGTCGGCGGGCCGCCGCCTGCAGGCGTGGCCGAGACACGTCGGCGATGAGCATCAGTGCGCGTACCAGGTCCTGCACCGCTTCGGCCAGGTCGGTGGGTGGTTCCAGCGTTTCGATGACGGCGGCCAGCGCGTCCGCGTCTTCCAGGTCTTCTGGGTCGAAGTGCATGAACAGCAGGGCCAGGGGTTCCACCAGTTCGGCGTCGTCCATGGCCATCAGGTCGGGGAACAGCTCCATCGCGGCGGCAAAACCTGCGCTCCAGGGCAGCACGGTGTCGGCGATCGATGCGGCGGGGTCGCCACCGTCGCCATGGTCGCCTTCGCCGCTGTCCGTGTCGTCCAGAGGAAAGACCCAGGGGTCGAACCATTGCCGGTTGCCGATGGCCTGGTCCAGCTCGGCGTGGCGTCGCAACACCAGCGCGTGCAAGCCGTCGCGCGCAGCGCCGGCAGGGGCCTCGCGGCCATCCAGGTCTGCCACGTGGGTCAACCAGCGGCTGGCCGGCACCACGCGTGGCTGCAGCAAGACGCCGCACAGGAAACCGTCGAGCGCGCTCACGTCCAGCGGCTGCAAGGGCGCCGGCAGGGCGTCCAGCAGGGCTTGCAGCTGCGCGATGTCGTCGTCGGCCAGGGGATTTGGGTTTGGCATGGCGCTTTGCACTAGGGAGTCCCCGGGCTTGCAGGGTGCAGTGGCTGGCGGCGGGTGGCTTAGATTGCCAAGCATCGGTGCCGCGCGGGCCATTGTCTGTCAGCCCGGTGCCTGCCGTCCCAACGATGCCCTGTTCGCAGGGCATGTTTCAACCCGCTGCATAAGCAGCGGGTTCTTTTTTGGACAGCCCACTAGACTGCTGAACTTTTCTTGGCCCGCTGGCCTGCAGGAGAAACACCCATGAGCGCACCCGCGGCCTTCACCGCCACCGCCGACATCCCGCACTGGATAGCCGGCGCCCGGCACGCCGGCAGCGGCGGCCGTCAGCAAACGGTGTGGAACCCCACCACGGGCCAGCCCGCTCGCCAGGTGCTGCTGGCCAGCGAGGCCGACGTGACCGCGGCTGTGGCCGCAGCGGTGGCCGCACAGCCAGCCTGGGGTGACATGCCACCCATCCGCCGCGCGCGTGTGCTGAACAGCTTCCTGGCGTTGCTGAACCAGCACAAGGACACGCTGGCGGCGATGATCACCGCCGAACACGGCAAGGTCTTCACCGATGCCCAGGGCGAAGTCTCACGCGGCATCGACATCGTCGAATTTGCCTGCGGCATTCCGCAGTTGCTGAAAGGTGACTACACCGACCAGGTCAGCACCGGCATCGACAACTGGACGTTGCGCCAGCCGCTGGGCGTGGTGGCCGGCATCACGCCCTTCAACTTTCCGTGCATGGTGCCGTGCTGGATGTTCCCGGTGGCCCTGGCCTGCGGCAACGCCTTCATCCTCAAGCCCAGCGAACGCGACCCTTCGCCTTCCATCTTCATGGGCGAACTGCTGAAACAGGCCGGCCTGCCCGACGGGGTGTTCAGCGTCATCCAGGGCGACAAGGTGGCCGTGGACAGCCTGCTCAAGCACCCCGATGTCAAGGCGCTGTCCTTCGTCGGCAGCACGCCCATCGCACAATACATCTACGAAACCGGTGCCCACCACGGCAAACGGGTGCAGGCCCTGGGTGGCGCGAAGAACCACATGGTGGTGATGCCTGACGCCAACATCGAACAGGCCGTGGACGCGCTCATCGGCAGCGCCTACGGCAGCGCCGGCGAACGCTGCATGGCCATCAGCGTGGCGGTGCTGGTGGGCGACGTGGCTGACAAGATCGTGCCGCTGCTGGCGGCCCGCGCCAAGACGCTGAAGGTCAAGAACGGCATGGAACTCGACGCCGAGATGGGCCCCATCGTCACCAAGGAAGCACGCGACCGCATCGAAAAATACGTCGGCATCGGCGTTGAAGAGGGTGCGCAGCTGGTGGTGGACGGGCGTGGCCACAAGGTCAGTGGCTTCGAAGCCGGCTTCTTCACCGGCGGCTCGCTGTTCGATCACGTGACGCCGGCCATGCGCATCTACAAGGAAGAGATCTTCGGGCCTGTTCTGGTCTGCTTGCGTGTGCCCGATATGGGCGCCGCGCTGCAACTTATCAATGACCACGAGTTCGGCAACGGCGTGGCCTGTTTCACCAGCGACGGTGGCGTGGCACGCGAATTTGCAAGGCGCGTGCAGGTGGGCATGGTGGGCATCAATGTGCCCATCCCCGTGCCCATGGCCTGGCACGGTTTCGGTGGCTGGAAAAAGAGCCTGTTCGGCGACATGCATGCCTACGGCGAAGAGGGCGTGCGCTTCTACACCAAGCAAAAAAGCATCATGCAGCGCTGGCCCGACAGCATCGGCAAGGGCGCCGAGTTCGTGATGCCGACGGCCAAGTGAAGCGGCGCAAGCTGTTGGGCGCCGCTGCGATGTGCGGTTTGGGGGGTCCGGGCGCTGTGGCTGCAAGCGATGCCCGGGCGCAAGGCCTGCCTGTTTTCGACAGCGCCGACCTGGCCGCTGCCGAGCGCCTGCGCGACGCTGCGCTGGCCGATACCCAGGCGGCACGCCTGTTGACCGAACTGTGCACGCAGGTAGGCGCCCGGCCGGCAGGTTCGGCGGCCGATGCCCAGGCCGTGGCCTGGGCGCAGCAGGCGCTGCGTCAACTGGGCCTGGCACGGGTGCGCGCTGACGCCATCCCCATGCGCGCCTGGGTGCGTGGCGCCGCATCGGCGCGCCTGCTGGCGCCGGTGACAGAACCGCTGGTGATGGCCGCCCTGGGCAACAGCGTGGGCACACCACCGGCCGGCATCGAGGCCGACATCGCCTGGTACCCCGACCTGGCCGCGCTGCGTGCCGACGGCAGCAGCGCAGAAACGTCACGCGCCGCGGGGCGCACCGTCATCGTCGACCAGAAGACCGAACGCACACGGGACGGCCGCGGCTACGGCGCTGCAGTGGCCGCGCGCACGCTGGGTGCGGTGGAAGCCGCGCGCCGTGGCGCCGTGGCCTTTGGTGTGCGCAGCATCGGCACCAACCGCGAGCGCATCGCCCACACCGGCGCAATGCGCTACGAGATCGGCGTGCCGCGCATCCCCGCATTTGCGCTGAGCGTGCCTGATGCCGACCGGCTGGCGGCACTGCATGCGCAGGGTGCGCCCCTGCGACTGGCGCTGCAGATGCACAACCGCAGCGACGTCGAAGCCACCACGCACAACGTGATCGCCGAGGTGCCCGGCAACGGCCCATTGGCCGACGAGATCGTGCTCATCGGCGCCCACCTCGACAGCTGGGACCTTGGGCAGGGCGCGCAGGACGATGGCGCCGGCGTGGCCATCGTCAGCGCGGCCGCGGCGCTTGTCGTCAAGCTGGGCCTGCAGCCTCGCCGCACCGTGCGGGTGGTTCTGTTTGGCAACGAAGAAAACGGCTTCGACGGGGCGCGCAACTATGGCGACCGTTATGGCGGCGAAGTGCACCAATGGGTGGGCGAAAGCGACTTTGGCTCCGGTCGTGTTTGGCAGATGCGCGGCCGGGTTGATCTGGCTGCCTTGCCACTGGTTCAGCGCATGGCCGGCGTGCTGGCGCCACTGGGCGTGGCCTGGCCGGACCAGGGTGCCAACGATGGCCAGCCCGGGCCCGACGCCGGTGTGTTGATGCGGCGTTTCAAGTGGCCGGCGGTGCAGCTCAGCCAGGAGGGCAGCGCCTACTTCGACGTGCACCACACCGTGCACGACACGCTGGACCGCGTCGATCTGGCCACGTTGCCGCAAAACGTGGCCTGCTGGGCAGTGACAGCGTTCCTGGCGGCGCAATCGCCGCTGCCCTTCACGCTCAAGGCGTCCTGAACGCCGCGCAGGGCTACAGAAACCCGCTATGCCGCCGAAAGCAGCGTTCGAGGGCCACCCTTGACTGCCTTGACCCAAGACCCCAAACCCCAGACGCTGGACGACGAGCTGGCGGCCGCACTGGCCGCCACGGCCGAAGACGGCATCAACCCCGAAGCCGGCCTGCGCGCCGCGCGGCGGGCCTTGGCGCTGGCGACGCAGATGGGCCGCAGCCTCGACGAGGCTGCAGCCGAGGCCTGGGCCTGCACCCACCTGGCGCGCATGGGCCGTCATGCCGAGATGCTGGTGCAGGCGCGTTTTGTGCTGCCGCGTCTGGCTGGTGCCCATCAGCTGGGGCTGCGTCGCGAGCTGCTGCGCTTCATGACCTTGAGCGCCAGCGAAATGGGCAGCTTCGACGTGGCGCTGGACGCGGCGCACGAGCTGTCGCAGATCTCACGCGCCAGTGGCGCTGCGGGCGATGCACTGGCGGCGGCCTTCCTGCTGGCGGTGTGCCTGGAACGCATGGGCGACTCCTGGCAGGCCGTTCGGCTGCTGAACGAAGCGCTGACGGCTTATGGCGATGCCGAGCCCAGCCACCCCGTGCTGGTGGCGGCCAACGCCGTCTGCGCCATCAGCCTGGGCATGGCGCACCGCCTGCGCGACACCGGCGCAGACGAAGAATTGCGTGCCATGCTGGCCAACGGCCGCCAGCAGGGCGAACGTGCACTGGCGCTGCTGGCCCTGGTGCCCGGCGACACCTATGAAGTGGCCGTGCCAGGCAACCTGGGTGAAACGCTGCTGCTGCAAGGTGAGATCGAAGCGGCCCGCCCGCTGCTGCTGGAAGCCCTGGAACTGGCCGTCGCCCGCGGCCTGAAAGCCCATGCCTGGCGCGTGCGCACTTCGCTGGCCGACTGCCAGCTGGCCACAGGTGACGCCGATCGGGCGCGCCAGCTGGCGCGCAGTCTGATCACCGAGATGGGCGGCGCAGCGCCGCAGCAGACGGCGATCCGCGCCCACGACGCGGCCTACCGCGCCTGCCGGGCGCTGGGCCTGCACGAACAGGCACTGCATCACCTGGAGGCGGCCGAACGCATCGACCGACAACGCACCACGGCGCAGCTGCGCTCGCAGTCGCAGCTGTTCGTCACCCGCAGCGAAGCCGACCGCGCCCGCGCCCAGGCCGACCTGGCCCATGCCGACGCCGACTGGCAGCGCCACCGCGCCGCCGAGTACGCGGCCGCCGCCGAGCGCGACGCGCTCACGGGCCTGGGCAACCGCCGCCACCTGGAGCGCCGCTGCGCCGAGCTGCTGCCCGCGCTGGCGCAAGACGGTTCGGCGCTGTCGCTGGCGCTGCTGGACGTGGACCACTTCAAGCTGGTCAACGACACCCACGGTCACGCGGCTGGCGACCAGGTGCTGGTGCAGCTGGCCCAACTGCTGCGCGAGAACATGCGCACCGGCGACGTGCTGGCCCGCCATGGCGGCGAAGAGTTTGTCATCGTGCTGCCCGGCATGCCGCTGCCGCGCGCGGCAGAGGTCTGCGAGCGCCTGCGCGAGCGCGTCGCTGGCCACCCCTGGGCCCTGGCCGGCGGCGTGACCATCAGCATCGGGCTGGTGGCTTCACCGCCGCTCGAACTGCATACGCTGCTGCAGCGCGCCGACGAGGCGATGTACCGCGCCAAGCGTGCCGGGCGCAACAGCGTGGTCGTGGCCTGATCGCTCAGGTTCAGATCACGTCCCGATCACCCCGCCGTCCAGCTTGCGGATGACCACGGTGGCGCTGCGAGGACGGCCCACCGGGCTGAAGTCGGGCCAGTTGGAGTACAGGCGCGGGTTGTCGGTGCCGTCGCGCTTGACACCGCTGCCCGGGTGCTGGATGTTGACGAACATCGTGCGCCCGTCGGGTGCCCAGGCGGCGCCCGCGAGTTCGCTGCGCGCCGGTCCGACCAGGAAGCGCCGCACCTCGCCGGTGGCCGGGTTGCAGGCCAGCAGTTGGTTGTTGCCCATGCGTGCGGTCTCGGGCAGGCCCACCGGCATGTCGGTGCCGATCCACAGCAGGCCGCGGGCATCGAAGGCAATCGTGTCGGGGCCGGCAAAGATGTCGCCCCTGATGTTGCCCTTGTCCTGGGCCCGCTCGTTGGCCGGGTCGCCGGCCAGCAGCAGGTGGTTCCACTCGAAACGCTCACCCGAGAAGTCGCCCACTTCCTTCCAGCGGATGATCTGCCCCATCAGGTTGTTGGCGCGCGGGTTGGCCGCGTCCACGGCGGGGAAGCCGGCCATGCCGCGGCTGGTGTTGCTGGTCAGCGTGCAATAGACCCAGCGGCTGCGTTCGTCGATGGCCACCCACTCGGGCCGGTCCATCTTGGTGGCGCCCAGCGTGTCCGAAGCCTGCCGGGTCTTGATGAGCACCTCGCCCGGGTCGGCAAAGCCGTTGGCGGCGGTCAGCGGGCCCTGGCCATGCACCAGTGCAATCCAGCGGCCCGTGCCGTCGGCATCAAAACGCGCGACGAACAGCGTGCCGTGGTCCAGCAAGGTGGCATTGGCTTGTGCCGCCGTCTTGCCCTTGCCGGCGGGCGCGATCTTGTCGCGGCTGACAAACTTGTACAGGTACTCGAAGCGGGCGTCCTCTCCCGAGTACACCACCGCGCGGCCGTCCTGCGTCACCGCCACCCAGGCGCCTTCGTGTGCGGCGCGGCCCAGCGCCGTGCGCTTGACGGGGGTGCTGGTGGGGTCCATGGGATCGACCTCCACGATCCAGCCGAAGCGGTTGGGCTCGTTGGGGTTGCGCACGCTGTCGAAACGCGGATCGTGCTCGGGCCAGCGGTACCAGGTGGCCTTGCGGATGCCCCAGCGGCGCTCGTGTGCGGTGGGGGTGTCGGCGGCAGTGAAGTAGTTGGCCCAGTTTTCTTCGCCCGACAAATAGGTGCCCCAGGGTGTCTTGCCGCTGGCGCAGTTGCCGATGGTGCCCAGCACGGTGCGGCCCTCGGGGTCGGCCGATGTCTTCATCAGCGCATGGCCGGCCGCCGGCCCGCCCACGCTGAAGGGCGAGTTGGCCGTGATGCGGCGTGCATAGCGCGAAGGCCGCACCACCTGCCAGCCCTGCGCCTGCCGTTCGATCTCGATCACCGTGATGCCGTGTGCGGCCTGGCTCTTGGCCACCTTGTCGGCAGTCCAGGGGCTTTGGCCACCGATGTGCAGCAGGCCTTCGTCGGTGTATTCCTGGTTCAGCGCCAGCAAGCCGCGCTGCGAGCCGTCCAGCGCGTAGTAGTGGATGCCGTCGTGGTGCATGCCCATCTGCACCGCCTGTTCGGCCGCCGTGTTGCCGGCGTCGAAGCGGAAGGCCGGCATGTTGCCGGCAATGCCAACCGGTTCGCCCCAAGGCGCCAGCACCTCGGCGGTGTAGCCCTCGGGTACGGTGATGCGGTCCACGCTGCCCGCGGGCACGGCCTTGAAGCCCAGGCTGGCGGTGGCGGCACCGGCCGTGGCGGCACAACCGCTGAGCGGCCCCAGGGCAGCTGCCGAACCCAGCAGCGTGGACAGCGACAAGCCCAGGCCGCCTTGCAACACGGTGCGGCGCGTCGGGTCGGACACATCGTGGATGCTGGGGTTGGAGGACCGGTTGCTGTCCTCCATCTCTGAAAAGTCCTTGGCCATGCAGTCTCTCGGGCGCTAAAGCGCGTTGAATCGCAAGCTGCATTCTGAGCCGGGACCAGCGACCCCTGTTGACCTGGGTATGGACGGCCGCTCTTGCCGCCGCGCTCGCCGCCGCGCTCGCCTTATGCGGTGGCCTGTCGCTGTTGCAAGGCAGCGGCACGCGGCTGCGTGAGGGCGCCGATGATCCACAGCAAGGCCACGATGCCCGCCGCGCCGGCGAGCTGTTCGCCCACGCTCAGCCGGTGCGCAAACCACAGGAACACGCTGGTGACACCCAGCGCGGCCAGGAACAGTGTGGCGGCGGTGATCTGGGCGGCGCGGCTCACCGGCGGGTCGTATCGCTGCACCGCGCCGATATCGAATGCGGGCCTGTGCCAGCGCGCAGCCACGTCGGCCGGCCGCCAGCCGGGCGGTTTGAGCCAGACGCGCAGCTTGTCGGCCCAGGACGCGGCGCGCCAGCTGTCCAGCGCCAGGTCGCGGTAGACCTGCAGATTGGCCCAGACGGGGTTCCAGCTGCGCAAGGGTGAACGGGTGCCGTAGACGATGGATTCACGCTCGTCTTCTTCTGCGAAGGTGCCGAACATCCGGTCCCAGACGATCAGGATGCCGCCGTAGTTCTTGTCCAGGTAGCGGTCGTTCACCGCGTGGTGCACGCGGTGGTTGCTGGGGCTGCAGAACCAGCGGTCGAACCAGCCCAGCCGGCCGATCTGCTGCGTGTGCACCCAGTACTGGTACAGCAGGTCGATCAGCGCCACGGTGGCGAACACCAGCGGTGGCACGCCGAGCACGGCCATCGGCAGGTAGAAGATCCAGCCCAGCAGGAAGCCGCTGCTGGTCTGACGCAGCGCAGTGGACAGGTTGTAGTCCTCACTCTGGTGGTGCACCGCGTGTGCCGCCCACAGCGCGGCCACGCGGTGACCGGCGCGGTGCAGCCAGTAGTAGCAGAAGTCGTAGAACAGCAGCGCAAAGAGCCACACCCACAGCGCGTCGGCCGGCAGCCGCACCAGTGCCACGTGTTCGAAGGCCAGGGTGTACACGCCAATGCGCAGCAGCCGGCCGAACACACCCGTGACCTGGCTCATCACGCCCAGACCGATGCTGCCCAGCGCATCGTTCAGGCGGTAGGTGTTGCGCCCGCGGGCCACGCCGACGGCCAGTTCCAGCACGATGAGCAAGAGGAAGACCGGCGTGGCCAGGACGATGATCTGTGCGCTGGTCATCAAACGTCGCTCCGGTGGGGCAGCGAACAAAGTGACGGTAGGGGTTTCATCCGGGGTTGCGCCGACTCGGCATGGCTTTCTTCACGCTTGGGCTGGTGTGCATGGCGGGTCGCCTCTCAAGTCCGCGGTCATTTGGGACGACATCCAGACAATGCCGCCCGCACGGGCTGGCGTCGCCCCGGGAAAACACCCGATCCACTGCCTACACGCGGCCTGCCGTGCCGTGAAAGGTTACCCCATGCGCCTGACCAAGACCCGATTCGATGCTGTCCTTAACCCGTCCCTGCGCCTGACCGCGGTGTGCATCGCCGTCGGTTTTGCGCTGACGGCTTGCGGCGGCGGTGGCGGTGACATGGCTGCTGCGCCCGCCGCGCCTGTCACGCCCGCACCTGTCACGCCCGCGCCGGCAGCCAGCACCCTGAGCGGCAGCGTGGCCGTGGGCGCACCCATGACCGACGGCCGCCTGCGTGTGCTAGACGCCAACGGTGCCGAGGTGGCAGCCGATGTGGCCATTGCCGCCGACGGCAGCTACCCCGCGGTCACGCTCAGCGGCCCGGCGCCGTGGCGGCTGCAAGCATGCGGCTACACCGGTGCCACCTACCAGTGCATCTACTCGGTGGCACAAGCCGCCGGCATCGCCCACGTCACACCGCTGACCACGGCCCTGGTGCTGCTGGCCAGCGGCCAAAGCCCCGACAGCCTGATGAGCGGCACCGCCCCGGCGCTGAGCAGCAACGCGCTGGCCACGGCGCAGGACACCCTGCGCAGCGGCCTGGCGCCGGTGCTGGCAGATGCCGGTGTGGGCGCCACCTTTGACCTGGTCTCGGGCAGCCTGGCCGCGGGTTCGCGCACCGGCTACGACCGTGTGCTGGACGCCGTGGGCGTGAGCACCGGTGTCGATACCCAGCCCTTTGTGCAGATCGTGCCGCGCCTGGGCAGCGGCAACCTGTACATCGAACCAGGCAGTGCCGCGCAGGGCACCTTGGCCACCCACAGCGCGGCGGCGAGCCTGCCGCTGGCGGGCCTGGAAGACCTGTTCAAAAGCATGACCGCAGCCGTCCGCACGGCAGCCACCTGCACTGACGCCACCACGGGCCTTGCGGCATCGCTGGCCAGCGATGCGACATTTTCCGATGACGAAGGCCAGCCGCTGGTGGGCCCGGCCGCCGTCAGCACGGCACTGTGCGGCTTTCTGGGCGGCAGCAACGGTGAGCCCGTGCGCCTGGGCTCGCGTTTCCTGAGCCCCACGCTGGGCCGCTGCGACTTCAGCGGCAGCGTGCCGGTATGCGGCGTCAGCTTTGTGCTGCAGGGCAGCGACGGCAGCATAGAACCCGTCGGCCAGGGCATGGGCGTCAGCTACACCGGCAGCGGCTGGAAGTTCAGGGGCGATCTGCTGCCGCTGGCCATTTACGCCAGCGCACGGGTGCAGCGCGACCGCCGCGTGGACGGTAGCGCGGCGGTGGACACCTACTCGCGCGCGCTGGCCTTCGATATCCCGGCCCTCAGCGGCCTGGCCTGTGCCCGCGTGGCGCAGCGCGACGGCACGGGCGCAGCGGTGACGCTGGCCTACTACAAGCCCCATGCCGGCGCCGGCGCCGGCGCGCGCAGCCTGTCGGCATGGCGCAGCAACAGCGACGGCGCCAGCCGCAGCCTGGACCCGACGGTGGGCAGCACCCGCACGGCCGATGACAGCTGGTTGATGCTGCCTCAGGGCGAAGCCGGTGACACTGCCGTGCGCAACTTCTTTCGCGGCGGCCGCAGCGTCACCGTGACCCTGTACAGCGACGGCAACTGCAGCACCCCCTTCACGGTGGGCGGCCGCAGCAGCTTCGAGGTGGATGTCGAAGGGGTGCCGCCGGTCTGGGCTTCACTGCCCGGCCTGCCATGGCCCAGCCTAAGCGACAGCTCGCAGGCCACCTTGCGCAGCCTCACGGTGGCCGCATCCAGCAGCTGGAATTTCAACGCCAGCTGGACGGTAGCACGTGGCGCGATTGGCGTGGACGGCCTTGCCTTCTGCAGCGACCGGGCCCTGTGCGGCGAGGGCGACAGCGGCCGCCTGGGCGAAAGTGGCCTGCGCGGCGCCGCCACCAGCGGCAGCGTCACGCTGCGCACAGGCACGCAGGCGCTGGCGGTGGGTGACTACAAGATGCTGGCCATCTACGGTGGCCTGGGTGACGGCACGGGGATGCAGAGCAACCACATGAGCTGCCCAGCCGTGGCCGCAGGTTTGGCCTGCGAGAACTGAGCCCGCCCATGCAAGCCCGCAAGGGCTTGCGTGGCTGGCGAAGGCCTCTGCGCGATTTCACGCGCCAAGGCTGAGCCTCCGGTTCTCGCGGGCTAACATCCCGCGAATGACCAAGACTTTGCTCATCACCGGCGGCAGCCGCGGCATCGGCGCCGCTGCCGCCCGCCTGGCCGCCTCACGCGGCTGGGACGTGGCCGTCAACTACACCCGCGATGCAGCGGCCGCCGAAGCCGTGGCCGCCGATGTGCGGGCGGTGGGCCGGCGTGCACTGGTGCTGCAGGCCGACGTGGGTGTCGAGGCCGACGTGATGGGGCTGTTCGCGGCCATCGACCGTGCATGGGGGCCCGGCCAAAGCCTGGCCGGCCTGGTCAACAACGCCGGTGTCGTGGACGTGGCCTCGCGTGTGGACGAGATGAGCGCCCAGCGCATCGAACGCATGTTTGCCATCAACGTGTTCGGGTCGATGTGGTGCGCGCGCGAAGCGGTGCGCCGCATGAGCCGCAAGCACGGCGGTGCAGGCGGCGTCATCGTCAACCTGTCATCGGCCGCGGCCAAGCTGGGCGCAGGCGGACAGTACGTGGATTACGCTGCGGCCAAGGGCGCCATCGATGTGTTCACGCTGGGCCTGGCGCGTGAAGTGGCCTGCGAAGGCATCCGCGTCAACGCCGTGCGGCCGGGCATCATCGAGACCGACATCCACGCCAGTGGCGGCCAACCGGGCCGCGCGGCGCAGATGGCACCGCTGGTGCCCATGCAACGTGCAGGCACGGCAGAAGAAGTGGCGCAGGCCATCGTCTGGCTGCTGGGTGACGACAGCGGCTACACCACCGGCACGGTGCTTGACGTGACGGGCGGGCGCTGAAGGATTCTCAGAAAAACTGAGCGGCTTCGTGCACCAGCGGCTTCGTGCACCAGCGGCGCTGCGGCGCAGGCCGCTCAGCGGCCCGCGTCGCCCCCGCACTCAGTCACCCCCGCGCTCAGTCGCCTTTGGCGTAAGCGTTGAGCGCGTCCAGCAGCTGCTGCGCGGCGACCTTCTCCGCCGCCTTGGCTGTGCCCAGGTAGGGCAGCAACACCAAGGCCGCGTTGTCGGCCACCGAGCCCCAGGTCAGCACCGAAGACACGCGGCCGTGCAGTTCGGCGTAACGCGTCAGCAGTCCGCTCACCTGGGTCGCCAGCTGACGCGCTGCCACGGCTTCGAGGACATCGATCTCCACCAGGCCGGCATAACACCAGAAGTCCGGGTCTTGTTGTGACTTGTCCAGCAGGCTGCGGCGGGCCGCAGCGGTGGCGTGGGGGTCGAATCCCTTCCAGCTGCTGTTGTCGCGCTCGGCCACCAGTTCCAGCGCCATGCGGTTCAGGGCCGGGTAGAAGAGGTCCGGCGCTTCGGTGGCGCGCGCCATGGTCTCGGCGCTGGCGTAGGACGCAGCCGCCATCGTGATGGCCGCCTGCTCGGCCTGGGCGTCACCGTCGCGGCGTTCCAGCATGGCCAGCCGTTTGTAGGCCGAGCCGCACAGGCTGTGGCGCTCCAGCGTGGGTTGCAGGCCGGCCAGCGCCAGCAGGCTGTGCAGCGCCACGCTGATCTCCTGCCGCGCCTGCGCCATCGCCGACGAGCCGGGCTTGGCCTTGAGCGCGCGGCCCCAGGCACGGCGCGCGCGCAGGTTGCCGATCTGTTCATGCGCCTTCATCGACGCGCTGCCGTCGTTGGCTTGCAAGGCCCTTTCGTACCAGCGGATGGCGCTGTCGCGGTCGCCGCCCTCGGCGTAGGCCAGGCCAAAGGCCTCGGCCACCGCACCCATGCCGCCCCACAGGTCGCCAAATCGGGCTTCCAGGTGGCTGACCTTTTCGCGCTGCTCCACAGCGTCGGCGTGCATCCAGCGCACACGCACCGCTTGTTCTTCCAGCGCCAGTGCCAGGCCCAGCGCCGAGGAGATGCCATCAAATTCGTCGCTGCTCTTGCGCTGCACGACCATCGTGTCGTGTGGCCCGCGGCGGTAGACCCAGTCCGGGTCACCATAGGCCTGGTAGGCGGCCCAGGTGTTGCTCTCGCGGTTGTCCTTCCAGGCCGCTTCGCGGGCCAGTGCCACGGCGTCGATGAAAGGCTGGCGACCCAGGATGGCGCGGTAGAAGGTTTCGGCAAACACCTTGGCCGGGCCGTCGTCCACCGCCCAGCCGGCGGCGATGACGCAGCGCACGCCGATGGAGATCAGCGCATCGGCCACGCCCATGGCAAATTCCGCGCGGTTGAAGTTGTCCTTGTAGCGGCTGCCGCCACGCAAGGTCTGGTCGGCATCGCGTGCGGCCAGGTGGCAGCAGTTGACGAACACCAGCTCGGGCACCGTGCGCATGGCGCGGATTTCGTCCGGACCCAGGAAGGTGCCCTCCGACAACACCACGCCGCCCAGGTCCTTCAGCTCGCCCTTGTCGTTGCGGGTGACCGGTTCGCCGTGCCCGGCGATGTGCACGATGCGGTAGTTGCGCTCGAACAGCGCGTTGATGATGGTGGTGGCGTCGTTGTCGTCGATCAGGGCCTTCACGCGCTCGGCCGGCAGGCCGCCCGAGCCCAGCAGCGCGTCGCGCACCGATTCGGCTTCGCTGCGGGCACCGGGCAGCGGCACATACAGCGCCGGGTCGACCAGCGGCTCGCCGATGACCAGCACCGCGTCGTCCACCTTGGCGTCCTGCACGTGCTGGCGGAAGTTCTCGGTCTGCAGCTTGCGCAGCAGCTTGGTGCGGATGGCCCAAGGTTGTTCGTCCTTCTGCACCGGCTCGTCACCACGGGTGTCCAGCAGTTCCCAGGGGATGGCGGCGGTCTGGGCGTCCAGCTCCAGCAGCATGCGGCTGGTGCCGGCCAGGAAGGGTTCCACCTCCAGTGGCACCAGCAGCTGGAACAGCGTGCGGCCCAGCTGCGGGTCGCGGTTGGATTCGGTGCTGGCGCGGCGCACCAGCTCGCGCAGCAGCCGGCCCTGCGTGCTTTGTGCATTGACCTCGGTGCGCGCACGCTTGGTGTCCAGCCGGAAGGCAATGACGTTTTTGTCGCTGGCGCCGGTGGCGGTGATGAAGTCGTAGTCGGTGCCGCGGTAGCCGCTGTCCATCTGGCGCCGCAGCGGGCCCACGCCGCTGTGCACCGTGGGGGCGATATCGAAGTCTTCGGGCGCCGAACTGGCCAGCATCTGCAGGCCGCGCCAGGCGTCGCTGGCACGTTCGAGATACAACTCGACCAGCGTCAGCTCGGCCACCCGCGGCCAGCGCGCGCGCGCCACGCCGGCCAGGCGCTTGTTGGCCTGGCGCACGCCCAGCGCGATGGCCCGCGCGGCGTTGCCGCCCTGGATGCCGGGACCGCCACTGCCCATCAAGGTGGCGGTCAGCGACAGCGGCGCCATGTTTTGTGGTGCGGCGGTCATCGTGTGCGCCGCCATCGAACCTTCGGCCATGCGCTGCACCCAGGCCAGCACGCCCTGGCGCACGGTGCGGGTCAGGTCACGCTCGTTGAGCTTGCCTTCTTCGCCCAGGCCCACCAGCACCACGCTGGCGGGCTGCGGTGCCTTCCAGGGGTTGTCGGGGTCGGCGCTGTCGTTGACAAAGAGTTGGTGCGAGCCCGGCTGGTCGGGGTACAGGCCCGCGTCCAGAGCGTCTTGCATGGCGCCAGAAACGAGTTTGTTGACGACGTGCTCAGTGCCGGTCAGCTGCAGCGCGCGCGAGTGGCCCAACATCAGCGTGCCGCGTACGAAGCTGAGGTTGCCATTGAGCACGTTCACCCGCAGCGGTGGTGTGCCGGTGTTGTCGGCCGGGCCGCTGGGCACGCCGGCCGAGGCCTCCATTACCTGGCGCACCGACGCGGCGGGCAGCGCACTGGGCCGTGCGCGCGAAGGGCGGCTGCGCACATGCACCAGGGATGCTGCCGCTGCCGCTGCGCCGCCACGCTGTGCGCCGGCCGTTTGCAGCGGCAGCAGCTTTTGCGTGTCGCCACGCGTCAGCAGCTCGACATAGGCCTCGAAGGCCTTGCCCACATCGGGCAGGCTGCCGTGTTCGCTGTCCACGGTCCAGGTGCGCACGCCGGGCAGCAGCGCGCTGGCCAGCGGCACGCGGCCGTCGCCACCGTCGGTGGCATTGAGGTAGACAAAACCTTCGTGGCCCCACTCGTAGCCGTCGGGTGTGAATTTGGCCTTGCCCACCACCAGCAGGATGTTGTCGGCGTGTTCGCGCAAAGCGCCGCCACGCTGCGGGTCGAGCTGTGCATCGAGCTTCTCGCGCAGGGCCCGTGCCTGGCTCAGCACACGCTGCGGCGGCACACCCCATTCATAGGCGGCGTCGCCCGTTTCGCCGGCCGAACGGTGCCACCAATTGGCCTCTTGCACCGCCAGCAGGTCACGACGGGCCAGGTCGGCCCAGGTTTCTTCGCGGTCCAGACCCAGCTTCACGTCCAGCAGCTCAGCCTGCAACTGGATGAAGCCGGGCATTTCAGCCATCAGCTGGCGTGCCTGCCGATTGCGCAGCGGGCTGCCAAAGCTGGCCAGCGCGTTGCCGAAGGTGTCGTCGCCGCTCAGGCACTGCATCGGCGCCCAGGACCCGCCGTTGGGCGTGCCCAGCATCAGGAAGCGGGCGCCTTCGCGTTTCATCATGCGCTCGAAGGTCTTGGGCCGCACGATCTGCATCGTGCGTGTGACGACACCGCCCATGCTGTGCGCGATGATGCGCACTGGCTGCCCGCTGCCGCTGCGTGCGTCCAGCTCGCGCTCCACCGCGTCGGCCAGGCGTTCGGCTTCTTCTTCGATGGGGCGGCGCCAGTCGAAGGCAAAGGGCAGCACGGCGTGGCTTTGCTGCAGGTGCTCGATCAGGTCGTCGTAGATCAGGCCGATGGGGCCGTCGGGCGCCACGCCGTCGGCGCCGTCGGGCTGGTAGGCCAGCTTCTTCAGGCCACCCACCAGGCGCAGGCTGAGCCAGATGCGCTTGTCGCCGGCTTTCAGGTGGCTGCCCAGGATGCCGGGCAGCACAAACACGGCGGGCTTGTCGCTGGCCGGGCGGCCGTCGTCGTTGCTGCGGCGCGCGGCGCGCAGGCCGCTGGAATCCTGGCCCGCCCAGGACAGCGGGCCGATGGTGCGAAAGCCCGCCGGCGAGACCTGCGTCAGCCCTTCGACCACGGCCTGCACCGTGCGCACGTTGGCAAAGTAGTTGAAGTGCGTGCTCTTGCCACTCTGGTCCAGCAAGAAGGTGGCGCCGCCGCTGCGTGCCGCGCCGCCATACATGCTGCTGGTCTGCACGACGATGTCGTTGTCGGTCCAGTAGTAAGCGTCGGCCAGCAGCGTCTTGACCCAGCTGCCCACGCTGTCGCCCTGCAGGTCGCCGGCCACCACGCGCAGGTCGCCGGGTATCGGTTCTTCGTTGGCATTCAGCCAGTCCACCAGCGGGGTGTCCGGGATCATGCTGGCCAGGCCCGGCAGCTTGGTGGGATCGGCGCGGCAGCGCGCCACTTCGGTGAGGAAGTCCACCAGCGCCGGCACCACCGGCACGCCGGCCAGTTCGATCGTCCAGCGCAGCACCGACAGGTAGGCGTCCAGCCGCTTGCTGGCCAGCAGCGTGCCCCGTGCCGGGCAGGCCACACGCACCACGCGGTCGACCTGGATGCCCTTGGCCTTGACCGCGGCGGCCAGGGCCTTCAGTGCCTTGCGGCTTTCGTCGTGCTCGCTGCCATCGAAAAAAGCGAAGTCTTCGGCGCCGATGGGCCGCTGCGACGCCATGCGGCCGCACACCACGGCCAGCACTTCGGCCACCAGGCCACCGCGCGAGTGCGTGACCAGGTGCAGCCGCGCACCCTGCGGCAGCGCCTGCACCAGCGTCAGCGCATTGGCGATGGGGCTCACGCCCACCGTGGGGTGGTCGAGTGCGTAGACGCGGTTGCCGTAATGTGCAAACAGCTCGTTGACACGCGGCCGGTGCATGGCCCACAGCTTGCCGAAGGTGCTGAAGGTGTCGACGAAGGTGCCGTGGATCAGCACCAGCAGCGGCTGGTTGGCCGCGTCGCTCAGCGCCGGCAGCTGCGTGCGTTTCAGGCCGCTGCCTTTCAGCGCGCTCAGCGACTCGGCCTGCAGCTCGTAGACACCGGCATCGACCTGGCCATCGACCTTGGCCACCACCTTGTCGGCCACCCAGCCGACGGCTTTGTCCGTGACGAGGTCGGTGATGACCTCGAAGGCCGACAGCACCACGTCACCCAGGAAGCCCCGGCTGCGTGTGGGCGCGGCCTGTTCCAGCCCCTGCCAGCGCAATTGCGCCGGCACCACGACATCGTCGCCGACTGCAGGCGCTGAACTGCGCTTGGCCGTGCCCTGGCCCAGCATCAGGTCGCGCGCCGTTTCGGGGTGCAGCAGCAGCGCCGGGCCGCCGGCAATGCGCAGCAGCACCACGTCTTCACCGGGCACGGCGCTCACGCGCACGCTGTCGCCTCCCGCGCGCCGCGTGGACACCTTCACCGCATCCTTCACCCGGCCGGGCAGGCCGCTGGCTGCCAAGTTGGCGCTGGGGCTGCCCTCGCCGCCCGCGCTGCGGCTTGCCTGGCGCTGGCCGGGGACCAAAAAGGTGATGGCGGTGGGCTGGGTGGCCATGCGGTGTGTCTCCTCGCTGCGTTCTGGGTGGGGACGGCGAGCATCCACGCAAAGCGCCTTCAGATCAAGCCAGGGCCAGCGGCCGGCGCAGCGCCGACCTAGGGGTGCAGGCCTTCAAGCAGCGCGCGGGCGCGGCGCGCTTCGACGGTGTCTTCGTCGCTGCCGGATGCGTCTGCGGTCTCACGGCCGGCGCGGATTTCTGCATGCGTGATGCGTCGCACCTGCACCGGCGCCACGCCGTTCAACACGCCCAGCTTCAGGGCGGCGGTGTAGCTGAGGTCGATGACACGCCCGTCGGCAAAGGGCCCGCGGTCGTTGACGCGCACCACGATCTCGCGCCCATTGGCCGGGTTGCGCACCCGCGCGTAGCTGGGGATGGGCATGGTCTTGTGCGCGGCCGTCATGGCAAACATGTCGTAAAGCTCGCCGCTGGCGGTGGGGCGGCCATGGAACTTGCGGCCGTACCAGCTGGCGCCGCCACTTTCTGCCAGCGGCCGGTCGGCGGTCATGGGTTCGTAGCGGCGGCCCAGCACCACATAGGGTTTGTTGGGTCCGCCGATCCGCAAGGGTTCGACGCGCGGTTCGGCGTCTGGCACCTGCGCCAGTCCGGGGGGCGCTTGGGCGGGCGGGCCGTCGCGGTCGGCGGCCTGGCGCGTGGCGCAACCGCTGGCCAACAGTGCTGCCGCAGCCCATACGCCCACACGGGGCCAGAACGAAGGTCGGGTTGCGTGCCGCGCGCACGACACGGCGCCGTCTTTCAATTGACGGTGCGCGACTGCTGCGCGTGCGTCAGCTCGATGCGCTCGCGCCGCAGCGGCCGGCCGCTGCTGTCGTTGTCTTCGATCTCGATGGCCACCGGCACGCCCAGCTTGGGCGAAAAGTAGACCGTGCGCGTGAAAGCGCCACTGCCCGGTGCGCCGGTGGCCGGGGTCTGCCGGCTCTGGCCCGTGGTCTTGATGGGCAGCACGTCAAATTCACCCGCCGGGGTTTCCAGCGGGCGCAGGCTGCCCACCTGCGCGGTGCCACGCCATTCGATGAGCACCTGTCGCTTGTCGGGCAGCACCAGTGTCTCCTTGAAGGCCACGGCGCGACTTTCGCCCGCTTGCGGGCGCGCCCACCAGATTTCCTGCGCTGGCTCGAAGGTGCTGATCGCGCCGGCTTCGGTGCGTTGCTGCGTCGGGCGGCCTTGCGGGTCCATCTGCCACTGGCCGCCATTGACCGACAGATGGCCGTCGCTGCGCACTTCGTCGATGGACAGCGTGTAGCTGCTCAGCACTTCGTCCTTGCGTGTGTCCACCCGTTGATACGACAAGGTGTCGCCCTCGGCGTGGCCAAAACTGTTGGCGCGTGCCTGGAACACCGGTCGTTCACCCTGGCCCGGGGCCAGCGCAGTGCGGCCGTCGGTGCTGGGGCGGGTGCTGGGGCGGGTGCTGCCGGGGGCGGATGCGGAGGCGGCCGAGGCCGGCGATGCGGCCGCTGTGGCTGTGGCTGTGGCTGAGGCAGGCGTGGGTACGGCGGGTGCAGGCGTTGTCGACGGTGGCGTGGCGGCGCTGGAGCCCGGGTTGTCCAGCCGCACGGCGTCGGCCAGGTATTCCTTGTCGAAGGTTTCACCCGACAGGAAAGGCTGTGTCAGCCCACCGCTGCTGTCGGCCACTGCCAGACGGATGGCGCGCAGCGCCTCGGGCACGCTGATGCGGGGCGTGCCCAGCGCATCGACCATCACACGGGCAAAACGTGTGGCCACCGCTTCGCGTGGGTCTTTCAGCGTGGCCGGCACGGGCGGCATGCTGGGCAGGTCCTGCAGCGCGCCTGGTGCGTGGCCCATCAGCACCATGGTGCCGGCGTTCAGACGCTGCCGCGCCAGGCCGCTGGGCGACAGCCGCGCCAGCGACGGGTGGCGATAGGCCGCGTCCACCACCAGCGCGCGTGGTGCGTCAGGGGCGCCAGCCAGGGCGGTCAGGGCTTCCTGCAGCGGCAGCCCCACGGCGCGCAGCAGGGCAGCGGTGGCCGAGGGCTCCTGGAATTCATTCAGCACCACTTCGCTGGGCAGCAGGAGATTGCGACCGTCCACCTGCGCGGCCAAACCGGTGTAGTAGATGAGGCCCACGCCGTCGGCACGCAAGCGACCGCGAAAGTCCTTCAGCGCCGCACGCAGCGCATTGGTGTCCAGGTCATGGTGCAGCAGCACCTCAAATCCACCCGCGCGCAGCGCTGCTGCCACGGCTTCGCTGTCACGCCGGGCCGATTCGAGAACTGGCCGGGTGCCCAGCGTGCCGATGCCCACCACCAGCGCCAGGCGCTGGCGCTGGGAGGCGCTGGGTGCAGCACTCGGCGGGGCCGCCGCAGGGCCCGGGTTGGCGCCCTGAGCCCGGGCCTGCTGGGACGCCAGCCCGCCGCCCAGCGTCAGGCCAAGCACGACAAGCACCACCGCGAGCCGCCCATGCGTCGACAAGCACGTCCTCCTGAACTGCCCGCAACTCCAGGCAGGAAGAGTGTAGCCAGCGACGCCACCACCTGTGACAGCGTGTTTCCCTGCCCCGGTCTGGCGCTTGGCGGCCGGCTATGGCCGGCCTGCTGGACCTACTTGGTGGGGGCCGATGCTGCCGGTGGCACCACGATCACCGTCGTGCCGGTGCCGGGTTTGCCGGTGGCGCCGTCGAAGCCCGGGCTGCCCGTGGCGCCGGTGGCGCCCGTGCTGCCGGTGCTGCCGGTGCCACCGGTGGCGCCTGTGCTGCCGGTACTGCCGGTGCTGCCCGTATTGCCGGTGTTGCCGGTGTTGCCGGTCTCTCCCGGAGGTCCGGGTGGGCCGGGCGCGACCACCGGGGGCGGCGGCACGTTCACGACCGTGGGCTTGTCGCAGGCTTGCAGACCCAGTGCCAGCAACGGCATGGCCAGGTAGATGTAGCGGTTCATGGGAAGTCCTTCTGTTGCATGGCTCGGGTCGAACAGCAACCAAAGGCGGCCTTGTCGACTGACTCAAGATAAGGCGTTGCAACATCGCGGTCTGTGCGTTGGCAGACACAGCAAAGTGGCTGCTGGCGCATCGCACACGCACCCTACACGCGGGGCAAACACCGGCGGCAAACCAGCTGTCGTCAGCAACGAAGCGGATGCCGCCACGTGGGCTGGCGCACAGACCCTCACCTGCGGCCCCCTTGAAACTGCGGCCGTGTTCCTTGCAGTGCCAGAGGTGCCGCCATGCCGCTCTTGATTTCCCGCAACTCGTGGGCCGCTTCGTCGGCCCGGTTTTCGGTGCAAAGCCTTCGCCGGCTGTTCGGGGGGGACGCCCTGGACGGGGACCCGACACCTCACGCAGCAGTCCCGTTCGTGTCCGCCGCGCAGGTCGAGCCGCAGCGCGTGCTGGTGGTCGACGACAACCCCGTCAATCTGTTGCTGGCCGAACAGCTTTTGAGCCAGTTCGGCATCCGGCCGCTGATGGCTGCTGACGGCGCCGAAGCGGTGGCCCTGGCCGGTGGCTGGGCGCTCGACCTCATCCTTATGGACCTGCAGATGCCGGTGCTTGATGGCCTGACGGCCACCCGGCAGATCAGGCACGATGAACGCCTGCACGGCCGGCCCCGGGTGCCCGTGGTGGCCTACACCAGTTGTGCTCCAGCGACGGCCTGCCTGCGCAAATTCGGCATCGACGGCGTGCTGGACAAGCCCTGCGACGCACGGGCGCTCGAGGCTTGCCTGGCCGCCTGGCAACTGCCAAATGGCGGGCCTGCGGGCCCCCGAGGTGTCTCCCCCAGCAGCTGAAGCCGTCGAGCCGGGCCTGTCCTGGTCCGCAAGCGATGCGCCGGAGGCCGACTGCTGTCGCAGCCTGCGGGCGACGAAATTGTGTCCCTTTTCGGAGTCACCACGATGATTGAGATTCGCAAGGGTCAGGCACCTGCGCCAATGTCGCGAGAGGCCTTCGGCCAGCGCTACCGTGGCGGCTTCGTCGACCCGGCGTTCGAGGTTGAGAAGGACGCGATCGCCCGGCTGGAAGAGATTGCCTGGCAGGCCTACGACGAAGGCCGCAAGGCGCCGCTGACGCGCCTGGCGGGACAGGGTTACGCCGACCCGACTTACGCGCTCTCGGTGGAATGGCTGGCCACCCGACAGGCCGTCGACCAGGCGCAGCTGGCCTGGGGCAAGCCCGCCACAAAGTCGCGCGTGCTGCTGGTGTGCGGCAGCGCCCGCAACGATGGCACCTGCCCCGGCGAAATCTCGAAGACCTGGCGCCTGACCGAGATTGCACAGCAGGTCGTGCAGGGCGCCGGAGTGGAAGTCGATTTGCTGGACCTGAGCCTTGTCACCTCGGAGTACGGGCGCCACATCCATCCCTGCAAGGGCTGCGTGTCAAGCGCCATGCCGCTGTGCCACTGGCCCTGCAGTTGCTACCCGAACCACGCACTCGCGCAAACCCACGACTGGATGGCCGAGATCTATGAACGCTGGGTCGCAGCGCATGCGGTGATCCTGCTGGCGCCAACTTACTGGTACCAGTCGCCCAGCCCGCTGAAACTGATGATCGACCGCCTGGTGTGTGCCGATGGTGGCAACCCTGACCCCACCACCACGCACGGCAAGCGGGTGGCCGAGGCCAAGCACATCGAAGCGCAGGGCTGGGGCTTCCCCAAGCACCTGGCGGGTCGTGCGTTCGGCGTGGTCGTTCATGGCGATGTGGCAGGTGTCGAAGACCACCGCCGCAACCTGTGCGACGGGCTGGAGTGGATGGGCCTGATCGACGCCGGCGCTGCCGCCAGGCTCGACCGCTACATCGGCTACTACGAGCCTTACTACAACAGTCACGACGCGCTGGACAGGGACAGTGCGGTGCAGGAAGAGGTGCGCAACGTGGCGCGCTCGGTGGTGTGCGCCGTCAAGGAACTGCGCGCCGGGCGCCTGAGCCAGCCCGACGAACAAATCAAGGCGCCGCGACCGAAATGACGCAGGCGCACAAATTCGTCCGGAACGACTCGTCGCCGGGTCATCCATCTACCCAACAGACACCCATCCGAAAGGTTTCACCATGATCGAAAAGACTGCCAGCGTGCACTGGGAAGGCCAGGGCAAGAAGGGCCAGGGCCAGATCAGCACCGAAACCGGTGCGCTCAAGGCTTACCCCTACGGTTTTGCCAGTCGCTTCGGGGACGACCGCCGCAGCACCAACCCCGAAGAGATTCTTGGCGCCGCCCATGCCGCGTGCTTCACGATGGCGTTCTCCTTCGCTTGTGACAAGGCGGGTTTCGCCACCACTTCGGTCGACACCCAGGCCCGCGTGCGCCTGACTCCGCAGGGCGACGGGTTTGTCATCGACCGCATTGCGCTTACCTTGAAGGCCGTCGTTCCCGGCATCGACGAGCCGCAGTTCCAGAAGATCGCTCAGGCCGCCAAACGCGACTGCCCTCTGTCGATGGCGTTGGCAAGCGTGGCCGAGATCAGCCTGCAAGCGACGCTCGAAAAAGGCGCGCCATGAGAAACGCAAATGCCGTTGCGGTGCCCGATGCGGCGCTTGCCGCCGCCGATCACACGCTGGGTGACATGCACGCGGGCCTGACGTTGCTCGAGTACGGCGACTACGAATGCAACGCCTGCATCCAAGCCGAGCCGCTGACGCAACACCTCGTCGAAGCCTTTGGCAAAGATCTGTGCTTCGTCTTTCGGCACTTTCCGCTAATGGAGTTGCACGCGCAAGCCGAACTGGCGGCCGAAGCAGCCGAAGCGGCTGCCGCGCAAGGCCAGTTCTGGGCGATGCACCACCTGCTGTTCAGCCAGCCGCATCATCTGGCGCCGGCACAGATGGCCACGCATGCGCAATCCATCGGCCTTGACATGATCCGCTTCAACGCCGAGATGGCGGATCGGATCTACACGCAAAGGGTCCAGGAACACCGCCGCGCCGGCGAGCGCAGCGGCGTGCGGGCCACGCCCGCATTTTTTCTGAACGGCACGCCAGTGGACGTCTCGTTCGGCTTCGACAAGCTGGAAGAGGCGATTCACGTCGCCCTTCATTCCGCCCGGCATGCCGCTGAGAAGCACAAATAGCTCGACCGCGGCAAACCTCTGGCTCTGGCCGCCGAGATCGCGGCAGTTCGCGACGCAGCAGTGCCTGGCGAAGCCATCCTGTGGTCGACCTGTCAGCGTGTGAAGTAACCCGAGGCTTGCCGGAAAGTAAACCTCAACGTGGCGCCGCTTGACGGGTCGGGAGGTCTGTCGGAGGCCAGGTTCGGCCAATTCTTGGCAGTGCTACGCAGCCGGCCAAGCATTACGTGGCGCTGCTTGCATAAAAACCAAGTCATTGATTTTCAATGGTATTTTCTGCGCATCAGGCTGCGCCATAAACCAATTCTTGTCATCTACGCCGGTTCTATGCCAAGTGTCGCCAGATTATGGAAGCAACAGGCAGGCATTGCACGGGCGACCGAGCGATTCGGGCCGAGGTCGGCTCTGCAGCGGTTGCTGACGGTGGCGGCCAGCCTCTGAATTTACGCTACCCGTCGCTTACCGGTCATTGCGGCGGACGACCTTGGTGACCCGACCGGTTGGTATGAGCCGCATTGCTGACTTTCGCCATAGCGCCGGAAAATTTGCGGGTTCAGACCTCGAAGGAGTGTCTGCTGAGCAAGCCGGCGAACTTTCGGTTTCGGTAGAGTAGGAATGTGGCGCGGTGGCAGTAGGTCTGGTTTGTCTGTTGCCGCCCCTTTCGTTTGGCGGTGCCCGAGTAACCTCGCCGTAGCTCCGTTTCCACATTCCCCTCATCGAACCGGACGTGCAGATTTCCCGCATCCGGCTCTCGGACAAGACTTCACGCCTTCGCCCACGATCCGCCACGCTTCAAGTTGGCCAGGCGTACGAGCCCGAAGTGCTCGTACAGGTGCGAGAGTGGATAGCTCCCGCCCCGGCGTCGCCTGAGCTTGTACTTGTTGCGCAGCCACCGGCGCAACCGCGGTGCGGTGTAGTTGTCTAGCGCGCGGTATGCACCGCTGGTCGTGCCCACACTGAAGTAGTTCGCCCAGCCACGCAGCGCGCGGTTCAACTTCGCCACCTTCTCCGTGGTCTCTTGCCATCCTGTCTTCAGATCGGTCAGGTCATGGACCTTCTCAACCATGCGGCGGATGCTCTTCTTCGACGGCCGCAGACCTATGTAGGCCTTGCCAGTCGTCTTCGAATACATCCGCCCGAACGTATACCCAAGGAAGTCGAACTCCCCTTGCGGCACCTTGCAGATTCGTGTCTTCTCTTCGTTGACCGTCAGCTTCAGCTTGCCCATGATCTCGCGCAGTCGCGACAGCGCCTCTTCGGCCTTGCCCTTCCTGCACAGGATCACGAGGTCGTCGGCGTAGGTCACGATCCGGGTGCCCAGGCTTTGCTCCAGCCCAAGCTTCTTCCATCCCAGCACAAAGCGGCGCATGTACAGATTGGCCAGCAGTGGTGAGATGGGTGAGCCTTGCGGGATGCCGCGCCGCTGATCTTTGGCCTCGGTCGTGCGCGTCTTCCTTCCTCGGTAATCGGTTTCCTCCACGGTGCATTCCAGCCACATCTTGATCAGATGCAGCACACGACCGTCCACGATGCGCCGCGCGAGCGACAGCATGAGTTCGGCGTGCGGGATGCTTCCGAAGTAGTCCGCGAGGTCGGCGTCTACGACTTCCGGGTGGCCTCGGAACAGCGTTTCTCCCACCTCGATCGCCGCCTGCTGGGCATTGCGGCCCGGCCGGTAGGCGTACTGCTCGATTGGAAGGTCGGCTTCGAAGATCGGTTCGAGCACCAGCATCGCTGCTGTCATGCACACCCGATCCCGCAAGGTCGAGATGCCCAGCGGCCTGAGCTTGCCGTTGGCTTTCGGTATGAACACTCTTCTGATGGGGTCCGGTCGGTATGTCTCTTCCCTGAGCGCAAGCGCCAGTTCGCCGAGCCACCGCTGCACGCCGTACGCCGCAACATCCGCGAAGTCCTGACCGTCCACGACCGGAGCGCCCTTGTTGGAGCGGCACTGAGCCCAGGCGTGCGCCAGGATGTCCTCGCGGCTGATCTTGTCGTACAGCGCGTAGAAGCGGTAGCCGGCTTCGGCCTTCGCTTTCGCGTGTAACGCCATCTGCAGTTTCTGAACACTTTTCGGAGTTGATAGGTTGCCCAATCTCCACGTCCTTCGCCACTTGCTGCGTTGGTCTTGAACTGATGGGGTGGACGCCCCCAAACGGCATAGGTGTGCCAAAGTAGAGGTATCAATCGCACTACTTGATGGAGGCGTCCGTGGAACAGGTTAGCATAATCGGGTTGGATATCGCCAAGCAGGTTTTTCAAGCGCACGGGGCGGATGCCTCGGGCAAGGTTGTATTCCGCGAGAAGATCAGGCGGGCGAAGCTGTTGGAGTTCTTTGACTCGAAGCCGCCGTGTACGGTGGTGATGGAGGCCTGCGGCGGGGCCCACCATTGGGGCCGGGAGATCGCCAAACTCGGCCATCAAGTCAAGCTGATTGCACCGAAGTACGTGAAGCCGTTCGTCAAGCGACAGAAGAACGATGCGGCCGACGCTGAGGCGATCTGCGAGGCGGCGATGCGCCCGACCATGCGGTTCGTCTCGGTCAAGAGCGAGACCGTGCAGGCAAGCGCTCTGGTCTTCCGAACCCGCGATATCCTGGTCCGCCAGCGCACCCAGCTGATCAACGCGGTGCGCGGCCATCTGACTGAATCCGGCGTCGTCGTCGCCCAGGGCGTCGCCCACTTCAAGAAGCTGGTCGCACAGCTGGAAGATCCCGCCTCGGCGCTCCCAGAAGAGGTCCGCTCGGTCCTCTCGCTGCTGGTGCAAACGGTGATGAGTTTGGACGAGAAGATCTCGGCTCTTGATAAAGAGATCGCCCGTCGCGCCAGGGAGGACGAGGTCGCCCGGCGGCTGATGAGCATACCCGGCATCGGTCCGATCACAGCCACCGCCATAGCGGCCCTGGCGCCGCCGGCGGAGACCTTCAGGAAGGGGCGAGACTTCGCCGCCTGGGTCGGCCTCACGCCCTTGCAGAAATCTTCCGGGGGCAAACAGAAGCTCGGCGCGACCTCAAAGATGGGAGAGCGAACCATACGTCGCTTGCTCATCATTGGGGCGGCAACCGTAGTGCGGCACGCCGCGATGCGCGGAGCGCCGCCGACAAGCTGGCTGGCGCGTATGCTGGCGCGCAAGCCGCGCATGCTGGTGATCGTGGCTCTGGCCAACAAGATGGCCAGGATCGCCTGGGCGCTGCTGGTCAAAGGGGAAGACTATAAAGCTCCGGTGGTCGCAGCAGCGTAAGCTTGCTGCGCACTCCCGCGAGGTCGTTGAAGGCGTAAGGTGGTCAAAGGAAAATATGGCGCAACGGTCGTGAGACGAGGTCAGGAAAACCAGTGAACCTCAGCGTGCTTGAAGCACGATGAACTGATTTGGACCTGACCTTCGAACTCCCATATGGGCCCGCGGCGATCTTTCCAGCCGCAATCGAGGCCGGACAGATGACCGCACCCGACTAAGCGCAAAATTTTCTCGAGAAACATCTTGCGCCGGGGCGGGCGTCCACAGATGAGGTTCTGAAACGCATCGTCCTGAAGCGACCTGTTTCCTCCGCTGCGGACGAGCCTAGCTCCAGCCCGTCGCAGGGTCCCAGGTTTGGTTCGAGCTAGCCGCGTCAGCCTGAAGCCCCTTTAAGACAGGGTCGAGGAATACCCGTAGCTCAACCAGCAAGTCGTTGAAGGGCGGCGGCGTCAAAGTCGGTGCTGTGCGCTTGAGAAAGGCGTTCCACTGCTTGAGCGTCGCCTCGTTTGCGGCGAAGTCAGCCGTCAGGCAGGCGGGC
>ENA-ORBV01001501-ORBV01001501.1-microbial-mat-metagenome-genome-assembly--contig:-NODE-1501-length-51638-cov-14.968077_pt1 | contig 51638 bp, 94 predicted proteins | sample MGYA00237777_ERZ505514 | MGnify/ENA primary metagenome ERZ505514 (study PRJEB26160, sample SAMN06269048) | microbial mat metagenome | isolation source: Oligotrophic lake microbial mat | place... | reverse complement strand
TGTCGTCTGCGCATTTATCGAGGGGCGGCGCGCGGCGCTGGCGCACCGGGCAGATGCGCGCAACGAGGCAGATGCGCACAATCTGATGCGCGCTATAGCACTGGCAGGAAAATTCGGAGCAAGGAAGGAAGATTAGGAATGAGGCAGAGCGCAAAAACGACTAACACCAGAGAAGCGGATTTGGGCCGAATGGCAGAATCGATCCGTAAGCATCTAGCCTACGAAGATAAATCTGCATTGGTGGCCGAAGGTGACTCGCTGTCCTTGTTGCAATCTCTTCCCGACAAATCCGTTACACTTATCCTGACTGACCCGCCATATCACAGCACAAAAAAGAAAAATATCTACGGAGATGCCTCGTTCTCCGAAGATAAGCACTTCCTTGAATGGATGGAATCACATGCCAAAGAGTGGCGCCGTATTTTGCGCCCTAATGGCTCTTTTTTTTGCTTTTGCTCCTCGGAAATGTCGGCGCGGTTAGAAGTGATGTTCTCGCGCGATTTCAATATTCTGTCGCAAGTGGCTTGGACAAAGCCTAACGAGCCTGGCTTCGACGGATGGAAAGGGAAGATGAAAAAGGAGGCGCTTCGGCAATGGTATCCCCATTCGGAGCGAATTATTTTCGCAGAGCCTGCCCTTGAAGGGAATTTACACCGCTCACCATTCGCTCATTTTTTGAAGGAAGCGCGGAAGCAGTGCGGATTGTCGACCTATGAGCTTGCGGGAATTATAGGAGCCTATGGCAAAATCAATCATGGCGGCGCGGTTTCAAATTGGGAAGCCGGGCGGAATACCCCAAGCCGAGAGCAATACCAAAAAATGTGTGATGCGCTGTTGGCGACCCGTAAGATTGAAACAATGCCCCGATACGAAGATGCCGTGCGCGTCTTCCGCATTGATGGGTCGAAAGAGTTTACCGATATATGGACCTTTCCATCTGTGCGGCCTTACAACGGCAAGCACCCGGCAGAAAAACCTGCGGCCATGTTGGAACACGCAATCGGAGCGACAACCTTTCCCGGCGATGTGGTTCTCGATTGCTTTGCAGGGTCGGGGAGCGCGGCCATCGCTGCGTTGAATCTAGGCCGGCGAACTGTGGCGATAGAGATAGAGCCGCAATGGGTGCAACGTATAGCTAGCCGCGTGGAGGAAGCCCGGCAGACCTATGGCAAAGGAGGCGAGCGATGACTGAAGAACGCGACGAGTACACCGCAGAGGTGTCCCACGAACGGATGTCCCGGAAGGCCGCGTACGAGGCGGACGTCCTACATCAAAGGCTCCTCGCCGAGAAAGCGCGCCGTCGTGAAGGCATTGCGAAAGTGCTTCTCGCGGGGATGCTCGCGAGCAATAACAAGCTGAGTTCCTACCATCTGGCCATGCGCGCCGTGGCGCACGCCGACGTGCTGATCGCTGTTCTCGATGAGGAACCTTTCCCCACGAACCCGGCGCGGCTAGATGGCGAATGGCCAGAGGAGGACGATGAGTGATGAGCGACAAGAGGACACGCAGGCAGCTCGTGGCTGTCATCCTGCACCACTGCCTGAGCGTCGCGACCGATGAAGAAGACCTCAAGCGCTTGCTGCGCGAGCGAGGGGTGGTGGCCACGAAATCTCGACGCGAGGTCGTGGAAGATCTGTGCCGTCTCGTGCTCCGCGAGTTCGGGTACGTGTTTGATCCCAACGCTCCGTCGCACAAGATCGCCGTCTCCGATGTCCTCCGCGGACTCGGCAAAGACTTGGTGATCGACTTGCGGTCCGCAAGCGACGAAGCCAGAGAGACTTCCAACTCGTGATTCCGAAAAGAGGCATGCGATGCGAGGATTTCAAGTAATCTGTTCCGATTGCAAAGCGGAAGTGATTCACGAGTGCCGCAGCGATGTACGTGAGGCCGTGGTTGCTTTGCTGACGTGGGCCCCGCACACGGGTTTCCAGACCGAGGCGCTCGCCAAAGCGTTCGCCGATGCTGGCGTCGAATCGCAGTGGATTGGAAAAGAGGAGGACGTCAGCGAGCGGTTCAGGCGTCCGTTTTTCGGAAGCCAAGCGTGGAGCTATCCGATGTTCGGCAAGGAGGAGGCGCGTACGTTTCACGCGCTCATCCACAATCTGGTGCGTGCGATCGGCATAGACCCGAACGAGATCGAGGTCGAGATTGGCGCGTCGCTAGATGACGCTGCGCAGGCGCGTGCTGACTTGTTGAAGCGCAGAGCCGAGCGAGCGAAGGCGAGAGAAGACAGCGAAGGCGAGTGAGCGTATGCAAAACTACAGGTGCTGGAGACCGGAAGAGCAAGAGGAGGAGGACGGAATCGAGATTGTCGACGCCGACGACGCCGGTTTCTCCGCTTCTTGCGCGTGTAAGACGTGGCAGGAGAGCGGCTGCTGGTCCGGCGATATCATGCCAGATAGCATCGTCGTCAGCGTACGCGGGACAGGTGACGGGCTGATTCGCACGTTTGAAATCACGCCCATGTGGGAGGTTGAGTTCTACTCCCGGTGCGAGATTACGAAACCATGACCTGGAACTACAAAGATGTAACTACCGCGGCCTACCGAGATGCGACTGAGATCGCAAACACGGCAACGCAGACCTTCGCGGACGCGGAAAAAACATACCGGACGCTTGTTCTGAGCGAGACAGAGTACACCCTGGCGATGCGGACCTATCAAGAGGCGTGCGAGGCGTGGGAAGAAGCGCGAGCAACCTTCAGGAACTCGCCGTGGGTGAAGTGGTGACACTCAGTACAATCGACCTTATTCAAGCCCTAAAGCTGTTCGACAAGGAACGCTATTTTGCGATCAGCGTCTTCGCGGACTCCCTATCTAGCGAAACTCTCAGAGAGATTGAGATATGCTCCCTGTTCGTCGATGAACATATGACGTACGGGTTTTCCGTTTCGACGGCGACGGGGTCTGTGAGGCTGGAACATGTGCATGCGGACGCTCCAGCGCCGCCGATCCGAAACCTGACAGAAGCGATCTCTAACGCCGAGAAAGAGAGAGGGCCGCGAATGACGACACCAATCCTCGGGCTCCTCATAGGGAGAGTACCGAACCGCGTATTTGCACTGGAGTTCGATCCGATAACCCGGTCTTGGGTAAGCTACGGCGGCGGGCTTCTGAGATGGATGAAGAGTCGTTTGTAGCTACTTCACGTTATCGCGAAGCCGTTCGACGCCACGCAGGGCTGCGCGCGAGGGGTCTTCGGTGAGGCCGATGTCTTCGATGACCTCGCCTGCGACATCGATCACAGTGACACGCAGACCTTTAGGCCCTGTGCTCAAGACGACCGCTCTCATCTCGCTTCTTGCGAGCCACGCTTCGACGATCCCCCACAACGCCAGTCGTTGAATCGAGCTTGGTGTTCTTGCCGGAGTATTGTCATCGGATTTCATATGTTAGGACCATTTCGAATCGGCGATTTCGAGGAGCGAGTTCTTCAGCTCGTCGTAAGAGTCGACCTTGCGCCGCGCTCGTCGCTCTTCTGCGGACAGTTTTTTGAGCGGTAGGATGTCCTTCGTCAGCGAGACGTAGCCGTCCGCGTGCTTGACGTGTGGGACGTCTTGCCATTCGAGCAGATCCCCTGGGCTCTCCGCGACGTAGATTTTTTCTCCACCATCATGCGCCATTTGAAGCCCGATGCTCGACACCAGCTGCCGGTACTTTTTGTCGTGCTCGATGCGGTAGAAGTACGTTCCGTGGGCGGAGCTATCTCGTAGGAATCCGTACCCATACACGTACTTCTCGTCGGGCTCTTCGAGAAACCGGGCGTCGTAGAGGATGAAGACGATGTTGTCGTCGACATAGACGCGGAGGTCTGGATCGCTTTCTTCTGCCGGCTCTCTTGGGTCCGCACGGCGCTTGCCCGACAACCCGGCGAGGATGGCATCTACCTGGCCGTGCGTGAGCCGTCTCTGTCGGACCAGTTCCGAGTACCACCCCCGCGAGAGGAACCCCCTGACGTGGGCTTCCCACGTCGCCAGGGCGGTGGCGCGTCCTGCTGCGGTGAAGCCGCCTGACAAGGAGTTAGGGTTCAGCTCGTACCAAAGGGTCGCGATGGCGCGGCCCACGCCTTTACCTCGGTACTCGTCGGCGGTGCGCAAGAGTGTTGCGCCCCACTCGTTGCTGCCCATGGCGACGACGAGCCCGTCTCTGTTTAGGAAGACGACGGTGTCGAGGTGGTCCGGGCGCGGTGGTATTTCGGAGCGAATTTCTAGCTTCTCGCCGCCGACGAGCGCGCGCTGTAGCAAGATCGGGTATTTCGCCCGGTTGTTGGCGATTACATCGTCAACGAGGTGCTCGTACTCCGCCGGGTACTTGACCTCTTTTTCAGTGACGACGCGCAGGTTCACGCCGTCGCGTGTGCGGTTGTTTACGTACCAGTGAGGTATCTGTTGGGACCGATTTCGATAGAGCGTGCCGTCGTGCAGTACAGCGACAGTCTTGTGATCGGAGTCGCGAAAAATGAGTGACCCATCGTCGCGATTCGTCGCGAACACGCTCAGTTTTCGGCGTTGGCGATTTTCTACGCTCCCGACCTGGTTCGCATCGCTCTGATTGAGGCTTTTCAGATTGGAGGAATAGGCGCCACTCTCGTGGTATTTGTTGTCTGGGTTTCGCAGCGCGAGAAATCCCGCTCGGGTGAGGAGCGCCAGCTCGGTCGCTGGAAAGACCTCGGGCAGCGAGACGGTGGGGTTCGCTGAGAGGTTGCGCGAGGTGCGACGTCCCATGTCAGACCTTCCGAAAATGCTTGTAGAGGAGGATACCGCCGAGGCCAGCGAGCACGACGCTCCCACCGACGAGCGCGTAAAAGAGCACGCCCGGCAAGAAGGTCTGAGGCTCGAAGCCGTAGTCAACGACGTCGCCTGCCAGGGCGCCCCACTGACCTCTGGACTGCTCCATTGGCGAGCCTGGAGTCACACTGAGCGCGAGGTTGCGTGCGATGGCGAGGCCGCCTGATTCGAGCCAGGGTTTCGGATCGATTGTGAGGGTGCCGTAGCCGCGGCCCGCCCACGTCCCGAGGTACGGCGAAGAGCCATCAGGCGGCGGCCGGCGTAGCTCCAGGTGCAGGTGCGGGGCCATGACCCGGCTGCGGGCTGGGTCGCTCGGGTTCTCCGCCCGCCACTGTTGAGGCGTCTGCCCTGTGACTGGGGAGAATTTGCCGTTTGACGTGTTCCCGATGCGACCGAGCATGGTACCAGCGACGATTTTTTGACCCGGAGCGACGCTCACGCTGCTCAGGTGGCCGTAGAGGGCCCACGTGGGACCGCCGTTGTATCGGCCGCTGTGCCGGATGACGACTGCGTTGCCGTACCCGCGCAGCCCTTGCGAGGGGCGTGCGTCGGCGCTGACGGTTTCGACGATGCCGCTTTCGACGGCGATGGCGGGGGTACCGTTGCCGGAGCTGAGGTCCATTCCCGCGTGGACGGTGGGTTCACCCGACGTGCGGCCCGGACGGGTGCGCATGTTGGAGATCATTTTTCCGTTTTCGGTGCGGATCGGCGGCGCGAACTGCGGCATGCCGAAATACTACGCCGAGCCAGATGTCAAGCCAAGCGGCCCGTGGAAGAAAAAATGTCGGACAACTACACGCGGACGACCCATTCGCGCTCTCCGAACAGGTCGTTGTCGATGTAATCCGAGGCACGCAAGCCGAGTGTGCCTTTTGGGAGCATGAAAACTTGCCCGTTATTTTTCTTTGCCCACATCTCCGCTACTTTGCGACGTCCAGACCACGATTGAAGACCTTGCGGCGGGATGTGCGAGCCGCGGTAAAGCGCGTATGCACTCCGTCTTGGGTTGTGAAGCGTCTCCCAAAGCAGTGCGAGCGCCCACGCTCGTTGCTGTTTACCGTGCCCGCCGTCGGGAGTAGGCTCGCCTTGTCGGATGCTGTAGATTTCGTTGTTCACAGTGGCGGGCGCACCCCGCCAACTGCGCAAAGCGGCGATCACCAGCTCCCTGTGGTCTTGCCGCCATCCGACCACGGTTTTACCTGACCGGAGGTACTCTCCGTCTCGCGGGGCCTCATGCTCAGGTGCGTAGGTCAAACCATTCGCCCGAAGGCGGCGAGAGGTACTACGGCGCGACATGGCGCGAGACTACAAGGACAGCACAGCGGACGCAAGACGCAAACTAGTACCCGTCCCGGAACCAACCCGAACCTTTGAGCGCGAAGGACGTCCCAGAGATGAGCCGGCGCACTTTCCCGTCGCAGCCTTTTTCACGACATTCGGTCAGAGGGGGCTCAGAGATTTTTTGCTCCGCTTCGAAGCCCTTGCGACACCGCTGGCACTCGTACTCGTACGTCGGCATGCGTAGAGCCTACCTCAGTCGGAGCGTTTTGTCAGATTTACCAAAAAAGTATTGACGCATGCGACGGACATGCTATTTTGTAGGTATGACCAAACCTCTCACCGCGTTCAAGGTTAGCAAGAGAGGGGGCCAGAACGTGCCGGAGCCGGAGCCAGAATTGGCGGCGGGGGAGCTCCATGTATAGCGTTTTCATCGAAGTGCAGTGCCTGGGGTCGTCATCGGTCAGAGGGTGCGCACGCAGCACTCAATTGCGACTGAAGGTGCCTTTGCGCGATCCGTACGACAACCAAGGTTATCCCGAGGGAAAACTGCAAATTCTCAAGGACGACGTCAGGAACCTGATGCGCGATGCGGGCTGGTTGTGGGGGAAAAGCCGCGACCATTTCGTGTGTGGAGAGTGCTCTTCTGAAGGGGACGATCCCGACGCGCACGGGACGGTGAACGCCCCTACGAGGCGCGTGGTCGCCGGCGTCTTGAACGATCTGGTCAGGGCAGAGCGTAACCGTTGCGCCAAGCTCGTCGGCGACGCCGCGGACCGGGCTCGCGGCTCCAACCGCGGGAAGGTAGCGGCGGAGCTAGATCTGCTTGCACGCGATATCATGGAGGGTCTGTGAATACTGCTTACGAGGACATGCTTTCGACCAAGCACGCCGCGGAGTTTGCGATCCGTGAAGCGTTCGATCGGAAGTACGGCTTCTTCCAGAAGTGCCATACGTGCGGCGCGTTTTATAACGTTTTACCGGCGACGACCGACTGCGCCTGTGGCGGATATCTACGTTTCTCCAGCTACAGCTGGCCTACGAAGATCAATGCTGAGGACATTGACTGGGTCCACGCACGTATCCGGGCGAGCCTACACGAGTGCCTTTCTGCGTTGCAGCTCGTTCGCGATCTGCGCATCTACACCAGGAACCGCGAGGCGCTCCGAGAGGCGGCTGTGGAGCTGCTCGCCCGCAGAGGGTTCGACAAGGAAAAGACATGAAAAAACCAAGAAAAAAGAGCGTACATCTTCCGAACCGCAGGATGGATGTCGACGAGATGGCGCCGTTCGGCCACGTCAAGAACGCGTTCAACGAGATGATCGTGAAAACAGAGGGCAAGGGGCGCGCGTACGACTGCATTGTGTGCGGTCAGAACGTGAAGATATACAAGCGCAACGTCCACGCCGAGATGGCCTACACGCTCATCGTGCTTTACAAGTTCAATCTTCTCGCCGCTGGCGCTTGGGTGCCGGTCAAGGAGTTGTATACAGACGGGCAGGCGGGCGACTATGCGAAGCTACGTCATTGGGGGTTGGCGGAGCCGCAGGACCAGCGATCTACGCACACGAATGCGAGCGGTCACTGGCGAATCACAAGGCTCGGCTGTGATTTCGTCGAAGGCGGGCGCATACCCAAGTACGCGCACGTGTACGCCAACATTCTGATCGGCAAGAGCGGGCCGGATGTTACCATCGGCGAGTGCCTCAGCAAGAAATTCAACTTCACAGAGCTGATGGCTCGGTAGGGGGTAGTCGATGAAGATTTTCGGAATGCGAAACGCGAAGGCACGACGATCTGGATCGGATGCTGAGTCGGATGGCGTCTCGTCTCGCAGATACGGCGTCATCGAGGGATTCTCCGGGCCCGGCGGGATGAGCCTCGGCCTTCAGCGCGCGGGCTTCGATCTGCTCGCCGCGTTCGATATCAACGAGAAGGCCGTCGAGACCCACTGCAAGAACCTCGGCGGGTGCTGCCTGGTGGGCGACGCCTCTATGCTCACGTCTGCCGCGCTTCTCGAACGGGCCAACGTCGCGCGTGGCACGCTCGACCTCTTTGCGGGCGGCCCCCCGTGCCAAGGATTCTCGAAGCAGAAGCGGGGCGCGCACCTCGGCGACGACCGCAACGCGCTCGTCCGCGACTACATCCGGCTCGTTCGCGAAGCGCGGCCTCGCTTCTTTTTCTTCGAGAACGTGGCGATCTTCGGTCAGAAGCGCGGGCGCGAACTCATCCGCGAGATGTTTTCGACGCTCTCCGACTACGTGATCTACACGCACTTCTACAACTCGGCCGACTTCGGCCTCCCCCAGACTCGCGAGCGGTTCGTCGCCATTGGACGCCGCCGCGACGTTCGCGCTGGCTTCCGCGTTCCCCAGGCGACGGTCGAGACGTGGCGCACGGTAGGGGAGGTTCTCGGAGACTTGCCCGAGCCGCCGGACGACTACTCCGACCATCCACAGTTTCCGAATCACCAACGTGCCCGTGTCACGGAGATCAACATTCGTCGATTCTCTTATGTGCCGCAGGGCGGCGGCTGGAAGGACATCCCTGAGGCCCTACGTCTCGACTGCCACAAGAACGTGGACCCGACCTCCGGCGGCTGGCCGGACGTGTATGGCCGGCTCGAATGGTCGGGGCAGTGTCCGACGATCACAGGCGGCTTCGATAGCTTTACGCGTGGGCGGTATGGCCATCCCTTGCACGACCGTCCGCTTACGGCTCGCGAAGCGGCGCGCATCCAGGGCTTCCCCGACGACTTCGTATTCTGCGGAACCCGCGGGGACATCCGGTCCCAGATCGGGAACGCCGTGCCCCCACCACTTGCGGAGGCCGTCGGTCGAGAAATCCTTCGTAGCTTACGCGCTGCCGACGGAATCGGGCCGCCGGTGGAGGACGACCCCGAACGCCAACATTCTGATCGGCAAGAGCGGGCCGGATGTCACCATCGGCGAGTGCCTCAGCAAGAAATTCAACTTCACAGAGCTGATGGCTCGGTAGGGGGTAGTCGATGAAGATTTTCGGTTTCCATATCTACGGGCAGAACCTGGATGTCCGAGACGGCGACGACCGCCTAGAGGCGACGGGCTCCATCTTGCGCCGTGGTCGCGTGCAGATATGCAGGCTCTCGCACGAACGTCTCGTTTCAGTGGATGGTCGCGTGCAGATATGCAGGCTCTCGCACGAACGTCTCGTTTCAGTGGAGTGGCATTGGCGCCTCGGCAAGTGGGGGTGCTCCCTCGCCGCGAATAACGAGGGAACATCGGCACACATCGCAACTTCGCCGATCAGCCTGTACGTCTCCACGTCCATGCCGGAGAACTTGTCACAGATTTCAGGTCTTACGGACAAGGAAGTACGTGTCGCGGTCCACGGCTGGACCATGTGCTGGTCGCTCTGGATGGACCCCAACGAGTACCTCAGTGGTGAGCCTTTTCACCGTCGAGGCAGCGTCAACGCGCTGGACAAAATCTTCGGCAAGCTGAACTACGAATCGATCCTACTGCACGAGGCGAGAGTTCTCGTGCCGATGCCCGAGCGTGTTTACAAGGGACGCGTGCAAATCACGAAAGACAGGTGGTGGCGCGAGCGACAACCTTTACCGGGAGTGCAGGAGCGGAGGTTTCACCTCAACATGGACGAGGGGGAGCATATTCCCTTCCCCGGCAAGGGCGAAAACTCCTGGGACTGCGGCGAGGACGGCCTGTACGGGCTCAGCGGCGTCGGTGACGAGGTCGAAGCCGTGGCAGCTGTAGTACGCTCGGTGCTCGGAACACGCCGCAAGCGCGGCGGCTGGGAGCCAACACCGAGCGGGCCCGAACCGACCACGCCTGACGTGGCGCAGACATGACGACCCGGCAATAGTGATTTTTGAGGCATCCGAAAGGTGCCGCGCCGCGGTCAACCGCACAGCTACCCTGGGCGTGGGCGCGGCACCGTTCGGATGCCTCAACAGAGAAGGAAGCAATGTCTGAATCTGAACTAGGTCGCTTTCTCACCGAAGCGGAATGCGAGTGGCTCAACATTCGCGGTTTCCGTGTGGGCTACGACACTGACGACTGCGAGCCACAGCGGAATCACATAGTGGCTGTCCACGACGGCGAGCACATGGCTGGCGCACTTCTTCACTGTCCGGTCCGTGGCGTACTGAAAGCCTCTGAACTGGCGATCGATGGTCTACAATTCACCGAGGAAAAGCGTCGAATTGACTGCATCCGGTTCCTGCTCGCTAAAGGCTACCCGGCGAGTCACATCAAGGTCGAGAGAGTGTTGCTGAGGTTCGGTCACAAGGGGCGCAGCTCGCTCCGCACCGACATTGCGGTCTTCGACTTGCCGATCGCGGAGCTACCTGCTGATTTCGAGGCCCAGAAGCAACACATCCGACTCGTCGCGGAAATCAAGCGGGATAATGCGGACGCAAAGCTCGCGAAAGAGACACAGGTCAAGCCGGCGATGGATTTTCTGCCCGACCTCTCGGTCTTCGGAATCTACTGGGACGACGTCGAGCAACGGCTCTTCTACAAGGTCGTCACGAAGCTGAAGACGAAAACGCATGAGACCGCTGTGGCGTTGCTGCCGGCCTGGGGATCGAAACTCGGAGCGGCGCAACTGACAGCAGCAGATCTCCGCCTGACGAACCTCCGCGTCGTGTTCGAGAAGATCGAAGACCGGCTCCATTCCGAGATTCCAGACGGTAGCGCACGTTTTGAGATTATGCTCCAATTGCTACTTACGAAGCTCTACGATGAGCACACACATCGCCAGCCTAAGCAAGTAATGGCGCTACAGGACTTCACCAACTCACCACACTCGGACACCGGCGTCAAGAGCGAGGTTGAGAAGGTGCTTGTGCAGGCTGTCGGCTTCTACGGAAGGTATCTCCCAGAGCCTGTACCGAAGACGATCAAATGCACAGGCGCGATGCTGCGCACGCTGAGTGCAATTCTCGCGCCGGTGCGTATCTTCGGTTCCAAGCGCGCGGTGGTGCAAGACTTTTATATGTATTTTGCGCAAGGTGTCTACCGCTGGGATATGGCGCAGTATTTCACGCCGACGGAGGTCGTGGATTTCATCGTCGCTCTCGTGAACCCACAGGCGGGTGATCAAGTCAAAGATCCTGCGTGCGGTAGTGGTGACTTTCTCATCTCTACATTGCATCATGCCCAACGGTTCAACAACGGGGACATGAGCGACTCGATCTGGGGTATCGACAATAGCCCACAAGCGGTCCAAGTGTGCGTCCTCAACATGGTCCTCAATGGCGACGGCAAAAGCAACATCCGCGAAGCGGACAGCCTCGTAGGGCTGTCTACCGACAACGCCACCTACTCCGTGATTCTGTGCAATCCGCCCTTTGGTATCAAGATCGTAGAGAAGAGGTTTGAGGTGCTCCAACACTTTGATCTCGGTCACGAGTGGAACGTGAACCCCACGAGTCACAATCTTGAGTGTTCCACCACGGTCGCCAAGAAGCAGGAGACGGGTCTGTTGTTCGCCGAGCTGTGTGTCCGGCAGACCGAACCGGGGGGTCGTATCGGGCTCATTATGCCTAACGGCTACCTTGGTAACCGTGGCCCAAAGTATTTAGCGTTCCGAGAGTGGGTGCTGCGGCATACTCGGCTCGTAGCGGTGATTGGGTTTCCACGTTTCACCTTCAAGAAATCTGGCGCGGATGTGAGCGCGTCTGTGCTAGTCCTAGAGAAACGCCGGACGTCCCTGGCCCGCGCTGTAGATGCTGCGGATTACCCCTTTCACGCGGGATTGCTCGAATCGGTGGGGTGGAGTGCTGGGGACAAGCGTGCAGAACCCGTGTATCGACGCGACGCGGAGACCGGCGATGTCGTGATGGACTCCAGCAACGAGCCCGTTCTGGATGCTGACTTTGATAGAGCGTTGCGTGATTTCTGGACATCGGACGCCGCTGCCGACGTAGCCTGGGCTACACGCGGAGTAACGCTTCCGGCAGGTTCTACACGGGGACACGGCCTCAACATTAGTGACATCCTCGCGCGTCCGGACCTGTCGCTTGACCCGAAACGGTGGTGCGAACGGTGCGTGCGGGTGCGGGAAGAGGTGCTTCGGCACCCATATTTCAAGATCGGCGACGTTGTGGACATTCTCGACGAGATAGGTGCTGCGAAGGATCCAAAGGGGATCTACCACTATATTCAGATTGATGACATCACGGACGGCGTGGGTGTGCCGTGTACGATGCGTGGGTGGCAGCTCCCGGACCGTGCCAAGCACGGCGCGTCGCCGGGCGACCTGTTCGTGGGTGGGATTTGGTCCAGCGTAGATAAGTGGTTTGTCGCAAGCGGTGATTGCGCGAACGTGCGCGTCACAAGCGGCTGCCGCCGCCTCCGCTTGAAGCCGAAACAGAGCGCCCTCTTGCTCGATTTCATCGCGGCCTTGAACACCGAGACCTACCGTATTCAGGCCCGCGCGTTCTGTACCGGATCAGACGGCCTCGCAGACCTTTCCGCTGAGAATCTTGCGGAAATCGTGCTACCACGCATTACAAAGGCGACTGCACGGAAGGCTCTCAAACCCTACGTGGATGCGCTTTCGGCAGGGCGGGCGACTGTCGCTAGTGCTGTTGCTGGACTCGTTGCAGGTGGGCAACTTCCAAACATGCCGGTCGCGCCGAGATCAAGTCACATGGTCCAAGTCTGACACCTTATGACCCCCGCCCAACGCCTTGCCCGAATGCAGCGGATGTTCGCCGAGGATGCAGCGGCTGAGAAGGTGACGACACTCTGTGAAACCACCAAGCTCTGGTTTCACGGGATGAGGTGGGATCACGACTCGCCGAGAAATTGCCTGCTGAAGTGCGCGACCTGCGCAAGGGCGCTAGACGCTTTGGTCTCCGCTTCGGTAGATCGCCAGCGCCTACCGACACAGGTAGCGCTTCGCGGTGAGTACAACATGCTCGAAGTCATCGAGAACAATTGCCGTACTGCCGGTCGCTATGACCTGGCGATCCTCCTCCACGCATTCCGCGTCTCTTACGCTCTCGACATTCAAATTCCCGAGAGTGTGATCCGCTACTTGATGTCGGACACCCTGGCGCTGAAGAGCGACCGCATCTCCCGAGCCATGAAAATTCTCCAAGAGTCCGACGGCGATTGAGCGCAGGCGGGACGTCGGCAACGAGGTCGAAGATCGACAACACCTTTGTCGATTTCTCTTGACCGGCAATGCAGCTCGGAACAGAGTCCAATGTCGCCAATGAAACGTCTCGCCCAAAAGCCCATGCACACATATACAGCCACGGCGCTGAATACGTCGCGTTGCGCCTTGGGTTTGAGGTGTTTCGGCCGCATCGAGAACCTACGCAACCGGGGGAATACTGTCGGGTGATCTAGTCTCCATCTACTGATGCGACTAGGCCACTCAGGGAAACCGGGGTGGCTTTTTTCGTTTTTGATTACGGATCAGAAGCAGCAACGGGCGCTGTAGCCGGCTGTAAACCGGCCACCCTTCGGGGTAAGCAGGTTCGATTCCTGCCTGATCCACCACGAGGTGAGAATGTTCGATGTCCCGAAGAAACCCACCGGCTCCGTACCAAAATACGGGACCGTAGCTCAGCGGTAGAGCAGTGGGCTTTTACCCCAACGGTCGAGGGTTCGATCCCCTCCGGTCCCACCATACGCTGCGATAGATCCGGGATCGTCTAACGGTAGGACAGCGGTCTCTGAAGCCGCGAATGCGGGGTTCGAATCCCTCTCCCGGAACCAGGTTCTCTGACAACAAAAAAATAGTTTTTTCAGAGCGGTGGGCTGCCAGCCCCGCCATTCCAAGGTAGCTCAGCGGAAGAGCGCCCGGTGCCCTTGGAGCCACGCACTCGTAGTTCAGTGGAAGAATTCCCGCCTTCTAAGCGGGCTGTCGAAGGTTCGAATCCTTCCGGGTGCGCCCATGGGACTGTAAGTCAACGGATAGACTACGCGGCTACGAACCGCGCAATGAAGGTTCGATTCCTTTCAGTCCCGCCAATGTCTGCGTAGTGAAATGGATATCACGCTTTCCTCCTAAGAAGGTTTTTTCGGTTCGAATCCGAACGTGGACGCCGGGGTGTGGCTCAGTCTGGTAGAGCGCTCGGTTTGGGACCGAGAAGCCGCAGGTTCGAATCCTGCCACCCCGACAAATTTGGGACGGTAGCTCAATCGGTAGAGCCCTCGCCTCATAAGCGAGTCGGTGCAGGTTCAAATCCTTCACGTCCCACTAAGCACGAGTAGCCCAATGGCAGAGGCAATGCGCTAAGGACGCATCCAGTGCGAGTTCGACTCTCGCCTCGTGTACCAAAGGTCGGGTAGCCCAACGGCAGAGGCACTCGCTTCAGGTGCGAGACAGTGTGGGTTCAAATCCCATCCCGACTACCAACGCAAGCGTGGCTGGAATGGCAGACGCGCCGGTCTCAAGAATCGGTGACCGAAAGGTCGTGCGAGTTCGACTCTCGCCGCTTGCACCAACCGCTAGAAGCGGTGACAGTTACCCAACCGAAGGAAGGTAGGCAGACGGTGCAGAAGACGCTCGTTCTCGATCAGGGCTACCAACCTCACCGCGTCGTGAACTGGCAGCGCGCCGTTATGATGCTGTTCGAGGGGAAGTGCGAAATCGTGGAGGAGTACGACGAGGAAATCCGAAGCGTCTCCATCTCGATCAAAATGCCCGCCGTCGTCCGCCTGCTCGGTCGCATCCGCGGCCGACATCAGGTGGTCAAGTTCTCGCGTATCAACGTAGCGACACGTGATGACTTTTCTTGTCAGTATTGCAGGCGGAAGCTGCCGCTCGCGAGGCTGACCTACGATCACGTGCTCCCCCGCTCCCAGGGAGGCAAGACCGAGTGGCAGAACATCGTGATGGCCTGTTACTCGTGCAACGAGAAGAAGGCCAACAGGACGCCCGCACAGGCCAAAATGGCCCTGTGCAAGGCGCCCGTGCGGCCAGCTTTCCTGCCGGCAATCACCATGCGCTTCGAGCTGACGGGCATCCCGGACACCTGGGCGTCGTGGCTCTGTTCTCTCGCCTCTGAAGCCCGCTGACTAGAACGCGCGGTACAACATATCGTATATTTTCTCGTCGTCGATCGCGTAGACACCAGCGACCTGGAGCAGGAGATCCCGCAGAATATCTTGACGAATCCGGAGGTCACTGGTCAGGTGCCCTGCACGACGGTGATCTTTGACGAGTTGGCGAGCCTCAACCACACCCACGCCGAGTGCCTCAGCGAGTAGAAAAACGGCGCCGGAGTGGTCGTTCTCTTCGGTCTTCTCGGCGATCTGAGAGATGACCTTCTTCCACGCCCGCAGTTTTTCCTGTTCGTACATGCGAACGATTGTAGCTCGGACCAGTGCTGGCTTCAACCGCCTTCTTAGCTCAGTGGTAGAGCACCTGCCTTGTAAGCAGGGGGTCGTGGGTTCGATTCCCGCCGAAGGCTCCACATCTATGCTGCCGGCCCGAACCAAGTTGAAAAAAAAACTTGACGCACGCGACGGATCTGACAGCCTACGGGCATGGACACCCCGACCGACCTCGTGTGCGTCATCTGTATGTGCGCTCCCGGCGCCCCGTTTCGCCGCCAGGCGATCGACGGCTCGTACCGAATTCGGGAGGGTTGCGTGGCCGCCGCACACGACGGCCATCTGTACGGTAACAGCCTTGCCTGGCACCTCCGTCCGGAGGCCAAGGCGTGCCGCGCCGCGATCAAGAAAAGCTGGCCGAAGGCTGCGGTCGTCCGGCCCTCGAACGGTTGAGAAAAAAAAACTTGACGCACGCGACGAATCTGATACAGTATGTGTATGAACAAGCCGACCGACCTCGCGACTGAGTTTTTCGCAAGAAGCGACCTGTACGAATGCCGCCACCCCGAGGATTGTTCGGTTTTTTACCGGCTCTCTTGGTGCGTGGTGGCGGAGCGTGCGAACGGCAGTCGCTTCGCGCACTTTTTCTCGGTCGATACCCGCGATAGCGTACAGGATACTCCTGTTCGGATCGCTCGTCTGCTGGAGCGCATGCGCAAAGCGGGCGGGGTCGCGGTCGAGAATTCGGCGCATTGGCGAGGCACTTACGCTCGCTACGGCAGCGAGGCTTACGGTCGCGAGGATTCCATGCGCGACTGTGAGCGCGAAGAACTGGATGCGGAGTCATGATCACGCACAGGAAGAAGGCGTTACCGCGCGAGCGGGATATGCGCTGGCGGGAAGGGGTATCTCTCGTGAGGCAGATCATAGTGATCGCATGGGTCTCGGAAGAATCTGTGCCGGTACGTCTCGGTGCGCGACACAAGATGAAGCCGTGCTACGTGGCGAAGGCCGCGGTTTGGTTGCTCGACGGCAGACTTATTGACGTGGACAAGGCGCGGGTCTACTGCGACGCGCTCAGCGGGGAGAAGCGTCACGTGTTCACGTACCCGATGGCGCATCCGGATCCTCTGGGCGCCGCCCGTCGAGACATCCTCGCGCTCGCGCCGTTGACGGAGGTGCTGTGATGGCGATCCGATACACCGTGTCGATCCCGTGGAGCGACCTCCCGACCAAGTGGCACCCCACCGTCAAAACGGGCCCCTTCTCGATCCTCACACGCGGCGTTTTCCAGTCGCAGGAGGAAGCAGAGCAGTGGGCCGCGAAGCACCTTCAAACGCACCACCACTACAACATCATGCAGTTCGACAACGGGAGCTGATATGACGTGTTCCTGCGGAGAGATCGACCTTCACACCATCGCCAAGAGAGCGACAGCAGATGGTATTTCCGTCGAGATGTGGTCGGACGGGGCGATCACTGGCCGGTACGGCTACGGGCTGCCCGGTGTCCCCGTCGTGCGCCCACGTACGGAAGCGGCCGTGGAAGCGGCTCTTCGCGCAGGGCGCGCGTTCATGGACGATGTCAGCATCTACTCCCTGCGCGAAATCGCGCACCTCTACGCGACCTGTCGCGCGCAGACAGCACCCGGAGCCGCTCGCGCTCGCGCGCTACGAGCGCAGCGACCAACCCTGACACCCATCTGGACGATCACAGCCGTTGACCGCGACGGGGCCCCCACAGAGCGCGTCTGGCGCCTCCCGCGCTTGCTCTGGCCCGAACTCGCGGTCTGGGACCACGTCAACCACGGACGCCGCGGGCGGTACGAGGTGGCCAGGGCCATGGGTCGAGATCGCGGTCGTGACACGTACGTCACTACGGGTTTTTCTTTCCGTACGCTAGCGGAGCTGACCCAGCACTTGTACTCAGGTGACGAGTGATGCCGCCGTTCGACACCGAACAACAGCGTAATTACAACATCGCCTATAAGGCGCACGAGAATGCGCGTATCAAGGTGGAGTCCGAGCTTCTCAACTGCCTGCGGGCTAAGCTCCAGCAAGACTGTCTCGACCCGGAGCGCATCGACCGCTTGTGTTTTGCGGCCGTCGAATACTTCGATACGCAAGCTGAAGCGAGCAAGGCGCTCAGCGCTCTCCGGTACACACGAGAGATGAACGGACTCTGAGAGAGGAAGGGACACCCATGGAAATATCGGACGAAACGACGGTTAGTGAATTACAAGCGATGCTCGATGCGCGATGTGTCGATAGCGTTGAGATCCACATGTACGCCAACAAGCGTCTGGTACGCCCCCGGTTTTTCCACGCTCGGGCACACACCTCCGCCTCGCGCGGACCCAGCGGTCCATTCGTCACGGAATCCGTGCATGGCTCTTCGCTGAGTGAAACGATCTCGAACCTCTGCACCGCGCTCGACCGCGCCTTCGTGGAGAACATCGTCGTGAGCGATTCCACCGGAAGACCCCGCGGCGTCTACTCACCCACCGTCGAGGGGCGCCAGTGGGCCCGCGAGATGGCTCGCTACATCGGCGAGACCGCCACGATCGCCGAACCCGCGCAGCGAACTCCGCAGTGACGACTCACCTAAAAAAAAACTTGACGCATGCGACGGGTCTGCTAGTCTGTAGGTATGGACAAACCGACCGGCCTCGATTCAGTCCGCCTTCTTGCGGCTTTTCCGCATCCGGAAGTAGCGCGCAGCGAAAGGCGAGCCAATGCTGGGTAAATGCGACATGTGCAAGGTGGTTTATCGCTGGTCGGGCGTGCCGGCTCTGAGCGATGCGTGGTGCCTCTCGCATCCTCGTACCAAGCTCGCGCGGACGTGCAAGGGCGAGCAGCGCGTCGTCGACAAGACACCCGCTCGGTCCGGTCCGGCGGGGCTCGCTGTGAGGTTCGCAAGGTGAAAATTCCTTACCGTCTGATTCAAGAGCAGAAGGATAGCACCGTCTGGGAGAGCGAAGTTTTTATCGCTGATACCTTGACGGAGATTTACCACGCTGTGCTTGCTGGATACGTCATGGGTGAGGCTCGACGAGCTATAGATGCGGAGCACGGGACGGTGCTTTACGCGCTTGATGGCAGAGGCAACGTGATCAGGGGGGATGCACCGCGATGACCACTTACCGTCCGATTCCTGGCAAGCGCACTGTGGATCCGCAGAATCGCATCGTGACCGTGCGGTGCTATGGGGACGATTCCACAGGAGCGTACGTCGAGGTTCAGCTCGCCGGCTCCTACGGGGCGCGCGTGCGGCTTCCGGTCTCGTGCATCCGCCCGCTCACGGACGAAGAGCACCGCTTGGCCGGCGAGATGGCGGATGCGGAGTACGCGACGATGAATAGAAGGCGCCGGTGACCCCGTTCGATAGAATTTCGAAGGGGATGCAGATTTTGTCCGCCTACCGGGGTGTTTCGGCTTCGGCGGGGTGCGATGTGATCTATGTCGTGCTGGAGGGCATCGTCAGCCCTGGAGACCTCAGAGCGCTCAAGGCGCTGTGTTGGGAGTACGACGAGACGCACGCCTGTTGGTCGAAACGGACCGACTAAAAAAAAACTTGACGCATGCGACGGGTCTGCTAGTGTCTAGTGTGTCGGACGGGCCGACCGAAGAAAGCGAGACTCCTGATGACGAATTTCTACAGCGCAGATCGGTATGACAGGATGTCGGCGCCGGAGTGCCCGGTGTACCGCTACCGCGTTGTGGCGCGCGGCTACGACGCCGCCTACGTCGAAGCGTACACTGAGCGTGGGGCGCTCATCGGCTACGCCGAGACCATCGGCTGTACGCTGGATCAGGCGGCGCAGGCGGGGATCTGCTTGCGGGTGATCGGCACCTCCGCCGTCTGATGGCAGACAGCCGATACGACAAGATGCGCCACGCGCTCGGTGTGTGGCGCTTCGGTGAGAAATGGAAAAAACCATACCGCAACCATTTTGTTGCGGGCGGCGATGACTTTTCTGTGTGGGAAGGTCTTGTCGCAGACGGGTTTGCGAAGCGTATGCCCGAAGGCGGGGACAGGTACCATCTCTACGTCGTCACTGAGGAGGGCAGGCAGGCAGCGCTCGCCGGCATCGTCTTCGGCCGCCGCACGTGGGGCCGCGGCGTACCGCTCAACCCGTGAGAGGGAGGGAGGGAACATGACCAGCGAAAAAGATACTTGGACGTCCGAGACGGCCGCCTCGCTCAGAAACACGATCGCCATGTACGGAGGGGGCGCGGTGACCCTGTGGCTGGGTTCGATTCGCTTCGGCACGACGAAAGAGAACTCGGACTACCAGAACGCCGACAACATGGTGCAATGGTTCCAGACCGGCACCGTGGCGTGCAACGATCCCGGCTCCAGCATGGACCGCGTGCTCGAAGCGCTCGAAGGGGCAGGGGTGATCGTCCGTGGCAATCCCAGCGCTGGAATCAGCACACGGGCCTTCGCAGGGCTGAGCGGGAAACGAAAGCTCGGGCGCTACTTGCACGAATTCTGCTGGGGACGAGGGCCGAACTACCGGCGGGCTGTCGAGGAGGTTCTCCGATGACGTACGATGTGTTCGCGGTCGTGGAGATTCAGGCGGACGCCTATGTGGCCATCATCGACCATGAAGGGCCGTTTGTGATCAGAGGGACACGCTGCCAGATCGCCAACGCCCGCCCGATCCACAGCGACCGCGGCCCCCGTTGGCGAGAGGGGCTGCTCGCCGGTCGCATCAGCGAGATACGCTGGACCGTCGCTGTTTTCGATGGGCGAATCTCGGACTTCTGCCTCGGGCGTGACACGGCGGCTGTCACTGCACTCGGCGCCACCGTGTGGATTGCTTGACGCTATGAAGACGACACGCGGCTGGGTGGTGCGGCTTTGGTCAGCGAAAGGCGAGCCCGTGGACACGCGCGGGCCGTACCCGCGCAAGGACTCTGCCCAGGCCGCGGGGAATGAGCTGGTAGGGCAGAAGATCGGCCGTCTCAAGGTGAAGCGCTTTGACACCGTTCACCGCAAGACTGTGCCGTTTTCAGCCCTGCGCAATCTCTCTGCCATGGACTCGTATGGCGGCGCGTTCGAGGTCGGCGGTATCCGTCAGAACTGGGTCGGCTTCGGGCTCGTGGCTAGCGGCCCCGCGCACGGCGATGAGATCGTCGTCGTGGCTGGGTGAGCGGCAGCCAGGCACCTCGGACGGACCGCCACATAACGCGCCCCTAAAAAAAAACTTGACGCACGCGACGCGCGTATGCTAGTCTGACGATATGACCAACGCCGAACACGCCGCCGCTGTCGAAAACGCTGTGTCCTCATTTCTGATCCCGGTGCAGAACCGGGGCGTTTTGGAGGCAAAGCTGACCAAGCTGCAAAAGCGCGCTCAGAAGCTCGAACTACTGAAAATCTCATGGACGTGGGGCGAGGAGGTGACGATCGACAGGACGCTCGACGACGGCCGCCGCGTCGGTACGCTGTGGGTGAATATTTCTGTTTCGACCGAGCGTCCTTGCTTCGCCGGCTGGGAATTTCTGGGCGTCCTGAACCACACGGACGTCCCCGGTCAGATCTTGCGCAAGATGATTCCCGGCATCCCGGCCCCTGTCGAGGCCGTGAACGCCGTTGCTGGTCAGTGCGACCACTGCCAGAAGGCGCGGGCCCGCCTCGAAACTTTTGTAGTCCGGCATGAGGAGGACGGACGGGTCAAGATCGTGGGTCGGAACTGTCTCGCCGATTTCCTCGGGCACGCCTCGCCTGCACAGCTCGCCGGCTCCCTGTCCTACGTCCTGGACGTGTTCGGCGCGTGCGAGGACGCGGGGGAGGGCGGGGGCGGCGGCAAGTGGGTGTTCGCTGAGAAGACCTTGCACCTCCTCGCGCTGTCGTGTCTCCTCTGTCGTCTCGACGGAGGATTCAAGCCACGCGCGTTCGAGGAGCGCGCCACCGCGACCGTGCTCGGCCAGCTGGTGTGGCCGTCGAAGCGCCCCGAAGAACAGCGCGCCTCGGAGGAATTCCACCGGCAGCTCACGCTCGCCGATTGCGAGCGTGCGTGGGCCGCTCTCTCCTGGCTCGCCGACGTGCGAGACGGCAACGATTTCATCCACAACATTCGCATCATCGCGGGTGCAGGCAGCACGACCGCCAAGAATCTCGGTCTTCTCTGCGCGATCGTCCCGGCGTTTGACAGGGAAGCCGGTCGTCGCGTCGTCAAGCCTGCCATCGAGTCTGCGCACGTGGGCGAGGTAGGTGCTCGCGCGGATTTCGGGCGCGGGGTCGTCGAGAGGTGCTTTTCGTTCGACAATCAATGGGGTGGCGGGACGCTCGTGATCATCCGGCTGACCTCTGGGGCGGTCCTCAAATGGGCTGCCAGCCGTACCGATCAGTGGGTCGTCCCTGGTGTGACGGTTGAGGTTGCGGGGACCGTGAAGCGTCACGCAGAGTACAAGGGCACGCCTCAGACGGAGATCTCACGGGCGAAGCTCCAGCAGGTGGTGGCGGCGTGAGGTGCGTGCATTGCGGCGCCACGACGGCCCCGATGCACCTAGCGGTGCCGTGGGTACTGCGCTTCGCGCGAAAGCCGCACGGTCTGGTGTTGCGCTGCATTGCCGAAGGGCAGTGCGAGCGACGCGAAATGCGCAAACGCGGGCGGCGGCTCGCACCGACCCCGAAAGAGGGAACATGAAGATTGATCAGAACGTCATGGCCGTTCTTTCGGCCGTCCAGTGCGACGGGCATCGCGCCGTCATCGTGCAGCAGCTTGATCGCAAGCTCTACACGCAGGTGAACGAGGTGTTGGTCGCGCTCGGAGGAAAGTGGACGCGCGGGGCGAAGGCGCACGTGTTTGCCGGCGATGCTGCCGAGCGGATCGACCAGGCCATCCTCCACGGCGACGTCACGACCCACAAGGACATCGGCTTTTTCCCGACGCCGCCGCAGCTCGCTGAGCGGTTGGTGGCGATGGCGGACGTGAAAGCGGGCGACCTGTGCCTCGAACCATCTGCCGGCAAGGGCGCCATCGTGCAGGCGCTGCTGAGCGCGGGCGATGTGCAGGTGGACGCGATCGAACGCGACCCAGGTATGAGATCCGAGCTGGCTAGCCGTGCGAAAAAAGCTCGCTCCTTCGCCGAGACTTTCCGAGTCTTTGACGACGACGACTTCATGGCATTCGACGATCGTAGGTACGATGCGATCGTGATGAATCCGCCGTTCCGTCGGGTCGGCAAGGGCGACCACCTCGACCACGCACAGCACGCGTACAGCATTCTCCGCCCCGGCGGGACGGTCGTGTGCGTGCTCCCATCGAGCGTTCGCTTCCGCATGGACCAGCGGCACCGACTGTTCCGGGCCTGGGCTGAGAGCGTGGGCGCGTTCACTGACCTGCCAGCGCAGTCTTTCCGGGAGAGCGGCACCGACGTCAACACGTGCGTGCTCGTAGTGACGAAGTTCGATGGCTATGTCGTCGCGAGACCGAGCGCAGATGAAACCTAAAACCAAGTGCGGGGCGAGCCCCCTCGGGTCCGCGCGTGCGCCGATCGGGAGGCCATGCGAGAACAGCGGCAAGTATATGTGGGGCGGCCGTTGCCACGTTCACCGCCCAAGGACTGACGAAGATCGCTCCGCTGCCAAGGCAGCGCGTCTGCGCAAGTATGCGGCAGAGGCTCGGCGAGATCAGCTCGACGTGCTCAACGGAACGCTTGCGCTCGCATCGCGAGCCGTAGTATCAGCCGTGCTGACCGACCAGCTCAGTGACACGCTTACCGCTGCACTCAAAGATGCAGATCGAGCAGTGACCGCGTGGACCAAAGGGGAGAAGACGTGATGGCAGCACTGAGGCTCGATGTGACGAAAGAGCACGCTGGCTATGTCGTCGCGTGGATCGATAGCGATGACGAGTACGACGTCGGAGCCTGGGTCGGCCAGGAAAACGCCACCTCACAGAAGGCGCTCGTGGCCAAGCGCGAGGATGCTCTGAGCAAACGAGACCGCGACGAGTTTGAATACTGCTGCGTGGAGCTTGGCGCACGGGCCTGGCGCCTCGAACACGGGAGCGAACTTGTGTGCCTAGCATCCGGCTACACCACGTCCTCTCGTTCGCTAGCTCTGAAGCTGCGCAACACAGTGCGCGCCATTCGCAAGGCGGCTCGGGTCGAGTTCGACGGTTCCACGCCATGGCCGGAGTGGGCCAAGTCCGCTGCTGAAAATGGCTGGGTACCGCCGTCCAAGGGGTGGAAGCCGTGACCGACAAGCTGCACAAAGAGATCCGCGATCTCCGCACCAGCCTCCGAGAGAGCGAAGCGTGCCTGGAGACAATCGGCTGGGCAATCGCTCAAATTATCCCCAATTTCCGTGCGACGGGCACGCCGACTCCGACAGAGCACGCCGCGCAGACCGGCGCCGAGCTGATCGTGACCGTGAACAAGCTGCGCGCGTGCGTCTGGCACGCCGTCATGCGCTCTCGCGCTGCGCGTGTCCACAACATGCCGGACCCCTCGCAAGGGGCGCAGCTCGACCCCGCCTCCCCGCTCAACGACTGGGCGTCGTACTACAAAGACCAGATCCTCGGACTCCTCCATAAGTTCGCCCATGTCCCGTTCAACAACGGGACACTGAGCTTCCCCTTCACGTCGATCACCAGGTCGATGGTGATCGACGCCGCCCAGGTCCAGCAGATATTGAACACGCTCGTGAACGAGGGCCTGGCAACGGAACCTGTTCCGCACAAATTTCAGATCACGCCGCACGGGATGCAAGTGTATGAATCATTCGACGGCTGGGTACCGCCCAGAGGTTGGGAGCCGTGAGCACTGTGAGCCCGTGCTGCGAAGTCGAGCTGGCTCATTCCACCTGCGCGGCGTCGACAGCGATCGACGACGAGACGCTCACTTTCGGTGGCGGTGTGCTCGACGACAACGGTTTCTGGGAGTTCCCATGTCCCGAATGTGCCGCACAGTACAAGATCAAAAACCCGACCGCTCTTGTGTGGCCAAGGAGCAAGTGATGGGCAAGAAGCAACACAAGACGCCGCGCAGACCGACACCAGGACGCGCTGTTTACATCCCACGTCTGCGCAGCAATCCCGAGGTGTCGAAGCTGGTTGCGCTGCTAGGGGCGATCGTCGGCCTCCCTCCGGGCCGAGCGACCGAACCGGCTCAACTTCAGATGTTTCGACGGCTGGCCACAGGCACGGCCAGACAGCAGCGGCAGTGCCAGCGCGGTTTTTCTGACGAGGTATTGACCGATGATACACCCGCCTCCAACTCCACGTGACCGAGAAAGATCAAGCCATGACTGACACCGTTCGAGCCCCGTTCTTCCACACCCGAGACCTCGCCCGGTACGCAAAGCTGATGCAGCGGCACGCCGCAGCGTTGAAGGCGCACAAGAAAACCCCAATTCTCAGCCGGGTACAACCGCTGCTCGCTCTAGGGCGACTCCTGGTCGGTACTACCACGGGGGACGATGCAGCCAAGCACTTCGCAGTCTACTCGACCACGCCAACCAGCGTAGTGGTGTGGTTCCGCACGCTGAAGGCCGCGAAAGCGTACGCCTCGGAACGCGCGCTTGCTACGCCCTTCACGGGTCAGGGTCTGCGGGTGTGCTGGCAGCAGCGCGGACGCCAGCGGACCTTCCCCCTCTGGGTTGCAGGTACGCTGCTACGGATGGAGGTACTCGGGGAAACGCATGCCTGGATTGAGCGCCGAGAGTCTATCGTCGCAGGGGATGACGGCCGCACACACACGCTGTGGTCGGACGAGCTGGAGGTCATGCCCGCCGGGTCCGCATGCGCCGGCATGCAGCAGCTGCGAACCCGCAACGCCGCATCCCAGGCCGAGCACGCTGCCTGTCTCATCCTCTCCGACCTGCGGGGGCGGTTCACGCAGTTCCCGCAGAACATCGAAGAGGACATGATCACGCAATTGAGTAAAGAGCAGCTCATGCTCGCGCCGACCAAAGCGAAGCGTAAGCCTGCCCCTCGCTCGAAGGCACGTCAAAAAACTACTTGACGCACAGGGCGGAAGAGAGTACGCTCTAGGTATGGACACGAAACGACCGAATCAGCGAAGGAACCGGACCCTTCAGGCGACGCCGACGCTGGCTAGCCTGCTCTGCGAACTGCGAATTCAGCGTCCGGACTTGGCGCTGCGTTGGGGCAGATCTGCGGTCCTGGTGACGCTCACCGAGCCGCTGTACGTGATGGACCCGGCGACGGGCCAAGAGTTCGTCGCAGGCGAGTGGGGCGACAAGCTGCTCGCGCTGTCGGCCCACGTCTACTCACCCTTTCTTGGAGAGCCGGTGTTCGCTGGGTACGTACGTGAGGCGCGCGTCGGGAGCGCTCGCCCTCGGTCGACGCAGCGCAGCAAGACACCTCGTGGACGCGCCGCGCTGCGGGGAAACCCGTGAAAAAGAAGAAAGAGAAGAAGGAGAAAAAGGAGAAGCCAAAAACTGCCAGATTCGTCGATCGGCGCATCGGCACCTTCGTCTTCGACGGCTTCAACGCCGCCGAGCTGAAGCGGCACAAAGAGCTTGTGTCGACACACAGGGCCATCGGCGCCCTCGAACTGAAATACAAAAAACTCTTGGTCAAGTGCGACCACCAGCTCTTCTACGACGACCACGCCCCGCCGTGGACGTTTCGTTATTGTGCAATTTGCGACATCCCGCTGGAAGCGATCTAGCGCAATGGAGCACGCGGCTTCGACGCTGGTCCCCGCAGTCGGACCATGGATACCCATTGAGGTCGTCATGATCGTGAACGATTTCGTCAAGTGCTACAAGTGTGGCGCGATGAGTGAAGAAGAGAGTCTGATGTATGTGTTCCTCGCGAAGCGCGTACCCAGTCCCGTGCAGTGTGTGGACAGAGGTCGATGTGAGCGCCGCCAGTGGCGCCGGGTCCGACCAAGAGCGATGAGCAAGCAGCTGCGTGCTCGGATCGATGCTGAACGACAGAAGCGCGGCCTCTGACCACCCGAACGAGAAAGACCTCAATGTCGATGCAAGGTCCACCACAAACTAAACCTGAGTCGTTCTACATCGCCACGCGTGGTTCACCTGCCTACATCCCGCGAGTACGGGCGCTGGCAGCGGCGCTCGTCGCGAACGGGCTTCGTTGGACACACGACTGGACTCTGGACATCGAAGCGGCGAGAGCGGCAGGGATCTCAGACGCCGACCTGAGCCCTGGGCAACGACTTGCCATCGCAAGAACGGATGCGGCCGGGGTACTTGACGCCGATGTGCTGATCTACTTGTCGCCGGACAAGGAACACCGAAGCGAAGGCGCAGCCTGGGAGATGGGTTTCTTCCAAGGTCGCATACTGGGAGGACGTCGAGGTCTACCTCTCGTCGTGGGTACACCTCAGTGCCTCTTCATGGAGCTTGCAGTGCAGGTGGCATCAGATGCAGAAGTGATCGAACTGCTCTGCGGACCCCCACAAACATAGGCCGGCAGCCTATAACCTACATTATCGGGGGTCCAATGAAACCCCCCAACCGATGTCAAACGAGTACCGAGGGAACATGCCGATCGACCGCGCTCGTGTTCGTGATCAGCTCATCTCCGACATGACGCGCCTGCTCGTGCAAGGCGTCTGGGTCGAAGACTTCATCGACGCCTTACTTGTCGCGGTGCGTCAACGGGCGCGGAAAGCGCAGGACAAGCCGGTGTCCCGCCAACGCGCGGAGCTGACGCTCTTCTACGCCGACGCGGGCAACATTCTTTCCGATGCGACGCGCGAACTAGGAGCCGCCGGAGTGTCCGCGAAAAAAAACAGCAACCGATGAACATCTACCTGGACGACTGCCGACCGGCTCCGGACGGGTATCAGCTCGTGAAGTCCGCGGCTGAGTGCATCGCCGCGCTGAAGACGGGCCGGGTGGTTCGTCTGTCGCTTGACCACGACCTTGGTGATGCGTGCGGTATTTGCTGGGCCTTGCTCGACGGGAGGAGCCAGTGCGTCTCCCGCACTTGTTTCGACAACTGTACGTGCGGCTGCCACCAGACGGGTTACGACGTGTGCCTGTGGATGGCCGAGTACGGGATGTGGTCGGAGCAACTTCCGGCAGTACACAGCGCCAACCCGGAAGGCTCGCGGAGGATGCGCGGTGTGATCGATAGGTACTGGCCGGGCCGCCCCTTTTTGGCGATCGGCGGGTGGATCGGAAACGCGCCACACTCCGAGGGGGCGGTTTGGGATAACTACGTCAACGGACGTTGGTTCAAAAATAATACTTGACGCACGGTGCGGGTCGTGACAGAAGCTACCGATGCCGCAACGAAACGCGAGCGCGCTGCGCGAAATGCGCCGAATGGTTGTGCGGCTCGCGCCGGAAGCTCGGGTCGTCTTCCCCGCCGCCGATGCAGACGTAAGCGACTGGGATAGGGTGCGGTACACTTGGTCCGGCAGGGTTCTCAAGCCGTCTGGAACCCTCATCGAGCATTGGGCGCATGACATAGCGCACGTGCTCGTAGCGCCCCCGGAACGTCGTTGTATCCCCGAATGCGGACTCGGGCCTGACCCATACCGCGGAAGCGCGGCGAAGAACATCGTGGGCTGGGTTGTAGCTACGCATGAAGAACACATCACGTGCGTGATGCAGACAGTTCTGGCTCTCCTGCTGAAGCTCGACGTCGAAATCGTCATCCGCGAGGTCGAAATAGGTCACCCGACCCTGGCCGGTTTCGAGTCGGTCCGGAAGTACGCTCCGGATGCGTTGACGGAACTGCAATGGGCGCGAGCCCGGAAATGTGTCCAAGACTCCGAGGGGGCTGAATGAGTGACGACCTGAAAGACGCGCTACGGGAGCGTGACGAGGCGCGTGCGATCGTGAATCGTCTCGCGGCGCGCATGCGGATCGATCCTGCGGACCAGCGACAGATTGATACCTGGCCCACCGCCATTCGGAGGGTCAAGGGTCTAGTCGCTGTCCGAGCGAATCTCGGGAATAAGTGGCATTGGGCAACATCGTTGGAGCCGTCTTCCGCTCGGACGGAGTGCGGCGGCGTCTGGAGTTGGAACCGCTCTGTGCGGCCTTTCCCGGCGGACCCGATCGATCTGGAGGCCGGTGACCAGCTGTGCGGGGAGTGTTCCTCGGTTCGATCGTGGGACGATTACGTCATCCCCTCCATCCCCAAGAAATAATACTTGACGCACAGTGCGGCTCGTGGTAGAAGCTACCGATGCACATGCTCGATGAGCGAAGAGATAGCAAGAACCTGCGCGACTATCTGCAAAGTGCGTTTGGTGCCATTAGTGAAGAAGACTTCCAGCGTCTCTTCCACCGGGCGGAGTATGGGGGGAGTGTCGCGAAGATACTCTGCGACTACGCCGAAAAAGGCCGTCCCATCGACGCGAAAGCGTTGGACTATGCGATTATCTATGCTCACGCGTTACTGCCGGCGCTCGCCTCGCTCAAAGGGGCTATCCGACACATCTGGACTCTTTTGAACGAGCGTGACACTGCGTTGAAATCTGTTTGGCTGGCAGATCAGCTGGTCCGAAAAATGCGCCTCTCGAAGACTCGCTCGGACGAAGAAAGGGCTTACGTCGAATCGAGAGGCGGTGAAAAAGCCTTCGAAGCCCGTTTTATGTGGTCTGCGGATCTCGAATGGGCTGGATCAATTTGCGGGATCGTAGCGCGTGTCGATCAGTCCACCCCCAAAGTCTACTCGGTAGGAGATCACAAACCATGTTTCCTCTGCAACTCGACCGCCGAAAAGCCGTGTATCGCAAGCGTGCGACTGTGGTGAGCCGTCGTCTCATACGTGCAGCGTGGGCGCGAGACAACGCGTCAGGTGAAGCCGCGGTCACTCGCCTCCGCATCGCCCTCGACGCGATGACCAAAGAGCGCGCCGGGGGCGATGCGGAGGCGTCACCGAGTGCGCCGCGGTCGGACGACTGGCGCGCGCGGCAGGCGAGCGTCGAGTACGCCAGAGCCGTCGAGATGGTCGCGTTTTGGCAGCGCTACGTCGAGCGGGACGACGCCGCCGGACGTGAAAAATCCGCCGTCAACGAGTACCGCCGCATGGTGGCGCAGGCGGACCTCGACGTGATGACCAAAGAGCGCGACGAGGCGTATGAAGCCATCCGCGCCGGGAACGTCGGTGTAGAAAGAACGGAGCGCGACATGTACCTGCGAATACAAGCTGCCGAGGCGGAGCGCGGCGAATGGCGTGATCGCGCTCTAGCTGCGGAAGCGAAGAACTCCGTCAACAGAAGGACCGAAGAGCGTGACGCGATGACCAAAGAGCGCGACGACTGGCGCACGCGTGCCGAGGTGGCGGAGACACCAGGCAAGTACGACGAGTCCGACAGCATCGCCACTGGCGCGGTCAGCGTCGCCGAGGCGCGCGCCATCCTTCAGCGTTTCGTTGACGGGCACTTCGGAAATTCCGGGGAGCGCCCGCGCACTTCCATCCCAGCGGACCTGACTCGCGACGACGACATTCGACTCGGTGCGTTCATCACGCAGTCGGCAGCGATGCGCGAAGCCGTCGCCGAACTCGACGCAATGACCAAAGAGCCGCCCGCGACGCACGATGAGTTTGCACGCGTCGCGCGTGCCATGAGCGTCGCGCTCGACGACGTGATGCCGTGGCTCGTACCGCCATCGCGTGGCAAGGCGGTGCAAGCCGATGCCGAGCAGGAGCAGCACGTGCGCGACGAGTGGCGTGAGCGCGACGAGTGGCGCAGGCACGTTGAGGCGGCGACGTATGATGCGCAGCGCACACACAAAACAAAAGCGCGGTGCGCTGACCCCGAGTACCGCCGCATGAGCGACGAGCGCGACGCGATGATGGCAGAGCGCGACGCGGCGACGCGCGAGAGAGACGATGCCGCTGTACGAGAGAGATCCACCCTCACCGAGTGGTACCGGATGAGGGCAGAGCGCGACGCGACGAGGGTAGAGCGTGACTCGATGACGGCAGAGCGCGACGCGCGCGACGTGATGACGGCAGAGTGGGGCGCGGCCGGACTCGCCGAGATGACGGCGGATCGTGACGAGTGGCGCACGCGAGCCGAGAAGGCAGAGGCGGAGCACGACGCGCTGGCTGCGCGCACCACGGCCGCAACCGCGGTGCTGACGGCAGCGGTGGCTGCGCGCATCAAGGCCGCAACCGCGGCGCTGGCAGCGGCGCTGGGGACGCCGTGAAAATGAACAAAAGAGAAGTTACTGAAACCGTTCTGTTGGGTCTCGATCGACTGGCTGAGCGGGTGCTAGACGGCGGGGCTCTGCGCGATGAAGAACTCACCGAACTCTGCACGCGCGCCGGCCCGGAGCACGTGCAGTTTATGGACGCCTATTTCGAAGCCAGATTGAAATCCGCACCTCTTGAATGGGTGGGGTCAATTTGCGGGATCATATCGGATGTCGACCGCTCCACCCCCGGAGTCTACTCAGTAGGAGATCGCGAACCCTGCACCCTCTGCGACTCGCCCGTAGAGAAATCATGCACCGCAAGTGTGCGACGGCGCTGCACATGAACGCCCGTCTCATACTGACACTCGCGGCGGCTATGTCGCGCGCAGTGGGGTTCTCCCCTGCATGTGAATGCGCGTACAAAGCCTATCTCGCGATCGAACAAGGGGTGAGCGTCTCGGACAGCATCGCACAAGAGATCGCCACGAGGCGCGCTATGCCCGTCGAATTCCCCGCGTGGAAAGCTGTCAACGAAGCACAGGCTCAACTGATGGTGCTCATGTGTGTGCGACTCGTCGAGGGAGACGCGTGAGACATTCCCTCAAAACCTGGTCGAGCTATTTTGAAGACGTCGCGAACGGGTCCAAGCCGTTCGAGGTGCGCAAGAACGACCGCAACTACGCCGTAGGCGATGTACTGGTCTTGCAGGAGTGGGATCCTTGGGGTGGGGAAAACTTAGGTGTCGACTACGAAGGCGCCTACACAGGAGCGACGGTCAACGTCGAGATCACCTACGTGCTGCCGGGAGGTAATTTCGGCATCGAGCCAGGCACCGTCGTGCTCGGCATCAAGCTGCTCCGGTGAAAAATCTACCGTCAGCACGAGAGAGGTTGCATTCGGTGGTCGAATGCGCGGAGGTGCTACACGCCGACGAGCGCACGGTGCGGCGATGGATCAAGAGGGGTGAAATTCCCGCTCGCAAAATGAAGCGACAATGGTATGTGTCGGAACTGGATCTGCGCAACTTCGTCAGCACACTTCCCCTGCGAAAGACCTCCCGACCGTGAGTTTTCTCTACCAGATCGAAAAGCGACAAGCCGCGCTGGTCGCCAAACACGAGGCCATCCGCAACCCACCTCAACCGCCCGCCAATCTGGGCGTACCTCTCGACCCGGACCTCAACGCTCAGATCGAAGCCCTCATCGAAAAGGGCGTGAGCGTTTCCAAAAACATGCTCGTCACCGACGCGCTGAAAGCATACCTGTCGATAACCGGCGCCAGAGAAATTGGACGCGGACCGCGACAGAAGCAGAAGCAGCCCGTGACAGAGAGTAAAAAGATCACGGTGGGCGTACTACTCGACTCCGACCTCAACACGCAACTGACCGACTACTGCAAACGCATGGGACTCTACAAAAAACATGTCGCTCTGCTCGCTCTCGCGCACTTTGTAGGCATGCGGCAAGCTCTGCTGGTGTCGCCTTGACCGCCTTGACTGACGACGTTCGTGCGATCCTCGAAGAAGCGGCCAACACGCTCAACGACGCGCGTCGCGAGAATGAGACGCTGGCGAGGGAAATGGTCGAACTCGAACGCGCCCATCTACGGGTCTGTGAAGCCTTCGCTGTTATTCAGGCGGAACGGGACGCGCTGCGCCGGCAGCTTCTCGACGCGGTCGCGCTGCGCCGTCAACTTCTCGACGCGGTCGGGCCGGCTCTGTCTACCTCCACGGTCTTAGAGGAGACGGAGACGGCGCTGGCGGCGGAGCTGGGCGAAGATTTCGACGAGCCGCCGGTCGATGAAGACGAGCCGCCGGTCGATGAAGACGAGCCGCCGGTCGATTATTCGGACGAGGGATCTCTGTCAGACGACGTAGAGCCACCGGACGAGTGGTCGGAAGATGTCGAAGACGCGCAGAAGCGAGCCGAGGAAATTTGGGAGGGCCTCGACATCTACGCCAGGGGTCAGCTCGTCACCACCGGAGACGCGACCCATCTCGACGAGAGCGAAGCTGTCTACGATGCGCTGAAAAAGATCGCTTTCGAGGCCGGTAAGGCTTCACAACCTCCGATCGATGACGCCAAACTAAAAAAGAGGAAGAATCGCCGATGACCGATCGAAATGGTCGGAAGGATTGGCGGAAAGAGGCGTCAGACCTCTGGGTAGCGAAGCTGGTCGGCGAGCCGCCCGCAGAGCCCTCAGAAAACGAACGTATGCTCTGCCTCGCCGCCTTCCGCAGCACCGTCGCCCTGCACGGGCCGCCCGGACAAAAGGCCAGCCGTCTTCACGTCATGTTGTCTGCGCTGCTAGCGCACGAGACTGGCGTTTCGCGGGTAGATTTCCTCAGCTGGTGCGACAAGGAATACACCATGGCGGGCCAGAAGAAGGATACGGACGAACGATGAAACAGAGCCGCGCCAACTGATGCGAATCGTCGTCGTCAGCGATACGCACACGCTCCACGGTTCGCTAGACTTGCCGGACGGGGACGTGCTCGTTCACTGCGGGGATATATGCGGCGGTCAGATCTGGTTCCAGGCCGCGCAGCTGACCTCGTTCAACGACTGGCTCGGGAGCCTGCCGTTCAAGCACAAGATCGTCATTGCCGGGAACCATGACCACCTACTCGGCAAGCCGGCTCATGCTGCCGCGGCTCGCGCAATGCTCACCAACTGCACGTACCTCCAAGACTCGGAGATCGCGCTCGGGGGCGTCCGCTTCTACGGCTCTCCTTGGACGCCGGACTTCTTTCCGGACCTCTGGGTGTTCAACCAACCCCGCACAGGACGCCGCGCCCGTGACAGGTGGGCCCAGATTCCGGACAACACTGAAGTGCTCATCACACACGGACCGCCGCGAGGGATTCTCGACGAGTGCCCCGACATTCGCAACGACGCGGCGCTCATCCATGTCGGTTGCGAAGACCTCCGTCGCCGTATCCGGCAGCTGAAAAAGCTGCGCTTCCACTTCTTCGGTCATATTCACGAGGGTTCCGGGCAGGTCGACGAGGCTGGCGTCAGGTTCGTCAACGCGGCTTCGCTCGACGGGAAATACTCCGTACGAGATCCTGGCTACACAATAATCGACCTGTAGGAGACGCCCGTGAACTGTTATCTGTGTAGCCAGCTCGAAGATGGCTGGCACCCGTTCGACTCACGACGGTGCGAGACACCCGGCCAGGTGCGCTGTGTCGACGTCGAAGCATGCGACCTACGGGCAGAAATTCTCGACCTGCGCGCATGTGTAAAAGCTGCCGACGCGCTCGCGGAATGGACTTTTGGTGACTGCTACGAGGAGCCACGACGGGCCGCATACTTCGACTACGTGAAAGCGCGGGCGAAGATCGGCGTAGTGTGAAAACGTTTCCGATCCAACGAGACCCCCGCTTCCCTTCGTTCCCTCGCGATGTACCGTGGCCGCTCGCGGAAGAAGCCTACGAGCACTACACCGCGCTGTTCGGTACGGACCAATCCCTTGCGCGTCTGGCAGAACGCAGTGGGTTCGGCGTCGTTGAATTTGTACTGCTACTCGCGAAGCAAAATCCAGCCCGTCGTGTCAAGCTCCGCGATCGTTTGGCCTTCGTAGGTCAAGCACTCCTTCGGATACACGAGGCAACATGAAACAGAAAATGCGCACGATCGCTCTCTACTTCTTCACCCTGCCGTGGGACTTGACGGTCGCTTGGCCGGCGGTTCTCCTCGTGCGTGCTCTGTGGGGTAGGAACCTGCGTTGGGAGAAGTCGCCGACCGGCTTGGGTGTGCATGTGCTTGCCTGCGATCTGTCGGAGGGCACGTGGCCGGCCCGCACCTGGTACGCCAAGTGGGGTGGAACCTCGCTCGGGCACGGCATCTTTTACGGGGCGAGTCCGGGGGCGGCAGAGCGCGTGAGAGCGCATGAGCACGTTCACGTCGAGCAGTTCGAGAGTTCGATGTTCTGGTCGTTCGTGAACGGCCTGTGGGTCGGGGCCGTGGGGCACTGGTGGATGGGCTTGCTCGTGTGGTGGCTCGGGTACTTCGGCATGGCGGCCGGTGGGTGGGCAGTGGCGTGGCTCAGGGGTGAGGACTTCTACCGTGGGAGCGCGCACGAAGAGGCGGCTCGGGCGCAGACGGAGGACAAGTGAGCGACAAGATCATTCTCGGGGACTGTCTGTCGGTGATGAAAGATCTGCCAGACGACTGCGTGGACAGCATCGTCACAGATCCTCCGTACGGGCTGGAGTTCATGGGCAAGGAGTGGGACTCGTTCAAGGGCGGTGAGAAATGGCGCTCCAGTGCAGGAATGACCAAACCGGGCATCGGAGAGCGCAAGATTGCATGGCCGTCCTACGGCGGTAGTGACACAGCTAACGCCACATGTGCGACGTGCGGCGGGCGTGTGAGAGGTGCAAAGGTCTGCTCTTGTGAAAAGCCCGACTGGCGCGTGAAGGGCGTTCAGGTCAACAACAACTCACGTGCCGAGACGATGCGAACTTTTCAGGCATGGTGCGAGACGTGGGCCAGCGAAGCGTTGCGCGTCGCGAAGCCCGGTGCGCACCTCGTCGTTTTCGGCGGCACACGCACCTACCACCGCCTGGCAGTCGCCATCGAAGACGCGGGGTGGGAGATCCGCGACTCGCTAATGTGGCTCTACGGGTGCCTGAGTGAGGACACCGAGATACTTGTAAACGGCGCGTGGGAGCCTTACCATAGAGCAACGGCGGGCTGTCTCGCACTCTGCTTTGACACGGCGACGGGCTCGCTCGGATGGCAGCCGATCTCACAACTCTATGTCTACGACTACGACGACACCGCATATCGAATCGCGTCAGAACGGACGGACCAGATCGTCAGTCGCAACCACCGCTGCATCGTCGAGCGTAACGGCCGCTGGGAGTTCGTCGTCGCGGAACGCCTCGAAGAAAACGAGACCGTCCCCGTGCTGGAAGAAGATCCGCTGTGCCGTGTGCAAGGTGGAGGTGTGGAAGCCTCGCTCGTGGGTGAAGCGCGTTGCGAAACCAACGTGCTCTCGGGAGTGCAACGGAGCGCTGCGCGGGGCGGAGTGGGAGAAGCACGCGCACAAGGGGCGGGCGGCGTGGACGGCGGCGACCGCCGCGTCGTATCGCGAGAAGATGCGCGGGCCACTGAACCCGGCGTGGAAGGGCGGGGTAACGTACTTCCGCAAGCACGGGAACTACAAGCCGATCAAGTACGTCCGCTGCCCACCGGAGTTCCTGCCGATGGCGCGCAAGGACGGGTACGTCATGGAGCACCGCCTGCTAGTTGCGCGTGCGATGGGCCGTTGTCTACTTCGAGTGGAGACGGTTCACCATGCGAACCACGACCCGACGGACAACGCACTGACGAACTTGGAACTGTTCAAGTCGAATCGGGATCACAAACTGTACGAGCATCACGGATTCCCGTTGCCGATATGGCGCGGGTCACGCCCTTCCATTACATCGGCAAGGTGTGGTGCGTGAAGGTGCCCACGGGTGCGTTCGTCGCGCGTCGCAACGGCAAGGTGTTCATCACCGGCAACAGCGGCTTCCCCAAGTCACACGACGTGAGCAATGCGATTGAAGCGCATATCCTGACCGGCAAAAGCGACAGCACGCGCACGGCAAGCGGGCAAGCGAGAGACCGCAAAGGACAGCACTGGTCTGAGTTCCCTGCCCGTAAGCGCGTCACCGAAGAGCCGCTACTTACGACCGACGACGCAAAGCAGTGGACCGGCTGGGGCACCGCGCTCAAGCCCGCCTACGAGCCGATCATCCTGGCGCGAAAACCCCTCATCGGAACCGTCGCCGCCAACGTGCTCAAGCATGGGACGGGCGGGCTGAACATTGACGGGTGTAGAATACCCGTCCAGTCCGGTGACACCAAAGGAGGCTACTGTGGCGAGAGCGAGCGCGTGGCAGGGGCGAAACGATCAGGCGGTGAAGACGCCACGAACTTCGCGCAGCGCTCGGGCGATCCGCTCGATGGCAAGGGTCGCTGGCCCGCTAATCTCGTGCTCGACGAAGAAGCCGCGGCAGCGCTGGATGGGCAGAGCGGAACGCGCGTCAGCGGGTCTGGAGCCGTAAAGCGGCAAACAGCGGCAAACAGAAGTGGTAACGGTGGCGCGGCGTTCGGCGCTGAATCTCGACCGGAGGGGACGCCGATGATCTCCTACGGCGACTCAGGCGGTGCAAGCCGGTTCTTCTACTGTGCGAAGTCCAGTCGTTCCGAGCGCACGCACAATGGAAAGGTGGACAACAAGCACCCGACCGTGAAACCACTAGCGCTCATGCGCTGGCTCGTAAAACTGATCACACCACCCGGTGGTAGCGTCCTCGATCCTTTCGCCGGTAGCGGGTCGACGCTGGTCGCGGCAGAGTTGGAAGGGTTCGACTACCTGGGAATCGAGCAAGACCCAGAGAGCCATCGAACTGCCTGCGAACGGCTACTCTCTCGCCTCTGAGCTGGCAAGATACGGGGCAACATGAAACAGAAAATACGCACGAACGACGCGGCTCTTTACCGAGAATTTCAGCGGGTCATCAACATGACGTCCGCGCAGATCGACATCTGGCGAGAGGATCCGCGCCGTCTCGATGCCAGCTTTTCACACATCCGAGCTGAGCTGCCCATGCTCTCGGTGATGAAGCGCACGCGCATGTCCGAATGGACGCCGCGCATGTGGGACAAGGCAGTGCGCGCGATCCACTTCGTGGAGCGCCACGAAGCGCAGATGAAGGCGCAGGGCAAGCGCTACGGCACGGGGATACACATCACCTACAAGCGCGTGGTCGCTTTGCAAAATTGGGGTCGCAAGACCAAGGGCGTGAAGCTGTGAGCGACCATGCGAGGATGAGTTTGGACGAAATTCTCGATGGCATTGAAGCGGGTCGGCCGCCGCGCCTCCCCCTGCACATGGCGCTCCTTGCTGCCGAGGCGGCGGTCGCGCGTTTTCCTACAGATCTGGAGGAGTGGTCAACCGCTCTGGCCACAGATCTCGCATCGACGGTCGGCGTTGAAAAATAATACTTGACGCACACGACGGATCTGATACCGTGGGGACGTGACCAAAACGCAATCGATCGCGCTGAACTCGACCGTCCCAGGACTCACGTTTAGGTGGCAGCGCCCAGACGGCGTCAACTGGGAGATACATGTCGTACACACGGTGTCACAGCTTTTCGCCGCCAAGCTCTCCGTGTTTCGAGACGACAAAGAGAATGTCGCGCGCATCGCCAATAGAACACTCGCCACCGCAGACTGGTCAGCAGATAACATCGTGGCTGATGAATCCCATCTCCGCGCGCTCGACGCTTTTACTAAAGAGGCGAGAATCGACGGTCGGCGTTGAAAAATAATACTTGACGCACGCGACGGATCTGATAGTGTGGGGACATGACCAAAACGCAATCGAACGAAACCAGCTGCCGCATCGAAGTCCGTCACAATGGGCAGTGGGTGCCGGCGGCCGGTGACTACCGCGGATGGGGGGTGGTCGAAGCGCTCGACATCGCGCGCGTCGGCGCACCTGACGGCTTCGACAGCTTCGCGCCGGAAGACACTCGCGCCGTACACGAGGCGAGTGGGCTCGTCATCGACGATAACTTCTACGGCGCGCTGCCCAGCATCTGCAAGCGCGCCATAATCGGTGTCGGGGGAGACGAGTTCGACGCAACCAATGCGGTCTTCTGCATCGAAATGGTCGGCGGGTTGTCCTTGACCGCCCGCCGCGATCTAGCGAGGCATCTTTTCATGTCGGCCGCGACCCGTGCCGGGGTCGCGGCCGACCCTGTCACACTGAACCCTCGCAAGCCGAGCCTCCGCCGCGACGCGTGGAACGCCGCGTGCGACGAGATGTTGCTTCCGCTCGGCGAGCAAGACTGAAGCACGAGAGGACGACACCATGGACAGCATCTTCGAGACGGCAGATGGACGGGCGGCAGTGCGGTCGGCGCTCGCAGCGCGTATCAAGGCGCTGCGAGCGCGGATGGATGACGCGAGGCGGGCCGACCTGTTCCTCGCGGCGGAGTATGAGGAGATGGTTGTGGAGTATGAGGAGATGGTCGTGGGGCTGGACCAGTGGTTCTGATCCGCCAGGCGCTCCGGTGAGCCGACGTGAAAGAAAAACGACATGACCACGACGAAGACCGGCATCCGCCTCGACGAGTTTAGCCGCCGAGGCTGGTACGAAGCGTACGGCTAGTCTGGTGAGGACGGCCCCTTGAAAAATAATACTTGACGCACGCGACGGATCTGGTATTGTTCAGGAGTCGGCAAGAGAGCTGACCCAGCGCAAGGAGACGGCCATGAAGAATTGCGAGTGTGGCGAGTGGTCCGGTGAGATGTGTGCCTGGACTGGTCCGGAAGCTGAGCTGCTGACCGTCGAATTCATGCCTGACTTTCTCCGGGAGAGTCACAGCGCGTGCAACAATCGCGGGCTTTACCCGCACAACGGTGCGGTGCGTGTTCGTGTCGAGCGGTCGTGCGCCGATCGCATGGTGCAGCACGACGATTGGTGCGAGCAGGTGTCGCTGTGAGAGGGACGACCGTGACGACGCACCAGGGTGGAGTGAACAACTGGGACCGCGTGACCCTGTGCGGCGCTCACAACACGGATGCGATCGTCCGTGAGACCTTGGGGTACTACTACAGTGGTGTTCACCGTGGCGCGCACCGTGGCACCTGCGACGTGTGTTCGGGCGAACGTATCGTTCCCGCGACGGTGTCGCTGTGATCGTCACCGTCACCGAAGCGTGGGCGATCTACACCCCGACGATCCCCGCCAACAGCGTGGCGATCGGCACGGTCGCCATCGCCGGTAACCGCATCGGCGCGCTCGTGCGCCTCCCAGGCGGCGCGCTGGTCCAGGTCAACGCTGGCGTCGTCCGGTCGCTCGACCAACGCGTCGCAGAGCTGGCACTTTCCGCTGCTGAAAACCTCGTGCGCATGATGACCTCGCTCGACGGGCTCAACACCGCGAAGTGAACACCAATCGCTCCAGAAATAAATCTGGCGCTAAAAAGTTTCACAGGCTACAAGGGCAGACGCGGCGGTATTGCGCCGTCAACAAGGGAAAAAAATCATGGGAAACGATAAGAAGTTCGACGGGGCGGAACCGCGTGCGCGGCAAGCGATCGAAGGTACGCGGCTGAACGCGTTCGGCGTGGATCCGCACAACCTGACCGTTGTCGGCCTCGACACGAAGGATGGCAAGGAGCACCCGCTCTACGACGAGCGTGTGCATCTGCCGGTCGACGAAGCGCTGGTCAAGAACATCATGGTGTTCGGCGTGCTGGAGCCGGCGCTCGTTCGCAAGAACGGCACGTTGATCGAGGTCATCGACGGCCGCCGTCGCACGGTCGCGGCGCGCGAAGCGAACCGCCGTTTGCGTGTCCAGGGGTCGGAAGAGCACACCATGCCGTGCATGGTGAAGCGCGGGGACAGCGCTCAGATCATGGGCGTGATGTTGTCCACGTTCATCCGAATGAACGACTCGCCGCTGCTCGAAGCAGTCAAGATCCAAAGGTACCTCGACACCGGACGATCGGAAGCAGATGCGGCGGTCGTGTACGGCTGCAACGTCGGCACGATCAAGCTGCGGCTCGCGCTGCTCGACCTTTCGCCGAGTGTGCAGTCGGCGATCAAGAGCGGCAGGCTCTCTCCGCAGGCGGGGCTCGAACTCTCGGACCTGACGCACCAGGACCAAGAGAAGCGGCTGCGGGAACTCGAAGGTGCGAATGGCGATATGGCGGGAAAGATCGCCAAGGCGCCTGAACTTCGTCGCGAGCGTGTGGCTCGGGCGCAGGGGGAGAAGGTCGTCACGAGCAAGGTCGTCAATCGCGCGATGCTGCGGGAGATCTCCACCAACGCCGACTTCCAAGAGGCTGCGGGTGAAGAGGCGCAAGCGCTGCTCGCGTGGATTCTCGGCACCGGCGATGGTGGCTCGTTGAAGAAGCTCCTGCGCAAGATCGCCAAGTCCACCGCGTCGTGAACGACGGTGCTTTTCTCGACGCGGTGATTTCCCCGATCGTGGCGCTCACGTTCAGCGCAGGCGCTGTGATCGGGGCGCGCACTTTTCTGTCCAGCCCCCTCCTGCTCGGCATCGCAGCCGTAGCGGGCTTTCTTCTGGGTTGGCTGACCAGCCGCAAGATGCACTCGTAAATTGTCGCCGCACTGAGGCGACAATCGGGACTTGCCGAAGCATGGAAAAATGAGTACCAAGAGGGCGGGCAACTACCCTGGGAGAACGAACATGAAAAACGAGAACGAGACAGAGACCAAGACCAAGACCAAGACCAATACCGAGCTGGACCACCTCGTGGAGGAAATCGGCGAGCTGGGGATGTCTGATTTCGCAGAGGCTGTGGAGAATACGGGATGGGGGATTGGGATCGCGTACCGCCTCGCGGAGATCACATTCCCAGGCGCCGAGATCACCCCAGACCTCACGCTGAAGGTCTACGACCTGATCCTCGATCAAGCCGAACACGACGAAGACTGATCGGCCTTCTCCCAACCACCAAGAGCGGGCGGTGCCAAAAGGTACTCGCCCGCTTTTTCTTGCGCATTGTCTGACAATCCGGTAGAAGGGCAACATGGCCAAACGCGACATCGCCCAGATGACTTCCGAGCAGATCGCCAAGGGGCGCGCTCTGTGGAAAAAAACCGAGCACATGGGCCGCATCACTGGTCAGAGCGTCGACCACGAGGCCGCGGCACCGAAGACGTGGGTCAGGTACATGGCTCCGAAGGGGGGTGAGGTCTGCGTGATCGAGTGCGAACTCTACGCAGTCCCACGCACCAGCGGCGCCATCGAAACGGTCGGGATGATCGTCGGGATGTGTCCCGCTTGCGGCGAGAGCTTCATGGCCCGCGAAGACAACAAGTCCATGGCCCTCGGGTCGATCGAGTACAAGGTCGCACCGGCGTGGCTGCGTGTCCACTGGCAACACCGATGCAAGCAGCTCGGCAGGCCGCCGATGGACGCCGACAAAATCCCGCTCGTCTCCAGTGGCGAACGCTGGGCCTGCGATTATTGCAAGGGCTGGTGCGTGCGCGTTACCGAAGGCGTCGCGTGCGACGACCACAAGGGCAACCTCCCAACGCTCGTTGTCGCCATGGGGACGCCCATGATCGGCACCACATCGCTCGACGGCGCGGACAAGAGCGGCAAGATCATCATCTGATGACTAGTGTGACGATCTCTCCAGGTAATACCGATATTATCGCCATCGTCAGTACCGGGATGGGTTCTAGCATCACCGGATTACCTCATAGCCAGACAGGGAGTTTCGCGGTGTCGAACTTTCGGGAGCCTGGACCTCTCAAAAACCGTCACGAACGTCGGCGGCAGAAAGTCCTAGAACGAGCGATGAAGCACCGCTGCATCGCCGCCTGATCACGTCCGTCGCTCTCGCTCGTCAGTGTCAAGCGGCGCCCATGGGCGATCTTCAAGCAGGCGAGCCATTTCGCCTGGTGAGCGCGCGAGAACTTCGAGCAGGATCCGGGTTTGCTGCCCCATCGTTTCGGTGCCGTCGAGCATGCGGACCAAGTTCCGCTCTCTCATACAGCAAGCTCGCGCCACGCGATCGACGTCGATGTCATGCGCGGTGCGTACCTCTTGCACGACGGCATTCAGATGCCGCAAGTAGGCTGGGGTAAACGCTTGCACCATCGCCTCTAGTATCTCCTCTGAGAAGTACATCTCTCCGCATCCGCCGCAGGCGGGGATCTTCATGCCCTTCGGAATCGGCAGGCGGAGGCCCGTCCAGAATTCCACCGTGCGGTCCTCGCCCAAGTTCTTGATGGTCATCTGCCCGCATTCGACACACTGAAAAGAGTCAGGCACGCATGTAATCTGCCGCACGTCGCAACCGAAGTCGAGATGCCGCTTGATGACGACGCGCTGATGCCTTCATGCACCCCCAGAGGCGCCGCCTCGCGGCCTCCATGCTGACACGTTCACGCCTCGCCTCTCCTGCGCACAGCTCCAAGGCCAGTGCGAGGCTTCTCCACTGACCACTCACTTGGCAGGCCGCCCGCGAACACAGGCACCGCACATCCACTCGCTGTCACTGCCGGGGCGCGGTCCCCAGCCGGCCAAGCTCAGCTCCTTGCCGAGCAGCTCGCTGCTGACCTGATAGTTTCCGCTCGTCGTGAGCACGAGGCGCACCGGCACGTTCGCATAGCCTTCGTGGCCACCGCATCGCGAGGTCGACGGCGTCTCCGCTTGCGAGCCGCTGCAGGTCACCCAGACCTGAACGTGGGCGATCATGACGACCCCCCGCCGCTCACTTCAAAGCCAGAGGCACGCTTCTGCTGCGCAGCCTCGTCGATTCGAGCGCGCAGCTGTTTGCTCATCGCTCTTGGTCGGACTCGGCGCCACTCACGGCGCGCACATCGGCCTTTGTTCACGCACTGCAAGGGGCTGGGTACGCGCTTCGCGAGGAACACATACATCAGACTCTCCTCTTCACTCGTCGCGTAACATTTGTAGCACTTGTCGGCATCGCTCATAGCGACCTCACTGGATACATGTGATCGAGCTTCGGAGACCATCGCCGAAGTCTCGTGCTAACGCCAGACCTTTTCCACTGCGCGCACTTGAACGTAGGCGCGCGCCGGCTGTTGAGAAGGCCGAGCGCTTGCGCCCGCTCCAGGCCCTTGCGCCACCAAGAAGACTTCCGCGCGTTGCCGACCGGCACATCGGAAGGATCTTGAAAGTCGGGGTCTGCGTCTTGAAGGAAATCGACTGCAGCCAAGAACGAGGCGCGGTCTGGCTTAGGCAGCCACGTCGAGATGTGCTTCGCGAGCTGCCATTCATACGACAGCAGCACGTACCGCTCGTCGAGTCGCAAAGAGCACGGACCAAGCGCGAGATGCACCATCTCGTGCAGCACCGTCGCGGGGTTGGTGGACGCGCTCTCGATGTACACCATCTTCAGCCGAAACAAAACCCCGGCGACGCCGACGACGCAGCTGACGGGCGACTCGCAAAGATCGAAAAGATCGAACTCGTCAAAGAGCGCGTCGCGCTGCTTTCGTGTGTGCAGCGCGCTCCTGACGACAAGACGAACTCCGAGTTTGTGAGCGACCTTGTGAAGCGCCGCGTACGCACGCTTGGACGCGGCCGGCTTCATCTGAGGAGGGTAATCCGAACTGTAGATCACGCCGTTCAAGCGAGGCTCCACTTGTAGCGATACGCGGACTCTGGCGTGTACGCGCTGATGCGCTGCCAGGCTTCCGCGATGCTGTTCTTGTCACCGAGCGGGATCGCGTCCGACGTCCCGAAGCTCGACGCGAGCATTTCGTCGGCAACGGCGTCGATGTAGCAGGAGAACTGGCCCTCCTGCACAGTCAAGCGCCAGTCGGGAACGAGACCTTTCAGTTCGACCGCAAGCACCGTATCGACGCCGAGGTGATACGCGGTCGAGTCGTCGATCATCCGCTTGATGAAGCCGCCCCAGGTTCCCACCCGCGGCACCTTTGGCTTTGACGTGGCTCCTCGGTGCGAGGTCTTGTAGCCGAGCAAGATGACGCGCAGCTTCTCGTCTTTACAGACGCGCAGAAAGTTTTCCGTCTCGTATTCGTCGGCGATGCCGAGGATGTGCTGAATCGTCGTCTTTTCGCGCAGACGTTTGCTGTCTTCACCGGGCAGCCGGTCGAGCGCTTTCAGCACGTTGCGGACGTCATCAGCGCTGTCGCACGACACGGCAACTCCGCCGACGTCCGCGATGCTATCCATGTGCCGCAGGAACCACTTCGGATCGCGGGTGGTGAAGTTGGGGACCACGCCCACCTTCCGCGCGTACCTGAGAATGTCCCCGAAGTCCGGGTGCAGGGTGGGCTCGCCGCCGCCGATCGCCACCTCGAACACGCGAAGCCGCGCAAGACGGTCGAGCACGTTGCGCACGTCGTGCTTCCCCGCGTGTTTGCCCTCCCGCGTGCTGCCTTGGTAGCAGGCTGGGCAGTCGTAGGTGCAGAAGTCGGTGATCTTCAGGTCTACCAGCTCGGGCGCGCTCGCGCGCTCCGCTTCGACAACTATCGAGCCTTTCTTGTCGAACGCTGCGCGAACACGATTCCCAGTTTCGCGATTGAAGAGTGTCCAGTAGCCGCTGCCGTCTTTGCGCGCGACCCAGTCTCGCGTGGTGTCGTCGACTGGCAACGCTTGCCGATAGTAGACGCGTTCGCCTTTCGGGCCGGGCGGTGGCGTCTCTTCGTTGTCGTTGCCGCCGTAGATCACTGCGTTCGGCTGAAGCAGATACGCCATGAAGTCGCGCGCGAACTGCAGGTCGATCCCGTCGCCATTCCAAGTGCGAGGCAAGTTGAGGAGGCTCTGATGGTCGACATCTCCACCAGGCGGGATCGACAGGCCGGTCACGTCTTTGCAAATCAGCTCCGCCAGCTCTCGGTCTGCGCTGTGTAGATTCTCGCGAATCGTGATCGCCATCCACAGTCGCTTGGCTTCTTCGCTAGCGGCCGTGAAGTGGCTCCAGCCGAAGTTCCCGTTCGCGTCGCGACTGTCTCGTGCGCGCTTGGTAGTAAAGACGATCGAATGCGTGCTGCTGGAATTGCACGCGAAGCCTTCTCGGACGTTGAGGATTTTCATGGTTTGTGACCTTTTTTGCTGCTGTCGTCACAAGAGGCCGCGCTCACGGGCGGCTCGTTGGAGCGTACGTGCTCGAATGAATCGTCAATGGCAACGTGACGCCAGTCCGGCCACTTGCGCAAGCGGTTTTTCAGATCCTTGGCTCGCAGTGCAGTGACGAACGCGGCGCCGTCTGCGCCCGCTGCGCGCCAGGCGCCATCCATGGCGAGGATCACTACATCGATCCACTCCTCAAGGTCAGCCGGGTTCTCTTCAATCTCGCACAGCTCTTTTCGGATGTGCGCGACGACGCCCTTGTAGCGATTCGCCGGGCCAAACGTCGCTAGCGACCACAGCACGCGGTCGTCGAACGCTGCAGCAAGATTGTACGGCTCTTCGGCCACGCGCTCACGCTCAAGCCTTCCGCGATCGTCAAACAGGCGGAGCTTCATCCACTTGACGAGCCCGCCACTGTAAGCAGCCCACGAACGAGAGACAGGGTCGAACCAGAGCGTAAACACTCGATCCTTCGTGCGCCCGATCATGAGCCCCAGCACGGGGATAACAGCCGCGATCCGGTCTTTTGCGGACTTGTCGACTGCGTCAGGCAAGTGCATAGCCGGCATGGGCGAGACGTCGTCCATGGCGCGCTCCATGCGCACGGACCCGTTTTCGACTGAGACAGTAAACACGTAGTCGACTGCGTCCTCAGTAAGCGTCGGGCTTGCGACAATCGCAGAGAGAGCCGAGTGCGACAGGTCGCACGCGAACACGCTGACCGCGAAATACCGATCGCCTGAGAACAGCTTCATGGCCTGGATGAGATCGGACGTTTCGAGCTTGCTCACTTCGTGACCTCGCGTCGCACATAGAACTCGACTTCCCACTGAGGCTCGATGTCAAACACACGAACCAGGCCGTCCCAACAGCGAACGTTGACGGTGACGATGTCCGGTACGGGATCGCCAGACCATTCGCCGCGCCGCTGCCACTCGTCGCACGCGCACGACGCGGCAAAGCCTGGGTCGTCCACATCTACGACCGCGATCGCGTTCGCCTCATCCGCATCTTCTAGCCAGCACATGTAGTTTTGCGCGGTCATCTTCTTATTCTCTCTCGTCGTTTCGTTCCGTCGGCAAGCAGCTGCTGCACATGCACACGTCAGGGTGCGCCGTGGCGCTCTTGCGACTTAGCAGGAGCGCCAAGAATGTTATGCGGCGGTCCGTCCGAGGCGCCCAGCTGCCGCCAAAGACACGCGCATTCAGTCCGAGCTTGCTTCAGGATGTCGTTGCCTGAGCTTTTATGGCGCCCAGCTGCCGTTATCACACTACAACGCCGACGTCTCGCGCGTCCACTATATTTCGCCGAACCAACTAGATTGCGCATCTAAAGCAAAAGACGGCAGATGCGCGAAGCGGTCTCTCGAACGACCACGCTCCTGCGTTGGAGAAGAAGCATGCCCCATACTGGATACGGCTCAGCGCGAAGAACGAATCGCTCACCCGGCCACGACGACGATCTCATCGCCGCGCGCAGGGCCGCTGGCCACGAGCCCGAAGCCGACCCAGTTCTGACGGATACCGCCAACCTCGAACGCGCCACCGTACGAGTCCATGGCAGAGAGATTGCGCAGAGCCGAAAACGGCACAGTCTTGCGATGGACAGTGTCAAAGCGCTTCACCTTGAGACGGCCGATCTTCTGCCCTACCAGCTCATTCCCCGCCGCCTGGGCGGAGTCTTTGCGCAGGTACGGCCCGCGCGTGTCCACGGGCTCGCCTTTCGCCGACCAAAGCCGCACCACCCACCCGCGCATCGTCTTCATAGATCTCCCATTCTTCGACGACCCATCAGTCGCGCTGACATTGTCTGAACTTGGTAAGGCGCTCAGCAGCCGTTGATGACCCCATCCCTTCATCGCGCTCGCGCCAGAGCCTTTTGCCGCCGACGTTCGTGACGGTTTTTGAGAGGCGACTTCTGAAAGCTCGACACCGGGACCGAGGTCGCGGATGCGCCCTCAGCTGGTGTGAAGTGGAAGCTCCCCTGGCCACAAGACACTCCGGCGACACCAGAACCCGCCCCGGTGCTGACGAGGGTTGACATAGGTGCGTCGACGGCCACTGCCGCGCTTCTGCGCGCACTCTCAAAGTCCATTCATCTCTCGCACGTACCGGAGAACGCTGAGCGCCTCGCTCGCCTCGGCTTGCGTGTCGAAATATTCGACAGCCGCAGAGCGCAAGCGGCCGGTGCGCTCCGGGTCGAGGCAGTCTTGCTGGAGCTTGGCCCGCAAACAGTTGAGAAGCTCGGCCTCCATCTTGATGCGCGCGCTCTCGTGCGCCTTATAGGCGATCCTGTATTCACGCTGCTGCTCGGCGTCGAACGGTACCACTTGTCACGTCCTCTCTCTGTCTGAACTTGTAATGCGCTCAGTGGCGGTTGTTGCCCGCAAAGTGCTTCCGTCTGAACTTGTAAGGCGTTCAGCAGCCGTTGCTGGAGGCGCAGCGGCCAGAGCCCCTGAAGCCCGTCTGAACTTGCAAGGCGTTCAGCAGCCGTTGTCGAGAGCGTCCGTTTGTCTGATCTTGCAAGGCGTTCAGCGGCCGTTGTTGTCTTGTGTCGATGCGTCTGAACTTGCAAGGCGCTCAGCTGCCATTGTTGGCTCGTTTCTGTGGCGGCACGGGCACCGGCGAATGTCCGAACTTGTAAGGCGTTCAGCGGCCGTTGTTGGATCACTGTCTCTTGGCGCCGGCTGTTCGCGGGTCTGAACTTGCAAGGCGCTCAGCAGCCGTTGTTGTCTCGTCATTCGTGGTCGCTGCACACGTGTCTGAGCTTGTAAGGCGTTCAGCAGCCGTTGTTGGCGAGCACGCCGCGGCGCGCTTGTCCGCATTGCCTGAACTTGTAAGGCGTTCAGTGGCCGTTGTTGGTGATTCGGGTGTCTGTCTGAACTTGCAAGGCGTTCAGCGGCCGTTGTTGGACATTGACCACGACCCCGCCCCTCGCGCCTGCCACTCTGGTCTGAACTTGTAAGGCGTTCAGCAGCCGTTGTTGGCCAGCATCTTGAGCGTAACCTTATAAGCTCACTGATACGTCTGAACTTGTAAGGCGTTCAGCGGCCGTTGTTGGTTCGCCCGAGCGTTCCGGCCACCGAGCGTCTGTCTGAACTTGTAAGGCGTTCAGCAGCCGCTGTTGGGCTCAGGGCTGCCAAGGACGGCGACCGGGATGTCTAAGTCTGAACTTGCAAGGCGCTCAGCAGCCGTTGTTGGACGTCCCCGTTGATCGTCGCGGTGGGTCATCACTCCGGTCTGAACTTGCAAGGCGCTCAGCAGCCGTTGTTGGGGGTGCTAGAAAACGCGTGTCATTCCGCGGCGGCGTCGACCGGCTTGCGAGCGCCTCCTTCTCCGGAGCGCTTCTCAGCTCGCATTCGCTTTGCTTTCGCCCACCGAGACTCGATTGGGGCTGCGGAATCGTTGGCGGAATCGCCGTTGCGAGCAGCTCCAGGCGCTGGCGAGGCCGCTGTCCCTCTCGCACGGATGACCCTGGCGGCATTCGCATCCTGGTCCCACCGAGCGCCGCACTGGGCGCAGGTGTGCGAAAGCTCGGCGGCCGCATCCCATGTGTTGATGTGATGGCACTCGGAGCACTCGCGCGTGGTGTTCGCGGCGTCGACCTTCACGACGCGATGCGGTCCGAAGGCGTTCACGAGCGACAGGCGAAGCTCGCTCGGCGACACGACCACGCGCGCCGCGCGTGTGACCGTGTCGATGCTTGCGTCTGTCTCGACCGGAGCGCGTACGGAGAAAACGCGCAGGTCAAAGTTTTCAATCGCCAACGTCTCGTACTCGCGCGCGAGCTTCGCGGCGAAGATTCTGTAGATCTCTCGCCGGTGACGCAGGGTCCGAGTGCGCTGCTCCGACTCCCAGCACCACAGGTGGTGATCGTTGTAGCGCCACGCTTCGAGGGCGTCGTAGGCCGCAGCGTCGCCGTCGAACCGAGCCACGCGCCAACGAAGCGCGAGCTTCGTGAGCCGGTCGATGGACTTCCACTGCCCGAGCGAAGCCGTGGCGCCGCGCAGCCACGCCGGTGCGTCCGCGGGCATGGCCGCTACGAGCGCGGCGCGCGAGGCGTCGAAGTTCTTGCTGCGGATGCTTCGCAGGTCAGCGACCTTCTCGACCTGTCCGATCAGCTCGGCGGGGAGCGCCAGGAATCCGCTCACGTCTCCGCCGTCCCACGCCGCCGATCGGATGTCGCCGTTGAGCATTCGCCATCCGAGGTCGACGCCAACGACTCCGCGGCCACGCGTCGCCGTCTCCGCGCATGCGGTAGTGTCGAGGGTGATCGCCACCGACCACTCCTCTCTCGGCCCGACGAGCCGCAGTGACACCGCCGCGTTCTTGATGCGCGCGCCAGCCGGCAGCGAACGGTGCATGACCATCTCCCACCGTGCGAAAACTGGTTCCCGCTGGTCGCCTGAGCCGACGCGCATCGCAAGCACTGCGTGACGCCGCTTCGCCGAGCGCTTGCTGGCTGGGTCCGCGCCCTTGGGCATGGTCCCCGGCTCGATTCGGATGCGCGTGTCCTTCGTGTCGTCGAGAACCGCGATGTCTGCACCCTTGGCGATAGACACCCCGACACGGCCCTCGCCGGCCCACCGCATGAACCGCGGATCCGAGGGCTCCGCTCCATCGTAGAGCGGAACCTTGCGAGCGGCCTCGTCGGCGGCTTCGATCAGCAAGTAGGTGCCCCAGTAGACGCCGCAGTGCTTGCGTGCGTTCCGGCGCAGCTCCGCCGCAAGCTCGTTCACCCGATCAACTTCAGTCGAGAGAACTACGTCCTGCCGCAGCAGAACACGCGTCTCGCGAAGTAGGCGCACGGCATCGCGCTTGCGCTCACGCGCAGCCAACAGCGCCGCCTTTTGGTCGCTGCTAACGCCAGAGTGCGAGCGAGCCTCGGCCTTGGCAGCCTTCGCAAGCCGAACCGCATCCGACACGACCACGTCGGCCGAGCGCGCAGCCGCTTCCAGCTCGCCGATGTTGCCGTAGGCCGACATCGCTGACCGGACGGCGGTTCGCCGTGCCCGCTCGATCTCCACCAGCGTGTTGCGGTAGCGATGCGCGGCGCGCATCTGCGCGCGGACGCGCTCTCCCTGCTCATGGGGACGTCGAAGGCCGTATTTGTAGACTCGGACGCTCATCGTTGCTCTCCGCTCATTATGACTTCCCCCGGTGGAAACTTTGGCAGGCTAGGATCCGACACGCGGAACTGAATGACGTCGCCAAGGTCCTTTCGCCAAGGGAGCTTCGGCCAGGCACCCAGCACCTCCCGCAAACACCGCTGACTGCAGACGTCGGGCTTGTCTGTGAAGTTGAAGAACAGGGTCGAGTCGTGCAGGCGAATATCTTCAGATACACGCCCGCGCGTCACCACTTCAGCGTACAGACCACTGATCCGCGCTCCGCAGCCGGAGCACAGAACGGGCTTTTCCGTCGCGATCACCCCCGGCAAGACCTGGACCTCAGTCGTCACTTTGTCCGCCCTGGCAACGCGCGCGCTTTCGATTGCGCGCGCGTGTTCCTCCGCTCCTGTGCTTCTGCGCGAGACTGCGCAGCAGCATCTAGCGATGCGCCAATATCGGCTTCGATCTCGTGCGGGTCCATGCCGATCGCGCGCACCAGATTGTGGATGAGCGCGTGAAACGTGCGCGCCTCCTCCTTGCCGAACATCGGGTAGCTCCACGCTTGGCTTCCGAAAAATGGACGCTTGAACCGCTCGCTGACGTCCTCCTTTTTCCCAATCCACTGCGACTCCACGCCAGCATCAGCGAACGCTTTGGCGAGCGCCTCGGTCTGGAAACCAGTGTGCGGCGCCCACGTCAGCAGAGCAAGCACGGCCTCGCGCACGTCGCCGCGGCACTCGTGAATCACTTCCGCTTTGCAATCGGAACAGATGACTTGAAATCCTCGCATCGCGTGCCTCTTTCAGAATCAACAGATTGGAGCCAGGTTGTAGCAGCGAGAACAGCACCAGCCCGTTGGGCCACCGACCGCGGCGTGCGCCCAGCCCACGTAGACGACCTTCGTGTAGTGCAGACGTCGACGGCACGACCCACAGCTCGTTCCGAACGCCGCGAGCATCGCGCGAACGTAAAAGAGTCTGCGCCAGCGACGCAAAGTGCGAGCGACTTGACTGCCACCGCGAACGACGGGGCGCGCCGACTCTCTATACGGGCCAAGTGTCACCGCGTCACCCACTCCAGTCTTTTGTGCTCAGGGCGCAGATCCGGCTCGAACGGTTCGACGCGCACAAGACAAGCCCCTCTGGCGACCCAAGTGCTCTGCGCAGCCGCCTCCGTCGCGTCGTACGCGCGGACCACGACACGATGGTCCTGCAGCTCGTGTGTCTCCCCGAGCCCGAACACGAGCACGTACCACCGCGGCTCGCTCGCGTTGCGCGCAGCTCGCGGCTCGCTCGCCTCGTTGCGCGCATCTGCCTCGTTGCGCGCAACGCGCGCATCTGCCTCGTTGCGCGCGTCGCGCGCATCTGCCTCGTTGCGCGCATCTGCCCGGTGCGCCAGCGCCGCGCGCCGCCCCTCGATAAATGCGCAGACGACA
>ENA-ORBV01001499-ORBV01001499.1-microbial-mat-metagenome-genome-assembly--contig:-NODE-1499-length-51666-cov-4.771521_pt1 | contig 51666 bp, 32 predicted proteins | sample MGYA00237777_ERZ505514 | MGnify/ENA primary metagenome ERZ505514 (study PRJEB26160, sample SAMN06269048) | microbial mat metagenome | isolation source: Oligotrophic lake microbial mat | place... | reverse complement strand
ACAACGACAAGATCGAGATCACGCCGCAGGTGGGATTGACGCGCATCGATTGCAACTGGACCGGCATCGCCGAGAAGCCCGGGTAGGTCACCATCAGCTTGATCGTTGATGGCAGGATATCGTTGACGTTGAAGGCAACGAGTGGCTGCCCATCGAGAAAGACAGTCGGCGCGCAGCGAGCACGCGTACTCACCACGCGCGCAGTGCCTCCCTGCCCCACCACGTTGAATCCGGCGCGTGAGGTGAGCAGATCCGTCGTGAAGACAGCGCCGCGCGCCTTGATATCGCGATCGGTAAGCACGGCCGACGATGAGCGTGCCGTTTCCGTCGCCCAGGCGAATCGCTGCATGTCGCGGTCCCATGCCGCTTCCGCGCGCGTGCGAACCTTCACCGTATCCAATCGCTGACCGAGCTTCTCGAGCACGAAGTTGAGGGTGTCACTGGGCACCAGCCGCACGAGATCCGCCGCCGGCAGGTAGCCGATGCGACGCGCGCCGACGTAGGTCAGCCCGAGTGAGACGCCACGGATGTAGAAACGGCCGTTCTCGTCGGTGAGGCCACGCGTCTCGAGGCCACCTACCACAATCTGGACATTCTCGACCGGGTTTCCTTCGTCGTCCTTCACGAAGCCGATCAGCGCCCAGTTACCCTGCGCATGTGCGGCGCCGGCTGTGGCCGTGAGCAGCAGGAGCAGCGTCAATGCGAGCAGCACCCAGACCCGCGCGGCTGCGCTGACGTGATGGCGACCCTTCGTTGCCGTACTCATGCAATCCTCCAACATTCGAGTGTACTGCTCTCCTTCGTACCCGCGCGCGCCGTAAAGGATCTCGCAATGATTTGCGCACCGACGCCAGACAAACCCGACGCAGACGAGACCCACGTACCGGGCTCACCGCCGTCCATGTGGGACACCGGGGTTGGAGTGGCCGGTTGCCCAGAACGCGGCTGTTCGTCCGTGGTGACATGCCTCGAAGCTACCGGTAGCGGTGCATGTGTAAAGGAGCGACCGACGGCAGACTAGCGCGGCGGCACGTAACGTCGTCCCGCCAGATCCCGATACGACATGTAGCCATTCCCGGCCATGTCGGCGGCGAAGTCATCCACCTTCTGCAGCAGCTGCGTACTGTAGTAGCCCGGCCGATTCTCGGGATGCGATCGCCCGCCACCGAAGTAGCTGCGAATGAAGACACTGCGCGCGTCGCGCGGAAAGCTGAGCACGGAGCGCGCGTACTGCACGAAGCCTCCGCCACGCATCACGTAGTCTTCGGCGTTGGAGACATAGAAGGCCGCAAGTTTGTCACCACGCTGCTGCAGCAGTTTACCGATGGCGGGCATGGCCCTCGTGCCGGCGAGGTCGCCGACCACCGGCACGATGAGATTGCGTTGCTGCAGGAGCTTCAGAAACTGAAAGTCGGACTCACGCGCGAGATAGCTGGCGGGATTTCCGTTGAGATCGTGCTCGAGAATGAGCTGTCGTAAGGTCGGGTAGTAGGGCTGCGGCGCGCGACCGGTCGACGTGAAGCGCAAGGCGAGTCCCGCGTCGATGAACTCGCTGTGAAACCGTTCGATCGTCGCGAGATCTGCGGTACTGAGCGGCACCCCAAACGTTGTCACGGTGGTGCGGACCAGGTCGCGGGCCGCGCGCACGCTGGCGGGCGTCACGCGCAACGAGTCGAGAAACGCGACCAGCGCGTCCACCGACTGCGACGTTGCCTGCGCACCGGCCGCCTGCGAGGGCCTGCCGAGTAGCAAGGCGAGGTATTCGGCGCGATTGCGTGCGCGCGCGAAGAGCGCCTTGAACAACAGGTGCTGCAGCATGTTGTCGCGACGAATATCGATGATGATCGCGATGCGCGGACGGATGCGCGCGATGTACGAGAAGTTCTGGTCCGGTCCGACCCCCACATAGGCGCCGCCGCGCACGTTCAACCGATCGAGCGCGCCCATCACGTGCAGATAGCTGCTCTCGTTCGAGATCAGATTGTCGGTATCGAAGTAACCACCCGGTTCCGAGAGTTGCGCCACCAGTCGCGCGAACTCGCGAATGCTGTCCTCGGGTGCCTGCCTGGCGGCGACACGGGCGGCTGGCGCACGGACGGACGGCGGCGTCGTCTCCGCGCGCAGCGACGCCGGGACCGCGGGCACGGTGAGCAGGGCGGTCACCAGAGCGGTGACCAGCGCCGTGACCAGCGCGGAGCGCACCCCCCAAGCCGATCGCACCCCGCCGCGAATTGCAGGACGAATCATGACTGCAAGGAAACCCTTGGACGCCTTTGGCGGTATTACAGGTGGCTGGACGTCCAGTCACCGCACCCCGCCCCTCAGCCCTTACAGAATCCCATGTCTCTTCGTCACACCTTGCTGCGTAGCGCTGCCACCATCGCCGCGCTTTCGGTCCTCTCCCTCTCCGTGTCGGCGCAGGGCGGCATGGCCGCCATGGGCAACAAGCCCGGTCAGGCACCCGCGTCGCCGCGTGACTCCGTGAAGGCCGCCGTCGCGGGCGCGAACATCGTCATCGACTATGGCCGCCCGTCCAAGCGCGGTCGCGAGATCTTTGGTGGACTTGGCGACATGAAGTGGGGGATGGTCTGGCGCACGGGCGCCAACAAGGCCACGCACCTCACCACCAGCAAGACGTTGCTGTTTGGCGCGCAGACGGTGCCTGCGGGCACGTATACGCTTTACACCTTGCTCGATCAGGGCGGCAAGTGGATGCTGATCGTGAACAAGCAGACGGAGCAGTGGGGCACGGAATACGACGCCAAGCTGGATCTGGTGCGCATCCCGCTCACCGTAGAGCAGACCCCAGCCGTCGTCGAAAAGATGACCATCGAAGTGAAGCCCGCTGGCAAGGGCGGCACCATCGCGATCCTGTGGGATCGCAGCAGCGCGCACGCCGCTTTCACCGTGAAGTAGTCGGGTCGGAGTCGTGTAGTAATCGTGCAAGAGTCGCGACGCGATCCGCCGTTTGAGCAGTCACGACGGGGCGCCCATCGAAAGATCGGCGCCCCGTTGGCGTTGTAAGCGTCGCGTCATCGCCTGCGCTCAAGCGCAGTGTGACAATTTCCACCGTCGCGTTGATGATGGGCGTGGCGGCGCTGTTACGAGCAGCACGCGCAGACGCTTGCCGCTAGTGCCCCGCCGCGCCCGCATCTTTGTCACGCGGGTCCGGCGCGCCGATGCGCATCCCCGTCTTCGTGTCCACCACCACCGAATGCGCGGTTCCTTGTGTGCCGCCGAAACGCACGTCGTGGCCGAGAAGCTGCAACGCCGTAACAGTGGTCGCCGGTACGCCGTTGCGCTCGATCGTGATGACGTTGGGCAACCACTGATGGTGGAAGCGCGGCGCGTTCACTGCGCTCTGCGCCGACATGCGGAACTCGGTGATGTTGAGTACCACTTGCAGCACCGTGTTGATGATCGTGCGGCCCCCCGGACTGCCGACCACGGCGACGAGCTTGCCGTCCTTCGCGACGATCGCGGGCGTCATGCTCGACAGCATGCGCTTGCCCGGTCGCGCGATGTTGGCCTGAGTACCAATGAGTCCCGTGGTGTCGGTGAGACCGGGCTTCCCGTTGAAGTCGCCCATCTCGTTGTTGAGCAGAAAGCCCGCGCCTGCCACGACGGCGCCAAGTCCGTAGCCTGCTTCAAGCGTATACGTCACCGAGACGGCCATGCCGGCCGCGTCCACCACGGAGTAGTGCGTCGTTTCCGGACTCTCGTAGCCCTGCGCCACCTGCGCGGGCGCCGACGGCGTCGCCTTGTCGCGCGAGATCGTCTTGCGCAGCTGTGTGGCGTACTCCTTGCTCGTCAGCCGGTCCACCGGCACGGCCACGAAATCGGGATCACCGAGAAAGCGCGCACGATCGAGAAACGCACGGCGCATCGACTCGGCGACGAGGTGCACGTATTGCGGGGAGTTGTGTCCAAGACTCCTGAGTTCAAATCCTTCGAGAATATTCAGCATCTCGATCATCGCCACACCGCCGGAGCTTGGCGGCGGCATAGAGATGATGTCATAGCCGCGGAAGGTGCCCGTAACGGCCGCGCGCTCCTTCGCTTCGTACGCGGCGAGGTCCGCCTCGGTGATGATCCCGCCGCCGCGCTTCATCTCTTCAGCCACCAGACGCGCCGTCTCGCCGCGATAGAAGCCGTCGCGCCCGTTGTCGCGAATGCGCGCCAGTGTGCGTGAGAGGTCGGGCTGCCGCAGCCGCTCACCCACCGCATATGCCGCACCGCTCCTGGAGAATGCGGCGAGCGTGGCAGGATAGGTCTTGAAGCGCGTCAACGAGTTGCCGAGCGACGCGGCCAGTCCCGGCGGCACATCAAAGCCATCGCCCGAGAGCGTGACCGCCGGTTCGACGAGCGGTTTCCACGCCAACTTGCCGTACTTCGCGTGCGCGAGCGCGAAGCCGGCCACGGTGCCCGGCACGCCGACGGAGAGATGCGTGCGATGATGCATGCGCGACGAATACGCCTGCGTCGAGTCGGTGAACATGTCCGGCGTCGCCGCCGCCGGCGCCTTCTCGCGAAAATCGATCGTCGTCGAGCGGCCATCGGGAAAGCGGATGACCATGAAGCCGCCACCGCCGATGTTCCCCGCCGTGGGATACGTCACCGCCAACGCGAAGCCGGTGGCGATGGCCGCATCGATCGCATTGCCTCCCGCCGCCAGCACATCGCGACCGGCCTGGCTGGCAATGGCGCTGGCCGAGACCACCATCCCCCTCGACGACTGCACGCCGCTGGTGATCGCCGCACCGGTCGTCGGCGCACCGCTGACGGTGCCACCAGCGCCCACACCGATGGCCGTGCTGGTGGTCGTGCTCTTCATCGAGCAGGCCGCGACGGCGAACGCCGAGAGCGAGGTCAATGCCAAGCGCGAGATGACAGAACGCGCAACAGAACGGAGTGTCGTGAGCATGATCGGTACGAAGAAGAGGACGACGAACGAAGATATCGACGACGAAATGGACCACGAGAACCACGCGACGAAGGAGCCGGTCGCAGACGCCCGCTCCGGCTAACCGTGCACCCGCATCCGACGCGTGTCCAGCGGTGGGCAGATCCCGACTCAACTTTCCGTCCTGAAATGGCTTTACAAATTCCGATGCTTGTGTACGCTTGTGCGCGTCACCGCCCTGCTCCACACCGCTCCGGACGTCATGGAAACAGGCCACCAGACTTCGCTGCCGTCCAACCGCACACTCGCATCGAATGCCGAGGCGCTGCCCATCCGCGTCTGGGTCCTCGTCCCCTTCGTCGAGACGTCCGACCCCAACCTCGCGTACTACAACGATTACAGCCAAAGCCGCGCGGAGTACACACGGGCGTTCGCGGCGCTGGCGTTGGAGTGGGTTTGGCAACCGGTCACACTGGACGATCATCGGGCGATCATCGATGCCATCGCCGCGACCGACGGCGTCACTCCGCTGGTCTTCAATCTCTGTGATGGCGATGAGACCAACGGTGTGCCGGGGCTCTCGGTGGTGAGGCATCTGCAACTGACAGGACTCTGCTTCACCGGTGCCGACGCCGACTTCTTCGATGTCACCACGTCCAAGATCCCGATGAAGCGCATCTTCGACGCAGCGGGCGTGCCGACAGCGCCCTGGCTGGTGCTGCATCTGCCGACAGACCCGTCGATGGACGGGAAAGCGTCCGCGGCACTCGCCAACGAGGCGTTCGCGCGTTGCGGGTCGCCGCTCATCGTCAAGCCGGCCATCTCGGCCGGAAGCATGGGCCTCACCGTCGACTCGGTGGTTCATACCAGCGCTGCGCTGCGCGCGCAACTCGCGGCACTGCGCGATGGGTATCGTGGGTGGGATCTCGCCAGCGGCGGCGTATTCGTCGAGCGGTTTGTGCGCGGTGCCGAGTACACCACGTTCATCGTTGGTTCGAGTGACGCGCCTGATGCCTGCATCGTGTATCCGCCGGTGGAGCGCGTCTTCAATCGCGCGCTGCCGGAGACAGAACGGTTCCTGTCGTTCGATCGATTGTGGGAGATCTACGAGCGCGAGACGCCACTCGAGCATGGTGCGTACCTGTGGGAGTACGCACCCGTACCCGACGCGTTGGGCGAACGCATCGCCGATGTGAGTTGGCAGGCGTACGCGTCACTCGGCGGACGAGGCTATGGACGCGTGGATCTCCGGCTCGACGCGGAGACCGACGCGCTGTACGTGCTCGAGGTGAACGCGCAGTGTGGCCTTTCGGAAGACGAGAATTACACGTCGATCGGCGCCATTCTTCGCTTCGCGCACGTGCCATTTGCCGACGTCGTGCTGGCCATCATGCGCGACGCCATGCGCACGCGGACCTACGCTGCGGACGACCTCGTGAACGCCTCGTGAAGCCGTCGTGAAACCAACATGAAGCCATCGTGAAACCAACATGAAGCCATCGTGAAGATCTGCGTCCTGCAGCCCGACTACTCCACGTCGACGGTGGACTATCGTCACTACGATCCGCCGCGCGATCTCGCACCGCTGCTGCCCGGTCACACCGTCGATCACCTCTTTCTCGACAAGCGCACCACCTATCGGCAGCTGCGCGCCTGCGCCGCACAGGGCTACGACATTTTCGTGAACTTGTGCGAGGGGTATCTCGATTGGGATGTGCCGTCGATCGACGTGATTCACGCGCTCGAGCGGCTGCAGTTGCCGTACACGGGACCAACGGCGTCGCTCTACGACCCGCCGAAGACGCTGATGAAGTACGCCGCGTACTCGGCTGATGTCAGCACACCGGCGCACCGTCTCATCACCGCGGCGGACGACCTCGATGACGCGATTGATGACGTGGAACGCGCACTCGGCTTTCCGCTGTTTGTGAAGCCGGCACACGCGGGCGATAGTCTTGGGGTGGACGATCACGCGCTCGCGCCGGATGCGGACGCGCTGCGCGCGCAGATGAACGCGCTGCTGCCGGAGTATCCCGAACTGCTCGTGGAGTCGTATGTGGACGGACGCGAGTTCACCGTGCTCGTGCTCGCAGACGTGGACGGGCGCGGTCGTTGTCATGCATTTCGGCCGATCGAGTACTCGTTTCCCGAAGGCACATCGTTCAAGACCTACGCCCTCAAGACGAGTGATCTGCATCCCGGCGCGAACATCCCCGTGCACGACGATGTGCTGGCGCACCGCCTCACCGACGCCGCACGTCGTGTCTTTGCGGCGTTCGACGGGGTCGGTTACGCGCGCATGGACTTCCGCATGGACGCCGGCGGCGATCTGTACTTCCTCGAGGTGAATTTCACCTGCTCCGTGTTCTATTCGGCGGGCTACGAAGGCTCGGCAGACTTCATTCTGCGTTACGACGGCATCGGCCAAGCGGGTTTCCTCCAGCGCATCATCGCCGAGGGCATGGCGCGGCACGCGCGCAGGCGTTCGCGTTATGTCCTGCAGGGGAACGCGCTCGCGGGCTACGGCATTTTTGCGTCGGATTCGATGGCGCGTGGCGCGATGGTGTTCGCCGGCGAGGGTCGTGCACACCGGATCGTGACACGACGGCACGTCGACCTCACGTGGACGGACGCGGAACGGGAGACGTTTCGCCAGTATGCCTATCCGCTCAGCGACGACGTGTATGCGCTTTGGGATACCGAGCCCACCGCATGGGCCCCCCAGAACCACTCCTGCAATCCGAATACCGCGTTCGACGGGCTCAACGTGGTCACCCTGAGAGACATTGCACACGGCGAAGAGCTGACGCTCGACTACGCGCGCTCGATGAACGAGCTGAGTGCGCCCTTCGATTGCCGGTGCGGTGCGTCCAACTGCCGCGGACACGTCACCGGACGTGCGGAAAACTCGGTGACTGCACGAGAGCAGGCACGCCGAGCGTGAGGCTGCACCCTCGGCCGATCATGGCAACGAAACACGGTGGACGGACGTAGCGATGATCGTGAATACTTCTCCGCTGCCATCGGCAACTGCCGCCGAATCCGTCTTCGAAACCGCACGCGCGCTCGTGTTGAAACTCGACAACGAAGTCGGGCGCGTCATCGTCGGACAGCAGCAGGTACGGCGGGAAGTCCTGACGTGCCTGTTTGCCGGCGGACACTGCCTGCTGCGCGGCGTGCCCGGGCTCGCCAAGACACTGCTCATCAAAACGCTCGCCGACGCCGTCAGTCTGAAATTCAGTCGCATTCAGTTCACGCCCGACCTCATGCCGTCGGACATCCTTGGTACGGAAGTGATCGAGGACGATGCGATTGGTGGCAAGCGACATGTGCGCTTCATTCCGGGGCCCGTGTTCGCGAATATCATTCTCGCGGACGAGATCAATCGCACACCGCCGCGCACGCAGGCGGCGCTGCTCGAGGCCATGCAGGAGTATCAGGTGACCGTCGGTGGCGTGCGCTACGGACTCGAACGACCGCTCTTCGTGCTGGCCACCGAAAATCCGATTGAGCAGGAGGGGACGTATCCACTCCCCGAGGCGCAGCTCGATCGCTTCATGTTCAACGTCGTCATCGACTATCCCGACATTGCCGACGAGCGTCGTATTCTCGCCGAAACGACCACCGGCGTGGAGCGCAGCGCATCACACGTGGCCACGGGCGTCGAACTCGAAGTGGTGCGCAAACTCGTGCGCGACCTGCCTGCAGCGTCGAACGTCGTCGACTATGCGCTTCGCCTCATTCGTGCCACGCGCCCTGCTGACTCGACGGCACCTGCGCCAGTGAAGGAGTGGGTCCGGTGGGGTGTCGGTCCGCGCGCGGGTCAGGCACTGCTCCTGGGCGCCAAAGCGGCCGCTCTGCTCGACGGTCGCACGGTGCCCGCACCAGAGGACGTCACGCGCGTTGCACTGCCAGTGCTGCGTCATCGCGTGCTGGTGAACTTCCAGGCAGAAGCCGACGGCATCTCTCCGGACGATGTGATCGGAAAGCTGCTCGAGGTTGTGAGGCCCTAGGAGATGCGCGTCATCGAGCGTCGCTAGTGTCTGCGCTGTCTCCTGCCGTCATCGCCGCCATCGACGATCTCGAGCTCGCGGCGCGACTCGTCGTCGAAGGACTGCGTACCGGCGGCCATCGCAGCCCGTTCCATGGCTACAGCACCGAGTTTCGTCAGCATCGGCCGTACCGCGCTGGCGATGACCTCAAGTATCTCGACTGGAAGCTGTTCGCCCGCAGCGATCGGCTTTACACGCGACAGTTTCGCGAAACGACCAATCTTTCCGTCATGCTCGTGCTCGACACGAGTGCGTCGATGGCGTTTCCCGAACGCGGCCTGTCGAAGGTGCGCTATGCCACCATCATCGCTGCCGCACTGGCGTACCTCGTGTCGGAGCAAGGACACGCGGTTGGTATGATGTCGATGACGAATGGCAGTCTGTCGTACGTGCCGGCACGCGGTGGGCGACCACATCTGCGCGCGCTACTCGCCAAACTCGATCGAATGGAGGCGAGCGGTACCTGGGATCCGGCGCGCACCATTGCCCGCGGTGCGCAACTGCTGCAGCGACGCGGCGTGGTGATCGCCATCTCGGATTTTTATGACGCCGAGGAAGAGACGCGTCGCGAGTTGCGTCGCGTGGTGCAGCGCGGGCATGACGTGGCGATGCTGCAGCTCTTGTCGCCAACCGAGCGGTCGCTCCCCTTCACCGGTTCCATCGAACTGCAGGATATGGAGTCGAACGGGCGACAGTTGGTGGATGCGACGGCGATGGCGGCGACATACGAAGCGGCGGTGACGGAGTTCCTCGAGCGCTGCCGTACGTGCGCGCGCCGCGACGGCATCGACTACTCGCTCATGACGACGGACATGCCGCCAGAGCAGGCGTTGCGCGACTACCTGTTGCGCCGCAGTCGTCGCGAGACCTCCGGGCACACGCGCAGCACGGGGTCGTCGTGATCTGGCTGCAACCGTGGATCGCTCTGAGCGCAGCCGCCATTGCGTTCCCCATTTTCATCCATCTGCTCGGTCGCGGTCGTGCGCGCACGGAACGCTTTCCAACGCTGCGATTCGTCAGCAACACGCGACTCCAGCCGACACGACGCACACGTCTCCACGATCTGTTCCTGCTGCTGCTGCGCGTAGCCATCGTGCTTGCCGCGGTCGTTGCGATGGCGCAACCACGTTGGATCGGCGGCGCGCAGCGGCAGCGCTACGCCGAATCGCTGGCGCGCGTGATCGTGCTGGATACGAGCGCCAGCATGCGTGCCCCACTGCGCAGCGGCGGGCGAACGATCGACTCCGCACGCGCGATCGCGCAGACGCTGGCCAATGCATCGACCGTGAGCGTGCTCTGGCCGACGGCGAATGCGGCCGAGGAAATCGAGAGTGCGGTGGCGTGGCTTGCGCAGCAGCCGCTGCGCGCCGAGGTCGTACTCGTGTCTGACTTTCAGGCCAACGGCGCATTCAGCGAGGGGTTGGCGAAGATTCCGGTGCCGATCGGCATCCGGTTGGTCCGTGTCACCTCGAACGCGCTCGCTCCGACAGGCACAACGATCGAAACGCGCGCAACGATGGGTGGCGTGGCCTTGGCGAACAGCGCGGCGGTCAACACTCTTCGAGACGGCGCTGTTCGAGACGACGCGGGCACCGGTAGTGAACTCATCGCGCGCACGGATGCGCGCGGAACGCCCGGTCCGATGCCACCGCGCACACCCACCGGCGACAGCCTCCGCGTGTTCACGGATGTCGAGTGGTCGCGTCGCGCAGCTGCCGTGAGTGGCGACGAGGCGCTTGGCGATGCCGCGATTACCGTAGTCGTCGCCGACGCGGAGCGTGCTCGCGCTTCGTCCGCGATCGCAGCAGCAACGGCGCTCAGCCCTGTGGTGCGCACGCCAACGGTCGGCCGCGCAGAAATCGCCACCGCTGGTGATCGTGAACAACACGGCGTGACCATCGTTACGCACGCCGCCGCCGGACGGGGGCAATTGATCGCCGGGTCAGTCGCCATACGCGCACCCTGGATGGTAGACGCGGTTGCGGCATTGCGCGCAAGTGAAGTGCTTCGTGCCGCGGCCTTCGCGGCACCGGCCGCCAACGATGCTCGGCGTACCGGCGGCAGCACCCTGTTCGTGGCGCACAATGCCGACGGGCGCGCCGTGATCACCGCACAACAGAGCAGCGCGTCGGACGCGCCGCGAATGCTGCTGACGATAGACGTCGACGCATCGAGCGACGCGGGTGCCGCTACGCTCGCCGCACTGGTCTTGGCCACGCGACGCGCGGTGTCCAGCGACCAGAGGCAGAACGAACGGGAGCCATCCTTTCTCCGAGAAGACGAGCTGCGCCCGTGGCAGCGCGCGCCCTCCACCACGCCAGCCGCAAGCAACCGTAGCCATGCACGCGATCCCCTCTCGGATCCATCGGACGGGCGCTGGATCTGGGTGCTGGTGCTCGTGCTGCTCGGCGCCGAGACCGCTCTGCGCCGTCGCGTCAGTGCGATGCAGCCGCACGCCAGCACCACCGCGAAAACGGTCGAATGAGCGGATTGTCCAACGTACCAGAAATCAGAAAGGCGCGTGCGTCGGCTCCTCGTGACGCGCTCGCATCCGAGAGCGCGTCGGCGAGTTCGGTGCTCACGGATTCCGTGCAGATTTTTCTCGCTCGGGCCGCGACGCGACTCTCGGTGATTTCTGCGCTGCACGGCGTCGCGATCGGGCTCGCCGCGGCAACCCTCGTGGCGCTCTTCGCGGTTCCCGCGCGCGGTGCGGTCGGGCTCACGCTGCTTGTCGGCGCGCTGTTCACGAGCATCGGCATACTCGCCGTTGTCGCCGCCAATGCGACGCAGCGTCGCCGCGTGGCCCATCTGATCGAGTCGCGCGCACCGCAGTGCCGAAACGTGCTGATCACGGCGACGGAGTTGACGTCATCACCGCGTTCTCGCGTCACACCGCCGTATGTCGCCAACGCCGTTCAGCGCGAGGCTGCTCGCGCCGTGCAGACACTCGATCTGCACACACTTTTCCCCCTGCGCCGCGAGCTTCTCGCCGTGGCGGTCAGCGTTGCGCTCTTCGCCGTCGTCGCCGCTCGCGACGCGTCACCGGTGCGCTCGGTGGCCCGCGCCGTTCGCGTCGCCGTGGCTCCCGGTGTCGCCAGTATCAACGACATCGATATCACCGTTGTCTCTCCCGCGTACGCCAACCGTGAGCCACTACGCTTTCGTAACGTCGCGCGCATCGACGCGTTGCAGGGCGGCCGGATCGAACTGCGCGTGCGGGCCGACGCCGAATCATTGCTCGTGCAGACGTTGCGTGGCGCACAGCGCATCGCAGCCGTGTCCGCCAACACGTTCGTCGTCTCCGTCGCGGCCGACGCAGATGGATTCGTCTCACTCGCGCCACGCAGCGCCGACGGACGCGAGGGCGCGCGTCGGCTGATCGGCATATCTGTCACCAACGACCAACCGCCGCGCGTGCGCATCGTCGCGCCGGGTCGCGACCTGTTTCTGCGCAGCCCGTCGCAGACCATTGCCCTCGCGCTCGAGTCGGACGATGACCTTGGCCTCGCGTCTTTGCGACTGCGCTATACCATGGTCTCAGGCTCGGGCGAGCGCTTCACATTTGCCGAAGGCGAGGTGCCACTCACTCTCTCACGTACCACGGCGCGAAGCTGGACCGCACGTGCCTCGTGGCGGCTCGATTCGCTCGCGCTCACACCCGGCGACATGGTCGTCTATCGCGGCATCGCCACCGATCGTCGGCCCGGCGCGCCGGCGCAGGAGTCGGATTCGTTCATCGCCGAGTTCGTGTCGCCAGGCGGCGACGCGGCGGCGGGGTTCGCCATCGATCCCGATCAGGAGCGCTACGCCGTCAGTCAGCAGATGGTGATTCTCAAGACGGAACGACTGATAGCGCGACGTGCGTCGATGCCAGCGGATTCGGTTTCGTTGGCCGCGTTGGAATTGGCAGCCGAACAGCGCAAGGTGCGCGCCGAGTTCGTGTTCATGATGGGCGGCGAACTCGCTGACGCGCCCGATCCTGACGCGAGCATGACAGAGCTCAACGAAGAGGCCGAAGCAGAGGGCGAAGCGGATATCCTCGCCGGTCGTCTCGCCAATCAAGGTCGCGCAGCACTCATGCGGGCTGTACGTTCGATGAGTCGAGCCGCGACCGCGTTGAACACCGCCCAGCTCACCGATGCACTGAGCGCCGAAAGGAGTGCGCTCGCACAGCTGGAGCTCGCGTTCTCGCGCACCCGCATCATTCTGCGCGCATTGAATCAGCGTGAATCATTGGACCTCACGCGTCGCTTGTCCGGTGTGCTCACCGACGCCCGCTCTGCACGTCGTACGATCGTTCCGCCAACCGCCAACGCACGCGCGTCGACGCTCCGTCGGATACTCGCGTCGATCGCCGCGATCGGTGGCGCAGCCGCGGCACCAGCCGAAGCCTCGGCGACGATTGCGCAGGTTGCGCAGGACGTGCTTCGTGTCGATGCATCCTCGGAGGCGCTGCAGCGCGTGTCTGCGCTGTTGAGTGAGGCGGCACAAACGGCAACGAGCGCCACGGGCGACAACGCGCGCTGGACATTCACGCGGACGCAGCTCGATCGCGCTGCCAACGCACTCGCCGCATCGCTGCGTGACGCGCTGGCACCCGCGAACACGGTCGCGCCGTCGCTCGACAGCCGTCGGTTGCGAAACGCCATGTCCGACGTGCCGCCATCGCCAAGGCCAACGCCGCCATGAGTGTGCTCGCCGGAGCACGTGAGCGCCTCCTGCGCGTAGCCTGTCGAGCAGTGGCGATCGGTGTCGCGCTGTTGGCCGCCATCGATCCCGCGATCACGACCACGCGCATCGCGCAGCCACTGATCAGCGTCGTGGCTGCGGATCGCACGCGGGACCGGGCGCTCGTCGAGCAGGTGGAGAGATCGCTGCGCACTGACGCGCGCGTCAGCACTGCGCCAATCGCGAACGCGGACGCCACGATCCTGGTGGGCGAACAGCTGCCGATCTCATCACGCGCAATTGCTGTACCGGCCTACGTCGTCCGTCGCGAGCCCGTACTGGGTTCGGTCGCCATCGTTGCAGTGCGCGCACCGAACTCCAGCTCGATTCACGCGCGCGCGCGCATCGGCGCGACGTTGCGCGTGCCGGGAAGTGCCGGCGCCAACGCGACAAGAGCAACGCTCGAGCTTTCGCTCTTCGCCGACGGCGTGCTCGTCGACCGCACAACGATCCCACTCGGCAATCGGGCACGTCTGCTCGATACACTCGTCAACGCGGAGCTCGACTTCGTCCCCTCGACCGCAACCCTCGCGCGCCTTCGAGTGAATGCGCGTCTGGTCGGTGGTGCTGCGGTTGCATCGGCCGACCTGCTCCTCGACGTCCACGATCGACCGATGTCGGTGCTGGTGTACGATCCGCGTCCGTCGTGGATGTCCACTTTTGCACGCCGCGCCCTCGAAGGTGATCCTCGCTTTGCCGTCAGCAGTCGCATCGTCACGTCGCGCAACATCAGCTCCGTGACCGGTGCCGCGCCCGAGCGACTCGATGCGCTGACCAGCCTCGATCCCTTCGATACCATCGTAGTGGGGGCTCCGGACGCCATCAGCGCGCGTGACGTTGCTGGTCTCGAGAGGTATCTGCGCCGCCGCGGTGGCGCCGTCGTACTCCTCCTCGACACGCGCAGTACCGGCGCGATCGACCGACTGACCACCGTGCGCAACTGGAGCTTTCGCAACGATCCGAATGGTGTCTTGGTGCGTCCGGTTGGAGGTGACACCAGCGCACTTCGCACATCGCAGCAGCTCTGGCCTGCACTGCTCCCCATCGGTGCCCAAGTGGTCGCACGCAGTGACACGAGCCGCGACGCGCAGCCTGATCGCGGTCCTGATCGTGCGCGCGATCGTGCGCGCGATCGTGCGCCGGAAGTTGTGTCGGATCGTGCGCTCATCTGGAGCATCGGCGTGGGTGCGGGTGAACTCGTGGTGAGTGGTGCGCTGGATGCCTGGCGCTTTCGTGATCGTGCGGTCTCGGGCTTCGAACGCGTGTGGCCATCCATCATCGCCGATGCCGCGAGTGCGTCGCTGCCGCCCGTCTCCGTGCAACTCGCGCAGCAGGTGCTCGCGCCTGGCGACGACGCGAACTTCACGGTGCTGGTTCGACAGCCTGCACTATCGTCCAGCGCACGCAATGTCTCGACCGGCGTGTCGGGCACGGACGCCCGCCTGCCGCGCACGCGCGTATCTGCCGTCCTCGAAACCGCTAACGATTCGTTGCCGCGCATTGCCATTCGCCTCTGGCCCGATGGCGCGATCGGTCTGCTGCGCGGCACACTCCGCGCGCCCATCCTGAACGGACCGGCGCGCCTCGTCGTCACCGCCGATGGTCAGCGTACCATAGTTCCCATCGTTGTCGATTCCACCCGCCAGCGCGTCTCCGAAAGCGACGCCGCCCTGCTCGAGGCCTGGGCCACATCGCGCGGTGGACGCGCCATCACGCCCGCCGAACTCCCATCGCTCGTGCGAGAGATCCGGCGTAGCATCCAGGCGGCCCCACGCGCCGTCTCGTGGCATCCGATGCGGAGCGGATGGTGGCTGATCCCGTTCGTCCTCGCGCTGAGCGGGGAGTGGTGGTTGCGTCGCCGACGCTCTCTCGCCTGAACACGAGCCCTCGCCAGGCGACGCGCGCCATCGCCGCTGAGCAGCCCAATCGGGTCAACGAAACGGGACGGTTGCACGCATTCTCTGGAGAGCCCTCGCGTGCCTGTCCGAGCGTGCTTGACAGTCCCCGCCGCATTCCCTACGCTCTGCCGCATATGTATACCCGCGAAGAAGTCAAAGCCATCGTCGACAAGGTCATCAACATGGCCAAGGCCGACGCCGTCGAGGTCAACCTCACTGGTGGCGAACGCTCCGGCACCCGGTGGGCCAACTCCTCCATCACCACCAACCTCGTTCAGTACGATCGACAGGTCACCGCCACTGTGCGCGTCGGCCAGAAGTCCGGAAGCGCCAACACGCGCGACTTCAGCGACGCTGGACTGCAGGCGATGGTCAACGAAGCCATCGCCACCGCCAACGCGGCCACCGATAATCCGAATCTTCCGGCACTGCTCGGCGCGCAGGAGTACATCCCGGTTGACGCCGCCATGCCGGACATGGTGAAATACGGCCCCGCCGAACGCGCACGCATGGTGAAGGACAGCATTGATCTCGCCGAGAAAAAGGGCGTACTCGGCGCGGGCTACATCCCCAAAATCGATCAGACCAACTGCACCGCGAATTCGAAGGGACTTTTCGCGTACTATCGCAACGCCGAGATGGGCTTTGTGCTCACCTGTCGCATGCCCGACGGCAGCGGCAGCGGCTTCTCCGCCACGATGGGCATCAAAGACATTCGGTCGGTAGACGCGAAGGCACTCACTGAAGTCGCGGCGAACAAGGCTCTCAAGAGTCGCAACGCGAAAGCCATCGAACCGGGTCGCTACACCGTCATTCTCGAGCCTCGCGCCAACGCGCGATTCCTTTCGCTCATGACGGGCATCTTCAACAATGGTGGAACGGGCGGTTTCGGTGGTCGCGGCGGTGGCGGTGGCGCGCCTCCGGGCGCTGACGGCCCTCCGGCCGGCGCACTGCCGGGTGGTGGTCCTCCGGGTGGTGGTCCTCCGGGTGGCGGTCCTCCGGGTGGCGGTGGCGGCGGCGGCATCTTCGGCGGTGGTGCATTCGGTGGCGCCGGTTCGTTCATGACGGGCAAGAAGCCGGGCGACAAGCTGTTCAGCGATCTCTTCACGCTGCGCAGCGATGTCGGCAACGCCGTGCTGCGTCAGTCACCAATCCTGGGCGATTTCAAACCGGCTGGACCGGTGACGTGGGTGGAAAAGGGCGTGCTGCGAAATCTCACGCAGGGTCAGCCCGCTACGCCCAGCAACAGTCTCGTGATGGAAGGCTCCAACATGTCGATCGAAGACATGATCAAACAGACGCGTCGTGGTTTGCTCGTCACCAGCTTGTGGTACATCCGCGGCGTGCCGAGCGAAGGGCAGCCGCTGCTGAACACCGGCATGACGAGAGACGGACTGTTTCTCATCGAGAACGGCGAGATCGTCGGCCCGGTGCAGAACTTTCGCTGGAACATGTCGCCACTCGTCGCTTACAACAACGTCACGCTCGTGGGTAAGCCTGTGCCGATGGGACTTGGTGAGTCGTTCGACCTGGGGCAAGCCGCTCTCGTTCCGCCGGTGCGGATCGAAGAGTTCTACATGACGTCCGTCTCTCCCGCCGTCTGAGCAAGGCAACGATAATGAGCCCGTCTCGTCGTGATTTTCTGAAGGGTCTTGGCGCAACCGCCGCCCTTTCGTTGTACTCGCACGATCTCATGGCGGAGATCGTCGCCACATCGCCCAAGGGGCGCGTTACGGAATCGAAGTTCAAGGGCATGGCAGACATCGTGCTCACGGAAGCGAAGCTCGCCGGTTGCAGCTATGCCGACGTGCGCTTCACCCTGACGGCCAACGTGCCCGGCGGCATGGCCAGCTTCCGCACCGCAGGCACGGGTGCCCCTGGCGTCGGTGGTGGACGCGGCGGCGGTGGTGGCGGCGGACGTGGTGGCGGCATACCTGCGCGCGGCATCCCCACCGAGGCAGATCGTCAGGCGGCAGGATTCGGTGTGCGCGTCGTGCACAGCGGCGTGTGGGGGTTTGCCTCGAGCCCCATCACCACTGAAGACGAAATTCGTCGCATCACCCGTGTGGCCACCGAAGTTGCCAAGGCCAGTGCGATCGCCAAGAGAGCCAACCTCAAGCTCGCGCCGGTGCCGGCGTATGTGACCAACTACATCACGCCGATGCTCAAGCATCCGACGTCGGTGTCGCAGACGGACAAGCAGGCATGGGCGCAGGCGATCGCCGACAAGGCGAGCGCAGTGAAGGGCGTCACGGCAGTCAACGTTGGGGCGACGCACAGCTACGAGTGGCGGTATTTCGCCTCCACCGAAGGGTCGTACATCGAGCAGGAGCTCTTCACCACATCGCCGACACTTACCGTGACGGCCAAGGTCGGTGATGTCACGAAAACGCGCAACTATCCTGGCGTTGCATCGGCCGGTGGTTGGGAAGTCGCGGAGCGTTCAGACTTGCTCGCATCGGCCGAGCGCGTGGCGAACGAAGCGGTGGAGTTCTGCACCGCCAAGCCACTCGGCTCGAGTGGACTGCGCGACCTCATTCTCTCGCCGTCGCACGCAATGCTCACCATTCACGAGATCGTGGCGCACGCCACGGAGCTCGATCGCATCGTGGGATACGAAGCCAATTACGCCGGCACGAGCTTCGTGAAGCTCTCGGACCTGGGCAAGTTGAAGTACGGTTCGAAGCTCATGAACGTCACCTGCGACAAGACCGATGACGGTATCGGCTCCACGGGCTACGATGACGACGGCGTGAAGTCGATGAAGTGGCCACTCATTCGCGACGGCGTGCTCGTTGGGTTGCAGACCAATCGCGAAACGGCGCATCTCGTGGGCGAAGATTTCTCGCGTGGCTGCACCTTCGGCAATTCGTGGCGCGACTATCCGTTCCTGCGCATGCCGAACGTGCACGTGGAGCCGGGTCCCGCCAACTCGCCGACGCGTGACGAACTGATCGCCGACGTGAAAGACGGCGTGATGATCGACGGTCGCGGCAGCTACTCGATCGACCAGCAACGTTACAACGGCCAGTTCGGCGGCCACATGTTCTGGGAGATCAAGAACGGCAAGATCACGCGTCAGTGCACCGACGTGACGTACAACGCCATCACCACCGACTTCTGGGGCAACCTGGACGGCATCACGGGGCCGAACGAGTACCAGAAGCATGGCACCGGCGGTGACGCGAAGGGACAGCCGACGCAGACGAACTCGATTTCGCATGGTTCGCCGTGGCTGCTCATTCGGAAGATGATGGTGGGGGCGGCGTTCGACTGAGCCTCGCGTCTGCACCGGACCAATCACGGGTACCTGCAACCACCAGGCTTCGAGCTTTGACTAAAGGTTGTGAGCTATGAGAAAACGGCGGCGTCGCGCGATACCACTGCGCAACGCCGCCGTTCTCTCGAAGCCCAGAACTTCAACCCACCGCTGGAAACCTGGCGGTTGTCTCACGTCATCGCGTAAACCACCAGATTCACCACGAACTTCGTATTGTCCTTGCTCCGGAATCGCTTGTTCTTCCAGCTGTAGTCCCACTCGCAGCCGTAGTCCTGGTTCGCGTACACGACCCCGAGTCGTCCATTGCGCTCGACTCCTCGCAGATAGTTATGGACGACGTTGTCGCCCCAGCCGTTGAGCTCGTGGCTCGTTTGCGGTGGGCCGTCGAACGCGAAGAAGGATCGGAAGATGGCGTGCGAATTCGGTAGTTTCGGCAACGCGTCCTTCCCGCCGAACGTTCGCTGCATCTCCGCTTCGAATGACTTCGCGTACAATCCGTTCACGTCGTGATTGCAGTCGTCCGAAAACAGCAACCCACCGTGCTCGACGAAGCGCACGAGCCCCTTCCGTTCCTTCTCGCTGAAGCGCACCAATTTGTGCCCCGTCATGAAGACGAACGGGAATGACAGCAGCTCCGGCGAATCGGCAGTGATGACAACCTCCTGCTGCTGCACCGGAATGCCCGTGTACTGCACCACTGAATCGAGGACGTTGGCGCACACCTTGGGATTGTAGTCCCAGTCGCCCGAGTCATACCGCAGACGTGCGAACACGAACTCGTTGCCATGCGTCGGCAGCACAACGGCGCCGGCCGCGACTCCGAGTCGTTGCAGAAAGCGTCGTCGATCGATCGGCTCGTGCATCATGCGTTCATGCGCCTCACACTACGTCTGGTCGCAGGGCAAGCATTCGCTCAACCGCGCGCTCATGTTCGACTCCTGCTCATGATCTCGCGGACCTTCTGCGTCAGCTCGACTACCTGATACGGCTTGCCAAGAAAGTTACTGGATGCACCGATCGCGTGGAGTCGCAGATCAGCATCGCCGGCATAGCCGGAGGCGTAGAGCACCTTGGTGGCCGGATACAGTTCAGCAATTCGTGCGGCCAGCTCCGGACCGCCCATGTTCGGCATGATCACGTCGGTCAGTAGCAGATCCACCCCCGCGCCATGCTCGGCCAACACCCGCAGCGCGTCCACACCATCGCACGCCGTGAGCACAGCGTAGCCCTCATGTTCGAGAATGCGCTGGGCCAGACGCCGAATCGCGACCTCGTCCTCCACCACGAGGATGCTGCCATGAGCCTCGTTTCGCGCGGCAACCGATTCGGACGCGTGGTGCGCAGCAACATGAAGCGGCGTGGTCGCATGCGTTGTCGCCAACTCGTCCGCCGAGTGCTGTCCAACCAGCGGCAGGTACACGGAAAATGTGGAGCCCGCCCCAAGCATTGTGCTCACTTCGATGGCGCCATGACTCTGCGTGACGATGCCGTATACCGTCGCCAGTCCGAGACCAGTGCCCTGACCAGGCGCTTTCGTGGTATAGAACGGCTCGAAGACGCGCGCGCGCGTGGCCTCATCCATCCCCGTTCCCGTATCGCGCACGTTCACGCGCAGGTGCGGACCCGGTCGCATCCCGGGGTGCGTGTGCGCGAACACCGCGTTGACGTTCACGGTCGCCAACTCGAACGACAGCATGCCGCCGTTCGGCATCGCATCACGCGCATTGAGTGTAAGATTGAGCAGGATCTGCTCGATCTGACCCGGATCAGCGAGTACTGATGCATCCGAGTTGCCCGGGGACATCACGAGACGGATATCCTCGCGAATCACGCGCGCCAGCAGCGGCTGCATACCGTCGAGGAGCGCGCGCATGTTCAGCACCTCTGGTGCGATCGTCTGCTTGCGGCCGAAGGCGAGCAACTGTCGCGTCAGCACCGCGGCGCGCTGCCCCGCGCGTTGAATGTCCGAAAGATCGCGCCGAATCGGATCGTCGGGCGACACGTTGCGCGCCGCCACATCGGCAATCCCGGTGATCACGGTGAGCAGATTGTTGAAATCGTGCGCAATGCCGCCGGCGAGCTGACCGACCGCTTCCATCTTCTGTGATTGCCGCAACTGCGACTCGAGTCGATCCCGCGCCTCTTCTGAACGGATGCGTTCAGTCACGTCGACAAACGTGACGACGACCTGCTGGATCTGCCCATCGCTGTTCAACACCGGGTACGCGTTGCACACCGCCCATGTGAGCGCTGCACGACCTGGCACCTGCATGCCGACCACCAGTCCATTCAGCGGCTTCCCGGTCATCCCTACGCGATTCACCGGAAACTCCTCCAGTCGCATCGGCGTTCGATCTTCGTTCAGGAACGCCCACAAAGGATCGTTGGCCGCCTTGCCGCGCAGCTGATCGCTGGAGAAGCCGAGTATCGCACTCGCCATCGCATTGCTGTCGAGAATCGACGTATCCGGCGCGTGCACCACAACGCCGGCCGGCAGGCTCTCGAGCAGGGTACGCGAGTACTCCTCGCGCGCACGTAGCGCCTGATCCGATTGCTTGCGAAGGAGCTCACCGGCGGCCGGCAGCGCACACACCGTCAGCAACGACTCGGTCACCTTCGGTACGCGCAGCGCACTTCGCCCGATCACAGAAATCACCCCAATTGGCTGCCCCTTGGCGTTGGTCAGTGTGATCCCGACATAACTCTCCGCGCGCAGCTGCTGGAGTCGTTCGTCCTGCGGAAACCGCTCCCACGCACCAGCGACCAGCGTTCGCACACCATCATCGTGGTACGCGCCAAGCGCAGACTCCTGGACTCCCACTACCTGACACGACACCGCGCGGCCGTCCACGCATGCCGCCTCACCGTACGCGGTCAATCCGTCCGACGACAAGCGATCGATGAAGACGGCGTCGGCCTGCACCGTGTCGGCCAGAAATCGAGCAAGTCCGACGAAGAACTCCTGATCACTCGCATTGTGCGCATGGCGCGCGAAGAACGCCTGTGCCTCCTCCGCATGACGACGCTCCGTGACGTCCTCGGTGGATCCCGCTATCCGATACACCTTGCCATCGGCATCACGTCGCGACGCCCCGCGCGACAACACCCAGCGAAAGGAACCAGCCTTGTGGCGCAGACGATGCTCCAGTACGAAGTTATCGTCGCCGCCACGCAGATACTCACGAACGGTCAGCAGTGCGTTCGGCAGATCATCGGGGTGCACGCGCGCAATCCAGTCGTCGTAGCTCGCCTCACCTTCATCCTCGGCATAGCCAAGCAACCGCCTGCCCACCGCAGAGATGAAGAATGAGTTGCTTCTGATGTTCCAGTCCCAGATGCCGGTGCTCGATCCTTCCACAGCGAGCGTGAATCGATCCTCGCTCTCACGCAGCGCTTCGAGTCCTGCCTGCGTCGCGCGGTCCAACTGCTGCTTCGCGGCGATCGCTTCCTCCTGCAGGCGATCGCCCGTGATGATCAGCAACACGAAAGAGAGCAACAGCCAGAGCATCAGCGCGATCGTGAAGCTGATGGTAGGGCCGACGTCCGTGCCGAGCGCATTCGTTTGCCCCACCGTGCGCATGGCCAACGCGAAGCGAATCAGCTGCACCAGCGTGATCATCGTGAGCAACACGGACGCGAGCTGGATCGCGCGCGATGTCCGCTTTCTCGCCGACCGCCAGAGCACGAGTGCCGATGCGAGCGGGAAGCCGATGGTGGCCAGCGACATCACGAACGTTCGCGCCCGGTATAACTCTACGCCGAAATAGAAGAGGAGCTGCAATGCCGCGAGCGAGGCGACCGCCATCGCGGTCTGCCGCGCCTCCGGCTTCAAATCGACAGCCAGCCGGCATCCGACATATAGCGCGGCCATGCTGAGCATGACGCTGGCATTGCCGCCGATCACCGGAATCACTGCAGGCACGAGTCCGCGCAGCGACAGCAGGATGATGCCGAGCATGAGCGTCACGGCAGACAGCAGCCACCATGTCATCTCGGACCGACGCACGTACGTACGCCACCCAATCAACATGGCCAGCGCATTCGTGACGCTCACGATGGCGATCACGAAATACATGGTACGGATGTCGAGCTTCATGATCGCTCCCACGCAATCGCCTCGAACTCAGCGCGCGCCGGCGAGCAACGCCAGCCGATCGAGCAGGCTCAACGCAGCCTTGTCCTCCTCGTCGTCCACGCGGTTCATGTACTTCGGCACCACCCATCTCACCTGGTCGTACACCGACGACCACATCCACGTCGCGCTCACGCGCTCGTACAACGCCACATACTCCGCCATGATGCCTTCGAGGGCCGGCGCGAGTTGCCGTCGCGCCATTGCTTCGTACAGTCGAAGCTCCGTTACGCCAACGACACTCCAGAAATCCGGATCGTCACGCGTCTTCGCAATGAGGCAGTCACGTACTTCGGCCACATGCTCGACGTTGAAGCCCAGCCACTGCGCGCTCGCACCTTCCACGATCAGCTCCGCGCCCATCCGGTTGAGCGCGGGATAGTACAGGTCCGCATGCTTCAACTGTCTCGCAATCGACTCCGCACTCGCGTATCGGCGCAGCATGCGCCCAATGGCTTCACGTTCAGCGGTCGGATTGCCGGCAATTGCTTCGAGCATGGCCAAACGCTTCCATGCAGACCCGCACAGGCTCTCGCGCTCGATCGTCGGTTGCAGTTCGGAGATCTGCTCGAGCAGCGTGATCGCGCTCAGGATCTCCTCGCGTGCCGCCGTCAACGCCGCCGCCTGATCGGTGATATCGCCACTCGCGTCCGACAACCTTTTCACTTGATCGGCGCGCTCGAAGGCGACCCGTGCCCGCAGGTTCCCCAACTCCTGCACCGCCTTGATCGGCGCGGTGCCATCGTTGCAGGCCACAGCCGCACCATACCACTCGATGGCCTTGGCGCGATCGCCCAGCTGCGCCCATGCAAGTCCGAACGCTTCGGCGACCGCACCGACATCACCCCACTCATGCTTGAAGCGAGTCTCGAGCACCGTGAGATTGTCGCGACCGCGTGCCTTGTCGTACCCCGCATAACGACTCTCGACCGTGATCGCTTCCAGCGCCAGCAACAGCACACGCCATGACGCGACGCCCGCATACTTGTCCTCGCTCGTACGTGCGGCCTGCTGTACCTCTGCCGACGGTGGCACAAACCGCCAGTCCGGATCACCGTAGCACTGATATGCCGCCCACGTATTCCCGCCCATCCTCCATGCCGCTTCACGCGCCTCGGCCACCGCATTGATGAACCGACGCCCCTGCAGCAGCTGACTGTAGAATGTTTTCGCGAACATCATCGCCGGGTCGTCTTCCACCGCCCACCCCGTCGCGATGACGCATCGCACACCAATGCGAATGAGCTCCTCCGCGACACCTGCGGCAAAACGCGCGCGATCTCCGCGCGAGCGTGCTTCATCATCGAGAATTTGATCCGAAGAGCCGACGGCGCTGTAACAGCAATTGACGAACACCAGCTCCGGTACCACCGCCATCGTCGCGATTTCGCGCGGCCCCAGGTACACGCCGTTGGACAGGACGACCCCTCGCGGATCCGTTGGCGCGTGCAGCACCGTCGCCGCGTTCGCACCGTCCGGAACGACGTCCGGTGCTTCGCCGTGCCCGGCGATGTGAATGATCCGCCAGTCGCGCTCGAGCAGCGAGTTGATCACGGTACGCGCGTCAGCGCCCACATCGCGTGACCCCGATCCGCAGATCAACTCCTTGAGACTGCCTGTCTCCAATGCCGCGTGCGATTTGAAGAGATCGGCAATACAGCGTGCTTCCTCACGCGCGGCCGGCAATCGCGGAAACGCCGGGTTGTCGCACTTGGGCTCACCAATCACCAGCACGTGGGCATCTGCGTTCGCGTCCTGCACGTGTCCGCGAAACTCCACCGTGCGCAGCTTGCGCAGCAACTTCGTACGAATCGCCCACGGTGGTGATGAACTCTTTTCCGCCGTCATCGAGGTGTCCAGCAGCTCCCACGGAATGCCGGCCGTGCCGCGGTCAAGCTCCAGCAGCATCGCATCCGATCCGCCAAGAAACGGCTGCATCTCGAGCGGCACCAGCAACCGGAAGAGCGACTTTCCGATCTGCTTGTCGGTGCTCTCATCGTCTGTAGCCGTGCACGTGAGCTCGCGCAGCAGCTTGAGTTGCGTTGCCTGCGCGCGGACCTCCGTGCGCGCACGTCGCGTGTCCACGGTGTACGCGATCATCGCATCACCTTTCGTATCCTGCTGCGTCACCGCTGTGATCAGGTCATACTCCGAGCCGCGATAGCTTGGATCAAGCGGACGCTGCAGTCCTCCCAATCCTACCTGCAGAAACGGCGTGATCGTGAACTCGCCCGGCGATGCCGTGGCGAGAATCTGCAATGAACGCCACCCTTCAGTCGCACGATCGAGAAACAGCTCCACCAGATGCAGATGCTGCACCGTCGGCCAGCCCGCGTCGGTCAGTCGCACATTCGCTTCGCGCACACCTTGCGCCACAAGACGCGCCGCCTGCCCCGCGGGATTGCCCGATCCGCTGCTGCCGATGAGCGAGGCGGCCAGTTCGAACGGTGTCTTGTCACGCGCATCGCGATCAGCCAGTCGCTGCGCCCACGCCATCACCCCCTGCCGCACACTCGCCGCCAGCGCCGAGGCGCGCAGCTTGCCCTCCTCGCCCAATCCAACCACGATCACCGCGTCGGGACGCGGTGGCTGCATTGGATTGTCGTGATTCGCGTGCGTGTTGACGAAGATCTGCTGCGACCCCGGCTGGTCCGGATACAACCCGACGCGCAGCGCCGTGCTCATCGTTCCTCCGATGAGCTTGTCCATCGCGTCTTCAGTGCCGGTCAGTTTCATACCCCGATAGTGACCGAGGATCATCGGGTATCGCACGAATTTGAGATTCGCATTCGTCACGGTGACGAGAAGCGGCGTCGGCAGTGTTCCGGTGTGACTCATTACAGGCTCCCTATCTCAACGCGGGTTCGATGCGAACGCTGTCGATGGCGACGCACATCAGGGTGTGCTGCGCATCACGGCCTGCCACATCGCATGCGCAACTTCGGGATGTGCGATGTCACTGTGCGCGCCGGAGAAGCCACCGCCGTTCTTGATCACGCCGCTCGACTCGAGATTGTAGACGTGCCCGGGCTCGAAGGCGTACTCGTGCTCCGCCGATTGCATCGTCATGTTCGTGCCGCCTGCTCCGACCCCCTGAATACCAAACGATCCGATGCCACCGTACTTCGGATACGCGTCGCCCAGCAGGAACTGCGACTTCACGCGCACCGCCGCAGGATACAGTCGACCGACAGCCCTATCGAACGTTGAATGCGTCGTCACGATCGGACCGCGCACAAGCTGCTGCTGCAGGATGCGATTGAAGTAGCCGACCTTTCCCGGCGCGATTGGCAGATCCGGCGAGTACGACCACAGCGACACCGCGCCCTGCACCAGAAAGAGCGAATCGACAGGCCTCGGCAACGGTATGCCGCCGGGCGCGCCAGCGACGGTCGCTGACATCACAATGCAGCCGAAGCTGTGCCCCATCAGATGAAACCGCGTGCTCGCCGGCGCCGCGTTCTGCAATGCGATCAACAGCGCGTGCGCACCGCCTTCGCCGATCGCACGCGCCCGATCCTTCATCTTCCAGAACGACATCTGCTGCAGCGGCGCGACCACGAGTCCCTTCAACTTGCCGAGCAGGCCGCCACTGAGCAGCCCTGGTGCCGCCTCGCCCCCGTCAGCCTCGCTGACTGCCGACGCACGCGCTTCTTCGTACACCGCGTCCGCATTCCATGCGCCCTGCTCTTCGCCTGGCGCCGCGCCCGGGTTGTCGCCACCACTCGGCAGTGATGCTTCACGCGCCAGTGTCTCGTATGCATTGCGTACATGATCGGGCAGCTCATCGCGCTCGCCATCGTCCTGTTCGGCCGCGATGAGGATTGTACGAATCGCATCGCGTGCCGTCTGCGTGTTCGCGATGCTCGCCGCATACGCATCGATCTGCGCTTCGATGTTGGTGCCATCGTCCGCGCCCAATACACCGCCAGTTCCCGGGATATTCTCGTCGCCGAAGGGGAGACTGGGCCAATGCACGCCAACGACGATCGACTTGAATCCGGGTTGCCTGGCGCGAATGAGCGTGCTGTCCGGCGACTGGGCCATCGCCGCCACCCATTTGTCATACTGTTCGATCGCCGCTGGTACGTCGCCCTGCCAACCATGGCTGCAGAAGAAGACATCGGTGATGCCGTCCGCTGGATCGGCCACGCGTTTGCGCACGAGCTCACTGAGCATCGTGCCATCGCTGGCCGCACGCTCAACGCCATCCGCGTCGAAGTTGATGAGATGGTACTGCACATCGGATCCGGGAATCGTGCGCACAGGCATGAGAATAATCCTCAGGAAGGGAGACCGGGCTGCACTTGCGTGTCACCGTCGCAATACACCGTGTAGAGCAAGCCAAGCGGGTTGCCGTGCTTGAAACAGAACTCGCGCCGCAGGTCACGACAGAGCGGTCCGAGTGCCTCGCCGCCCAGGAAGCGCGGGAAGAACTGCATCGCCCATGCCGTGGCAAAGAGGGCCGGCGTCTTGCACTCGGTTCCAACGACCCCGCGTGCGCCCTTCTTCAGAAAGTACGGCACGAAGCCATCGTAGAACGCGGGCGTGAGCTCCGCTGACTCGCACGCATTGAGAAACACCAGCGGATGGCCGGGCAACTGCACCTTCGTTGGTGCCTCGCGATTCAGATCGGCGAGCGTTACCCGCTCATCCCCGCTCATCACGAGGCACGATGACATGATGCCACCAGGATCGGCTGGACTCGCCGTGATCGCGTGACAGTACAGGTACATCAGCTGATCGTTGGACTGCGCCTGCAATGCGGCGAGCAGTTCGGATTTGGTCGATCGCTTCGCCACCTGCACCGTGCCATTCGACATCGCTCCTCGATTGGCCCAGTACGTCACCTGCGACGCCACGACATCCAACTTCATCTGCGTGTCGATCGTCTCGTTCACATTCACACTCACCGAGAGCGACGGCGCGTTGCTCGTGATCGCCGCGTCGTCCACCAGCAGGTTCACCTGCCGCGGCAGCTGTTCGATGATGTGTGCGATGCCGAGGAAGTTGTTCCAATCCAGCGCCGCACCGCCGCCGGTCTCTCCCACGTACAGCATCCCCCACGGAATCGGGAATCGCTCCGCGAGAATCTGGATGTTGAGCACCTGACCCGGCTTGGTCGCACGCGCGCGAATCGCATCACCGACGTCATTGACGTCCTGACCGGCCAACGGTCCGTAAAACAGGCGCTGAAACATCTCCGCGCCTGCGAACGCGAGCGTTCGGAGCGCCGCGTCGCGCGCACCGTCTTCGATGGTGATCATCGTCTGGAACACCTTCTTGTTCGCTGCGTCGGTGAACGTCACGACATCCATCATGGCCTTGCGGGCGCGTGCGACGATATCGCCGAGCTCCGCTTCCGTGATGGGGAGAATCACGCTACTGAAGCCCACTCCGCGAATCGTGCACTCGTAGCCGTTGAGGACGGGCTTGAAGCCGAGTCCGAGTTCGCGCGGCTTCAGATGGGAGCCGGCGGTCAGCGCGCGTCCATAGACCTCGCTGGTCGCAGGCTCTGCCCCGATCTCTCCCACCGAATAGCTGATCTCCATCTCAAGCAAATAGTTGCCGGCCTTGTGCACCGTCGCCGTGAGAGTGCAGCGCCCGGCCTTCTTTGGAATGATCGCAAAGCCCACTCGGTTCGATGACGGTCCACGGCGAGGGACACGCAGAACTACCGATTGCGGCATGATGTCGAAATCCGCTCCAGCCAACTGAATAGTGACGTCCACAGTTGATTCTTCTACAGCGAACATCATGATCGCATCGGGCAGTCTTGCGGCGAAGTCCACGCCATCGACTCCGCGGGCGAGGTCCACACCGAACTGAAGCGTGTAGATGTCGCCGACTGACAGTGGCTTGTCGCGCGGATGATCCTTGATGCCGGCGTTGAGATACCGCGCCTCAGGTGGGAGGACCTCTACAGGCGGTGCTGCACCCGACTCGGGATCCGAGGGCGGCTCCGCATTCTGATGTTGCTGCGGTTCGGACGGCGGAGATTGCGGTGGTCGCGCGGACCGCGTCGTGCGCTCGCGTGTCTCTTCCGGCACACTCAGCAATCCGCCGTCGAAGGGTGGAGCGGCCGAGGTCGCCGGTCGTGCATCACGGGCGTCGTCCGGCGGCACAAATTCGACGTCGCGCGCTTTGCCGCGCTTGGGCCCGCGGGTTGCGCCTCGTGAGCCGCTAGGAGGCGGTTCTGCCCCCACTTGCGTGCGCGTCAGCAACAACGTGACGACAATCGCTCGCGCGGCAGCTTGAGCTTGAACGTCGTCGTGCCACGTCGCGGCGAGCACGACCATTGTGCGCCGCGAAGTGTCGAAGAGAGAATCGTGTGCAAGCATTGCGGGCATCGCGAACGGATGATCGTGCAGATCATCCGCCCACAATGGCGTCGGCGCGTTGGCGCGCGGGTCCGTCAGTTTGATCAGCTCGAGAACGAACGCGCGATACTGCTCGCGAAACGCATCGAGGTCGTGCGCGGAGGGCGACATGGCGGCCGGTACGGGCGGAAAGGTCATTCAGTGTGAGCAAACCGCTGAAGTGACCAACCTACGGCGCATTCGAGGGAGTGCAAATGGAATGCACATCACGAATGCGCCGTAGCGCACAAACCGTTGCTCGACTCAACGTCCCCGCTTGCCCCAGACCGGCGCCACCGGCTCCTTCGTTGCTCGATCGCTCGGCTTTGCCTGCAACAAGCGCATCGCCTCCTGTACGGCGCGCTCGAGCTGCGGATCATGGCCAGCGATCACGTCCTTTGGCCAGTTTTCGACGTCGATATCGGGCGCGACACCTTCGTTCTCGACGGCGAACTTGTCATCACGATCGAAGAAGCCGAACCGTGGTGCAATCATCGATCCGCCATCGACAAACGGCGGCGTATCAGTGGTCGCAACGAGCCCGCCCCACGTGCGCTTGCCCACCAACGTGCCAAGCTTGCGGCGCTTGAACATGAACGGCATCAGGTCGCCACCGCTGCCGGCCATTTCGTTGATGATCATCACCTTCGGACCCCAGATGCCGTTCGCCGGACTGGTGTACGGATAGCGATCGCCGACGGGGTTGTTGAAGTAGCCATCGTAATCGCGGCCGAGCAGATCAACGATGTAGTCGGCCGCCGATCCACCGCCGTTGAAGCGTTCATCGACCACGACGCCGGCGCGATCCTGTTGTGCGAAGTAGTAACGGTTGAAGCTCGTGTAGCCGGGCTGTCCCGTATTCGGCAGGTACACGTACGCCAGCTTGCCACCGCTCAGCGAATCGACGATGCGACGATTGCGCTCCACCCATGCACGCGTGCGCAATCCCTGCTCGTTCGCCACGGGGATGACCGTGATCTGGCGCGCGCCATCCATCACCGGACGCGCGTTGATGGTGAGCACCGTCTGACGATTGGCCGTGCCGTCCAGCAGTCGATACAGGTTCTCGGGTGCGCTCAACTGCACACCATTGATGGCCAGGATGTAATCGCCGGCCCGCACGTTCACGCCGGGCATCGACAACGGCGCGCGCAACTCGGGGTTCCACGTTTCGGTGTCGTAGATCCTGGCGATCCGATAACGCCCCTGATCGACCGTGAAATCTGCGCCAAGCAATCCGCCGTTCGCGTTCGGCACTTCCGGCAAGTCGCCGCCGCGCGTATACGAATGACCAATTGCAATCTCTGCCCCCATCATGTCGATGACGTAGTTGAGATCCGCGCGATGCATCACGTGCGCCAGCAACGGCTCGTACATCTTCTTCATCGCCGGCCAATCGGTGCCGTGCATGTTCTGCACGTAGAGATTGTTCCGCTGGTTGCGCCACCCTTCATTGAAGATCTGCGTGAACTCGGCGCGCGGATCGACGTAGCTGCGCAACACCGCGTTGAGGCGACCCGTGCCCGCGGTGGGCGGCGTACGATCCGCTTCCACGAGATACAGTCCGCCCTGCGCACCAGCCGTGCGATACAGCAGCTTGCGGCCGTCCGCACTCACCACGTACTGCGCCGCACCCGTCACGAACGCCTGTGCGCGACGTGTGCTGAGTTGATAGCGATGAATCGTGCCGCCGACGCCGCCCACGCCACCCTCGGCGCGACCGGTGCTCGATGACGGCGTCGGCTCCCAAAAGAACACCGTTCCCGCCGGACCTGCACGCAGTTGGTTGTAGCCGCGATCCGTGATTCCCGGCACTGCCATCACGCGCTGCTGAATACCATCGAAATCGATACGCACCGCACCACCGGCCGGCATCGCGGGCATCGCTGCTGCACGTGCCGCGCTGTCTGCAGCAGGCGCGGCCGCACGCGTGCTGTCGGTGCGCGCGCCTTCATTACGCGCGCGTTCGTCGTCGCTCTCCGGTAACAGCGGACTCGGTTCCGCGTTGCTGAGTACGGTCAGGTACAACGACTTCGTTTCCGGATGATCGTACGCCGACATGTCCAGCAGCGATGTGTTGAGCCCCACGTTCGTGCTGGCGAAAAACCAGAGATACTTGCCGCTCGCATCCCACGCCGGCTCGGTCGCATCGGCCATCGCGTCGGTCACCTGCTTCTTCGCGCCCGTTTCCGTGTCGTACATGTAGATCGCGCGCATCAACGACTTGAGACGCTTCGGATACGCGAGCCAGCGCGAGTCGGGGCTCCACACCGGCACGATCGAACGATCAGCCATGAAGTACGGATCGTTGTCGGCAACCTTCGCCGTGCCCGCCGTGACGTCCACCATCCAGATGCGGAAGTGCGTGTCCTGGAAGGCAATGCGACGACCGTTCGGCGACCAGCTTGGCGCATACGGACGACTCGGCTCCGGCAACGTGATCTCGCGCGGCGTGCCCAGTCCATCCTGATTCGCTATATAGAGCTTGTACTCGCCCGACTTGTCGCTGAAGTACGCCACGCGACTGCCATCCGGTGACCACGTTGGCAGAATTTCGGCGCTGCCACTCGCGTTGGTGAGATTGCGCACGTCACCCTTTTCGGCGGGAATCGTGAAAATCTCGCCGCGCGCCTCGACCGCTGCGCGCTTGCCCGTGGCCGAGAGTGCAAGCGATGTGATGCGCGTGGAGACGTCCTTCCACTGCGCCATCATCCATGGGAAATCGCCCGTCGCGGTGATGTTCACGATCTTCTCACGATTCGTTGTCGGATCGAGTTCGTGGACGTATCCCGCCTGCTCGAACACCACCGTGCTCGCACCAGCATCGAGCGACTTCACGTCGAAGTCGGTGAACTTGGTCGCCTGCGTGAGCTTCTTCGATTTCGTATCGAAGCTCCACACGTTCGACACGCCATCGCGATCGGAAAGGAAGTACACGACATCACCAACCCACACCGGATCCATCTCCTTCGACCCGTTCGACGGTGTCGTGTCCACATCGAACGACTTGAGGTCCATGATCCAGATCGGGCGGTTCTGGCCACCGCGATAGTTGCGGCGCTCCTCATCCCACGACGACGGCATGCGGTACGCGATGCGACGTCCATCAGGCGAGATCTTTCCCTGATACGCACGCGGCATGGGCATCGGCTCTTCGACCCCGCCTTCGTACGAAATCATGAAGAAACGAGGCGCGCCACTCGGCGCCCATGTCGCGCGCGAGCTCGCGAACACCACGGACTTTCCGTCCGGCGTCCATCCCTGCACCATGTCGGCCGACGGATGCCACGTCACACGCTTCGGCTGTCCGCCTTCGACGGGCACGGTATACACGTCCGTATTGCCACCGTACTCGGCGCTGAAGGCGATCAGCTTGCCGTCGGGCGAGAGCTTCGGGTTCTGCGTCTGCCCCTGAAAACTCGTCAGGCGACGCGCGGTGCCACCGGCGCGATCCGCCACCCAGATGTTGTTGGCGTAGGCGAACGCGATGTGTGCGGCGCTGACCGTCGGCGTGCGCAGCAGGCGCGTTGGCGATTGGGCATTGGCCTGGGTCGCAGTCGCGAGGGTACACGCGGCGACGGTAACCAGCGGGAGAAGTCGGTTCGTGCGCATCGGCGGGTCGGGAGGGGGCGCTCGTGGGCGAACAGTCGGTTGCAGAAGATACGAGGCGAGCCGTCCGAACGCTGACATCGGCGTGACCCTCGCATGTCGAATGTTGTCAAGTAAGCGTATGCACTGTATGCTTTCCCATATGAAGACTACGCTTATTATTCCGGATACGCTGGTCCGTGCGTTGAAGCGTCGCGCCGCCGAGCGTGGGACGACGCTGTCGGAAGTCGTCGCTGATCTGCTGCGCCGCGGGCTGGAGAAGGAGCCGACGGTCGAGCTTGGACCACTTCCCGTGTACCGGATGGGAGCTCCGCAGGTGGATCTTGCCGACCGCGATGCGCTGTTCGCGGTGATGGACGGTCGCTGATTGTGTTTGTCGTCGACACCAATCTCCTGCTGTATGCCGTCAATCCCGATTCGCCGGACCATGCCGCGGCGCACGACTGCGTTGACGGGTGGCGCCGTGGGGAGCGCTCATGGTTCCTCACGTGGAGCATCATCTACGAGTTCCTGCGCGTAAGCACGCACCCCAAGATGTTCCCGCAACCGCTCGACCTCCCGCGCGCGCGCGCTTGGATTGCGGCGCTGCTGGCCGGCCGCTCTGCCAGCGTGCTCGGTCCAACGGATCGTCATCTGACGGTGCTCGAGGAGGTCGTCGCCCGACATCCGCGCCTTCGCGGCAACATCGTACACGACCTGCATACGGCGGTGCTGATGCGCGAACATGGCATTGTGGAGATCCGCACCGCCGATACGGACTTTCATCAGTTCCCCTTTCTGACGGTCGTCAATCCGCTCACGCCAGTGCCGTAGTCGCGTCGTCGATGGCCGACCCGGAAAGCGCGCTTGCACGGGCGGATGCTACGCGCCACCCGAAATCACGAACTCCCAGCAGCCGCTGAGCCTGCTGCGCTGAGGCGTTACGCATCCACGTCGGAGCGCAGCTGCGCCACCAATCCCTCGGCCGTCAGCGTCCCCTCGCTCGCGTCGCGCACAAGATCCCGAAGCCACCCGCGATAGGCGATCCCCAGTCGCACGCCATTGGTGAGCGTTACCAACGGACCGATCAGCATCGCTCGTGTGATCGCGTCCGCTGACTCCACGCGCGCGCCCATCGCCGCCACGTACGCCTCGAACGCACCCATCTCCGTGTCCACGGCGTCGAGTTCGGCGCGCAGCAGCGCCAGCGTCGCTTCCGAGGTGAGCCGACCCGAGAAGAACAGCTTGACCAGCAGCGGCTCGCGACGCGGTACCGCAGGCGCGGGTGCAGCCAGCCACAGGTCCAGCGCCGATAGTCCTGCGTCCGTGGCTCGAAAAAGCTTGCGGTCGGGACGCGTCTCTTGCGCGATGCGCTCGTGTTGGACCAGGCCATCCGATTCCAACTCGCCGAGCATTCGGTAGATCGCCGCCTGATCTGCCGACCAGAAATGGCGAACCGACTGATCGAAGGTGCGCTTGAGGTCGTAACCGCTCATCGGCCGGATCGAGAGAAAGCCGAGTATGGCGTGACGGAGCGACATCCGAAGTCCGTGGAGAGGAAAACCGGCGCGCGTGTGGAAAGCCGCGCTTGCGAAATATATAAGACAACTTAAGTATATGACATGTCATATATACTTCGTATCTCTGCGTTCGCGTTGCCGACGGGGTTGCTCGTGGCAACCCTGCCAATGCAACTCGGCGCTCAGCCAGGATCCCGCCCCTCGTCCGGTATGATGTTCGGCGTGGCGCTTGGCGTCTCCCGCGTCTCGCTGCGCGCCCTTCCGACACTTCCGGCCGTCAACGGAACCGACATCGCGCTCGGCTGGCATGTCGGCTACCAGACGTCGACTCGATTTGCCATCAAGTTCGCGGCCTCGAGCTCGGTATACCGGTACCCGGGGCCGGGGCGGGCGCGGAAACGCGGGTTCGAAACGCTGATGCCGATGCTCGAATACCGCGTCGATGACCGACTGCGGCTCTCCGCCGGTGCGGGCCTGCAAATGGACGCACCGGTCTTCTACGACCTGCGCCCGTCCACTGCCGGTGAGCGCACGTTCCATCACGGGTTGGGCGCGGTCTTCGGCCTCTCCTACGCTCTCCGCGCTGGCCAGCGCTACTCGCCCGACGTGCAGGCGCGCTACAACGTCGGCTACGCCAACGTGCCGCAGGGGCGCGTGGTGGGGCAGACGGGCGCGCTGCTTATCGGGGTGCGCCGAGATCCGATGGCACCGTCCGTAACGCCACCGAGGTGACGGCGCCATTGAAGCCGCGCCGTCACCTTCGACCACGCACGCTCGGCGGTTAGAGCGGAATTCTGTTTCCGTGCTTCGACAGGAACTGCGCGAACGTCAGCATGTCCGGCGCGAGCGATCGCGCGAGGACGGGATCACGACGCGCGATCACTTCCGCTTCGAAGTCGCGATACACCTGAAACATGTTGCCCATCTCGTCCGCACCGGGAAAGCCAAACCCACGATAGGAGTCCGCGTCCACGGCGTGGTAGGTAATGGGACCGATGCCAAGCGCCGCTGACAGCTGCGCGCCCATTTCGGCGATGGTCAGAAACTCCGACGCGATGCCGACCTGCTGTCCAATGAACTTCGGGCCTGCCTTGAAAATGCCGTACGCGACGTTGCCGATATCTTCGACGGCGATGCCCGCAAGACGCTTGTCGGCCATCGGATACGCCCAACTGTACGCGCCGTCCTCGCCCTTCTTCGGGGCAAGACCGAACGAGTACAAGTTGTCCCAGTAGAAGCTGGTGAGGAGCCGTGTGGTCGGAATGCCGACGAAGTATGCATCTGCCTCGGCCTTGGCATCGAAATGCGGCACGCGGTAGCTGCCCTGCAGCATCGGCATGCGCGTGTCGTCGGCGGCCATGAGCGCCCGCGTGTCTTCCAGTGTGGACCAGATCACGTGCGAGACGCCTTCCGCGCGTGCCGCGTCGGCGATGTTCCTGGCCTGTGCTTTCTCCTTTTCGGCGGAGAAGTGCTCCCAGAAGTTCGTGACCGCGTACACGCCGTACGCGCCGCGAAACGCCGCGCACAGACTCTCCAGGTCGTCCAGATCGGACTGCACGACTTCGGCACCTCGCTCGGCGAGGGCGTTGGCGCTGTCCTTGTTCGGATCGCGCGTTATCGCCCGGCAGGCGAACTCGCTCGAGGCGTCGCCAAGGATTGCTGAACAGAGACCGCCACCCTGTGCGCCGGTAGCTCCCACGACCGCGATGATCTTTTTCTCAGACACGATGTCAGCCAGCTGAATGTGGCTCCGGCGGTCCCAGACGTTGGAGCGGCGCGGAGAAAGAAATTCCCTCAGGAATAAGATGTTTCGGCCGCCGCCAAACAGCAATCATCGAGCGCACGGGTTCGCGAAAGACGCGGGCGTGTTGCATGATCGTGGCGATCACGCCATCGAGCGTACTCAACAAGAGCAGAGAGAAGAAAAATCCTGCGTCGTGCGCACGAACGGGGCGGCCTCTCTCTGGAGAAGCCGCCCCGTCGTCGTCGTTCGAGCTCTGCCCTACCCCCACATTCGCACGCCACCCAGCGTGCCCGCCAAAAACGCCGCCAACACCCGTTGCACCAATCTCGGCAGCGTCGCCTCGACTTTTTCGTTCATGTCAGGTTACCCGCATTCGCTGAAGCCACACACATGGCACTTCACACACCCTTCGGCAAACTCCAACTGAGAGCCGCAGTCGGGGCACGTGCCCATGAACACTTCGCCACCCATCTGACCAAACCCGTCCGTCTGCATCTGTTCCGCCCCCTGTGGCGGGCGCGACGTTGGAACATTGGCGAATGCCGGCTGTGGCGCCGTGAGCGAGCTCACCGGACTTGGCTGTGGCGATTGCGTGAGCAGGTCCTGCTGCACGCCCTGCTTGTCGCGCCACCACTGCTCGAGTGCGATACCAACCGCGTCGGGCATGGACAAGACCTTGTTCGGGCCGAGCCCGACCGCGCGATCGGAGGAGATGCCGCGCAGCTGACGGTGCACTTCCATGAGCGGGATGCCACTACGTAACGCGAGCGATACGAGACGACCGATGGCTTCGGCGTCGGCCATCGCACTGCCGCCAGCCTTGCCCAGGTTGAGGAACAGCTCGAACGGCTGCCCCTTCTCGTCTTCGGTGATGTTGACGAACATCACGCCAAGCGGCGTGTCCTTGCGGATGGTGGTGCCGCGCAGCACCTCGGGGCGTGAACGCTTGGCACGACGCGAGGCATTCTCCGCCTCGGCGCTGAACAACGCCTTCTGCGCCCGCTCCAACTCGTTCTGCAACTCGGCGATGGTGCCCTGCAACTCGCCCATCTCGCGCTTGAGCGCGGCGTCGGCCTTCGCATCGGCGGGCGCCCCATCGCGCTTGGCCGCCGCATCGGTGGTGGCACCGGTGCTCAACACCTGGTTGTCGCGCGAACCATCGCGGTACACCGTCACACCCTTGCACTTGGCTTCGTACGCCATCTCGTAGATCGCGCGCACATCGTCGACCGTCGCAGACTGCCCGAAGTTGGTGGTCTTGGAGATGGCCGAGTCGCAATGCTGCTGGAACGCCGCCTGCATGCGGATGTGGTAGTCCGGCGAGATGTTGTTGGCCGTGTTGAACACCGCCTGCCACTTGGCCGGCACTTCGGCGTGCTTCACGGAGCCCGTCGTCGCGATGCGCTCCATCAACTCGTCGCTGTACCACCCTTCACGCTTGGCGATGGCCACGAAGTCTTCATTCACGTCGGGCATGCGCACGCCCGCCTGATTGCGCATGAAGGCCACGGCGAACAACGGCTCGAGCCCGCTGGAGCAACCGGCGATGATGGAGATGGTGCCCGTGGGCGCGACGGTGGTGACGTTGCAATTGCGCAGCTGCTGCATCGGACGAATGCGCTCACCGTTTTCGTCGCGCGCGCACGTCGCGTCGGGGCCAAAGATCGACTGCGCCCACTCGGGGAACGGGCCACGCTCGCCGGCGAGACGCTCGCTTTCCTTCTTCCCTTCCACGTCCACGAACTCCATCACCTTGCGACCCATCTCCACGCCTTCGGGGCTGTCGTACGGGATGCCCATGCGCACCAGCATGTCGGCGAAACCCATCACGCCAAGTCCGATGCGACGGATACGCTTGGACAACGCATCGATCTCCGGCAACGGGTACTTGTTGACGTCGATGATGTTGTCGAGGAAGTGCGTGCTGATGGCGATATCGCGCTTGAACGCATCCCAGTCCATCACGCCATTGGTGACGTAATGGCCGCAGTTGATCGAGCCCAGATTGCAGACGTCGTACGGCAGCAACGGCTGCTCACCGCATGGATTGGTGGCCTCGTACGCACCCAGGTGCGGCACGGGGTTGTAGCGATTGGCTTCGTCGATGAAGTACACGCCAGGCTCGCCGGTACGCCACGCGCCGAGGATCATCTTGTCCCAGACTTCGCGGGCGCGCAGACGACCGGTGATCTCCTGGCTCACGGGATCGACCAGGTCGTACTCGGCATCGGCCTTGAGCGCCGTCATGAACGAAGTCGTGATGCCGACCGAGATATTGAAGTTCGTGATCTGCGTGAGGTCTTCTTTACATGCGATGAACTCCATCACGTCCGGATGGTCGACGCGCAAAATGCCCATGTTCGCGCCGCGACGCGTGCCCCCCTGCTTCACCGCATCCGTGCTCGCGTCGTACAGCTTCATGAACGAGACTGGCCCCGACGCCACCCCGGTGGTCGATCGCACCATCGACCCCTTGCTGCGCAACCGCGAGAACGAGAAGCCGGTGCCCCCACCGCTCTGATGAATCAACGCCATGCTGCGCAGCGTGTCGTAAATGCCCGCCTGCCCATTCGACAGCGCGTCTTCGACCGGGAGCACGAAACAGGCGCTCAGCTGACCCAACGGACGGCCGGCATTCATCAACGTCGGCGAATTCGGCTCGAACCGACGCTGCGTCATCAGGAAGTAGAACTCCTCGGCCAACGTCTGCACCGCACCGTCGCTCGCCCCGTAGCGCCGATCCGCTTCCGCCACCACCGTCGCCACGCGCCAGAACATATCCTCCGGCTTTTCGGTCGGTTTCCCCGACTTGTCCTTTACCAGATAGCGCTTCTCGAGGACGGTCCGCGCATTGGCGGACAAAGTGACGGGACCTTCCGGGGGCGTAACGGAGAAGGGCATGCGTAAAGCTCCTGCGATTGGGCGTGGGGCGGGCTGCGGGGGCAGCGACGTCGATGCGATTCGGGTGCGTGCCCGAACAGCATATTGGTTCCGGCGGGACGCGTAGGTTACCGCGTTCGTGAAGCCGCGCAAGTCGTGCTGTAAGTTGTTGCGCTTGAACATCTTGCGCGTTGCACATCACGGAAATGCGTGATCCGTTCCGTTATCCACCGTGATAATGAGCACCCAAGCCGAAACATGTATGTGACGTCACCGTTGCAACCGTTACCGAAAACTCGCCTCGCCAAACACAATGCCGCAGTGAGTCAAGTCCATGCATGACATATGCTTGAACCAGGCTCATGTTCATCGACGCGCGCACTATCCCTACAGCAATCCGACAGAGTATTACCGGCGTGACAGTGGCGTTATGACGAGCGCTCGGTGTTGACTTGCCTGCTAACACATCCCAAGCGGGCAGTTGCCTGGAAACACGTTCAGCGCGTTGGTCGCCGTGGTACACCCGGCAAAAGCGTCTCTGGGCTCACGGCTCCATGCTGGGTCGTGAGCTCATGCTCTGGCCTAGAAGTACGACCCGAGGCTGACATACATCGCGCCTCGCCGACTCACGCCGGCCGGCGCCACGTACGGCAGCGCGGCGCCGAGTCGAATCCGATAGGGCGCGTCGTATTGCAAGGCCACATCGACCACCAACTCCGCCCCCGCCGACGCAATCCACCCGTCCCGTACACCCGGTCGCTCGCACAGCCCGACACTCGCACGCTGTGACGCCAGCGATCCCGGACACCAGGCTCGCCCCGCATCACTGAACAGCGTCATCGACATCCGGTCGGCGAAGAAACCGAACGGCGAGGGGGCCTGTTTCAACATCCGCAGCGGAACTCGATAGTCGACGCCTCCCCCCAGCGCGCGAATGCCGCGCTGCGCTCCCGGTACCACCCCGCGTATCGCGAACGTGCGCGACGGATCGCCCACCGACACACCGGGCAACAGCTCCGCGGACACGCCGCTCACTCCGCCCACGCTGAACTCCGTGGCCGTCTTCGTATCGGCCACACCGACGGCGGCACGCAACGACAGCACGTGCCGGGAGAAGCCGGGCAGGTCGAGCGGCACATAGCCGCGCCCCGACACCACGGTGCGCCATGAGCCGGTGAGCGACGGGGCATCGTCCCGCCAGCGATACGACGTGCTCGTGGAGACCGACATGCCTTCCTCATGGGCGATCGCCAGCGCACCACGACGCAGCGTATTCCACGACGCGTTGGCAAAGACCGACGGATACCGCGTCCCGCGTCGCAGCAGTGCATCGGGCGCGCCAAGCAACGAATCCGTGGTGGCCGAAAAGTCGCGAGACTCGAACTGCGCGCCGACGGTGCCCGCGATCGACCAGCGCACGCGCGGCCGGCTGAAGGTGCTCGACACGGTTGCGAAGCGCCGACGCCGCGCGATCTCGCCGAGTGGTGCGCGCGCACTGTCGACGACACCGAAGGTTGCGTCCCACGCTTGCGACCACGAGAGATCGAAGACAGGCACACCACGACCGGCGTAGCGATACGCGGCTGCACCATCCCATTCACGCAACGATGGATTGACTGCCGCACTCGCCGCCCAGGCGTGACGACCGAGAATATCGATGCTGCTGCTCGAGACGCCGAACGTGCTGTTGCCCAGTCGACCTTCACCGATCACCGGCAGCCAGTAGCGCGGCAGCAGTTGGCGCAAAACGCGATACGACGTACTCCTCGCGGCGGAATCGGCGCTCGATGCAGCGGAGGTGTTGGCGGATGGGTCGGTCGTGATGGCAGCGGAAGCGGCAGATGTTGCAGCCGAAACCGGATTGATGGCATGACCAACGAGCGGACCGACGATCGCTCCGTTCGTGTCGAGTGGTGCGACCGCCACGTGATATCCATCGGCGCGAAAGAAGAGCGCCACGACACGCGTTCCGTCGGGCGAGACGCTGGGCTCGTACACGCCCGTGCGCACATTGCTTGCCTGGCGCACATCACGTTGCGCGGCCGCACGCGGGTCACGCCAACCGAGCGTGTCAACGGCGGCAGTGGATGGCGCGACACGCGCCGTTTCGATCTGCATGCGACCACTGCGATTGCTGGCCCACACCAATCGCCTGCCGTCCGGCGTCCACGAAGGACTCGCCAACACCGCGCGTGCGCCGGTCACCACCTGCTGCATCGCGCCGGTGCTATCCATCACCACCACGCGTTCCTCGCCCGTACCCAGCAACTGCACGGCCGCGATACGCGATCCATCGAGCGACCAACGCGGCTCCGCCCAGTTGCCATCGGGCGACAGTCGCACGAGCGGCACGACCACACCATTCGCGTCCACTCGCACCAGGCGCGTCGTCGCCGCACCCAACTGCACCGCGACGATCGCACCATCACGACGGACATCCGGCTGCGTGAGGCGCGCACGCTCCGTCAACCGTCGCTCGGCATCGCCACGGCCGACGTACAGATCCGATCGCACCACATACGGATCGCTCAAGTCCGTCTGCGCGAAGATCACGCTGTCGCCCCCAGCGGGCACATTGGCGTCGAGTGCATTGCGTCGCGCCACACGCCTCGGCGGAGACGCGCTGCCATCGCGCGCCACAATGCCGGACGCAGCCCGACCGCCGCCACGCGTGCTGGCGACGAACACACCAGCGACCTCGCGGCCATTGCTCGCCGTCCAGATCAGGCTGTCCGCGTTCAGCCACCTGGGCGATGCGGCGTACCATCCGTCGCTCGAAATCCCGCGCCACGCGTCGTCACCACTCGCTGCTCCACTCGCTGCTCCACTCGCTGCACCACTGCGCTCGGTACTCGTCGAGCTCGCGGATACCCCGCGCGTTCCTGGCCCGTCGCGCGTCGCGGGCAACGCAAGCGGGATGTCGGCGAACAGTGAGTCGAACGTCTGACCAAACGCCCGGCGCGACGCACGGTTCAGTCGAAACGGTATGACGTGCGTCGCCGTCGCGTCGACGAAACGTCGCATCGAGCTGTCGCCGCCCGCCGTCGAGGCCTGCTGCATGAGCAGCGTACCGTACGCATACGCCGTCGTGCCACGCGGGAATCGCGACGTTGCCAGACTCCAACGCGAGATCGGCGGCACCTGCCCCGCCAACGCTGCCGCATTGGCCACCGCGCGCGATTCGGCGGCATACACCCGACCGCTCCCCGTCAGCTTCGATTCATAGTGGACCGCCAGTCCTTCCTTCACCCAACTCGGCGTGAATGCATTCGGAAAGAACAATGGGTTGCGACCGAACAACGCGCGACCCACGGCCCAGACGCCCCGAGCGCGATCGATGTGAAAGATGTGCGCCAACTCGTGCGTGATCACCAGCTGCAACCAGTCGTCGTGGAAGCGCAACTCGACGGAGGAAATGGGCGGCACCGCGTACACCACGATCCGATTGCTCGGGAACACCTGCGCGAAGCCGTTGCTGTAGTCCACGTTGTCGGCCAGCAGCAGGTCGATGATGCCTTTGGGTGCCACGAGCTCTCTCGACAGCTGCGCATAGGCCAGTTCAGCAAGTGTCGCCGCCTTTCGCGCCAACGCCTCCGTTATGGCCACCGCTCCGCTGTCCGGCTGCGCCGTCGCGCGATAGTGCACGCGAAAGTGCGGTGTCGGGATCGTGCGCACCGCCCCCCGCGGATCCACCTGTGCAGACGCGATCCGCACCGCGGTCAGCATGGACATGACCAGTACGGCGCACAGCGACGCCACCATGCGTGTCATCACGGTCGCGCCAACTCGCGGAAGTACGCCTCCAATCCGGCCACGATCGCTTCAGCGTAGCGTCGCTGGAATGCAGGATCACGCATTGCGGCTTCCTGCTCAGGCAACATGAGGAACAGTCCCTCGGTGAGAATCGCCGGATACCACGACGGACGCGCCACCGCGAGGTTCTGATAGTGCACGCCGAGATCACGCAGACCGAAGCGCGCGACGAGCTCGCGTTCCACATGGCGCGCCAGCGGTTCGCTATGCTGGTGAAAGAAGAGCGTGCTGGTGCCATTCGCCGTGAACGGGTTCACGCCATCCGGCAACGCATTCAGGTGAATCGACACGAAGGCGTGCGCATCAGCCCGACGCGCCGCCACACCGCGTTCGGTGAGACCGACCGCCGCCAGTGTCGTGCGCGTGAGCACCGGATTGGCGCCACGCTCGCGCAGCAGCTCCGCGACGAGCGTTCCGACGGGCAGGACCGCATCGCCTTCGTACAGCCCGGTCGGCCCGGTGGCACCCGCGGGCGGATGACCCGGATCGACCGCGATCGTGAGCGCGGCCAGCGGATGCGCGGGATCGATTTTCGGCACGCGTCTGACGCGAAGCACGAAGGCGCGACGTGTCTCGTCCCAGAGTGAGAGCCATCCGTACACCGGTCTCGAGAGCGAGAGCGTGACGCGCGCCCGATCGCTGGTCACCTGTTCCCAACTGATGCGACGAATCAGCGTATCGTTGCCCAGAATCGGGGAGATCTCCGGATTGACCTGCACGCCGTAGAGCGTGAGCACGATCGACCGTCCGTCGGGCTCCACCAGAAATGCCGGCCGCTCGCCCAACGAGATCGACAGATCCACCCAGTCCTGAGCCGGCGTCACCCGCAGTCCGCCACTGACGCGACGCGGCAACGCGGTCCCCTCCGGCAGCGTCACCAGATCTTCGGTCGCCACCCATGCGTCGAGCGTCTGATCGAGCTGCAGGCGCGTGAAGGCACCCTGGCGACCAGACACCTCGAGCATCGTCCCCGGCAGCAGCAGCCACTTGTAGGTGCCGTCGGGGATGGTACGCGCGTTGACCACGCGATCGGTGTCGCCCCCGACCAGGGACGTACTGCGCAGCATGCCGACCACCCGACGGTCGGGATCGGTCAGCTGCACGGCGGGCACGGTCATGCGAACGGTGTCCGGTCCGCGCGCGGCGACCAGGGTCAATCCGGAAGCGATGCGACGACCCGAGACGTCGGTTGCGAATGTCACGCCGACGTCATCGACTTGACTAGTTCCGATTCCGTTGGCTGGAACGGCGGCGACTATCTCGCGCTGTCCAGCGGCGGCCAGCACCGCGCTCGACTGCGCCCGTACCAGCGGTACCATCGGACGTCGCACAGCATCAACACCTTCCAGCCAGAGGAACGCGTTCGACGGCGCCCGCACGCTCACCCGCACCAGTTCGTCCGGACGCACTCGGCTTCGCGACGACGGTTGCAGGGAACTGCTGTCGAGCGTGAGACGTCCGCCCGATGAGAGCATCGTGCGAACCGGGAATCGGACTCGCAGCGATCGGCGGACGGAATCGGCGCCTCGCACAATCACGAGATCATAGCGCGGCGCAGTGGCGGGCGGATTTGGGACCCACGCCAAAAAAGCTCCGTTCGGTGCGACCGGCACCGGGGCACCGTTTATCGTCAGCGTTGCGTCACCCGAGCCAACAGCGCCGAGCAGGAAGTTGGAGTCGCGTGTGGCGAGGAGCTGATTGTCCGATGGATAGCGCACGCGGAGATCGAGCGCCGCTCCGCGTACCTCGGGCACCGGCGGCAGGCGGCTCACCAGCGTGGGAGCCGGCCCGGAGACCGCTCCTGGCGGCGGCGCACCGGGCGCCGGGGTCGTCGGCGCGGGCGGTCGCGCGCAGGCGCCGAGCACAACGCTTGCAACGAGCAGGGCTGTCCGCGCCGATGCGCGTCGTAGCCACAGCACTTCACACTTCACTCGCCGGGGAGCGGTTTCCATCCGGAGCAAGCTGGCCGTCGCGGGTGGCGCAGTCCAGCACCGGATTTGACCGACTGCGCGAGCGCGGTCCATCTTTACGCCGCGTCACCCCGCGTCTCGCTGCATGGCCGAGCTGGGGGGGACACAGGAAAATGCGGCAAAACCTATGGCGCCCCCGTCCGTAGGGAGATTCACGTCCTCCGTTTGCACCGGCCTGCCATATGATGCTGTGACTGTCTCAGACTCGCACTCACCCAGTCCGACCGCCGGTATCGACCCCCGGGTCCTCGTTCGCGTCTACGCGTTGACCGACGTTGGTCACACGCGCGATCACAACGAGGACACCTATCTCGTCGCCGACCTGGAGCGTGGAACGCCGGTGGATTTTGACGGAGCCCCGCGTGAGCTGGCGGCAGCGGCGCATGGTCTGCTCTTTCTCGTCGCCGATGGCATGGGTGGCGCCGCCTCCGGAGAGCTGGCGAGTGGCATGGCGGGTCAAATCGTGCTCAACACCCTCCGCTCGACCTGGCGACCGGAAGACGCGCCCTCGGCCGATGCGTTTGCCGCCGCGCTGCGCGAAGCGACCGAAACGGCCAACAACAGGATTCACCAGTACGCCAAGGAAAATCCGGAGCATCGGGGCATGGGCACCACGGCGACGCTCGCCGGCCTGTTCGGTGATCGATTGTTTCTGGCGCAGGTGGGGGACAGTCGCGCGTACCTCGTGCGCGGCGGCGATGCACGGCAACTGACGAAGGATCAGTCGCTGATGCAGCGTCTTGTCGAAGCCGGGGAACTGACGCAGGAAGAAGCCGACGCCAGCGATCGTCGCAATATCATTCTGCAGGCGCTGGGACCTGACGCGCACGTTACGGTGGACCTCACGCACCAGCAGGTGCGTCGCGGCGACACGCTGATTCTGTGCAGCGACGGGCTCTCCGGTCTTGTGCGCACCGAGGAGATCGCGCGCTACGCCAGTGAGATCGAGAGTGTCGACGTGCTCTGTCGCCGGTTGGTGGAGAAAGCGAACGAGCGCGGTGGACCGGACAACATCACCGTGATCGCCGCGCGTTTCGATGGCGAGGCGCTCTCCTCGTCGTCAGAAGGCGACGAGCACGGCTACGTGAATTTTCCGATGGGCGACGAGATGTCCGCCGAGACGCTCGAGGTGCGCATTCCGCACGCCACCATCAGGAGCGATCCGACTCCTCGATTTGGTACACCGCTGCCGTCCGCGGCGGAACTCGAAGCGGAGTTTGCACGCGCGCGTGCCGTCGAAGAACAGGCGTTCCTCGGCGCACCGGAAGAAGTCGTGGAAGAGCGGCGCCGTCGTGTGGCGCCACTCCTGTGGCTGCTCCTCATCCTCGGCGGTCTGGCGTTGCTCTGGTTCGTGATGCGCGTGATGACCAAGGCACCAGCACCCGCCTGACGCGTTCCTAGCCGCGGCGCGATCGCAGCAATGCGCGTGCGGCCGCTTGCTGCATGACGCGATCGCCACTCCACGCAAGTATCGTCGGCACTTCGAGCGCGAGCTGCATCGCATAGCGCGGATCGCCGAGGCCGATGAGCACAACACCGCGCTGCAATGCTGCCGCCTGCTCGATCAAGGTGTGCACACGCTGAATCGTGTCGGCGCGCACGGAGGTGCGCTGCTTCAGTGGCAGATAGTCGGCGAAGACTGCGATCACCAACGGTCCGCCACTGGCGACGGTTGGCGCGGTGGCAAGTCGCGCATCGTGTCCGCCAACACGCAACGCTTCGACCAGCACGGTCGTCGCGTTGGCCGGCACCGAATCGGATCCGGGCACGTCGGCATCATCGTTGACGACGACGACTTCGGTCACCGTGCCGAGCGCAGGCAACGGCCCATGCAGCACCGTGAGCACGCGATCGGCGAGCAACGCACCCCACGCCGTGTCCGCGCCACTGGGTCGGCGCCAATCGTTGGGTGGTGACGCCCACTGCGCCCACTTCAATCGCCGACGCACCGACTGCCGAACGCGCTCCGGCTCGAGGGTGCCGTCATCGAGCGCACGTTCGAGTGCGTCGAGCGTGGTGGACAACGAGCCGGGCGCGAGCAGCACATCGCAGCCGGCACGCAAGGCCAGCACCGCCGCTGCGGATGCGTCGCGACCCTGCAGCACGGCGGCCATCGTCATCGCATCGGAAACGATGAGGTTGTCGTATTTGAACTGCTGTCGCAGCAACCACTGCAGCATTTCGCGCGATAACGTGGCCGGTACACGACTCGAGTCGAGCGACGGAAACGCGATATGCGACGTCATGATGCTCGCCACGCCGGCGGCGATCGCCGAGCGAAACGGCTGCAGGTCGAGCTCCTTGATCTGATCGGCGGGCGCGTCGACGACGGGCAGCTCGACAAATGGGTCCGTCGTCGCGCGACCCGTACCGGGAAAGCGCTTGGCGCAGGCAAGAACCCCTTCCGCCTGACATGCTTCGATCCACGCTTGCACCAGTGGCCCGACGCGTCGGGCTTCGGTGCCCATCGCGCGCGTGCCGAGGATCGGGTTTTCCGCCAGCAAGTCGAGGTCGCAGACCGGCGCCAGATTCCAGTTCACCCCCATGGTGCGCGCTTCGCGGGCGGTCAGACGTGCGGCACGCCGCAACGACTCCAGGTCGCCCGTGGCCGTGATGGCCGCAACCGGCGGCAAGCCGGTCGCACCGGCAAACTGCTGTCCGGCACCGCGCTCGAGCTCTGCCGCGATCAGCAGCGGATGCCGTGACTTGATCTGCAGCTCCTTGGCCAGCGCACGAACGGTGTCCTGCTCGCCGCCCACGAGCTGGAAGCCGCCCACGCCGCAGGCGAGCGCTTCGTCCATCAGCGGGCGCACGGCCGCGAAGCCCTGTCCGGGCTCCCACTGCAGCGTCGGAATCAGCAACTGCGCGAGGTCGCGCCGCGTCTGTTCACTCATCGGGTCATGTCCGTCATCACCCCAACAAACATACTCGGCGCGCGGCCCTCATCGGCCGGCGTACATCGCATTTGCGCATCACTGCGCCGCGCCCGAGGGTCACGCCGGCGTGTAGTCGCCGAGGATACGCGGACCACGCGCGCCCGTGGCCGTTGGGAGATTTCCGGGTCGGCCTGTCAGATGCAGATAGCCGAGCAGTGCGAAGGCCACCGCCTCCTTGGCCTCGCTGTCGAAAAACAGCTCATCGAAGCGACGGACACGTGGCGCGCCCTCCAATCTGGCGTGCGGTCCGCTGGTGAGTGCCGCTGCGATGCGTCGCACAAGAAACGGATTGTGTGCACCACCACCGGAGACCACGGATTCGGTGATTGGCTCTGGAATGAATCGACGATACTGATCAGCGATGGTCTGTGCCGTGAGCTCGGTGGCGGTAGCGATAATGTCTTCATCGCGCGCGCCGAGGGCACGACACGCGGCGATGAACTTCTCCACGTATTCGCGCGTGAAGAGTTCGCGCCCCGTACTCTTGGGTGGTTCGGCGCTGTAGAACGGATCGGCCATCGCTTCGCGCACGACCTCGTCGTACACGTGGCCGGCACTCGCCAGCGCGCCATCAATGTCGTACGGCATGCCCGGACGCAGGATGCGCGTGGCCGTGTCGATGACCACGCAGGCGGGGCCGGTGTCGAACGCGCGTAGTGAGGCGAGTCCGCCGGCTGCGTGCGTGGATGCCGGCGGTACGATGGTCACGTTGCCGATACCACCGAGGTTCTGCATCGCGCGCCATTCGGTGGGATGCGCGAAGAGGGTCGCATCGGCCATCGGCACGAGTGGCGCTCCCTGCCCACCGGCGGACACGTCGCGTGAGCGGAAGTCAGCGACGACCGCGCATGACGTGCGCTCGGCGATGCGCGATGCATCGCCTATCTGCCAGGTACTGTGTCCGGCTTCATGCCAGAGCGTTTGTCCGTGCGAGGCGATGGCGACGATCTCGTTGCGTGCGACACCGGATTCGGCGATGGCGGCGAGCGCGGCGTCTGCCAACCAGCCACCGAGGTCCGCGCTGAGTCGACAGTACTCCTGCGCAGTGGCCGAACGCATTGCGTCTTCGAGTCGCGCACGTTCTGCCTGACTGTACGGGCGATGCGCGAAGGAGAGCAGACGCGCCTGCGGACGTTGTGCCGCGTCATCGTGAAAGTGCACTGCGGCCGCGGAGATGCCATCGAGCGACGTACCGGACATGACACCAACCAACACGGCGCCTTCCGTGAGCACACTCACGCGCCTGCTCCATCCGCCTGTCCATCGCTCTTTGCGGAGGGCGCGCTCGGTACGACGCGTCGAATCACACCACCCGCAGCTTGCAGTCGCTGTGTTGCGGAATCGGCGTCGAGCGTGAGCGACTGCATGACGATGGCGAGTTTCACCGATCCACCGGCGAGCGCGAGCACCTCGCGCGCGGCATCGCGCTCCACGTCGCACACCATCATCACAATGCGTTCGGCGCGATCGGCGAGTTTCACGTTCGACGCGCGCATGTCCACCATGAGATTGCCGTAGCTTTTGCCGATACGGATCATGGCGCCCGTGGTGATCATGTTGCAGACGAGCTTTGTCGCGGTGCCGGCCTTCATGCGCGTCGAGCCCGTCAGCACTTCGGGACCGACGATGGGCAGAATGAGGATGTCGGAGACCGCTTTCATGGCCGCGGGCGGTTCGCTACAGGCGATGAGCGCCGTGACCGCGCCGATTTCTTTCGCTCGTGCCAGTGCACCACGAACGAACGGTGTGGTGCCCGACGCCGCGATGCCGACGACGACATCGCCTGCGTTCACGTGATTTGCATCGACGACGCGCGCGGCTTCGACTGGATCGTCTTCTGCGCCTTCGATCGGATGGCGCAGTGCGTGATCACCACCGGCGATGATACCGACGACCATCGACGGGTCGGTGCCGAAGGTCGGTGGACATTCGCTCGCATCGAGCACGCCGAGTCGACCTGACGTACCAGCTCCGACATAGAGCAATCGATGACCAGCGCGAAATGCCATCTCGACTTCATCAATGACGCGCGCAATGGCGTCGCGCTGCGTGGCAACAGCATCCGCAACGCCCCGATCTTCGGCATTGATGAGGTCGACGATTTCCGCTGGCGACGCCAGATCGATATTGACGGTGCGCGGATTGCGACGTTCAGTGACGCGCGGATCGAGCGTCGAAGCGGACACGGGTGAAGGTATGAAGAGAGCCGGCACGACACCAGCGAATCATCGGCTACCGCCGCATTGGCACCCGGGCTAACTTACCGGTCGCCATGAGCGAACCGCAAGCCAGATCAACACTTGGCACACGTTGGCGCACCTCGGGTGCCCCTCTGCCGACCGTTCCCGTGCGACCGCTCGCGTCGCGCGTTTCGTCCACCGCCAGCCGCCTCGTCGGCGCCCTGCTGGCGGTCGCCATTTTCACCAACGCACTGACCGCGCAGATCCGCGGTCGCGCCCCCGAGTCCGCCGGCACCTCGCGTTGGTGGTTCTCCGGCGGCGCCGCGGCGACGACCTCGCTCACGGATATCAACGACGGCGCTTCGCGCAGTGTGTGGCGATTCGGATCGGACCCGCTGTGGCAGATGCGCGGTTCGCTGGAGCGCACGAGCGATGACTTCACGTCGCTGGGCATCGCCGTCGCGTATGGTCGTGTCGATCTCACGGTGACACCGCAGCCAGGCACGGTCGCGCAGCCAGCCGCGACGCCATTGCCCGCCTCATGCACGTTTGGATGCCCCGCGCAGGCGCAGATGTGGTCGTTGATGGGACAGTTTCGCTCCGGCGGCGGCACCGGTTTCCACACGCTCTTCGAAGCAACCGGCGGCGTCACCGGCTTCCGTGACATGCGAACGCGTGACTCGCTGTCCCTCGCGATCGGGAAGCCGTCGGGAACGATGGATCTCAGCGGTGCGATCGGCGCGGGCTTCGGCTATCCGATCTCCCGGGGGCTTGTGATCGCGCTGGTGCAGGATTTCGGCATGGGCTTCCACAGCAAAGCGGATTTGCCGAGCGGCACGAGTCGTACGTGGCGCATTCGGACGACGCGCGCGAGCCTGCGCTTCTCGTTTTAGCGCGGCGGCGGCAGTATCCTGTTCGCTTTCTCCCGCTGTTCTCCTCGCGTTCTCCGGTTTTTCTCCGTGCCCGTTGTTCCCGTTCTCCGATCGCTCCACTCGCCTGACCTCCTTCACCGCCGCCGCATGACCCGCTTCCGCTCCTATCGCCTCTCTCGCTCCCTGCCACTCGCCGCCGTGACGGTGTTGCTCGCCTGCTCGCGCGCCGGCAACGGCGCGGCCGCGCTGTCAACGTCGAGTGCGGGCGATCCAGCCATACCGGCGCGCGTCGCGCCGAGTTTTCCTGCGTCGTGGCGTCTGCCGGCTGGTGCAACGGCGACGTTCGCTCCGCAAGCGATGGCGGTGAGCAACAGTCCCGAAGCGAGTGCAGCGGCGGCCGAGATCCTGAAGGCCGGCGGCAACGCCGTCGACGCAGCAGTCGCGCTTGGCTTCGCGCTGGCGGTGACGTGGCCTGAAGCAGGCAACATCGGTGGTGGCGGCTACATGGTGATCCATCTCGCCGATGGTCGTGAAGCCGCGATCGACTATCGCGAGATTGCACCGCTGGCCGCGACGCGCAACATGTACCTCGACGCGAAAGGCAATCCCACCGACAAGAGCATCGTCGGACATCTGGCGTCGGGTGTGCCCGGCGCCGTGTCCGGACTGACGACGGCGCTGTCGACGTACGGCACGATGTCGCTCGCGCAGGTCATGCAGCCGGCGATTCGTTTGGCGCGCGCGAGATCGGGTTGTGTCAGCCGATCGCCGGCTTTCAGCGCCTGTCCTGCCGGATAGTACGGAGAAGTGG
>ENA-ORBV01001498-ORBV01001498.1-microbial-mat-metagenome-genome-assembly--contig:-NODE-1498-length-51672-cov-34.948290_pt1 | contig 51672 bp, 49 predicted proteins | sample MGYA00237777_ERZ505514 | MGnify/ENA primary metagenome ERZ505514 (study PRJEB26160, sample SAMN06269048) | microbial mat metagenome | isolation source: Oligotrophic lake microbial mat | place... | reverse complement strand
GGCGGACCAGGCGCCCCACACGACACGGGATCGTCAGCGGGTTGGGGTGGATGGGCTGGGAGTGCGCGGGGGGACGGCGTTGGGGGGCGTTTTTAATTGGCTCGTTGCGATCGTCATGGCCTGTCACTCGAGAGTTTGCCGGTTGGCCCGGCTGCGAAGGCGCGGAGTATGTCGTGGCGGGCGGTTGGCGCGCAGGAAAAATTCCAAACGAGTGGCGAGCGTCAGCGGCCCGATTCCCGGCGCAGCGCCGCTCGCTCACGCGCGCGGCTCGTTGGGCCAACCCGCGGCGTCGTAAACGGCGGCGGACGCGGCGACGGCGGCGGGATGGGGCGATCTTGGGCTTAACACGATGTTAGGGTCGGTCGTTTTTCTAAATCGTCATAAATTATTTTCCAATAAGCACTTACGACTGTTTTGCGCGATTGTGCCACGTGGCACAATGCGGAGCCGATAGCGGAGAGCAAAGACGGAGCGCTGCCGACTATTGTGCCACGTGGCACAAAATGGGCAGTGGCGCGCGAGGAGTTGAGAGCTGATAGCGGAGAGCAAAGATGCTTCGCGTTGCCGATGCCCGCTGCGGCTATCGCGACGGTGCGTTTTTATTCTTATCGCGATCGCTGGTGAGTTTCATCGTCACCCGTGCCTGCAGTCGGCAGAGGGATGATTTTCATGGGCCGCCCGGTTATTTTCTCAAAAGACATGACCAAAACCAAATTCGCCATCACGCTGCCGCCGCGCAGCAAAGTGAAAACTGTCGATACGTGGGACCTCAGCAAGCTCTACAAAAACCCCGCTGCGTGGGAGGCCGCGTTTACGAAGTGGGAGAAGCAGATCGACGGGTTTGCCCGGTTCAAAGGCAAGCTCGGGCAATCGAGCGCGATGCTGGCGGCTTGTCTGCAATTCGATAGCGCGTTTGATCGGGTGGGCGAGCGGCTGGGGGTGTACGCGTTTCTGAACTGTGCCGAAGACCAGGGCAACAGCGTGCCGCAGCGGATGCGCGGGCGGTACCAGCATGTGGCGACGAAGGCGGGCGAGGCGTCGTCGTTCATTCGGCCGGAGATCATGGCGATTCCCGAAGCAAAGGTTGCTCGGTTTCTAAAGGCCAAAGAAATCGCCGATTGGAAGGTGGTGCTTGAACGTGTGCTGCGCTATCGCAAACACACGTTGGGAAATAAGGAAGAAGAATTGCTGGCGATGACGGGGCAGATGTCTGAGTCGGCGTCGCAGATTTTCCGGCAGCTTAACGATGCCGACTTAAAGTGGGGAATGGTTAAGAATGAGAAGGGTCAGCGCATCGAGCTGGGGCATTCATCGTACAGCGTGCTGCTGCACTCGCCCAAGCCGGCGGTGCGCAAGGAAGCGTTCCATGCGTTCTACAAGCAGTACGATGCGCATAAGAACAGCATCGCCGCAGCGTATAACGGGTCGGTGCAGAAGGATGCTTTTCATGCCAAGGCGCGCGGGTACAAATCGGCGCGGGAGTCGGCGCTATTTGAAGATAATGTGCCGCCGAGCGTTTATGACAACCTCATCGCATCGGTGCGGAAGAATCTTCCGAGCGTGCATGCGTATTACGACCTGCGCCGCCGGGCGATGAAGTTGAAGGAGGTTCATCAATACGACACTTACGCGCCCATTTTATCGAAGATATCCAAGCGCACGCCGTGGGATGCAGCGGTGAAGACGGTGATCAAAGCCGTCGAGCCGCTGGGCGATGAATACGGCCGCGCGATGCAAGAAGGCCTGACGACGGCGCGATGGTGCGATCGCTACCCCAACGCCGGCAAGCAATCGGGCGCGTTCAGCTACGGCACTTACGACGGCATGCCGTACATCATGATGAATTATCAGCCGGACGTGCTCGATCATGTCTTCACGCTGGCGCACGAGGCCGGCCACAGCATGCACAGTTGGTACAGCCGCGGGGCACAGGCGTTTCAGTACAGCCACTACACAATCTTTGTGGCGGAAGTGGCCAGCACGTTTAATGAGCAGTTGCTGCTCGATCACCTGCTCAAGCAGACGACGAACAAGGCCGAGCGCGCGTATCTGATCAACCACGCGATTGATGAAATCCGCGGGACGGTCGTTCGGCAGACGATGTTCGCGGAGTTTGAGAAGGTCACGCACGAACTGGTCGAGGCCGGCGAACCGCTGACGGTCGACCTGCTGCGCAAGGAATACCGCAAGCTGCTCGAAGCGTACTTCGGCCCGAAGTTTGCGATCGATATGGAACTGGAATTGGAGTGCCTGCGCATCCCCCACTTTTACCGCGCGTTCTACGTCTACAAATATGCAACGGGCCTCAGCGCCGCCATCGCCCTGAGCGAACGCGTGCTGCACGGCGGCGCGGCGGAACTGAACCAGTATCTTTCGTTTCTTAAAGGCGGTTGCAGCAAGTGGCCGCTCGACCTTCTCCGCGACGCCGGCGTGGACATGGAACGCCCGCAGCCGGTTGATGCGGCGATGAAGCGATTCGGGCAGTTGGTTGCGGAGTTGGATGAACTGCTTTAGAGCGATGTCACAATGTAGCGACGCCCGTCTTGGGCGTTTCTGGTAATGCCCAATGCGGCCGAGACGGCCGCCGCTACACCGAACGCGGCGCGGTCAGGTTTTCCACTGCGCCGCCGTCATGTGGAACAGCTCGGTGGCGGTGCCGTAGTATTTGCTGGTCAGGCCCAACGGTTTCATCTTCAACCGCTGCGTCACGCGAAGGCTCTGCGTGTTGGCGGGAAAGACAACGGCGTACAGTTCCGGCAGTTTCAGTTCCTCAAAACCGTACTTCAGAAGCGCCTGACCAAACTCGGTGGCGAACCCCTTGCCCCAGGCATCGCGCCGCAGGTGCCAGCCGATTTCGATTTCGGGCGTGGGATTGCCGTGCGCATCGGGCAGCGGTTTAAGCAACGCCGTTCCGACCACGCGGCGCTCGGCCTTTTCCTCCACCGCCCACACGCCTTGGCCCGGCGAAAACGTCTTGTTCGTGTCGAGCCGCTGCCGCAAAACGTCCTTCATCTCGGCCATCGACGCAATGGGTTTCGCTGCGGGAAAGTATCGGAGCACCAGCGGATCGCTGTACACCGCGAACGCGCCCATGATGTCGCCGCGAGAACTGATTTTCCAATTGCGAATGATCAGCCGTTCGGTTTCCAGTCGCACCGCGTATCACTCCTTCGATCAAAATGGCGCCTCGGCCGGTGTAGCGTAACGCGGCGTGTCGGCGGTTTCACGCCTTAGGATACGCAAACTGTAGATTGAGCGGCAACTACGACACCCGCACGAACTTCCGATTCCCCAACTGGAGCACCCGCGGCGCATTGAAGGGGAATTCTTCGTTGTAGGCTTCGACGGGCACTTTTTCGCCGTCGAGCTTCACCGCGCCTTCTTTGATTTTGCGGATACCTTCGGAGTTGCTGGAGACGAAGCCGGCCTGAACCAGCAGCGGGGGAAGTTTGTGGGGGCCGGGGCCGGCCTTTACGTCGGGCATTTCGTTGGGGATGCCTTTGTTGACGATGACTTTGGTGAAATCTTCGGCGGCGGCTGAAGCCGCCACCCCGTCGTGGAGCCAGGTGATTAGCAGCTTGGCCAGGTCGATCTTGGCCTGGCGCGGATTGGTTGTGATCGTTGCTGTGTATTCTGATTCAGGTAGATCGGTCAACAACCGGTAGTAACTCGCCAACAGCGCATCCGGCACGCGCATGATCTTGCCGAACATGCCGTCTTGCCCGCTGGGCGCATCGGTTATGCCAATGTAGTTTTTCTTGCTCTTACTCATCTTCTGCGTGCCATCAGTGCCGACCAGCAGCGGCGTCACCAGCACGCATTGGCCTTCCTTGCCTTCTTCCTTCTGAAGCTCACGGCCCACGAGGTTGTTAAACAGTTGATCGCTGCCGCCCATTTCCACATCGGCTTCGATGATCACGCTGTCCCAACCCTGCAGCAGCGGATAGACCAGTTCGTGCAGGCGAATATCAACCTGATCGTTCAATCGCTTGGCAAAGTCCTCGCGTTGCAGCAACTGCGCCACGCTTTTTCGGCTCAGCAGCTTGATGATGTCGGTCATGTTCATCTTGCCGAGCCATTCGCCGTTGTAGCGAATCTCGAGCTTCTCCGGATCGGCGAGCAGAATTTTGCCCACCTGCGCGACGTAGGTTTTGGCGTTGGCGTCGATCTCCTCGCCAGAGAGAATGGGCCGGGTCGTGTTTCGCCCGCTGGGGTCGCCGACGCGGGCGGTGTAATCGCCGATGATGAGAACGGCTTTATGCCCCCAATCCTGAAACTGCCGAATAATTTTGAGCGGCACCGCGTGGCCGAGGTGGACGTCGGGCGCGGTGGGATCCATGCCGAGTTTGATGCGCAGCGGCTTGCCGGTTTTCGCACTTCTTGTCAGCTTGGCCTTGAGGTCTTCGGGACTGATGAGGCGCTCGGCGCGGCGCATCAGGATGGCAACTTGCTCGTCGATGCTGGGAATCATTGGGCGGCGAGTTTAGATGCGATGCGGCAATCGATCAATTGCAAACTCTCAGGCGAGAAAAAAGACCGTATTGAGGGTGTTGAAAATCGCGTGCATGAAAATGCACGCCCACAGGTTGCCGGTGCGTTCGTACAGGTAACCGAGGCAAAGGCTCAGGACGAAAATCGCCGGAGCCATCCACAGTTCGTGGATCATGCCGAACAGGATTGAGACGATGATAATCGGCGCCCACGCCGTTGTGGGCGATTCGCGGCCGGCGCTTAGGCGCGTGAAGAACCACCGCAGAATCGTCTGCAACCCACCGCGGAAGAACAGTTCTTCGAAGACCGGGGCCGCCAGCGTTGCGCCAATGATCAAAGCGAACCGGATGGCCGGCGACGGCTGCGACGCGAGCTGTTGAAGGACCTCATGACTCTCCGCGTGCTCGTATTGCACCGCCTGGTACAGGCGTTCCATCACCTGCAGCGCCCAGAAGACGATCGGATACGACACCAATATTCCAATCGCCGCCGGCACGATCGCTTTGGGGAGGCGATCCACTCCCAGCCCCACCCGCGTGAGCCAGCCGCGCGACCCGACGGCGACGAGCACCATCGCCGTCGCGCCCAGAATCGGCGGGACGGTGGAGAGAATGGCCAGATCATGCGGCTGAAGATCGAGCGATGCGCGCGTGGTCGGCGGTTCGGTTGCGTCGTGCGCGGCGGTGGGCGTCGCGCCGATGTACGTTCCATAGACAACCTGCGAGCCCATCCACACCAGCGCGCCAATGAACACCGCCGCGCCCCACGGCGCGATCGGTTCATCAAAAGGCGCGCGCGACGGGCCGAGCACGGAGCCTAGTCGATACGTCCGCGTGAGGAGAATCAGAAACAACGCAAGCGCCGTCGCCGCCGTCGCGATGAGCCAGCCGAGTGCTTCCTGATCGATGGCGGCGAGGAGGTTTGACATTCAACGTGGTCGGTTTACGCTTCGCCCGCCACATCGGCGAGGTTAATGGATCGGATTGTATCGCCCGCGGGTTCTGTTTTAAATGAGCATTCTCGACGACATCATCGCGACGAAACAGCAGGAAATCGCCGGGCGGCAGATCGCTACGCCGATCGAGGTTTTGAAGGAGCGCGCCGCCGCCGCGCCGCGCCCGCGGAATTTCTTTCACGCCGTCACCAAGCCGCCGGAGTATGGCCGCTTGGTGAACCTCATCGCCGAAATCAAGAAAGCGTCGCCCAGCGCCGGCGTGATCCGGGCCGATTTTGATCCCGTCGCCATCGCCCGGCAATACGCCGCCGCCGGAGCCGATGCGGTGAGCATTCTCACGGACGAGAAGTATTTTCAGGGTCATTTAGATCACCTTCAGCAAGTCCGCGCCGTGATCGATCTGCCGGCGTTGCGGAAAGATTTCATCATCGACCCCTACCAGGTGTACGAAGCCGCCGCCGCCGGGGCTGACGCCATCTTGCTGATCGCAGAGTGTTTGAAGACGAATGTAATGATTGACCTGCAAATTCTCGCAACAGAACTGCACATGACGACCCTGATTGAAGTGCATGACCTGGACAACCTGATGCGCGTCCGCGACGGCGTGATCGGCGTGCCGATGCGCGCCTACAGCCTCATCGGCATCAACAACCGCGACCTGCGCACGTTTAAGACCGATCTAGGCACCACGCTCCGCATGGCCGAACTGGTGGAAGATCGCAGCGTGCTGGTCAGCGAAAGCGGCATCCACACCGCCGGCGATGTAAAGAAGCTGGCCGACGCCGGCGTGCGGGCGATCCTGGTGGGCGAAAGCATTATGCGGTCGGACAATATTGCGGCGAAAATCCGCGAACTACTGGGAAGTTAGTCGCATTTCCGATGAGATACGTCATAACGATTGACGATTAACGATTAACCGCAATGCTCCGCCGTATGTTGATCAATCGTTAATCGTCAATCGTTACGCTGGAGATTGAATGAAGCTCGGCCTGTTCACCGATACCCTGGAAGACATCAACGGCGTCGCGCGGTTTATTCGCGATATGGGGGAACAGGCGCGCCATACGGGCTGTCAGTTCACCATTCATACCAGCGTGGCGAAGCCGACGATTGTCGATCCGCTATTTGTGCGGAAAAACTTCCGTCCGCTGCTCAGCAGCCAGTTGCCCTACTACCCGCAACTTTCTGTCGCGCTGCCGCCGGCGTGGAACATGCTGCATTGGGCCCGGCAGCAGCGGTTTGACATGATTCACTGCAGCACGCCCGGCCCGGTTGGGGTGAGCGCCTGGCTCATCGCGCGGTGGCTGCGCATTCCGTTCGCGGCCACGTATCACACCGATTTCCCCGCGTACGTCGATCGACTTTCCGGCAGCAGGATCATGACCGGTGGAACGTCTGCGTTCATGAAATGGTTTTACCGCCCCGCCACGATCGTCTTTGCGCGCAGCAGCGAATATCACGATATCCTGGTCAACCTGGGCGTTCCGCGGAACCGGCTGCGCACCATTCGGCCGGCGATCAACCTCCAGCGGTTCAACCCCGATTACTGCAACAAACATGTGTGGAATCAGTTCGGCGTAACCGAACCGCTAAAGCTGCTGTATATCGGACGGGTGAGTGTGGAGAAGAATCTGCAACTGCTCGTCGACGCCTTTAAGCAAATCAGCAGCCGTCGAAAAGACATCGCATTCATCGTCGCCGGCGACGGGCCGTTTCGCGAACCGATGAAAAAGATGCTTGAAGGCACACCGGCCTATGTGGTCGGCGTGCAGACCGACAAAACGCTGGCCGAAATGTATGCGTGCGCGGACCTCTTCGCCTTCCCCAGCCGCACCGATACGCTGGGCCAGGTCGTCATGGAAGCCCAGGCGTGCGGCCTCCCGGCGCTGGTGACCGACGAAGGCGGGCCCAAGACCATCGTGCAGCACGAACAAACCGGCCGGGTGGTTGCCGGCAACGATGTTTCGCACTGGGCGCGAGAAATCGAACGATTGATCGACGACCCCGAAACCCGCCAGCGGATGGGCCGCGCCGCCGCCGAACGGATGCGCGGGTTCAGGCTGACCGATACATTCGCCGATTTCTGGCAGCAACACGCCGACATCGTCGCAACTCGGAACGGCAAGGCCACAAACGGTCGGGTGAGCGTCGATCTGCCGATGAATCGATCAATATGCTCTTCAAAAAACCAGCCGGCCTTATAGCGCAAGACTTCCGGATCGGTTCCGAATACAATCTTCACTATGGCCGGAAAACTGCTGGCAACTGTTATGTCACTCCTTTCTGCCGTCACCGCGGCCGGGGCCGACGCTCAAAGCTCGGCTCCCACCACGCACCCCAGCGGCGGCGATGCCGTTGTCATCGTGCTTGAAGGGGAGATCAACAACTATACCCAGCGTATGCTCGAACGCCGGCTGGACGACGCCCGATCGCGCAGCAAAACCATCATCCTGAAAATCAACACCTGGGGCGGATCGGCGCTGTCGGCCATCGAAATTTCGCAACTGCTCAAGCAACAGAATGATTTGCACATCACCGCGTACGTCGATCAAAAGGCGATCTCCGCCGGCGCGATGATCGCGATCGCGTGCGATGAGATCGTCATGCAATCCGGCTCGATGCTCGGCGATTGCGCGCCGATCGTGCCCGGCCAGCAGCTTGAGAAAACCGAGCGCGCCAAAAGCGAAGGCCCCATTCTCGCCGAGTTTTCCGATTCCGCCGAGAAAAACGGGTATGACCCGCTGCTGGTGCAGTCGATGGTGAGCGTCGGGCGCGTGGTGCATTACATTCAAAGCCCGACGGGCGAGCGAAAGTTTGTCGATGCCGCCGAGTACGACCAACGGGTGAAGAATGCAGATTGGAAGCCCGTCGAAGGCGTTTCCAATCCGGTCGACGACGGCGAATCGCTGCTCACCATCACCGCGGCGCAGGCGGCGGCGCTGGGGTTGTCAAAAGGCACGTTTAACTCGCTGGGCGATTTCACCCACTCCCGAAGCCTCCGCGTGATTGCAACGCTCGACCACTCACCGGGCGAAATGCTCGTCGGTTTCCTGAGCAGTGATGCGGTGCGCGGGCTGCTCAGTCTGATGTTCCTGCTATCGATTTACGCCGCTTTTCACTCGCCCGGCCATGGCGCGCCAGAAGCGATCGCGCTAACCTCGCTGGCGCTGCTGGTGGGCGTGCCACTGATGACGGGCTACGCGAGCTGGTTCGAAATTATTTTGATGGTGCTCGGCATCGGCTTGCTGGCGACGGAACTGTTCGTCATCCCCGGCTTCGGCCTGATCGGCATCACGGGCATCGTCTTGCTGCTGGCCGGGTTAACCATGACCTTCGTGCCCACCGAACCCAAGCTGCCCGGCTGGCTGCCATCGCTGCCGGGCACATACGCCGGGCTGTGGCGTGGGTTGGTCGTCGTGACCTGCGCACTCGGGGGCTCGCTGATTATTGGCGTGTGGCTTAACCGCCATCTGCCCGACATGCCCTACTTCGGCAAACTGGTGCTCAACACGACCGTGGGCAGCACCAGCGAAAGCAGCTATGCCGCCGATATTGATGAAGCCGTCTGGCCGGAACTCGGTGCGGTCGGCCGCGCCTTGACCGACCTTCGCCCCGGCGGAACGGCGGCATTTGCCGACCCTGTTTCTCAGGAAGTGCAAACCGCCCATGTCGTCAGCGACTGCGGATTTGTTCTGGCCAACACACAAATCGTCGTTCAACAAGTGCACGGCAACCACGTCGTCGTCCGCCCGGCGGAAACGGCGTGAGGGAAGACTAACGCAGCATGGAAGCATCAACCTGGGCGGTCATCCTCTTCGGCGTGAGCCTCGCGCTGCTGGTGGCGGAACTATTCCTGCCCTCGCACGGGTTACTGGGCGTGCTGGCCACCTTCGCGATGATCGCGGCGATCGTGCTATGTTTTCGCATCAATCAGTATCTGGGGCTGGGCGTGCTGCTGTTCGTGGCGATGGTAACGCCATTTGCCATCTCGGGCGCGATGAAAATCTGGCCGAAGACGCCCTTCGGCCGGCGCATGACGCTGCAACCCATCGATTCGCCGCTCACCCCGCCGGCGGTGCGGATGGGACAGACCGGCATCGCCATGAGCGAACTTCGGCCGATGGGCACGGCCGATTTTTCCGGCGAACGATTGGAAGTCCGCACGCAGATCGGCATGATCGCCGCGGGTGCCGAAGTAAGAGTCATCGGCATTGATGCGGGACGGATCATTGTTGGCCCGGTGGATGGATGATGAAGGGCAAGGCAGTCGGTGGGGCAGACATTCCTGTCTGCCACGGCTTTCCAAGCCGTATGAATAATCGAAGTAAAGGAAAAGGAACGCATGTTCGAACTTCTCGCACAAACTAAGACCGAAACCAGCACGTTCATGATCATTCTCGTCGTGATCATCCTGATTGTTCTGCTGATCATCTTCGGGGTGATGTTTCAGTTCGTCGGCCTTTATATTCGCGCGCTCGTCAGCGGTGCGCGGGTGAGCATGCTTGAGCTTATCGGCATGCGCCTGCGGCGGGTGAACTCCAACGTGATCGTCAACGCCCGGATTCAGGCCATCCGCGCCGGCCTGGAAGTGAGCCAGGCCGAAATGGAAAGCCATGTATTGGCCGGCGGCGACGTGCAGCGCGTGATCGCGGCGATGATCGCGGCCAATAAGGCGAATATCGAGTTGAACTGGCGCGTCGCCACCGCGATCGACCTCGCCGGCCGCGATATCCTCGAAGCCGTGCAAACCAGCGTGAACCCCAAGGTGATCGATGTCCCCTCGGCCGCCATGGGCCGCAACACGATCGACGCCGTTGCCCAAGACGGCATTCAGCTCAAAGTGAAGGCACGCGTGACGGTGCGGACGAACATCAAATCGCTCGTCGGCGGCGCTACGGAAGAGACCATTATCGCCCGCGTGGGTGAAGGGATCGTGACCGCCATCGGTTCGGCTATTGAATATAAGGACGTGCTGGAAAACCCCGATCACATTTCCAAGGCCGTGCTGGCCAAAGGCCTCGACGCCAACACCGCGTTCGAAATCCTTTCAATCGATATTGCCGATATTGATGTGGGCGACAACATCGGCGCTAAGCTGCAGACTGAACAGGCCGAGGCCGACAAAAAACGCGCTCAGGCCGAAGCCGAAAAACGCCGCGCGCTGGCGGTGGCGCAGGAGCAGGAAAACGTGGCCGAGCAGGCCAAGAACAAGGCATTGGTCGTGCTGGCCGAAGCCGAAGTGCCGCGCGCCATGGCCGAGGCGTTTCGCAGCGGCAACATGGGGATCATGGACTACTACAAGATGAAAAACGTCGCCGCCGACACGAGCATGCGTGAAGCGATCGCCAAGCCGCCGGAACGGCAGGAATAACGCCGATGGTCGTTGAACTCTCCAACATCCTCGCGGCCAAAGATGATGAAACGCCGTTGATGAAGATCATCTTCTTCGCGATCTTCGCGCTCATCTGGGTTGTCGGCGCGATCGCCAAGGCTGCGTCGGCGAAGAAAGAGCAGGCCCGCCGCGAAGAGATGCGGCGAGAGTTGGAGGACTCTCGCAAGAATGCGCCGGATTGGGGCGAAATAGCAAGTCGCCCAACGGGATCAATGCCGCCCCTGCCACCCATGCCGCCGCGAACCCCGTCGCACGCCCCGACACGCGCACCGTCGCGCGCACCGACACGCTCACAGACGAGCACACCGCCACGGATGCAATCGCCGCATCCGTACAACCCCTCCACACCGCCGCCGCAGCGTAAAACGAACCAGTACAACCCTTCGACCCCGCCGCCTCAGCGCGCGCCGAACCAATATAACCCTTCGACCCCGCCGCCGTCGCGTTTGCCGCAGATGAACATGCCATCGAAGCGCCCCCCGCCGGTGCCGATTGCGCAGCGGAACGCCAAGCAAAAGAAACCGAAGAAGCCCCGGCAGGAACAGGTGTTCGCGCAGCAAGCGGTTCAATCGACGGCTTCGGCACGTTCGGCGACTCCCGTGCCCGTCGCGGCGCGGCGACCGATGCAGCGGGCCGACGCCGCGCAACTCCGCGGTTGGCTTAGCCCACAGACGCTGCGCGAGCAGTTCATTCTCACGGAAATATTACAGGGGCCGATCGCCCTACGGCGCCGCGAGAACTTTTGAGGTTGCGACATCGCGCCCGCAGCAGTTGCACCGCGGCGTGACGCGATCGATGGGCCTGCCGCACCGCCGGCAGAAGCCGTCAAGCGATGGTGCGGCCCAGCCGGCACGCTGTCGCTTGCGCCGCATCGGCCCGAGAACGTGCAGTGCAGGCACCACCGCCAACACCGCCGCCGCCAACGGCCACTTGACGCGCAGCCACCAGCCGGGCCGGCCGAAGATGTAATCTTTTCGCAGTTCAATGCCGATGGATTTCCAGATCGAATCCGGCCACCGATCGCCCCGAAACCGCGGCAGTTGCCGAGAGCTGTAGCCCCAACTGCCCGCGTCATTCTGCTCCATGTATACCCGCGCCAGCACGAGTCGTCCGTTGGCCGATTGAAGCACGGTGCGGCTGGTTTCCTGGTTAAACTCCAGCGTATCCATCACCCCGCCGCTGCGCAGCCAGAGCGTGAGTGCCGCCGCCATGCCGATGGCGCAAAACAGCGCCGCAAACGACCCGACATACTGACGAACGCCCGTCTGCCCGAATGGCTCGGTGGGGACATGCACGGGTTGGCTGATGGCGATGGACATCGAAACCGCAGTTAAATGAAGCGTACCTGATCGATCATCTCATCGGAAGTTATGGTGTTCAACAAACCGATGACGTCAAACCTTCTCGCCCGAACGATCGCAGCCGCAACTACGCTCACGTCTTCATCGCAATACAGCCGGACAAACAATTCGCCGCCATTGGGCATCACATTCCTCTGACGGCGGAATGAACGAGCGACTCGTCGATTCAATTCCGCTCGATGTGCTCAAGAATTTCAGCAGAGTGATCATCAAAGTAGCTGAGTGCATCAAACACCTGCCCCATATTCAGATGTGGCAGATGCACGGGTATTTCCTCGACGGCAATGCCAAGCCGCCACGTTTCGACGATCGCTCGCACAGGGGTTCTTGTCCCGCGGATAATCGGCTCGCCTGTGAGTATCTCCGTATTTTGCACAATATGCGGGTGGTCGGTTTCAGTGACCATGATGAGTTTATATCATCTTCAAGCCTCGGCAATAACTCAATTCGGCGTAGTGGTGGTTTGACTTGCTGCAGATTGTCCGCATTCGGGGCAGCGATCGGGGGTAGCGCGGAGGTCGTAGCCGCAGCTCTGGCACAAACCAGTAACCACCCGTGATAGGCGGCGAGCTGTTCGGATGCTCATAACGGAAAAAAAGCCCACAGCAGCGTCATCAGAACCGGCACAATTGGTACGAGCCAATGCCAACGCTGCATGCTCACGCCGGCGCCTCTTAGCGTGATGTAGAATCTTCCTACCGCGATGGTGGCGACAACGCTGAGGTAAAGCAACGTCGCCGTCGCGAGCAAGTTTATGCAGACGGAAACGACCGCGCCTGCGTACCCAGCGCGTTGAGTCCGCGTTGCAACGGCAAGTCGTTCAGTTCCCGGCAACGGGCGATTAGCAAATTGCAAGAATGAACGAATCGCTTTCTTCATGTTTAATGCATCACGGATACGGCGTCTTCACCGGCTGATCCCCCGGCAACTGCACCGCCCCCACCAGATCGCTCAATCGTTCCACGCCCTGCTTTGCCATCCACTCATTCAACCCGTCGCACACTTTGTTCGGCGTAGCAGGATCGACGAACAGCGCCGTGCCGATGGCGACCGCGGACGCACCGGCCAGCACGAACTCTGCCGCATCCTGCCAGGTTTGCACGCCGCCCATGCCCACGATCGGCACGCCGGCGCTCTTTGCGATCTGGCGGTACACTCGACTGACCATGTGGATCGCGATCGGCTTGATCGCCGGGCCGCTCAGCCCGCCGGTGACGTTTGCCAGCCGCGGGCGGCGTTTGTGGATGTCGATCGACATGGCGGTGAACGTGTTCACCAGCGTAAGCACCTGCGCCCCGCCTTCAATGGCGGCGAGGGCGGTGACGGCGACGTCGTCCACGTTGGGGCTGAGCTTCACCATCAGCACCTTCGCCGGCAGCACCTTCTTCACTTCATGCACAAGCTCTTTGAGTCGCGCGGGGTTGGTGCCGAAGGTCAGGCCGTCTTTTACGTTCGGGCACGATACATTGAGCTCGACCGACTGCACGCATTGCAGCGCGTTCATGGCGGCGCAGGTTTCCACGTAATCGTCATACGAATGCCCCGCGACATTGACCACGATCGGGCACGGCATTTTCTCGAGCTGCGGCACCTTCTCGGCCAGAAATCGCTTTAGCCCGACGTTCGCGAGACCGATGGCGTTGAGCATCCCCGCTCGCGTTTCGACGATGCGCGTTGGTTCATTGCCCGCGCGTTCTTCCAGCGTGATCGACTTGGTCACAAACGCGCCAAGCTGCGAAAGATCCATGAAGTCGGCGTACTCAAACGCATAACCGCATGTGCCGGAACAGGTCATCGTGGGGTTGTTGAGCTTGAGTCCGGCGAGGTTGATGGAGAGATCGGACATTGCTTCAATAACCATCTCGAAAAATCTTGTTTAGCGACGCCGCTTGCGGCGCGTTCGTTATTGTAAAGAACCGTAATGCGTCAAAAACGACCAATGCTGATCCCTCAAACCTGCTCGTAACGGGTTGCGTTGCACATATCGAATGGCGTTCACGATTTCGTGATGCGAATTAAGATAGACATTCCATCCATGCTGAACCCAGCAGGTCGGAAGAAAGCCGTCCGCACGACGATGATCCTGTAGGGGATGAATGTTGTTTTTCAACAATTCCTGTGTGGCACGCGCCTTCAAGTGCCCGACGATTCGCTCAATGGGCCTTCCTGAAAAACGTGCAACCACCATATGAACATGGTCGGGCATAATCGTACACGCATAGGCAACATACTTTGCTTCTTCAATCGCTTGGGCAAATCCTCCCGACACTGCCAAAGCCTGCACTCCCGTAAACTTCACTTCGCCGTACTTTAACGCCTGTTTGGCGGCGAGCCGCTTTTGACGGTCGTGCTCGCGATGTGCGACGGATCGACGCTCGGTAGTCATGGTTGCGGATCCGAAGGCATAGAGTTCGTACGATCGTACGTAGTCCGACCAACTGCCACGCGGATCGTTCGGAAGCCAGAAGCCTCGAGTGCTGAAGATGCTGTGATATGCCAGGACCATGAATTGCGCCGCAAGCGGCGTCGCTAAACTGGGTTTCGTTGAATTATGTCACCAAAGCAGTTGACCCGCCTCGAACACCGGCCCATCCGTACACGCCAACCGATAACACCAATCATTCCCCGGCAACGGAGCCATCGCCGGATCGGGTTTCTTCACTTTGATACAGCAGCTTTGGCATGTGCCCATGCCGCAGGCCATCGCGCGCTCCACCGCCACTTGGCAGGGAATGTCGCGGGTGATGGCGATATCGGCGACGCGTTTCATCATCACCTCGGGGCCGCAGACGTAGATTACCGCCATAGCGCCGCGGACGTCGAACTTGTCCAAGTAGCGTTCCAACGACTGCGTAACGAATCCGCGATAGCCGTAGCTGCCGTCGTCGGTGCTGATGACCGCGGGGATGCCGTGCCGGGCGAACTCGGCGATGTTGTAAAGCGGATCGATCGATTCATTCCCCGGCGGCGGCGCGTCGGCGGTTATGGTGAGCGATAGCAGTTCGCGCGTCGTGGCCCCGCAGAACGCGATCGCCCTTTGGCCGACCAGTTCGCTGGCCAGATACAGCATCGGCGGAATCCCCACCCCGCCGCCGACAAGGATCGCGATCTGATCTCTCCCCGGCGGCTGGAACCGATTTCCCAACGGTCCGAGCACCCCCACCTGATCGCCGACTCGAAGGCGGGACAACCAGTCGGTGCCCAAACCGACAACCCGATGAATCACCTCGAGTTGCGACACGTTGACCGACGAATCGCCAATGTCGCGTCGCCCCGCCAGCGAGAACGGCCGGCGTAGCACCGCCGTCGGTGCCAGGAGGTCGAGACCCGCAAACGTCGGCGGCTGGCCGTCGTTCCAGTCGACCTCACGATCGACACTCGCCCCGTCTTCCACCGGCCGGCACAAGAGCTGCACGAACTGCCCCGCCCGCGTGGGTGGGAAAGCTGTGAGTTGAATCACAAGCCGAAAGTGGTCGCGGCACAGCGGAACGTTGTGGATAACCGTCGCAAGAAATTGTCCGCGCGACTGATTCATGAATTTATTTTAGGAATCGCGCCCGGGATAAGAAAGCGACCGTGTTCGAGCGGGCACTCGTTCACCAAATACAGGGCGGCGACAGGGGCGTGGGTAAAAAAAAACTTCCGGAGGGGTGGCTCCTGTCCACCTCCGGAAGTGCGCCACGGCAAGAAGCCGTAAGACCGTGTCAGACGCGGCGTTTAATCGCTGCATCGCTGGGGCGACTATACTTTCGGCCAAACCCCAAGTCAATCGACCAAACCGGCGACGCGAAGTATCTTTTTAATTGCGTAACATCATATATATCCTATATTTGCGCCATCGATCCCCGGGCCGAATAGTGCAGCTTTCTCCAGTTTTATCGGGCGTGATCGGCTGGAACGAATCCTTCGTCACGCGACGCCTTATGGACGAGCAAAAGACCATCGTGAAAGTCGGGGTGGGTATCGTGGTTTCCGACGACCGGACGCGCGTTCTGACCTGCCTTCGGCGCGCCGGCGACTACTACGGCGGCTACTGGGAATTCCCCGGGGGCAAGTGCGAACCGAACGAGTCACCCGCCGACTGCATCGTTCGCGAATTGCAGGAAGAACTGGGCATCACCGTTCGCCCCGTCGAAGAACTTCCGCTGCTCCAACATTACTACGCCGACCGCGATCGCCACGTCGAACTTCACCCGTGGCTGTGTGAACTCGTCGCCGGTGCGCCGCGGGCGATCGAAGTGGCTGATTTTCGCTGGTGTATTCCCGCCGAACTCCTGCAACTCAAGTTCCTCCCCGCCAACGGGCCACTGTTCAGCGAAATTTCGAACCGTCTGCAGTGACGGCCCGAATTGGCCGTGAACAATGCCACTCGGATATCATGAGCAATACCGACGGCCGGTGTACTACGATTCGCAGTGGGAGCAGAAATGGCAGGTTGGGGTATCGGCCGGCAAGTCGGACTCCGGCGCTCTGACAACCTTCTACCGGCTGGCGTGTCTTTGGTAACGAGGAAAACGATGATCCGAACCTTTGTGTTGATCGCGGCATTCGCGTGGCCGTCGCTTGCGGCGTCGCGGAACCAATGGTGTCTCTCCGCCGACACGTACGCCGACAAGAGCGCACCAACAACCCAACAAGCCCTCGACCACCTCTTGGAAGGTCTAGACGCCCGCGGCAGGAATCTAAGCACACTCGAAGCCACCCTCGCCAAAAGCGAGGTCGACCTTTCGCTTGGCGAAGACACCGAGACGCGTACCGGCCGCATCATATACGACCGCAACGCCGACGGCGCCGTGCGCATCCGCGTGAGCCTCGATAAGTTGAAGATCGGCGAAAAGATACAGGAGGCCCGCATCGAATATGTGCTGCTCGACGGCGTGCTCATCGATAGAAACTATCGCAGCAAGGTGGAAATGCAGCGAATCGTTCAAAAACCGGGGCAAAAGCTCGACCTGTTCAAGCTCGGGCAAGGCCCGTTCCCGCTGCCGATCGGCCAGCCCAAGGAAGCGGTCTATGAGCAGTTTGAAGTAAGCGAACAGCCCGCCGGCCAGGATGCTCCGCCGAACACCGCGCATCTGAAACTGGTTCCCAAACCTGGCACTGAATTGGCGCGAAAGTTTGCGTCGATCGACGTGTGGGTGGAACGCAGCGATTTTCTTCCGCGCCGGATCGAAACCATGAACGCCGCGCGGACCATCCTGACGCGCACGCAGTTGGACGATGTAAAACTCAACGCGCAGCTGGATGCCAAAGCGTTTGCCTTGGAAAAGGTGAGTGAGAAGGAGTGGAATATTAAGATCGAGGCGGATTAGTCGCGTGGACGGAGAAGCTGGTCCTCGACGATGGTGCCGTCATCCATCCGCACCAGCCGCCGCGCCCGGTTGGCCAGCGTCATTTCGTGGGTGACGATCACGATGCTTTGCCCTCCGGCGGCGAGTTCGTCGAAAATGTCGGCGACGAGGTCGCTGTTCTTCTTATCAAGGTTTCCGGTCGGTTCGTCGGCAAGCAGGACCGCCGGCTCGTTGGCCAGCGCCCGCGCGATGGCGACACGCTGCTGCTCTCCTCCGGAAAGCCGATTTGCCCGGCGTTTGAGCTTCTCACCCAGCCCCAGCCGTTTCAGCAGCGCCGCGCCACGTGCCATCGCATCGCCGCGGCTGAGGCGGCCGAGCTTGAACATCGGTAGGCACACATTTTCCTGGGCAGTGAATTCCTTTAGCAGATAATGGAACTGGAAAACGAAGCCGACTTTTTCGTTCCGCACCTCGGCCAATTGCTGGTCGGTGAGCACAGACGTGTCTTCTCCATCAATCACGATTGTGCTGCTGGGTGAAAACGCCCGGCCTTCCTGATCGACCCTGCTCGGCCGATCAAGCCCCCCGAGCAGATAAAGCAGGGTACTCTTGCCTGACCCGGATGCGCCGACAATCGACAGGTATTCGCCGCGGTCGATGGAAATATCGACGCCTTTGAGAATGTGCGATTGCGCGTCCGACGCGCCGAGCAGTCGATGGACGTTCTGTGCCTCCAGAAGCGGGGTGCGATGCTTTGCCTTATTTTCTAACAGCGTTCGGCCATCTGCTGTCGGCTGCTCATCAATGCGCGCCACGGATGACCTCCACCGGGTCGTACTTCGCGGCGCGGCGCGCGGGGTACACCGCCGCAAGCAGTACGACGATCATCGCGCCGCAAAACGCCTGCATGTACATCACCCCGCTTTCGCTCATCAGCAGGCCGTCGGATTTCACGAGGCCTTCCATCTGAATGGGTAGCTTGCGAAGACCTTCAATGCCGATCTTGCCCAGCAACACACCGAGCGAAGAACCAATGAACCCGATCACCAGACCCTGGACGATATAGATGTGGGTGATGTCGGATCGGCTCAGCCCGAAGCTCTTGAGAATGGCGATGTCGTTCACCCGTTCCAGCACCGCCATGATGAGGATGTTCAATACACCGAACGCCGCCACCACCAACAGCGCGCCGGTGATGAAGTAGGTGATGATGCCCTGGATTTTGAATATCTTCAGAAAGTTGGCGTTCGCTTCCTGCCAGGCTTCGGCCTTGTATCCGCTGATCGCCTCGACTTGCGCTGCCAGCCCGCGCGCCTGGCTGTAATCGCTCGTGCGCAGGACAATTTCGTTGATGATGTTCTTCTTATCAAGCAGCGTCTGGGCATCGCCCATCAACATGTACGCCCGACCGTAGTCGACAGGCGTGACACCGGTTTCAAAGATGCCAACAACCTTCGCATACGCCCTGCCCCCGCCGGGGGTGGAAAGGGTGATGTTATCGCCGAGGCGCGCCCCCAGGTTTGCGGCGACGCCCCATCCCAGCATCACGCCGTCGGCGGTGCTCTTCAGCTTTTGGAAGCTCCCCTGGGTGACCTTTTCGCCAATGGTGGTGGCGCGAATGTGCTGATCGGGATCGACACCTTGCACCGCCAGCCCGTAGGTCTTGGTGCCGTAGGTCGCGATTGCATCGCCGCTGACGATGGGGGATGCCGACACGATTCCCGGCATCTGCCTCAGCTTGCCGATCAGCCCGGTTGGATTCTTAATCTTCTTCACTTGTTCGCGTGGCTTCACGCCTTCGACGATCAATATGGCGTTGGGGTCTTTGTACACCCTGCCAAGAATCTGTGTTTCGGTCTCCCGCGGCTCGTCGTGAACGATGATGTGGCCCGACGATTCGACGGTCTCGATGATGAACTTATCCTGAAACCCCTGCATCATCGAGCTCATGGTGAGAAACATCATCACGCTGATCGTCACGCCGGCGATGCAGACCACCGATTGCCTCAGGTGGCTGAGCAAATAGCGGATTGAAATGAAGGTGTTCATCGGATTCCCTTGAACGACTGCCCTTCGGGCGGCGGCTCTTTCTTGCTCATTCCCGTTGCGGCGAGGGGGTCAATAAACTTCGTACTCACATGGCTTCCTTGTTGAAGCGTGCCCACGGGGCTGATCACCACGCGATCGCCGGCGGCGATGCCCCTGATAATCTCGGCTCGCTCGACGCTGCGCAGGCCGATTGTCACGTTGCGGCGTGCGAGGGCGCCGTCGGCGTCGATCACCCACACCGCGCCATTCTGCACCGCCTGGCTGGGAACGACGACCGTTTTCGCGCGCTCAGCGATGATGAACGCGAGTTCGCCTGTCATGCCCGGCTGCAGGCGTTCATTGGTTTGATCCAGCTTCACGTCGACTTCAAACGTGCGGCGGGCCGCATCGGCTTGGTCGTAAATCTTGATTACCTTGCCGACAAACACTTCGTCGGCAAACGAATAGAGCGTGAGTCGCACAAGTTGATCGACGTTGACCTTCGCCACGTCTTCTTCATCGACCGCGGCGCGCATGACGAGGTTGGCGGGCGTCACATCGGCGACGCGCATGACGGTGTCGTTGACCGCGACGCGCGTTCCCTGGCTGGTCGGCCGATCGAGAACGACGCCGTCAATCGGCGCTCGAAGCGTTTGCTGCTGCAAATTCCACTTCGCAGTGTTGACGGCGGCGCGGGCGACTTGGGTTTCTCGCGCCAATTCAAGCTGTTTGGCGGCGCGTTGGGCGCGCGTCGCTTCCAGATCCATCGTCATCAGCCGCACGCGATCCATCGCGCGATCGAGGTCGGCCTGCGAGCCGGCTTTGGCTTCCAGTGCCTGCGTCTGGCGCGCCTGTTCGCGGGCGGCGATTTCGAGCATGCCGGTCATGGCGTCAAGGCGACGATCGAATTCCATCAAGACCGGAGATCGTGCCGCATCGGCGCGAGCGACCTTCTCATCAAGTTCTGCCTGCGCCTTTTCCTGCGCAAACTGTAGCGCCGGTTCGAACACAACCGCCAGCTCGTCGCCGGCCCTCACCCGGTCGCCTTTATCCGCCTTCACTCGTTCAAGAACGCCGGCGATATTGGCCCGAATCGGGAATTCGCGCACCGGCGAGATGGTGCCGGTGGAGTAAAACGCCTGAACCACAGGACCTTCGACCGCGTCGGTAACATCCACGGTTGTCCGCACGGCACGAAGCACCGCCCATCCACCCAAGAGCGACACGACCACCGCGCCGGCAATCCACGCCAGCGTTCGAAACGGAGATTGTGCTCGTCTTGTGGCCATGACGTTCGATGGTGGTATGGTCGATCATAGGCGTTCCCGTCCGACCGCGCAAAATCCGATTTGCCTTGACACAACTCCGCCGGACTCTTACGGTCGAAACTATAATCAGGAGTATGCCGTATGTCTGTGCAGATGGAGCTTCACAAGATCATCATCAACGAGGTCGCCGAGCAGCAGATTATCGTGCTCCGCGAGGTGGACGGCGAGCGGCAGTTTCCGATCGTCATCGGCAACAACGAAGCCTTCGCGATCGACCGCCGGCTCAAGGGCCTTTCCGCCCCCCGGCCGCTGACGCATGACCTGCTCGCCAACGTGATCGAGCAAATGGGCGGCACGGTGCAATCAATTGAGATCACCAACCTTGAGCTGCACACGTTCTACGCGAAGATCCACATCCGCCAGAACAGCCACACCGTGAGCATCGACAGCCGGCCAAGCGATGCCATCGCGCTGGGGATTGCGACCACCGTGCCGATCTATGTCGCCGATAAAGTGCTTGACGAAGTCTGCTAAGGCGCGCTCGCCGGAATCAACTGCACGAGACGCGCGGCCAGCGCGTGGCGTGGAACGCGCTCGCACACTTCATCGCCGAGCAGCCATGCCCCGGCGTTTTCGCCGGCGACCATCTCCAGCGTGTTGGCGACAATGTAATCGGCATGGCTTGCCCGGCGACTCACTTGGGCGACTGCGATTAGCTGGTCCTCCGACAAGCCCACCTCCAGCTTGAACTTCACCAGCAGGCCGCGGTAGTTCCAGTCGGTGCGGAACAGGTCGACCAGCTTTTGCGTGCGCGAACCGAGCACGGCAATCGAATCAAAATTGCTCTTTATTTTTCCCGCCGACACGTTCTGCACCACCCATGCCTCGCGACCGTCGGCCAGTGGATGCTGCTCTAGCACACTATATACAGCGGTCGGCACGTAATCAGCCACGGCGGCGGTCATGAAGATTGCGTCGTAATGGGGGGCCGCTGTCACTTTTTCCGCGAGCAACCTCCGCAGGTCGGTGTGGCTTCGGAACACCGTAACCTCGATGTGACGTGTGGCCAACAGTTGGTCGGCGTGCTGGGCGTTGCTCGTCAGCAGATCGACGCGGCCGAGCGACGTCAGGGCTTCGGCGATCGATCGGCCCGTGTTGCCTGTGAAAATGTTGCCCCAATCGCGCACGCGATCAATCATCTCACGCGTGTTGCCGGCGGTTACCAGAAACCTCATGTTCGCACCTTCTTAATGATCGCCCCTGCGATCAGATTGTACTTCTCCCGCCGATTAGTACGCTCTTGGTGCAATTTTTGATTGATTTCGGCACGCGCGAACGCCCGTTGATGGTGTGTACGCTGAATCCTCAACTGAGTTAGTGTAATCTAACCAGAAGACGCCAACGATGCAGCCCGGCCCGTACAGCCTCCAAAATCGCTTCACCAACCCGTTCGCCCGCCCGCTGGTCAACGCGGCGATTGGGTTGGTCGAACGCGCCCTGGCGCTGCGACACCTGAACAGTGTCTACTTCGCCGGGGCGGCGGCAGCGCCCAGCGCGCACTTTTCAGACGGCGCTCTGGGATTTCTAAACGCCTCGTACGACGCCAACGATGCAAGACTCGCCGGAATTCCCGCGACCGGACCGCTGATCGTCGTCGCCAACCATCCGTTCGGTGGCGTTGATGGACTGGTGCTCAATTCGCTCCTCCGGCGGGTGCGGAGCGATGTAAAGCTCTTTGGTTCGATCATGCTCCAGCGCATGGAAGCGTATCGGCACGATTTCTTCTTCGTCGACAACTTTGGCGCGCCCGATGCGCCGGCACGCAATCTCTCGGCAACCAAGGCGGCGATTCGCTGGTTGAAAGCCGGTGGATGCCTTGGCGTCTTCCCGGCCGGCGAAGTGTCCCACCTTACGATTCGTCGGCGACACGTGACCGACGGCCCGTGGAGTACCGCCATCGCACGGCTGGCACAAGCCAGCGGTGCTGCGGTGCTGCCGCTTTTTTTTGACGGGCACAACTCGGCGTTATTCCAACTCGCGGGTCTTATCCATCCGAAGCTACGCACGATTTTGCTGGCGCGCGAGGTGAAGAAGCGACGCAACACCGAGATGCGGTTTGCCGTCGGGAGCGTGATTCCCGGGCGCCGCATCTGCAAGTTCGAGTCGGCCGCATCGCTCACTGAATATCTCCGTCTTCGCACCTACATTCTCCGCGCGCGCATGCACGCCAGTTGTGATGCTGGGACGCCACGCCACGCCGGCGATGCGCGCATCCGCCGGCGCCACGATCAACCGATCGCCGATGCGCCCGCGGTTGAATTATTGGAGCGGGAGATTGCCGCCCTGCCTCCGGCTCATTTCCTCGGTGACGTGCATGAATACGCCGTTCACTACGCCGCAGCGGGCGAGATTCCATCGGTGCTGCATGAAATCGGCCGGTTACGCGAGCACACCTTCCGCCGCGTGGGCGAGGGCACCGGCCGTGCCGTTGATTTGGATGAGTTTGACGCCGACTACCTGCATCTGTTCGTCTGGAACCGCGAACGGAAGCAGATTGTCGGCGCGTACCGGCTGGGCCTGAGCGACGAAATCATCGACCGCCGTGGGATCAGCGGGCTTTATACCAGCACGCTGTTCAAATACCGGCGTGCACTGCTCGACGAGATGGGTCCGGCCATCGAGCTGGGCCGCTCGTTCGTTCGGCCGGAGTATCAGAAGGAGTATGCGCCGCTGATGCTGCTGTGGCGCGGCATCAGCCGATTCATCGCCGCCCACCCTCGCTATAAGATCATGTTCGGCCCGGTGAGCATCAGCAACGACTATCAATCGTTGAGCAAGCATTTGTTAATGGAGTTCCTGAAAGAAAACGGCGCCGCGCCCGATCTGCAGAAGCTCGTCACACCCCGCAACCCGCCGAAGTTCGGGCATTTCCGTGAGATCGAGCGGGAACTTGCCGGCACTTCGGTGAAGCGTATTGAGGACGTCGATGAGCTGGTAAGCGAAATCGAATCCGACCGCGCCGCGATGCCGATCTTGCTGCGGCAGTATTTGAAACTCAACGCAAAGCTGCTCGCATTTAACGTCGACCCGGATTTTGGCGATGTGCTCGACGGGCTGATGCTGGCCGACTTAACCAAGGTCGATCGGCCGATGCTGATGCGCTACATGGGGCGCGAAAACGCCGAGGCTTTCCTAAAGTATTGGCAGGAACGAGAACATTGAATCGCGCACCGCACAGCACCATCGCATCCTGCAGAACATCGGCGGCATCGGCGTCGCTGCGGCACATGCGGTTGGCCGTGGCCAGCAACCTCGGACCAAACTCGCCAAGAAGCTGTTCGTACGCCCGCGCATCGCCGCCCTTGATGCGTGCGATCAGATCATGGCTGGCTGCGGCGGCGGTCATTTCGACCAATCCTCGTGTTCGATAAACCAAAGACCCGCGAAGACCTTGAAATCGATCAACCGATTACCCTTCGCCCGATCCGCCAGCCACTTTCCGGCGATGTTGAGCGGAACTTCATGAACAACGATGTCCTCAGTCGCATCGCCCCCGCCGGCTGATACCTTCTTCAGGTTGTACGCGCGATAGAGCACCACCGTTTCATCGGTCAGCCCCGCCGACGACGGGCCGCGCGACAGCAGTTCGAATCGATCCGCGTCGTAGCCGGTTTCTTCGAGCAATTCCCGTCGCGCGGCGACGGCCAACGCTTCATCTTGTGCATCGGCCCGATCACCAGCCAGGCCGGCGGGCAACTCGATCACATGGCGATCTACAGGCTTGCGGTATTGCTCCACAAGGAGCAGTTTGCGCTCCGGCGTAACGGCCAGAATGCCCACGACGCCGCTCGCGCCGACGCGCGTGGCGTACTCCCATCGATCGGCACGTACCAGGTTCAGGTGCTTGCCTTGATAAAGCGTTTCGATTCCCGAACGGTTCATGCCGAATGATCCCATGTTTCAGCCACCCGCGAAAGCCGGTCAGCGTATTCTATCTCTTCCATCCACTCGACCGGCCAGGCCTCGATACCGAGATGCGCGCCGGAAAACGCGCCGGTGATGGCTGCTATGGAATCGCTGTCGCCGCTGGTTAACGATGCCCGCCGAATCGCCGCTACGCCGTCGTGTGCGTGGGTGAGGAAGCACAGCAGCGCGCACGCCAAGGCTTCCTCGGCCACCCAGCCCTCGCCGGTGACCAGACACACATCGGCGGGAAGGCGGTCGCGCGACAGGCCGTCTTCGACCCATTCCAGTGCGGCAATACACTGCCGCCAGCCCTCGCGAATGTATGCCTGCGGACTTTCAATGCCCGGACGATCCCACAGGCGATCGAGCCAGCGACCATGATAAACATTTGATTGTGCGACGGCGTACTCGCGCAGGCGATCGAGAAGATCGGCCGGGTCGCCGTCGGCCAGCAAATCGGCGATCGCGGCCGCGGTTAAATCGGCGGCGGCCAGGGCGGTGGGATGGCCGTGCGTGAGGGCCGCCTGAAACTGCGCGATCTGGCTGCGCAGCCGTGCCGTGACGCCATCTCGATCAAAGTTCAGGAACGCGACTGGCGCCACCCGCATATTCGCGCCGCACCCCTTACTGTTGATGGCGGTGGCGTCGAGCCAGTCATACCCCTCGGCCAGGCTCAGGCAACTGCGCACGCAGCTTGTTCCGGGCGCGCGGTTGTTGTCGGGGCTTTCGTTCCAGCGAACGAACCACTTGCGCAGGGACTTTTCAAGCCCCGCCGGCGTGAACGGGCGGGCGCATTCGATCAACGCCTCGGCGACGGCCAGGGTCATCTGGGTATCGTCGGTCACTTGCGCGCCGGGCTTTTCCGGACCGGTCGGGCCGAACTGCTGCAGGATTTCATCAAACGGCAGAAACTCCGCCGCCGCGCCCATGGCGTCGCCCAGCGCGATGCCAAACAGCACTCCGGCCGCCGGTCTGGTTTTGGTTCGAGCGTCAGTCGACATGCATAAACCGAGTGCGTGAGCCTCGCATCCCGCGGTCAGGCTACCACCCCCGCCGCCGCGACTGCAACAATTGCCGTCGGCCGACGCAAGATTGACGAAACACAATTGTTGCTTAGCCTCACCCGCCATGTCTTGCGTTCCAACCCCACCGCGCGGCTCACCGGCTACCGACGCGGTACAGCAAACACAGGCCGGCTACGACCGCTGGTCGCAACTTTACGATGCCGACGACAACCCGCTGGTTACGATCGAAGAGCCGGTGATGCGGCGGCTGATTGGCAACGTCGCCGGGTTGCACGCGCTGGACGTCGGCTGTGGGACGGGCAGGCACACGGCCTATCTCGCCGCCGCCGGCGCGACAGTGACAGCGATTGATTTCTCGCAGGGAATGCTCGATCAAGCCAAAGCCAAAGCAGCCTGCCGCGGAGTGACGTTTCAAACACACGATCTTGCGAGGCCGATGCCATTTGCTGAGGCGTCGTTCGACCGAATCGTGTGCGGCCTGGTGCTCGACCACATTCGTGATCCGGGATTGCTCTTCCGCGAAATGCGCCGTGTTTGCCGCCACGGGGGTTGGGCGGCGGTTTCGGTGATGCATCCGGCGATGTCGCTCATCGGCGTTCAGGCCCGGTTCACCGACCCTGTCACGGCTGACAAAGTTCACTGCGGTAGCGAAGAGAACACCACAAGCGACTACGTAATGGCGATCGTCCGCGCCGGCTGGCAGGTGCAGGAGATGATCGAGCGCAGCGTGGATGAACAACTCATCCGCCTCCGACCCCGTGCCCAGAAGTATGCCAACTGGCCGATGCTCATGGCGTTTCACCTGAAAGCGATTTAATCAACTCCCCATTCGAGACAATTTCCTTGCATCGGCAGCCTTGTTGGGTTCTGCTTGGTGGTGACACTGATGGCAAACGAAGTTCAAACCAAACCGCAGAAGAAATCGAAGCAAAAGCCCGCCGTGAAAACCACGCCGCGGGTGGAGAAGCTTCCGCCGTACAATGTTGTGCTGTTGGACGACAACGAACACACGTATGCCTATGTCATCGAAATGATGCGATCGCTGTTTGCCTACCCGTCGGAAAGAGGTTTTAAGATCGCCGACGAGGTGACAAACACGGGGCGGGTTATTGTTATCACCACCCATCGCGAGCTTGCCGAGCTAAAACGTGACCAAATTCACGCCTACGGCGGCGATTGGCGCATCGCCGGCTGCCAGGGCGCCATGACTGCCACCGTGGAGCCGGCGCCGGCCTAAGACGCACTTCGTTTTTGTTTTCTTTTGTCACTTCGTCGAAGGCAAAACGACGGTCGACTATGGGGCATCGCTTGAACGAGCGGGACACGCAACCGGTCGCGTGGTTCTCACCGAAAAGGCTGCATTTTATGTGACGGCGAGCGGGTTAGAAGGCCTGCCGTCGAGCCTGCTGGAATGCATGGAACGCGGCACATGCGCGGTGGCAAGCGATATCCCCCCGCACCGGGAATTGCTGTGGCGCGTGCGCGGGTACGACCTGTTCTTTGATGTAGGCAACATCGATCTGCTGACGCGGCACTTGCAGTATTTGCTCGATCACCCTGATCACGCTGCTGCAATTGGAGGCGCGTCGCTCGAGTTTGTGCGTCGCGAGTACGCCTAGCCGGTGTTGGCAGAGAAAACCGAACGCTTTTATCAACAGGTGCTCGCGCGGCACGACCGCTGATTGTTTACGACATCACGCGATCGATTAGCGCCTGAAGCACTTTGTCGGAATTAAAGTGCTCTTCAGCAATCCGCCGAGCAGCTTTGCAATGACGTTGATGGTCGACGTGAATCGTCTCCAGCGCGGCCGCCGCCTCGTTGATGGTTTTGAACGCGAATAGCCCTTCCCCGGTCGGCAGCCAGTGTTCGAAGCCGGTGGATTGCGTCACCACAGGGCGGCCGCACATCAGGTAGCACGCGCTGCGGTCGCTGAACCATCCGCTGGGCAAATCGACGTAAATCTGCTTGGCGACCGTCAACTCCCCCGCCGACGACGCGATGTAGTTCTTGAACGCATCCGTATCGCGCGACGCCGTAAACGGATTCTCGAATTCCCAACCGTGTTCAACAAAAGCTTGTCGGGTGGCCGGTGGAAGTTTGTCTGTTGCCATCTCAAGCGTCCATTGAGTCCGCCCTGGCAGCTCGATGAGCTTCAGCCATTCGCTTGCTTTCGTGCTGGCGAACTGCCTTCCTTCGAACTCGACCGTGCGGTTGGATGCGTGCTCCCACTTGCCAATGGTGGTGAAGCGCCGGTCGTCGCCGGTTCCAGGCTGACTCGGCACCGCCGGCCAGAATCGTTGCACCACCGGCTGACAGGTGGGAATCCAATCAATCCCATGAGTGGGCAACGGCGAAAGCGAGGTACCGATCAGTTTCCCGAAAGTCGCCGCGTGCGTGAATGATTTGTAGTAATTTCGGAACGACTCGTCGCCGGCCATGCGCAATTGCGTAAAAACCGGATCGGTATCGATAACAAGCGTGCGTTTCGGGCGATCGTACCAATCCAACGGCGTCACGCCGCTGACGCAAATGAGTAAATCGGCCTCGCGCAGCCGATGATTCATCTCCGCGATCGTCAGGCCCTCGGCGACAGGACCGAACCGATAATGCCACGGAAGATCGGCGTGGCCGTAATTCTCTAGAGTGTGTTTCAGGTAATTCAGGCCGTAAGTAGCGATGCCCGTGGTCTCCGTCGTCGGGTCATACGGCGAGAAGTGCGCGCCGTCTTCGAGGTAGGTCACCTCATGCCCCATCGCCGACAGACCCAGAACGTAGTTCAGATGATGCCACGTCATCCCCCCCAGCGGATACCCGACAATATACCCCGCCACCACAATTTTCATGATTTTTATTCCCTCTCCCGGTACGCCGGGGGAGGGCCAGGGAGGGGGCTTTTGGACGGCGGAAGGTGCGCAGTATTTCGAATGGTCGAAAAAATGGTCTCAAGCATCGGCGGCAGAACGCGATCGGGCGCTAAGTACTCACGCGCGATGTCATAGGCCGCGGCGCGATGTTTTACCGGGTCAGCGGCGACGGCTTCAAGGCCGGCGACGGCTTCCTCCATCGTGGTAAACGCAAGCACGCCTTGGCCGGCGGGAACAAATTTGCTCCACCCCGTATCCTGCACCACCGCGGGCTTGCCGGCGGCCAGGTAGCACGCGGTGCGGCAACTGAACCAACCCGTGCGTGGGCCGACGTAGCAGTTTTTGGCGATCGACCATTCGCCCGCCGAATTTGCAATAAAGTCTAAATAATCCTGCGGTGTGAGCGAGGCCGCCTTGGCTTCCACCTGCAGCCACCCTGCGTCATCAATCGTCTTGGTCGGCTTATGATACCCCGCCGCCGCGACGGTGAGCGGAAGATTGACATGCTTGGGAAGGTCGATGAACCGTTCAAACTCCGGCGCTTTGGCGCCGTATTCCACGTCGTTCCAAATCAGCGGGCCCTTGAAATACGTCCAGCTCATCACGGTGGTATATGGCGCGCTGGGCGGCAGCTTGCGATCGCGAAACTGCCGCCACGGTTCGAGCGTGACCACACAGCGCGTCGGTCGCCAATCGAAATCGAAACGGGGGATGAGACAATCATCGCCGAAAATGTTCTCGGCATAAGTGAGGTGGCGGTCGTGATCGCGAACCTGCTGAATCCACCCTTCCACGTTCTTGCTCCACGACGGCTTGGTGGCCATGACGATCTGGTTGTAGCCCGGATCGGTATCCATAAAGACTTTAATGGCTCGCGGATTGAGCTGATCCGGAATCATCGAAGCGCCGCTGACGTTTAAGAACACGTCGGCGGTTCGGGCGACTTCATCGAATTGCTCCTTCGTCATCCCAAAGTGCTGATCGTGCAGATGAAAGTAGTGCCAGCGATCCTTGAGATGCGGTGCGTGCTTGTCGAAGAAGTTTGTGAAGTAATCGACCGCGTACGGCGACGCATCGGTCGGATAACCGAGCACGGGATCGTTCACCCAGCACCACGTGTCTTCGTGGTAGTAGACGTCGTGACCAAGCTCGGCCAGCGCCAGCAGGTAATGGAAATAATCCCACGCCACCCCGCCCAGCGGGTGCGAGCCGACCATGCCGCAGGTGATGATTCGGAGTTTCGTCTTCATATTAGCCGCGGATGAACGCAGATAGACGCAGATGAGGAAGATAGGTTACGCGAGATTCGAACATAATTTAACAATTTGAGTGGACCACCATACCTATCAATATGAAACCCGAACTAAGCGCCATTGTGTTAGCAACTGTGCTGTTTTTCCTATCTGCGTTCATCTGCGTTGATCTGCGGCTCAAGATGGTCTTCGAGTTTCAGTTGATGTTTCGCCATCTTCCAATACAGCCCCCGTTGGGCGACCAGTTCGTCGTGCTTGCCTTGCTCCACGATGCGCCCTTCTTCCATGACAAAGATCTGATCGCAATCGGCCACGGTGCTCAAGCGGTGGCTCACCAGAATGATTGTTCGCGTGGCTTTCAATCGCTTTAAGGTTTCTGTGATGAGTTGCTCATGCTGCGGATCGAGCGCGCTGGTGGGTTCGTCCAGGACGATGATCGGTGCTTCGGTGAGCAAGGCGCGGGCGATGCTGATGCGCTGTTTCTGCCCGCCGGAGAGGTTGCTGCCCGATTCGTTGATTTGTGTTTCGTACTTCTGCGGCAGCTTCTCGATAAACAGTGCCGCGCCGGCGAGTTCGGCGGCGTGGCGGATTTGGGCATCGGTTGCGTTCGGGCGACCGTAGGCGATGTTCTCCGAGACGGTGGTAGGCAGGATGATGCTGTCTTGCAGCACCAAGGCCACATGCTTGCGAAGGTCGGCCAGCTTGATTTTGCGAACGTCGGTCCCATCAAGTCTGAGCGCGCCGCTGGTCGGATCATAGAACCGCGGCAGGAGATTGAGCATCGTGGTTTTGCCCACGCCACTTTCGCCGACGAACGCGACCATTTCGCCGGGGACAATCTTCACCGACACATTGATGAGAATCGGCTTGCCGGGCAAGTACTCAAACCCCACGTTGTCAAACGATAACGCGCGCGGCTGGCGCGGCATGTGAACCGCGTCGGGCGCATCGCGGATGATCGGGTCGCGGTCGAGCACTTCGAACACGCGTTCAACTTTTGCCACTTCGCCCTGCAATCCCGAACCAATGCCGCTGAGCGCTTTAAGGGGGTCGTAAAGCTTTTCGAGATAGATGAGGAACGTGGTGAGAAACCCCGCGGTGATTTCCCCGCGGAGCGCCAGCAGGCCGCCGTAGCCAAGAATCGCACACGCCCCGGCGGCAAAAACCACACCGAGCACGAACCAGTACATGATTTCGTGCCAGTGCAGGCGCATCTTGGTTTTGATGCTGGTGCCCTGCATGTCGGCAAAGTTTGAAAACTCATCGTGCTCGCGGCCGAAGGCCTGCACCAGGCCGATCGACGACACGCTGCGTTGGATCGCCGTCGTCACCTTCGCATCGATTTCATAGCTTTCGATATACTTCTGCTTTAGGACGTTGCCATACCAGCGAATGGCGAAGTACACGAACGGCACGACCGCCAGGCTCACGACCGTCAGCTTCACGTTCATCAGCAGCATGATGGCGGTCATCGATAGCAGTGTGATGCCGTTGATGGCGATGCCAACCAGTGTGTTCAGCACGCCTTGAAAACCCAGCGTGTCGTAGCTCAGCCGATAAATGGCGTCGCCCTGCGGCTGGCTTTTGTGATACGACAGACTGAGCGCCTGCAACTTGCGGAACAGATCGTTCCGCACGCGCATCATACCGGTGTAGCCAATGCGAATGTTCAGCAGCGTCTGCGCCGGACGAAGAATCTCATGCAACAGCCGAATCGCCAGCATCGCGCCGGCCAGCACCAGCACCTGCTGTGTCGTGGTGATCGACTGTGCGAACGCGTTCCAGGCGCGATAAATCGAATGGTCGGCCCCTTTGTCAGACAGCACGCGGTCGATCAGGATCATCAGCGGCAGCGGCCAGGCCAGCTCGAGGATGATGGATGCGCCCATGAGAAGCTGCGAACAGACGATCTTCCCAAGATCTTCCCGAAAGTAGGCGATGGCTCGGCGGTAGATGGTCATGTGCTGTGGCCAGCTTTCAGTGGGCAGCACTGTTATCACGCCAGCGACGCCGATTCTTCCAGTTCGTCGTCGACGATAATGGGTTTTGCTTGCTTCTGCTCTTCCATCGCGTTCATCGGCGTGTACTTCGCTTTCTCCGCCGCCACATCGACCAGGCCCATCACCGGATCGACCACGCGCGCTTTGTTGACAACGTACAGCGTCCACCACGCGATCGGAATCAGCAGGGCCGGGCGGGCGAACGGCCACAGGTGCGGCGCGGGGAAACCCGTTAACAGCAGCATGGCCGCGAGCACGCAACTGGCGAATGTCAGCACGAGGCAAAACTTGGTCATCTGCATTTCGACGCGCACGCGCGTCATGTTGCCTGCCCCGCCGTAGTGCTCGGTGGCGGTGGTGAGGCGGACTTTGCAGTAACGCGAGCCGTATATTTCCATGTCGTAGGGCGCCCAACCGCTGTCCACGCGCGTTCGCCACCCCGCAGCCTGGGTTTCTTTGACGATTTCCTGCAGCAGTGGCACGCGGTCGTGCCAGGTGTTCCAATAGCGCAACGTGCGTTTGTCGGCGCTGTCGTAAGGCAAAGCATGGCGGCGATATCCTCGCGCTTCTCCGTTCATTACTTTGTTTTTCAGGCGAACGCTGTACCGCGCCCAGCCCCGCGTGACCGGCTGTCGCCAGTGCAAAAATGCAATCAACGCCCGGGTGAGCCAGTGCGTGTGCTTCGGTTTTGGAGCCTGCGCCGCCGCCGTGATGGATAGCGCGATCGGCGTCAGTTCCATCAGCACAAACACCCATAATAGCGGCGGCACCGCGAGGCTAAGTAAGCCGATGAACACCGCCAGCATGTGCCACTCAATGCTCATCATCATGGCCGCGAGCATTGAGGCAGGTTTGCGATAGATCGTCTGAAACAGACCCGTGCCGAAGGTGCCGTGATACACCACATCGCCGCCGACGCGCACGCCCACCTGATCGGCGCCATAAATCTTCCCGCGCCAGAAGCTGGCGCCCAGGGCATTGAAGTGATCGGGGTGCTTGTATTTAAGCATCGCCTCGGCGGCGCCGTAGCCGCGTTGCTGTTTGAGATACGATTTGACGGTGTTGCGGCGGTAGTGCCATACCTGCGCGCTCGGCGCGAAACCGATCGATCCGCCCTGATGTTGCAAGCGCCAGATGAAATCGACGTCGTCGCCGGCGGAGCGAAACTGCGAGTCGAAACCGTTCACCGCCAGCGCGCTTTGACGATAGAAGGCCATGTTGCAGCCGGGCACATGCTCGGCGGTGCGGTCGTCGAGCATCACATGCGTCGGCCCGCCGGGCGAAAGGCCCACGCAATCGGCCACCCAACTGCCTTCATCGGGAATCAGGTTAGGCCCGCCGACGCCGACATGGCGGCTGCGACTCAGCGTGAGGGCAATGTAGTAGAGCCAGTCTTCATCGGCTTCACAGTCGCTATCGGTGTAAACGATGATCTCCCCGCTGGCCGCGTGCATTCCTACGTTGCGAGCGTACGACAAGCCCATGTTCTTCTGCTTGATATTCAACACCCACGGAAAGTGCTTGAGAATATCCTGCGTGTTGTCGGTGCTGCCGTCGTCGACAAAAATGACTTCAAACTCGCCCGGGTAGCGCAGCTTCGCCATCGACCGCAGGCAGGCTTCTGTTGTGCTCGCGCCGTTGTACGAGCAGACGATCACGCTGCACTTGGGAAGTTTCTCATCACACATCTGCGGCGCGCGGGCGAAGAGGCTGGCAACTTCGGCAAATGCCCGCTTCGGCGTGCGGTCGCGGCGCACGACGCCGAACGCCCAATCGTCAATCTGGTAGCCGCCTGTGAACCAGTCATCGGTGAAGCTGAAGATGAACGTGCCGACCAGTCCTTCATCAAAAACCGCCTTCACGTGCGCGGTGAGGATTTCGGCCTGCTGATCCTCCGTTTTCTCGCGCATCGTATCGATGCCGTATTCGCCGAGCATGAGGGGCTTGTCGCCGGCGATCATCTGCAGGCGCGCAAGGTAGTTGCGGAATACATGCGCATCATGCAGGTAGACGTTGAAACAGACGAAGTCGAGGCTGCGCGGCTGCAGATACTCGGTTGTGGGAAAGTTGGCGAACGTCACCAGGCAATCGGGTGCTTCGGACTTGCAGATTTCGACCAGCGCATCGACGAACGCTTCAACTTTGTCTTTGCCCACGTAACGGACGATGTCGGGCGGAATTTCGTTGACGACGCTGATGGCGAAGATTGCCGGATGATTGCCGCATTTCGATGCCGCCGTGCGGACTGCTTCGTGGGCCTGGCGGGTGATTTCGGCGTCGCCCACGAAGGTCATGTTTTTGGGCCAGGCCACATCGAGCAGAATCTTCAGCCCGATTTCCTGAGCCAGATCCAAAAACCACTGCGGCGGGGTATGGTAGACGCGGACGCAGTTGCCGTTGAGTTGACGAATCTGTAGGAAGTCGGCGCGAACCTGTTCGCGAGAAGGAAGGTAATCGCCATCGCTGTTCGGCGTGAACGGGCCGTAGGTGACGCCCTTGACGAAGAATTTGTCATCGCCGAGACGAAAGAATTTCCCATCGCGGCGGACGCGGTTGGACGGCGCTTCGACAACGCGATGCCGCGCCGCGACCACCGAAAGCTGTGTTGGTGGCGCCGGCGTGCTGCCCGCCGGCGCATCGAGAACGACCTGTGACATCTGGCTCTTTTCGACTTTCTTTCATTCACGACCGAGCCGCCGGCGGGGTCAATCATTCAACCCGCCGGCGCGACTTTCCAGCGGACGGCGCACGGATTGCGCGCGGCCGCTGTGTTCCCACACGCAGATCATACAATCCGCACTGGCCGGGCGACGAAGGGAAATCCGCTCGTCGCACCGAATTAAGACGACAGACAACCATTTTCAGGTGAGGTTAGGAAAAAGTTATCGGAGTTGCGCGACAGATTCGTCCGATAACTCGTGGCTGCAAATGAAGTTGACGACCCGGCGGCGCGACTCGATGATGCACCGGCTATGGCGATTCCTGACGCCGATACGGTGGTCGAAAACTTTTCCGCTGCGACCGACGAAAACAAGCTTTCGTCGCTGCGGTCGTTCCAGGTTGTCACGCTTCCGCCGGATTGCGAAGTGTGGATGACCGGTGATATGCACGACCATCGGACGAATTTCAGCAAGTTCGTGGGAGCCGCCAAGCTGGTGGACAACCCGCAGCGGCACATCGTCCTGCACGAGCTGATCCACGGCGATCATTTTGATGCCGGCGGCGCCGAAGACAGTTGGATCACCCTCCACGCCGCCGCCGAACTAAAAGCGCAATTTCCGAACCAGGTACACTTTCTGCTGGCCAACCACGACCTGGCGCAAATCTACGGCGAAGGCATCATGAAGAGCGGCTTGAGCGTGTGCGAAGCATTTTACAAAGGACTCAAACGCGACTTCCCCGACGGTTACCACAAAGTCAACATCGCCATCACCGAGTTTCTGCTGTCGCTGCCGCTGGCGATTCGCTGCCCGAACGGGCTTCTGTTCTGCCACTCGCTGCCGACGGATGCGCAAATTGCATCGTACGATTTCACCGTGTTCGATCGCGAACTGACCGGGGCCGACTACAAACGGCGCACGGGGCCGGTTTATCAGCTCATCTGGGGCCGCAACGTCACACCCGCGGGGGTTGACTTATTCGCCGAAAAGATGAACGCCAAACTCATCATCACCGGCCATCAGCCGCAGGAAATGGGCTACGCGGTCAACGGGGAGAAACACATTATTATTGCTTCGGATCACAACCAGGGCGTGTTCATTCCACTTACGACCAGCGACGATTTCGACGCTGATATCATCCTGAACAAAATGCAAAAGTTCGTAGCGTTGCCGGCGGCATGATCCTTACTCCCTCGCCCGGTACTCCGGGAGAGGGCCGGGGTGAGGGTTCTTCCAAAAACAACCAGCGGTGTACATTCGCCGGAACGCGCAGAATAACTTGGTTCGACGCGATCATGCCGCCTCAAACAGCTCCACACAATTCCCACTCGGATCGTCCAAAAGAATCTGCCGGCCCCCCGGGCCGTGGACGATTTCATTGCGGAACACGGCATTTGCCGATCGCAGCTTTGCAACGATCGCATCAAGATCGTCCACGACAATCACCGCACGATTCCAACCTCCCGATTGAGGCTTGCGGCCGTCGGGCATCGGCTTGGCGGCACTCGACGGCGGGCCGGCGAGCCAGAGCTGCATATCGCCACGCTGCACGATGGCCATCGCGGGTCCGTATTGCTCGACGACTTCGAAGCCGAGGAATTGGGTAAAGAACGCGACGGCGGCGTCGACGTCGGTGACGATGTAGCGGAATGTGGGCATCCTGATATCCGGGCGCCAATGCGCCCTCCCCCCGTCCCCCTCCCGGAGTACCAAGAGGGGAGTTTTATCGTGAAACCCAGCACGCCGCCACGTGCCCCGGTTCGCCCTGCTTTTGTTCGAGCTCCGGAGCTTCCATGACGCACTTGGTGAGCACGCGCAGGCGGTCGCCACCGACTTTGATCTCTGTGGTTTCCGCGGCGCTGGCGCCTTTTGCGGCTTCGCGGGTCAATGCGCAGCGCGGGTGGAACGCGCAACCCGTCGGCGGGCGGCTGGGCGAGGGCACTTCACCCTGCAGCACGATCCGCTCGCGCCTTGGCCGCGGATCGATATCAGGCACGGCGGACAGCAGCGCCTTGGTGTAGGGGTGCTTGGGATTGCCGTACAGCTCTTTGCTGCCGGCTTTCTCCACAATTCGGCCGAGGTACATCACCGCCACTTCATCACAGAAATGCTCCACCACGGCCAGATTGTGAGCGATGAACAGATACGCGATGTTGCGCTCCTGCTGAAGGTCCTGCAGCAGGTTGAGAATCTGAGATTGAATCGAAACGTCGAGGGCGCTGACCGGCTCATCACACACGATGAAGCTCGGCGAAAGTGCCAGGGCGCGCGCGATACCAATGCGTTGCCGCTGCCCGCCGGAGAATTCGTGCGGGTATCGCGAGGCGTACGATGGATCGAGCCCCACGCGGGTCAGCAGCGACGCGACCAGCTCATCCTTATCGCGGCCTTTGGCGATGCCGTGGACTACGATGGGCTCGCCGATGATGTTGCCCACCGTCATGCGCGGGTTGAGGCTGCTCATCGGGTCCTGAAAAATAATCTGCATCTGCCGGCGCAGCTTGCGCAGCTCTTCGCCGCGGTAGGCGAAGAAATCCATTCCCCGGAACACCACCTCGCCGCTGGTTGCCGGGATGAGTCGCAGCAGCGATCGGCCCACGGTGGTTTTTCCGCAGCCCGATTCGCCGACCAGCCCGAGGGTTTGCGCGACCGGCACGTTAAACGTCACGCCGTCGACTGCTTTCACATGGCCGACGGTTCGCTGCAGCAGGCCCTTCTTGATCGGAAAATACGTACGCAAGTCGCGCACTTCCACCAGCGGCTGCCCTTTGGCAAGCTGCATGGCGGCGGCGGAGAGCACATCGGAAGGGGAACGGTAGTCGGCGGTTGAACTGCTCACGCGTTCACCTCCTGCGTTACACGGGCGGTGATCTGGCGCTTGTGCGAAATGGTTGGAATCGTCACCAGCGCCGATTCGTAGCCGGGCACATGATGGCAACTGGCCCAGTGCGCGGGCTGCACTTCGCGAAGGTTGGGCTCGACCGTCGAGCACTTCACATCGCCCTGCATACGGTGGCACCGCGGATGAAACTTACATCCGGCGGGGAACCGCTGCGGGTTGGGCACCGTTCCCGGGATGGTATCGAGCCGATCGCGATTCGCCCCGAGTTTGGGAATGCTTTTGAACAACCCTTCTGTGTAGGGATGCATCGGGTGGTCGAACAATTCTTCGACCGTCGCCGTTTCCACATTACGCGACGCGTACATGACCGCGACGGCATCGGCGTTCTCGGCCACCACACCCAGATCGTGCGTGATGAGCATGATGGCCATGTTGCGTTCTTTTTGCAGCTTGCGGAGCAGCTCCAGAATCTGCGCTTGAATGGTTACGTCCAGCGCGGTGGTAGGCTCGTCGGCAATGAGCAGTTTCGGCTGGCACGACAGCGCCATCGCGATCATGACGCGTTGCCGCATGCCGCCGGACATCTGGTGCGGGTATTCGCCCAGCCGACGGGCCGGATCAGCGATGCCAACATCCTCCAGAGCCTGCTGGGCAACTGCATACCCCGCCCTGCCACTTTTGCCCTGATGCAACGCGACGGCCTCCACGATTTGATCGCCGATGGTGTAAACCGGGTTGAGGCTGGTCATGGGCTCCTGAAAGATCATGGCAATGTCTTTCCCGCGGACGGAGCGCATCGCGCGTTCGCTCTCTTTGAGCAGGTCGCGGCCCTGGAAGAAAATCTGCCCGCTCAGATACTTCGCCGGCGGCTTGGGCAGCAGTTGCAGGATGGACATCGCGGTGACCGATTTCCCGCAACCCGATTCGCCCACGACTGCGACCGTCTGGCCGGGAAAAATGGTCAGGTTCATATCGCGCACCGGCCGCACATCGCCGCGGCTGGTTTCGAAGGCGATGTTGAGATCGCGAATTTGGAGAAGGGGTTCTGGCATGATTGGATTAGTCTCGCAGCTTCTTCAACTTTGGATCGATCGCGTCGCGCGCTGCTTCGCCGATGAGAATGTATGAGAACACCGTGAGGAAGATCGCCACGCCGGGGAATACGGCAATCCACCAGTTAAATCCGCGGCCGCCTTTGCGGGCCTGTTCGAGCATCTGGCCCCAGCTCGGGTCGTCCGGCCCCAGTCCTAATCCGAGGAAGCTGAGCACGCTTTCCAAAAGGATCGCCCCGGCCACGCCGAAGCTGGCGTTGACCAGCACCGGTGCGATGCCATTGGGGAGCATGTGCCGGAACAGCACGCTCCAGCGCGGCAGCCCGACTGCAACGGCGGCCTGCACGAAATCGAGCTTGCGCAGTTTCATGAACTCGGCGCGCACGAACCGGGCATCGGATGTCCAGCTCACCAGCCCGATCACCACCATCATCAGATACAGGCTGCGACCAAAACTGACCGTGACGATTAACAATAGAATAAGCCGCGGGATTGCCTCGACGATCTCGATGAACCGCATACCCAGCAGATCAATCGTTCCGCCGTTGTACCCCATCAGCGCGCCGTAACTCACGCCGATCATCGTGGCGATGGTGGTGGAAATGAAGCCGATCGTGAGGGCGATCCGACAGGCGGCAAGCATGCGGCTGAGCATGTCTTCTCCGAATTCGGTGGTGCCGAGCCAGTATTGCCGCGACGGTGGGAGCAAAGCCTGATCGCCTCGATCGCGCAGGCGGTCGTTGGGGCTGTAGGGAACGATCGTGCGAATCACCGAAGAAAACTCGCCGGCCACCTCGCGGCGGCGGTATTCATCGTATTGCGGCGTCGGATCAGGATTGCAAACCGCTTTGGCGATCAGGAACGTCACTACACCAATCGCCAGTATGGTTAGCAGCGACTTCAAAAAGGAGAATCGCCCGGTGCCCCAGAGGATCAACGCGGCCATGAAAACGGCGATCAGGGTAAAATCAATCGGGAACAAGTTGGCCAGCATCGGGCTGAAGACCTGACCCGCTTTGCTCTTAACTAAAATTGGATAACTGTTGGCCAGGATCGGCGCGAACACGCCAAAGAATGCCAACAGCACAACCCAAACGCGTCCGAACTGCGCGCCAGGCCGCGCGAATGTCTCGCGAAGCGCCTGCAACCACATGGATCGAGGCGCCATTTCGGATGACCCGCGCGCGTCGGGCGGACGGTACCCGGGCTGCGCCGGTGCGACGGCGATGGGGGGTTGGCTAGCTGTCATAGCTCACCCTCGGATCAGCGACTGCATAAAGAATGTCGGCGATAAGAAAACCGGTCAATTGCAGAATTAGAATCAGCATGGATGTACTGAGAAACAATTCACGATCGTTCGCCTTCAGCGCTTCAATCGCAAGCCGGCCCATCCCATTGATGTTGAAAATGGTCTCCACCACGATCGACCCAACGACCATCGCCGGAAGAAAACTCGCCGCGACGGTAATCAGCGGAATCAGGCTGTTGCGAAACGCGTGGCGGAACAAAACCACCCGCTCATCCAACCCCTTTGCCCGTGCCGTGCGGACGAAATCGGCGTTGAGGGTTTCGAGCAATGCCGTGCGGGTGAGCTTCGAATAGTACGCCAGCGTCACATAGCTGATGCACAACACCGGGCCGGCCAAATGCCAGAGCCAATCCAGCAGGTAGCCGGATTCCCAATGGCCGTTGTGCGTGCCCGGAAAAAACCGCATCTGCGCGGCCATATCCGAATGCAAACCGGCGGCGGGAAATATCCTAATGTATTGCACGTTGGCCAGAAACCCGATGAACAGCGTCCCCAGCAGAATGACTGGAACCGAATAAATTCCCAGCAGCACCGTGCCGGTTCCAATGTCGAGCAAACGCCCGCGATGCACCGCCGACCAGATGCCGCTGAGCATCGCCAGCGTCAGGGCAAAGGGCAAAGCGATTAACTGGAGCGTCAGCGTAACCGGCAACGCCGCGCCGATAATGGGCGCCACCGACCGCGATTGAATGAAGCTCTCGCCAAGATCCGGCCATTTCACGGCCGGCTTATCGAAGCGGAACTGGCCGGGGTTGGGCCGGATGTCAATTTTTTTTGTCTCTTTCTCGATCTCTTCAAGCTTCATGCTGCCGGCGGCGCGAAGCTCGACAACCTTGGCGTCGCGCATCTCGGTTTGCTGCTTTTTGGCGGCCTCTACTTCCCGGTCGCCGCGCTTCCAGATTCGAAAGCCGACGGGAGAAACGTTGTTCAGCCACCGCAAATACTGCACCGGCGGGGGATCGTTTAATCCGTAACGCTCCATCACATACTCTTCGCGTGCTGCTTTTTCTCCCGGCAGCAATTCGCCGCCGGGCGGAAGCAGCGTCGCGACGATGTCAATGGGCGACAGCGCCATGATCATGAAGACGATGAACGTCGCGCCGATGAGTGTGGGCACGAAAAGCAGCAGCCGACGGATGAGGTAAATGAGCATGGGCCGGTCTTATTGCTGGTAGCGCTGCTGCGTTTCCGGCACAAACCATGGGATCATGCCGCCGTTAAGATGTTCATAATTCAACCCCATTCGCGACTTTTCGACATTCTGCACGCGCTTGTGAATCAAGCGCAACGCCTTGCGATTGAATAAGAACGTATAAGGCTGATCTTCGTGCAGCGTGCGATGAACCTTGTTCCACAGCTTCATCCGCCCGTCGCGCTCGATCATCACCCGCGCGGTATCGATCGTCTTATCGAGCTCCGGGTTACGGTAACTGGTGCGGTTGTCGCCCTGGTTGGCAATCGATTCGGAGTGAAACGTCTGATACGGGTCGGATTCCACCACACTGCTCCAACCCAGCGTAACCGCTTCGAAGTCGCTGGTATCGAGCCGCTTAACCAGAACGGGCCAATCGATCCGCTCCGGCTCCATGACAATGCCCGCGGCCGAATAGCTGTCTTTGGCGAACAGAACTACTTTTTCCCACGTGTCGCTGCCCGATGGATAGGTGAAAGTGAACTTGAACGGCGTACCGTCCGGGCCGTCGATGACGCCGTCGTTGTCGCGATCGTAAAAGCCCGCCTCGCGGAGCAGTTCCTTCGCCGCCGCCGGATCGTACGGCCAGGGCTTCACCGTTGCGTCGCTTTGAGGGTTCGACGGAAGAAATGGCCCGCTGGCAACCGTGGCGTAGCCGAGGAAAATCTCTTTCGCCATCCGTTCACGATCCAGCATCATGGTCATTGCGCGGCGGACGCGCGGGTCGGCGAACCGCGTGACCTGGCCTTTGCCGTCGACCAGCTTTTCCTGGTTCCACGCGATGTAGAGGTAGCCGCCAAAAATGCTTTCGAACTCAAATGAATTGCTGAACTCCATCACGCGCTGGTCTTTAGTAATTTTGTCGAACATCGGCGCGGTGCAGCGAAGCACATCGTGTTCCTGGTTGCCGTACAACACCATCTGCGTCGACTCGCCCTGAATTTCATGGAAGATAAGGCGATCGAATGTCGGCGCTTCACCCCAATACCGATCGTTGCGATAAAGAATGACGCGTTGCCCGGGCGTCCAGGAGTCGGGGGTTTCGAGCCGATACGGACCGCTGCCCATCAGCAAGCCCGTTTTTTCATTGAACTGCTGCGGCGTGTACTTCGAGTAAAAATGTTTGGGCATGATGCCCAGGCTGCTGACTTGCTCGAAGGAAAGGAAATAGGGTTCCTTAAACGTGAACTCGACGGTGTAATCGTCCAGTTTCTTCACCCCGGCGAACGTGCGCTTGAAGTAACTGCGGGTGCGCTCGGCGTCGACCTCGGGGTTCATCATCCAATCGAAAGTGAAAATAATATCGTCGGCGGTGAGGGGTGTTCCGTCAGAAAAGGTGACGCCCTTGCGCAGCCAGAAAGTCGATTTCAAACCGTCGGCCTGCAGTTCCCAACGCTCCGCCAGACGAGGCTTGTATTCCAGCGTGTTGGGGTCGCGGACGGCCAGACTCTCGAGCACCTGAAACTCGACCCAACGCTGATAAACATCGGTGGAAACCATCGGTGTCAGGCGACCGACCTTCGTGCCGAAGTTATCAATGTGCCAATCGCCGCGGGCAAAATTGGGAGCGGCTTCGGCGGCGCGGATCGGTGTGAAAGCATCGTCAATCGGCTGGGTTGTCGAACGGTTCGAACCGGTGTTGCCGGCGCCAACGGCAACAACGCCCTGCGCCAACTGACGTTTGATCCCATTGATTTCGCGGGCCGTCTCCACATTTTGCTGCTTGATCGTCAGCACCTCTTTGTATTGCCGATCAAACTGCCACATGGCCATGATCACCACGCCGATGAGCGCCGCGATCAGAACGAAGAGAAACAGGTCTTTGATTCCGAATCGATTTTCCATGACCAACCACCTGCGATATGCACCGATCTTAAGTTCTGCCGATTTGAGTTTCGCTGCTCATAGTTTAGCCGCCTCGCGTTTGGGGTCGAATAAATCGCGGAGGCCGTCGCCGACGAAGTTCAGGCATAGCAGCGTGAGCATCAGCAGCACGCACGGGAACAGCAGCATCCACCAATACACTTTGACCGGCGAAAGCGCCAAAACGCCTTCGCTGGCGAGCGAGCCCCAGGTGGGCAGCGGCGGGCGGACGCCGACGCCCAGGAAGCTCAAAAACGACTCTTGTAAGATAGCGGAAGGGACGGTCAAAGTCGCATAAACGGTGATCGGGCCGACCAAGTTGGGGAGCACGTGCTGAATGAAAATTCGCGCCTTGGGCAGGCCCATCGCTCGGCAGGCTTCGATGTACGGCATGGCTCGAATCGTCAATACCTGCCCGCGGACGACGCGCGCCATCGTCAGCCAGCTCACCAGGCCAATCGCCAGAAACATCACGATCAGGTTCGCCGCCTGCCCGGCGCTGAAACTCGGCGAGGCGTTTTGCATGCTGCCGATGAGCCTCGTAATCGGTTCTTCCAATGCGATCTTGAAAAGGATGACCAGCAGGATGTAAGGCAGACCGTAAAGGATATCGACGATGCGCATGAGCGACGAATCGACCCACCCGCCGGCATAACCGGCGATCAGGCCGACGGTAACCCCCAGCACCACCGCGATCGTCGCCGCCGCCACACCGACGGCCAGCGAAATCGTCCCGCCGAGCAGACATCTCGCGAGGATTGATCGACCCAGCACGTCGTAGCCGAATGCGCCGACGAAATTTGCTTGCGGTGCAAAACGTACTTTGTCCGGGTCTTGCCTTCCGTAGCTGAGCGCGGAGTTGGATGAAAGCGTCCAAAACATCGACATGAGGCATGCAAGGATAATCAGCAGCAGAATCCCCCCGCCGACGGTGATCCGCCGCGAGCGGAACATGCGCGCAAACCGCGTCTCGCTCGGCCCGCCCAGCGGCACCGATTGATCGATTTCGTAACCCACTGCCGGAGCCGACATGCTCATGAGCCTTTCGCCGAAATATCAATGCGCGGATCGACCAATACATAGGCGATGTCGACCAGCAGGTTAAATACCAAGAGGAACAGCGAGTAGACCATCACGACGCCCAGCAGCAGCGTTTGATCGCGGCTTTGCACGGAGTTTACAAAGTGCTGGCCAAGGCCGGGAATATTGAACACCTTCTCAACCACGAACGACCCGGTGAGCGTCACCGCCGCCGCCGGGCCGAGGTAGCTTAAAACGGGGACAAAGGCGTTTTTAAGGCAGTGCTTCCAGACGACAATATTGCGCGATAGCCCCTTGGCCCGCGCGGTGCGGACAAAGTCTGATCCAAGCACATCAAGCATGCTGGCCCGCGTGAGCCGCACGATGTACGCCATCGGCGCCAGCGAAAGGGCAAGTCCGGGCAGAATCACATCCGCCGGCCGGCCCCAACTGCCCACCGCGAACACGCCTTGCATCGCGGGAACCGAAGAAAGCAGCAACAGCAGCGCCGCCGTCACAAAGCTGGGAAGGCTGATGCCGATCAGGCTGATGGAAAGACTCGCCCAGTCAAAGGCCCCATCGCGATAAACCGCCGCCAGTGTGCCGACGCCCACTCCAACCAGCACCGCGATCGCCAACGCGAAAAGACCCAATGTGATCGAAACCGGCAACGAGGCCTTGATGATGTCGTTCACCGACCACTCTTTATAAAACAGCGACGGCCCGAAGCTGCCTTCGGTAATGATGCGCAGCGGGTATGACGACAGAAACGAGAGCGGGCTGGTGGCGTTGTATTTTTCGCGCAGCGTCTGAAGCACCACGGGGTCGATCGCGCGCTCGCCGGAAAACGGGTCGCCGGGAGCAACCCAGGCCAACAGAAACGTCAGCAGGTAGATCACCGCGAGGATGATCGGCAACTGCAGCAATCGATAAAGAATGACGCGCGGCAATTAGTTCGCTCCATTCGAGCCGGCCTTATCGAGGCGCAGGCCCTTGAACACCGTAAGATTCCGCGGGTTTTCCTTGATTCCCTTTACATAGTCGCGGCGCATCGAACAGTTGACATAGTGATACAGCGGCACGATCGGGACTTCGGTATCAATCAGCGCCTCGGCCTTTTGAAGAATGAGCATGCGCTTGGCCGCATCCGCTTCCTTCGTCGCGTCGTCGCAAAGCTGGTCGAACTGCATGTTCGCCCACGCGGAATCATTTTGAAGACTGGTGGAGAGGTACTTATCGGTGAAGGTTGAGACGTCGGGGTAGTCGCCGTACCAGGCAACCATGGCGATCGCGTAATCTTTTTCGGTCACGCGGTTTCGGTAGATCTTCAACTCCTGCGATTCAATTTCGACATCGATCCCCAGGTTCTGCTTCCATTGCTCCTTCAGCACCTGAACGATGCGTGCCCGCGTGGGGTTATCGCTGTTATAGAGGATCGGCAACGCCGGGAAGCCCTTGCCCTTCGGATAGCCGGCTTCGGCAAGCAACGACTGCGCTTTGGCGACATCAAACGGCAGGCCGGGCAGGGTTTCAAACCCCGGCAGCGTGCCCGGCGGGAAGTAGGTGGTGGCCACTTCCTCGCCCATGCGGGTCACGCGCTCGGTGATGAATTTCTTATCGATCGACATCGCCAGCGCCTGCCGCACCCGTTGATCGGCCAATGGGTTCTTGGCACCGTTGAAGATGCTCTTTGGCAACTGTGGCTTGCACATTAGCGTAAGGAACGCCGTTCCGAATGCTTTGCTGGCGCGCAGATCCGTCCGCCCGCGGGCGCGCAGTTCGGAAGCGAGATCGGTCGTTATATCGGCAAGCCAATCCACCGTTCCCGCTTCGTATTGCAGAAACTGGCTCAGCACGTTGTCGTTCACCACCATCTCGATCGTGTTGACATGCACCGCGTCGCGATCCCAATACGTCGGCGATTTTTCCAGCCACAGCCGCCGCTTGAATTCCCACTCCGTCAGCATAAACGGCCCATTGGTGACCACGTTGGGCGGACGGGTGTACTCGTTGAGGTAGGTGTGCTTGATTGATCCGTACCGGATCATCTTCGCCACGGCGGCCTTGGTGTCGGCCGAGGTGTTCTGGGCGGCGAAACCGGGCAACTCGGCGAGGATTTCCGCCTGTGTCAGCTTCTTAATGTCTTTCTGCTGCTTCGCCAGATAGTCGCCCACCAGATTCATCATCGGCTTGTCATTAAAATCGCGAAACGCAGTCATCGACCGCTCATTGCGTGGATAAAACGGCGGAAAGGCGACTAAGTCGAGCAGGAACGTAACCGGATCATTCAGCGTGAGGCGGAAGGTGTAGTCATCCACCGCTTCCATGCCGACGGATCGAATATCAATCGGTTCGCCGCTCGTGTAGCTGGTTTCGTAAGCCTTGGCGTTCTTGATGTAATAAAAGAGATAGGTGTACTCGCCCGGCTCTTCAAAAAACCGCCGCCAACTGAAAATGTAATCGTGCGCGGTGACCGGATCGCCGTTGGACCATTTGGCGCTCTTGCGAAGGTGGAACGTCCACACCCGGCCGTCGGGGCTGACTTCATGGCTTTCCGCGCCCGCGGGGATGGGTTCGTAGGTTTCCGGATCCGGGCAATAGAGGCCCTCGCGGATGGCGTAAGTCAGCCGGAAATCCTGCTGGTACGACATCAGGTTCAGATCCAGCGTGATGATGTCGCCGCGGTTGATAAAGGTGAAATCGGCCTTGCGGGCCTTGCCACTGCCCGACCAGAACAGCGCGCCAAGCACCAGCAGCATCAGCCCAATCGGGATGGAAGCCAATCGCAACATGAATGCCTCCTACGCCACCGATCGAACCGCCCGCTTGTGGCGGAAGCCGTTCAATCAAGACGAGTAGTTCACAGACGTGCGCCCGGCGACTCTCGGCCGGTGCTAATTCTTCACCTTCGGCGGCGGCTTGGTGGCGGCAAACTTTGGAGCCGCTTTGATCGCCGCTAAAACCTGTGTCGTGGCGGCCCCAATCGCCGGGCCTGGCGTATTTTCCTGCACCTTGACGGCGGCGCTGGCTGCGTCGCCCAACGCTTTGTTGTTTTCCTGCTGCGCGATCACTTGAATCGCGCTGGCAGTCCGCTGAACCACGCGCGTGTAGGCGGCTTTCTCCGGCAACCCCGCCGACGCAAGCTCGCCGGCGAGGCTGAGCTGGTCGTGCAGCATTTGCATCGTCGCCGCCTGCTGCTCGGGGGTCAGCGCCGACCAGCTTCGCTGCTGGCTGATAAACACCGCCGGAATCACCTCGGCCATCGGCTCGGCAATTTTCCCGGTCGCGTAAAGGTCCAGCCGGGCCGCCCAGAGTTTGTTCAGTTCCGGCAGCAGCAGCGGAACCAGCTTCTTCCACTCCGCTTCTTTAATGCGATCGCGAAGCAGCGTTGAATCGGTGCTTTCACTGGTGAGCGTGAGCGCATCGTACGCCTCCACCACCGTGGTTGTGCCGGCACGCGCTAACCCGACTTCCGAAATCTTGGCCAGCAGCGGGTTGTTTTTCGGCTGCACGATTAGCGCGTTGGGCAACAATTGTGCCGCCGCCTTCATTCCCCAGAGCACGACCGGAGCTTGCTGATCGCCCAGCGCGACCACCGCGGCTTCGCTGAGCTTGGCGGCTTTGTCGGACGGCGCGATTCGCGCCACAACAATCGCCGCGTTCAGCCTTGTTTCGAGCTTGGGATCCGCCAGCGCCTTCTTAATTTCGGTATTGATCTCGCCACTGAAGAAATCGATGAACACCGGATGCGCCGTCGTCGCCCCGCCGCCGCCGCCTACTCGGCTGATCAGCGCATCGCGCGCGCTGGTACGCGCCGCCGAGTCTTCGGCCTTTAGCTTCTCGACCTGCTCCTGCACATATTTCTGAACGATCTCGCGTTCGGGCGTTTTGTCGGCGTTCGGGCTGGCGGTAATGGTCGCCGGGAGGGCCGTTTGCGCGCCGGCAGTTGGCGAACCGGCCGCTGGAACCCCAGCCGGTTGCGCGCCGACGTGCGATGGATTGTACAATGTCGGGACAGCGAAACTAACTGCCGTCGCCCACATCGCGAGCCTGGTGCGAATCATCGGGTGCTTCTCCGTGCTCCGGTCCAAAGCCCCACACAAGGCCGGATCGGACAACTACTTCCGCGAGTCGGGCGACCGTAACCGAGTGCCATTTTTCAGTCAAGCAAACAGGCTTTGGTCGTCAGTTTGGCCAAGCCAAACGCATCTGCTCGATTTCCGAGCCGCAAGCGTCAGCAACCGGATGAAATTCTGCGGGAATCGGTCGGAGTGCTGATTCCCGGCGCAGTACGGCCGGCTCTGGACGCGCCCGCTCGTCACCCCAATCCGACGCGGGCACGCCATCGCCAAGCCGATCCAAATTCAGAGCAGTAAAGTGAGCCACGGATGGACGCAGATGAGACAAAAGAGTTGCCCACGAATTAACACGAATGAACACGAATGAACACGAATGAACGCGTCTAAAGAAATTCAATTCTGCCTGGTTCTGATTCGTGACAATTCGTATCAATTCGTGGGCAACTCTTTCTCTTATCCGCGTTCATCCGTGTTCATCTGTGGTTCAAACTCCTTCTACGCCGCCATCTTCAGCGCCGGCTGAACGCTCATGCCAAGCCCGCCCTGAATGTTCGTCGTCACCGGGATGCTCACCGGCCCGGTTTCGGTTTTGCGGTTGAACCACGCGGCGCAAACCCAAATCTGCGCACCGTTCGGTACGGTGTCTTGGAAGACGATCTGATGCGTCGTCTTCGTGGTCGTGCCATCGAACGCCCATAGCGTTGGGTCGGTGGGATACGTCGGCCCGACGTAGCTGTAAACGCTCGCGCCCAGCACGCCGGCGGGTTTGCCGCGCTTGCTCGATTCAGCCGTGTCGCGAATGCGGATCGTCACCGTCCGGCCAGTCACCGAAACGATGTTGACCGCCGGCCGCTCCGTCGGCGGCGGCTGCGGCGTGCGGCTCTTCCGCACCGTAATCTTTAACTCGCGCCGCTGATCATCCGTCAACGTGGGGAACGATTGAATGATCCGCACCAGCTCGCGCGCCATCGCGTCGAGTTGGTTCTTGGCTTCATCCTTAATCGTAATATTCGGCGGCGTACGCGTGTTGGGGTCATACGCCGTCTGATACGCCGTCGCAAACGCGGTGTGCTTGGCGGTGTAGGCCTGCGCTTGCGCTTGTGAGATACCAAAATTTGCGCTCTTCGCGTTGATCAGCGTATTGAAGTTCGAACTCCACGCGAGCAATTGTGCATCGCTGGATGGAAGAAAACTGCGAGGCATAAGAAACTCCTTCGGAATGTAATCCCGGCGGAGTACACCCATCGGCACGATGCCGATCGCAGCGCCTTCGCCTACCTATTCGCTCGGCGATGCACGGCAGCGACTTCACATTACGCCGGCGATTTTCGTATTGAATCGAGTTATCGGGACGTAAATCGACGGTGTGTCGCTCGCGAAGAGCGTGCGGAAGGCGAAAAAACGCGATGGCCAAGTATTCCGCCGCGCGCAATAACTATCCGGCGCGGCGCGATATCTACCCGACGGCCCGCGATAACTATCCGGAGCAGCGCGATAGCTACCCGGGACGGCGCGATAACTATGCGGAACGGCGAGATAGCTATCCGGAACGGCGCGATAACCATCCTTCGGCGCGCGATGGCGAGCGAGTTGCGCGCGATAGCCACCCGGAACAGCGCGTTTGCGATCTATCCTCGCGCAATCGTTCTCCGCCGCTCGCGAGTCGGTGCGTCGGAGTACCGCGTCTCATCCATTGGTAATGTCAAACAAGGACCGGAAGCGACCGAATGGTCGGCATCTCGTCATAAATGCGCCCATCCAAAACTCTTCCGGTACGCTTCTTGTTGACGCCGCCCCATTGCTTGAAGAAGAACGCCACGCCGGCAGCGCGACATTGTCGGCGAATGTCGATGATCCATTCCCGCTTCATTTCACGCGCGCCGGGACCGCTTTCGCCACCGACGATCGCCCAGTCGATGCTGGCAAGATTCATCTTTCCTACCGGGCCAAGTAATGGCTCGATCGAAAGGAACTTAACAGCCGCCCCAGTGCGACGAAGCCCATCAATGCGCCCGGTGTACGCTGCATTTTCGATGCTCACGCCCATCCAGATGTTTGGTGTCCACGTGAGCAAATGCGACAGTTCTGCAAGCCTTTGGTCACGTTTCGTCAGCAGTTGGAACTGGTGCCAATGGGCACGCCGCATTACGTCGAAAACCTGATGGATAAAGTCCAACGGCACATCGTCGTGAAAGAGATCGCTCATCGAGTTGACAAAGATGCGCTGCGGCTTTTTCCAACGAAGAGGCAATTCAAGCGCCTGCGGCTGCAACGTGAGATCGAATCCGTTGGCGTAATTGGGCTGTCCCATGAGCTGCAACCGCTCTGCCATGCGCTTGGCGTAGCAGTTCTTGCAGCCCGGGCTGATCTTCGTGCAACCTGTAACTGGGTTCCACGTCGATTCGGTCCACTCAATAGGCGACGAATGTGCCATGGCTTAAATGTTCTCCAAAATGTGCTTCGCGATCTTAAGCGCGATCGCGCCGCCTTTACCCGGATTGGAGGCGGCAAAAAAGAGCTGAAAAAGAGGCCGATTACTGTTGCTGTGAAGGACACGCGGATTCGGGGCGACGACGGGAAACACTGTCTGTAGGCGTTCGCCGTAGTAAGCACCGAGACCTCGCAACGTGAGATTCTTTTCGATGACCGTCATGTCACCGCTAAAGATGTCGACGAGCGTTCGTTCCTTGTAGAAACGTGTCTCCCAATCTTTCGTCCCGAAAAGGGCATCAAGGCTATTACGCCATCCGTCTGGAATGTCGTTCGGCGCCTTGGTCATCAGCCGGTTTGCTGCAAACGGGAAGAGGATCCAGGTATCAATGCAGCCTGTTGCTGCGATGGCTTGAATGGTCGCCCACTCGGCTTGCATGCCGAATGGGTCGAGGAAGAGCACGCCGCGCGTTCCCTTCTTGTCCCACTTCGCGCAGATGTCTTTGATCGTCTTGTTGGCGTCGCCCGCCCGCACGTCGATTGCAGAGGCTTGAGCCGGAAATTCCGTTTTCAGTTTCCCGAGTTCGATCACTTTGTCGTTGTCGTATTCGATGAAGATGAAGTGGTGGAACGGCGGTTGGACTTTCAGCGCGATCTTCGCCGAGCCGTCCAGAAAACGTTGCGGTTCGCTCGCGGTCAGTTCCTTCAACTCGTCTTCGAAGATTGATTGTTGCGCCGAGGGGACGATCTTTTGTTCGCGATAACCAGTACCTGCAAACGCATCAATATAGACGCGTTTGAACGGAGCCTTCGACAACGCCTTTGCGTACGCGCGAAGATACTGATCGAGGGCATCGAGCTTGCGCTCTGTCCAATCGCCACCGAACAATTGGAGTCCTTCCTGCCTCATGCTGGAGAGTGTAACACACGCCCCAAAATGACGATAGCAGAAGCCATGCTCGCCCTCTCCATCCGCCAATCGTATGCCGAGTTGATCCTTCGCGGGATCAAAACGGCGGAGTTGCGGACGATGCCGACGAAGATCATCGGGCGGCGGTTTTACATCTACGCGGCCAAGGCGAAGGCCAAGCCGCCGATCTGGTCGGATGATCTTCAAGTGGGCAATCCGCCGGCGTGGATGATCGAACTGGCGAGGCAGGTGAGGCTCATCCCGCCGGATGCCGTCTTCCCAACCGGGGTGATCGTGAGAACGGAAGCGGGACAGGTCGAATTCGCATCAATAGTTTACCAACAACAACACCTTGAATCGATACAATAATGACGCAATTCACGCACGTCGCGTCTATACGCTCGGCGGGTGTGGCGATCG
>ENA-ORBV01001494-ORBV01001494.1-microbial-mat-metagenome-genome-assembly--contig:-NODE-1494-length-51753-cov-6.917099_pt1 | contig 51753 bp, 33 predicted proteins | sample MGYA00237777_ERZ505514 | MGnify/ENA primary metagenome ERZ505514 (study PRJEB26160, sample SAMN06269048) | microbial mat metagenome | isolation source: Oligotrophic lake microbial mat | place... | reverse complement strand
AATTTCGACCCGAGCCGTCCAAATGTCTACCGCGGCTGGTTTCCGCTGCAGGACGGCGTTGCCACCTACAAGCAAGGCATCGACATGGGGCCGGACGTGGCGTTCGGGCCATCCGTGGTCGATCCGTCGGATCCGCTGCGCGAGGCAACACCGCTGCCGCCCGAGGATGTTATGCCGGGCTGGCGGCAGGCCGTCAAGAACTACTACCTGGCGATGGACCGGTTGTCCAAGGTGTTGATGCGGTCTATTGCACGTGGCCTGGGCCTGGCCCCCGACACGTTCGATTCCGCCTTCGAGGGCGGCATTTCGACGCTGCGCCTGCTGCATTACCCGGTGCGGCCCGAATCGTCACTGATCGGCGCCGATCCGCAGGAGGTATGGGTCCAGGATCGGGGCGTGCGTCGCTATACGTTGGCACGCGCCCATGAGGACACCGGTTTCATGACCCTGCTGGCACAAGATGGCGTGGAGGGTTTGCAGGCCCAGCATCTGGATGGAACCTGGCTCGACGTGCCGCCGCACGAGAGCGCGCTTGCAGTGAACTTCGGCAAGGTGCTCGAACTGTGGACCGGCGGACTGATTCGCGCGACCCGCCACCGTGTGCTGGGGACCGGTCGGGAACGGTTTTCGATCCCGTTCTTTTATGAGGCGCGGCCCGACGCCGTCATCGCCCCACTTCCGTTGGCAGGCGTCCAGCCGTTCGAACCGTTTTATTTCGGCGACCACCTGTGGGATGTCGCCTCCCGATTCGTCGAGCAAAAAGGCATTGCGCACCTGCGCACGCCGCGGGGCCGGCCCACGTAGCGTCAGATATTCGAATCCGCGAACGACCCCTTGCGCTGGTTCACGTAATCGAGAATCGCCTCATCGACCGCCACGTCCATCGGTGGCAGTTCATATTCAGCCAGCTGCTTCTTGAAGCTGGCATTGGCACGCTGCGCCAGATCGCGGGAGCCTTCGGCTTCCCACTGCTCGTAGCTGTTGTTGTCGGTGATCGGCGAGCGGTAAAACGCGTTCTCGAAGTTGGCCTGGGTATGGGCGCAACCCAGGAAGTGCTTGCCCGGGCCGACTTCGCGGATCGCGTCCATCGCCTGCCCGTTCTCGGACATGTCGACGCCGGCCAGCAGAGTGTGCATCATGCCGGCCTGGTCCACGTCCATGACGAATTTCTCGTAACCCATGGACAGGCCGCCCTCTAACCAGCCTGCCGTGTGCAGCACGAAATTGACGCCGCCCAGGCAGGTTGGCAGCATGGTGTTGGCCGATTCCGACGCGGCTTGCGCGTCGGCGATCTTGGAGCCGCACAATCCGCCGCCCGAGCGAAACGGCACGCCCACACGGCGTGCCAGCGCTGCCATCACATAGAGCACCAGCGCCGGTTCGGGCGTGCCAAAGGTGGGTGCCCCGGACTGCATCGAGATGCTGGAGGCAAAACTGCCCAGCACCACCGGCGCGCCCGGATTGCACAGCTGCACGAAGGCCATGCCAGCCAGCGCCTCGGCCAGTGTCTGGGCGGCGGTACCCGCCACCGTGACCGGCGACATCGCGCCGGCCAGGATGAACGGCGTGATGATCGTGGCCTGGTTGTTGCGCGCATACACCTTGGCCGCACCGAGCATGGTCTCGTCGAAGGTCATCGGCGAGTTGGCGTTGATCAGGTTGATGATCACCGTGCGTGGCTTGCCGGTGAGCGGGTCGATGTAGTCGTCGCCGAACAGGATCTTGGCCATCTCGACCGTGTCCTGCGCGCGCTCGGGCTGGGTGACCGAGCCCATGAACGGCTTGTCGCTGTATTTCATGTGGCTGTAGACCATGTCGAAATGGCGCTTGTTGACCGGCAGGTCGACCGGTTCGCAGATCGTGCCGCCCGAGTGGTGCATCGAATTGGCCATGTAGGCCAGTTTCACGAAATTGCGGAAGTCCTCGATCGTGGCGTAACGCCGTCCTCGGTCGAGGTCGCGCACGAACGGCGAGCCATAGGCGGGTGCGAAGACCGTGTTTTTGCCGCCGATGACGACATTTCGGGCCGGGTTGCGCGCAAATTGCGTGAATTCGCGCGGCGCAGTGGTCTGCACCAGCTTGCGTGCCAGGCCCGACGGAAAACGCACACGTTCGCCCTTGACGTCGGCGCCAGCGGCGCTAAAAAGCTCCAGCGCCTCCGGGTCGTCGCGGAAATCTATGCCGGTTTCCTCGAGGATCAAGTCGGCGTTGCGCTCGATGGTTTGTAGCCCTTCTTCGTCCAGCACTTCGTAATAGGGAATCCGGCGCGTGATATAGGGCACCGACTGGGTGCTGCGTGCGCTGCGCGCCGCGCGTTTGGCCTCGCGGCCGCCACCTGCGCGGCGAGCGCGCGGTACCGCATCCGCGTCCTGAACCAATGCCTCATCCATATCGTTTCTCCAGAAGGACCGGCGGCAGCATGCCCCCGAAAATAGGGACAGTATGGTGAAGCGGCGCGCCCGGATGTGGTCCGCAAGCGACGCCGTTTTACATGCTCACGGCAATGCCCTCGCCTGAACCTCTTTCTCGTCGATCACGTTGCGGTTACCGCAGTTACAGGTCATGCCGCAGTGCGCGTGAGGCAGGCGCGCACGCGCGCCGCGAGCTGCGGCATCGAGAAAGGCTTGGTCAGGTAGTCGGTTGCGCCGAGCTCGAAGCCGGCACGTGTCGTGAGCTCGTCGTCCATGGCGGTCAACACGACGACCGGCAGCGCCGCTGTTGCTGGCCTGGAACGAAGGATTTTCAACACCTCCAGGCCCCCTTGCTCGGGCATCAGCAGATCGAGCACCAGCAGATCGGGCGCCAGGTCCTCGATCGAGGCAAGTGCCTGCTTTCCACTCGAAGCCTCGATCACGATGTAGCCGTCCCGGGTGAGGGCCTGATTGGCGAGGGCGCGGATGTCAGGGTCGTCGTCCACGACCAGGATTCGGCTGCCCCGCACGGCTTCCCAAGCCAGGTGCGCCGCCATGGGTGCGTCAGCCCATGGTCTGACGGCTTGCTGCTCGATGGTCAGATCCAAGCCCTCATAGGCGCAGCAAACCGCGACCGGGACGCCAAGCTGCTCGGCGTAGCCGCGGGCGCGTTTCTCGATCTCATCGACAAAACCGTCGTCGTGCAATGGATCGTGATGGGTCAGCACGAGTTGGCGCACGCCGGCAGCGGCGGCGAGCGCCACCGCATATTCGTAGGTGCTGTGGCCCCAGTTCTTCTTGGGTGGATATTCCTCGGGCGTGTACTGCGCGTCGTGAATCACCAGGCCTGCGTCGGCCATGAAGCGCGCGTGTCGTCGATCCCCCGCGTGCACGATGGACTCGGTATAGCGGTGGTTGTCCTCCTTGTGCTGGACCGATTCGACCTGGCTCTGTACAGGGTGTTCGTGCCACAGGGTTTCCGAAAATGGCTCGTGGTCGCACAGGTACACCAGGGCCGCGCCATCTGCCTCGATGCGGTAGCCCAGCGTCATTGCCGGGTGATGAAGATACTGCGCGAGGACACGCACGCCGTCGAACTCGTGTACGCCTTCTGCGAGTTCCTGAAATGTGATGGTGGCCGGCAGCTGGTCGATCTCGACCGGGAAATAAGTGAACTCCATCTGACCGGACAGGACTTGTCGCAGCGAGCCCCCGCTGCCCTCCGGACCGCAGACCACGATCCGGTTGCCGGGAACGAAAAGGGGAGCAAAGAATGGAAAGCCCTGGATGTGATCCCAGTGCGTGTGGCTGAGCAGGATCGTTGCCGTTAAGGGTTTGGTGGCGCGCGCCATGAGCGCCGCGCCGAGGGCACGGGCGCCGGTCCCGCAGTCAAGAATGAAGCAGGCGCCGCAGCTTGTCGTTACTTCAACGCACGAGGTATTGCCGCCATAACGAATGGTGTCCGGGCCCGGCGTGGCAATCGAGCCGCGGGTACCCCAGAATCGGACGCGCATATGTCCTCCAGTGCTATTCGTACTCTACGACCAGGCGATCAAGATAGCGCGCCAGCGCCGCCGCCAGCACCTCAATCTCCTCGGGCGCACGGCGTTCGGCCGCCTGCTCCAGCGATGCACCAAGCTCGGAGATTCGCGTGAAGCCATAACCACTGCCAGACCCCTTCATGTTGTGGCCCAGGACGCGAATACCGGCGTGATCGGCCCGTGCGAGCGCCGCTGCAATCGCGTCGATGTCCGTCCGCCGGCTCTTCAGGTAACCGGGAACGAGCGTGGCCAGACCCGAGTCCACCCGCACGCGCAAGGGTCCCATCGTGTACTCGCAGATGGCGTCGAGCAGCGTCGCCTTGCGTATGGGCTTGGTCAGGTGAGCCGTGCAGCCTGCCTCGAGGCTTTTGCCAACGGCGTCCGCAAAGGCGTGCGCGGTCAGCGCGAGGATCGGTACCGGCGTCGCGTGATTCTCGTTTTCCCATTGACGAATCTTGCGCGTGGCGAAGTAACCGTCCATGACCGGCATCTGGACATCCATCAGCACCAGGTCGTAGCTGCCGCTGACAAACATCTCCAGAGCGATCGCGCCGTTGCAGGCCACGTCGGCACTGTAACCGCTAGCGCTCAGGTAGGCCTGGATCAGAAGCACATTGTCCTTGGAGTCGTCGGCGAGGAGAATGCGCAGCGACTGCCCGTCCGCCGGAATTGCTTGAGCCTGGGCCAGGGGCCGCTCTGCAGTCGGGACCACCCCGCCGCGGGCATCCTGGATCGCCTCCAGCAACTCGGTTTGCTTCACTGGTTTCACCAGGTAGGCCGCCACCCCCAGCGCGCGGCCGCGTGCGATGTCGCCGGCGCGGTTCTCCGAGGTGAGCATCAGGATCGTCGTTTGCGCCATGTCGGGCTGCAGATGGATTTTCTGCGCCACCTCGAACCCGTCGACGCCGGGCATGCGACGATCCAGCAACACCAGGGAATAAGGCAGGCCGGCCTGGGTCGCGCGAAGCAATTCCGAGATGCCCTGCGCGCCGCCCTCCGCTTCCGTCACCACGGCGCCCCAGCGGGTGAGCATCCCCCGCAGAATCAGACGGTTCGTTGCGTTGTCGTCGATGATCAGGGTTCTCAGGTCCTTGAGATTCGTCGCGCCCAAGGGGACCTGCGGCATGGGCGCGCTACCGATTTCGAACCGGGCCGTGAAGCAGAAGGTGCTTCCGATTTCGACATCGCTTTGCGCCCAGATCCGCCCCTGCATCAGCTCGACGAGGCGTCGCGAGATGGCAAGTCCGAGCCCGGTCCCGCCGAACTTGCGCGTCGTGGAGCTGTCGACCTGGGAATATGGCGCGAAGATCAGCTCGCGCGTCTCGGGCGCAATGCCGATCCCGGTATCGATGACCGCGAATCGCAGTGCGCCTTCGCCGTCGCCTTCAGGGTCAAGCTCGACCCGCACGATCACCTCGCCCTTCTCCGTGAACTTGATGGCGTTGCCAATCAGATTGATGAGGACCTGCCGCAGGCGGGCCGGGTCGCCGATCAGCCCGGCGGGAACCTCTGGCCCGATGCGCAGCGCCAGCTCGAGCCCCTTCTCGTGCGCGCGGATGGCCATGATTTCGAGCGTCTTGTCAAGAACTTTGCCCAGATCGAAGTCAAGGCTCTCGAGCGTCAGGTGGCCGGACTCCACCTTGGACAGGTCCAGGATGTCGTTGATCAGATCGAGCAGTTGACTTCCCGCTTTGCGGAAGATCCGCACGTACTCGCGTTGCTCCTGCGCAAGCGGGGTTTCCCACAGCAGATCTGCCATGCCGACAATGGCGTTCATCGGGGTGCGGATCTCGTGGCTCATGCGGGCGAGAAAGTCGCTCTTGGCGCTGTTGGCGTCCTCGGCGGCTTTTTTTGCCTCCTCCAGTGCGTGATCCACGCGTTTGCGCTCGGTGATGTCACGCGCAGCGGCGAACACGCCCTGCAGCCTGCGGTTGCGGTCGTAAAACGTGCTCGCGTTGTAGGACACCACCGTTTCCTTGCCGTCCCAGGCACGCGAGGTGAGTTCGTAGTTGGAGACCTTCTTCTCGGCGAGCACCAACTTGATGCCGGCCTCGGCGCGCTGCGGATCGGTGAAAAAATTCTTGAACGGCGCGCCAATCAACTCATCTCGCGTACAACCGGTGAGGGCCTCCATCTGCTTGTTCACATCGGTGATGATGCCTTGCGCATCGGTGGTCATCAGCGCGTCGATATTCGATTCGATGAGGGAGCGCGTGTAGAACTGCTGGTCGCGCAGACGTTGATCGAGCTTCATCCGCTCCTCGTCGACGTGCTTGCGCGCGGTGTTGTCGGTGCCGATCAACAGGTAGCCGATGATGGCATCCTGCGCGTCGCGCAGAGCCGTTACGGAAACCAGCGCCGGGAAACGGCTGCCGTCCTTGCGGATGTAGGTCAGCTCGTAGATATCCTCGATGCCGCGCGAGGCCTTGAAGACCAAGGCATCGAAGCCGGGCGTGATGGGTGTGCCGAGCTCCACACTCAGTTCCTTGGCGCGCGCAATCACCTCGTGCGGGTCGGAGATGTCGGCCGGGGTGATCTTGTTCACCACCTCGGCAGCGGCGTAGCCAAGCATGCGCTCGGCACCGACGTTGAAGATCTGGATCACGCCCTTGGCATCGGTGGCAATGCTGGAGAAGTTGGCGCTGTTGAGGATCGCGCTCTGCAGGGCGCCCGCCTTGAGCAAGGCCTCTTCGGTTTCCGTGCGCGTAGTGGTGTCGTTTCCGACCGCGGGCAAGCGGTTGACGCCATCCGCGCTGCCAGCGGGCTCGCTGATCGCGACGCAATGGGGGCTTGTACTTGGCATGTCTCACTTCTGTCTGAGGGAGGCTGGTGACCTGAGTTGGAGGGACCGTCGGTGCCGGATGACACCGGTGGAGGTTTTTCGACGCCTCCTGGCAGGAATGTTTTCCGCACTACCAAGGTGAGTCTGTGCGTTGTCGCACATAGGCCCGTTGATGTCCCGCCGTCATGAATATGAAGCGCCAAGCAAACCGAGTGACTGGCCTGTCGCGCCCGGGTTGCGTTATGTCGTAATGTGGACACTGCGCGCGGTCGTCTTCTCGACAATTCGGGGGCCGGATAATGGCGTCCTGGCCGCCAGTTTGGCCTGCCCAACCCCCTGCGCTGGGTAAGCGCACTTCATCACTTAGGTAAACCGCAATGGCTTTGATGTCTTCGATCCAGGAATTCGACCCCGAGCTGGGCGCCGCCATGGCCGCCGAGGCCCAGCGCCAGCAAGACCATCTGGAGCTGATCGCGTCCGAAAACTACACCAGCCCGCGCGTCATGGAGGCACAAGGCAGCGTATTGACCAACAAATACGCCGAAGGTTACCCGGGCAAACGCTATTACGGCGGCTGCGAGTTCGTCGACGTGGCCGAAACCCTGGCCATCGAGCGCGCAAAGCAGTTGTTCGGCGCCGCCTGGGCCAATGTGCAGCCGCATTCGGGCTCCAGCGCCAACGCGGCGGTCTACATGGCGCTGTTGCAGCCCGGCGACACCATCCTGGGCATGAGCCTGGCCCATGGCGGTCACCTGACGCACGGCGCCAAGGTGAGTTTTTCTGGCAAGTTCTACAAAGCAGAGCAATACGGCATCGACACCACGACCGGCCTGATCGACTACGACGCGCTCGAAGCCCAGGCGGTTGCTTGCAAGCCCAAGATGATCATCGCCGGTTTCTCGGCCTACAGCCGGCACCTGGATTTCCCGCGTTTCCGTGCCATCTGCGACAAGGTCGGCGCGTTGCTGTTCGTGGATATGGCCCACGTCGCGGGCCTGGTGGCCGCCGGCCTGTATCCGAACCCGATCCCGTTCGCCGACGTCGTCACCACGACCACGCACAAGACGCTGCGCGGCCCGCGTGGCGGCCTGATTTTGTGCCGCGCCAACCCGGAGATCGAGAAAAAGCTCAACTCCATGGTGTTCCCCGGCACCCAGGGCGGCCCGCTGATGCATGTGATCGCTGCCAAGGCGGTGGCATTCAAGGAGGCGCTACAGCCCGAGTTCAAAGACTATCAGCAGCAGGTGATCGACAACGCCAAGGCCATGGCCGAGGTGTTCATGCAGCGTGGTTTTGACATCGTCTCCGGCGGCACCGACAACCACCTGATGCTGGTGAGCCTGATCCCCAAGGGCCTGACCGGCAAAGACGCCGACGCCGCGCTGGGCCGCGCCCACATCACGGTGAACAAGAATTCGGTGCCCAACGACCCGCAGTCGCCGTTTGTCACCAGCGGCATCCGGGTCGGCACGCCGGCCATCACGACGCGTGGGTTCAAAGTGGCCGAATGCCGTGAGGTCGCAACGCTGATGTGCGACGTGCTGGACAAACTCGGCGACGCTGCGGTCGAGAAGGCCGTGGCCGAGAAGGTGGTGGCCTTGTGCCGCCGCCACCCGGTGCCCGCCTGAACCCGCCAGCAGCACGACACGACCTTTCACCTGAAATACCGCAATGGCTCTGAGCGTCTTTGATCTGTTCAAGATCGGTATCGGCCCATCGTCGTCACACACGGTCGGGCCGATGAAGGCTGCCGCGATGTTTGCGCGGCGCCTGCACAAGGCCGAGAAACTGCCGCAGGTGGTGCGCATCGAGGCCCGTCTATATGGCTCGCTGGGTGCCACCGGCAAAGGCCACGGCACCGACACTGCGGTCATGCTCGGGTTAGAGGGCGAGATGCCCGACACGATAGATCCGGACAGCATCGATGCACGCATCAAGGCGATGCGCTTTGACGCCCGGTTGACCATCGATGGTGTGCACGGCATCGCGTTCAACGAGCGCAAGGATCTGCTGTTCCTGCGTCGCGAAACCCTGCCGTTCCACTCCAATGGCGTGCGTTTCAGCGCCTTCGCGGCGGACGGCAGCGTGATTGAGGAACGGCGTTATTTCTCCGTGGGCGGCGGATTCGTCGTCTCGCAGGAAGATGCCGACAGGGCCGCCGACGATCCGCACCTGGTCGCCGATGCCACGGTGTTGACCCATCCGTTTTCCAGTGGCGATGCCTTGCTGGCCATCACCAAGGAAACCGGCATGTCGATCGCGCAGGTCATGCGCGTGAACGAACATGCCTGGCGCACCAATGCCGAGCTTGACGCCGGGTTGGACCATATCTGGGACGTGATGAAAGCCTGTGTCGCGCGTGGCTGCCGTACCGAAGGCCATCTGCCCGGCGGCATGCGGGTCAAGCGCCGCGCGGCCGAACTGCACCGGCACCTGAGTGAGCGGCCCGAGCAGGCACTCAAGGACCAGTTGTCGATTCTCGATTTCGTCAACCTGTACGCGATGGCGGTCAACGAAGAAAACGCCGCCGGTGGGCGAGTCGTCACCGCGCCGACCAACGGCGCCGCCGGCATTGTCCCGGCAGTGATGCACTACTACATGCATTTTTGCCCCGGCGCAACGGACCAGGGCATTCGCGACTTCCTGCTGACCGCCGGTGCGATCGGCCTGCTGTACAAGGAAAACGCGTCCATCAGTGGCGCCGAGGTCGGTTGCCAGGGTGAGGTTGGTGTGGCCTGTTCGATGGCCGCCGGCGCATTGGCTGCGGTCATGGGTGGCACGCCCGAGCAGGTCGAAAACGCCGCTGAGATCGGTATGGAGCACAACCTGGGCCTGACCTGCGACCCGGTCGGCGGGCGGGTGCAGATTCCGTGTATCGAACGCAATGCGATGGGCTCGGTCAAGGCGCTCAATGCCGCGCGCATGGCGCTGCGCGGCGACGGCACGCACTATGTGTCGCTCGACAAGGTCATCAAGACCATGCGCGACACCGGGCGCGACATGATGACCAAATACAAGGAAACCAGTCGCGGCGGGCTGGCTGTCAATGTCATCGAATGCTAGCTGAGCAGGCCATGGGAAGCTGCGTGGGAGCGGCAAAATCCGAACGGTTCTTGTTGTTGTTCTATGTGATCCACCAAATGGATGAGGGACTGAAGTGAACCGTTTCTCGATCTTTGCGCTGGCGCGCAATGCCATGTCCTACCACGAGAACTGGCAGAAGCAGTGGCGCAGTCCGGCCCCCAAGCGCGAATACGACGCCATCATCGTGGGTGGTGGTGGCCACGGCCTGGCCACGGCGTATTACCTGGCCAAGGAACACGGCATGCGCAATATTGCCGTGGTCGAGCGCGGCTGGTTGGGCGGCGGCAATACCGCGCGCAACACCACCATCGTGCGCTCCAACTACCTGTGGGACGACGCGACCCACCTGTACGAAAAGGCGCTGCAGCTGTGGGAAGGCCTGTCGCAGGACCTGAACTACAACACCATGTTCAGCCAGCGCGGCGTCATGAACGTCGGCCATTCGCTGCAGGACATGCGCGATATCAACCGCCGCGTCAATGCCAATCGGCTCAACGGCGTCGACGGCGTCGTACTCAGCCCGCAGGAAATCAAGGCGATGGTGCCGATCATGAACACCTCCTCGACGCTGCGTTATCCGGTCATGGGGGCGTCGTTCCAGCCGCGCGCCGGTGTGGCGCGGCACGATGCGATCGCCTGGGGCTTCGCCCGCGCCGCCGATGCGCTGGGCGTGGACATACTGCAAAACTGCGAGGTCGTCGGCATCCGGCGCGACGGCGGCCAGGTCACCGGCATCGATACCACGCGCGGCACGATCGCCTCAAAAAAGATCGGCATCGTCTCGGCCGGCCACAGCACGGTGCTGGCCGACATGGCCGGCATCCGGCTGCCGCTGGAGAGCCATCCGCTGCAGGCCCTGGTGTCCGAGCCGCTCAAGCCCATCTTGCACACGGTCGTGATGTCCAACGCCATCCACGCCTACGTGAGCCAGTCCGACAAGGGCGATCTGGTGATCGGCGCCGGCATCGACAGTTACCTCGGTTATGGCCAGCGTGGCAGCTTTCCGGTTGTCGAGCATACATTGCAGGCGATCTGCGAGATGTTCCCGATCTTTCGCCGTGTGCGCATGAACCGCCAGTGGGCCGGCATCGTCGACGTAGCACCCGACGCCTGCCCGATCATCTCCAAGACCGACATCAAGGGTTTGTATTTCAACTGCGGCTGGGGCACCGGCGGCTTCAAGGCGACGCCGGGTTCGGGCTGGGTCATGGCGCACACAATGGCGCAGGACCGACCGCACGAACTCAACGCCGCGTTCGCACTCGACCGGTTCTACACCGGCCACCTGATCGACGAACACGGCGCGGCCGGTGTCGCGCATTGATCGTCCGATGCGAGACGCGATGAATGCGTGCAGTTTGGCGGTCGGTCGCCACCAATTGTCCGTTCGCCCTGAGCTTGTCGAAGGGCTCGCGTGGGCTCAAGCGATTGCCTCTCACGCTCTCAGCCCGAACGGGCATCTAAAGATCAAGACACTGAATAGAAGATGCTGCTAATCACATGCCCCTGGTGCGGACCCCGCGCCGAAAGCGAATTCAGCTGTGGCGGCGAGGCGCATATCGCGCGTCCGCTCGACACCGACGCGCTTGACGACAAACAGTGGGGCGACTACCTGTTCATGCGCAAAAACCCCAAGGGCCAACACTTCGAGCAATGGCATCACAGCCAGGGGTGCCGGCGCTGGTTCAATGCCGAACGCGACACGGTGAGCTACCGTTTCAAGCAGTTCTACAAGCCGGGCGAGCAGCCGCAGGGTGTTGCCGTCGCGTCCGACGCCGTCGCCGATGGCACATCGGACACGCCGTGGGCGACGACCGACGCCGGTTCGGTGGACGCGGGTGGGAGCAAGGCATGACGGGTTCGCGCATCGACAAGGCCGGCATCCGGCTCGACCGCAAACGCACGGTCAACTTTCGCTTCAACGGCCGCAGTTACCAGGGTTTCGCCGGCGATACGCTGGCGTCGGCGGTACTGGCCGCCGGTGACACGGTGTTGTCCCGGTCCTGGAAATACCATCGCCCGCGCGCGATCCTGACCTGTGGTGTCGAGGAACCGGCGGCGCTGGTGCAACTGGAATTGGGCGCCGCGACGATCCCAAACGCCAAGATGCCAGAGGTCGAACTGTACGAGGGCCTTCAGTCGGAAAGCGCCTTGCCCTGGCCCAGCCCGGCCAAACATCTGCTGAGCATCAACCGCTGGTTCACGCCGCTGTTTCCGGCTGGCTTCTATTACAAGACTTTCATGTGGCCGGCCAAGGCCTGGATGTGGTACGAGCGATTCATCCGCAAGGCCGGTGGCCTGGGCGCGGCGCCGACCGAAGAGGACGAGTCCCTGTATGTGCAGCAAAACATCCACTGCGATGTGCTGGTCGTCGGCGCTGGCGTCGCGGGTCTGGCGGCGGCGTTGGCGGCCGGGCGCAGTGGCGCCCGTGTGATCCTGGCCGAACTGGGCGCCCATCTGGGCGGTAGCGCGCACCGGCTGCAGGGCACGATCAATGGCAAGCCGGCCCGCGCCTGGGTCGCGGATGCGCAGCGCGAACTGGCGCAAATGCCCGAGTTGCGCATCATCCGCCGGGGCGTCGTGTTCGGGTACCACGACCACAACTTCCTGACCATCCGCGAATCCTTGACCGACCATCTGCCGCTGGCCGAACGCAGCGGATTTCGCGAGCGGCTGTGGCGTGTGCGCGCCGGCCAGGTCGTGCTGGCAACCGGTGCACACGAGCGCCCGATGGTGTTTGGCAACAACGACCTGCCGGGCGTGATGTTGTCGTCCGCAATGGCCGATTACGCCGAGCTGTACGGTGTTCGTGTCGGCTCGCAGATAGTTATCGCAAGCAGTTGCGACAGCGCCTATGCCGATGCACGTTTGCTGTTGGCGGCGGGCGCCACGGTCACCGTGGTCGACACCCGCGTCGGCGAGCCTGCCCCTGGGTGCCGCGCCCACCAGGCGCAGGCCGACGGGATCACCGTGTTGCGCGGCTTCGTGCCGGTGCTGGCCGAGGGGTCCGCGGCCGTCACGGGTCTGGTCGTGCGCCAGATGGACAAGGACAACAAGGCCAGTGGCGAGTCCCGTGAACTGCCGTGCGATGCGATCGGCATGGCAGGGGGCTGGAATCCGGCCATCCATCTGTATTCGCATTCTGGCGGCAAGGCGCGTTGGGACGACGAACTGGTCTGTTTCAAGCCCGGCCCTGCGATGCCGCAACAAGCCAGCGTCGGCGCCTGCAATGCGACCTGGAGCCTGGGCTCGAGTCTGGACGAAGGCAGTCTGGCCGGCGCCGCTGCGGCCACCTGGGCCGGTTTCGAGGCCCGGCCCGAGGCCTATGCGGTCGACGAACCCGCGATCAAGGCCACCGGCACGTTCTGGATCGCCGAGACCGGCGAGCCGCTGTCGCGCCGCCCGAAGGCGTTTGTCGACTACCAGAACGATGTGTCGGCCAGCGATATCGAATTGGCGATCCGCGAAGGTTTCGAGTCGATCGAACACATCAAGCGCTACACCGCAATGGGTTTCGGCACCGACCAGGGCAAGCTGGGCAACATCAACGGCATGGCGCTGGCGGCCCGGGCCATGGGCAAGCCGATCGACAAGGTCGGCACCACGACGTTCCGACCCAACTACCTGCCAATCTCTTTCGGCGCGTTCGCCGGCCTGGAGCGCGGTGAATTGTTCGACCCGGCGCGCAAGAGCAGTGCGCACGATGCGCATGTGGCGGCTGGTTGCCTGTTCGAGGATGTCGGCCAGTGGAAGCGACCATGGTATTTCCCGAAGCCGGGCGAAGACCTGCACCAGGCGGTGAACCGTGAGGTGATGGCGGTGCGGGGCAGCGTTGGCATGCTCGACGCGTCCACGCTGGGCAAGATCGACATCCAGGGCCCGGACGCCGCCAAGCTGCTCAACTGGGTCTATACCAACCCCTGGCTCAAGTTGGAGGTAGGCAAGTGCCGCTACGGCCTGATGCTGGACGAGAACGGCATGGTGTTTGATGACGGCGTCACCGCACGCCTGGGCGAAAACCATTTCCTGATGACCACCACCACCGGTGGCGCCGCCCGCGTGCTGGGCTGGCTCGAGCGCTGGGTGCAGACCGAATGGCCCGACATGCAGGTCTACATGAGTTCGGTCACCGACCACTGGTCGACGTTCGCCGTGGTGGGGCCACAAAGCCGCGCCGTGGTGCAGAAAGTGCTGACCGGTGTTGACCTGTCCAACGAGGCGTTTGCGTTCATGGGCTGGCGCACGGCGACAGCTGCCGGCGTGCCGGCGCGGGTCATGCGCATCAGTTTTTCGGGCGAGATGTCGTTCGAGATCAATGTGCCGTCGAACGCCGGCAAACATGTCTGGAACGCGCTGATGGAGGCCGGCAAGGAGTTCGGCATCACGCCGTACGGCACCGAGGCGATGCACGTGTTGCGGGCCGAAAAAGGCTACATCATCGTCGGGCAGGACACCGATGGCTCGATCTCCCCGTATGACCTGGGCATGGGCGGCATGGTGTCCAAGACCAAGGATTTCCTGGGCCGGCGCTCGCTCACGCGCAGCGATACCGCCAAGGCGGATCGCAAGCAACTGGTCGGCCTGTTGACCGACGAGGAAAAACTGGTGCTGCCTGAAGGTGCGCAGCTGACCGAGTTGTCCCAGGCTGCGCCGCCGCCAGTGCCGATGATCGGCCACGTGACCTCGAGTTATTTCAGCCCGACACTGGGCCGCTCGATTGCGATGGCGGTCGTGCGCGGCGGCCAGCGTCGCATGGGACAGAAGATCCACGCCGCCTTGGCCGATGGGCGTTATGTCGCAGCCACCGTGTGCAGCCCCGTCTTCTACGATCCGCAAGGAAAACGTCTCCATGCTTGACGCCGTTCTGAACAGCCCGCTGTCCGACTTCCTGGGTCGCCAGACACGCGACCTGCAGGTCGATGGGCGTCCCTGCAGTCTGTCCGAAATTGCGTTTGTCGACATGCTGAACCTGCGCGGCGACGCCAGCGATCCGCGATTTTCCAAGGCGGTTCTCGATACCACCGGCATGTTTCTGCCGGTGCAGGCCAACACCGCCAGCATCGACCCGCAACGCCAGTTGTTGTGGCTCGGTCCGGACGAATGGCTGCTCAAGCTGCGCGACCGTCAGGGGGATGCGATGGCGGCGGCCTTGCAGTCCGCGCTGCGCGGCATGCACAGCGCGGTGGTCGATGTCGGCCATGGCAGCACCACCGTGATGCTGCAGGGGCCGGGTAGCGCCGAGTTGCTGGCACGCGGTTGTCCGCTGGACCTGCATCCGCGCGTTTTTTCCACTGGCGCGCTGGCGCAAACCCATATTGCCAAGGCCAGCGCGACGGTGCTGTGCCTGTACGCGGGTATCCAGTACGAGATCACGGTGCGGCGCAGTTATGCCGACTACCTGGTGCGCTGGTTGTGCGAGGCGGGACGCTGATCCGCGCCCGACCGGCCGATGCGCTACAGCCTGGGGATTGATACCGGCGGCACCTTCACCGATGCGGTGCTGCTCGACACTGCGCGCCACGTCGTGGCTTGCGCCAAGTGCCTGACGACGCCGTTCGACCTGTCCATCGGCATCGGCGGCGCGCTGGACCAGTTGCCACAGGCGCTGCTGGCGGCCGTGGATCTGGTGTCGCTGTCGACGACGCTGACGACCAATTCGGTGGTCGAAGGCAAAGGCGCGCCGGTGTGTGTATTGCTGGCCGGCTACGACGCGGCGCAGATCAAGACCAGCGGCCTGGTCGAGTTGCTGGGCATGGACGCCATCGTGTCCCTGCCTGGCGGCCATGACGCCGGTGGTTTCCCGCTGGTGCCGATCGACGAGGGGCGCACGCGCGAGGCCATCGCGCGGCAGGCGCCCCGGGTGTCGGCATTCGCCATCTCGGCCAGCTTCGGCGTGCGCAATCCCGAACACGAACTGCAGATGCGTGCGCTGGTCGAGGCACTGTGCGACAAGCCGGTGACCTGCGGCCATGAGCTGGCGTCCAGTCTGGGGGCGCCGCGGCGCGCATTGACGGTGGCGCTCAACGCCCGCATGGTCTCGCATGTCAAGGCGCTGATCGATGCGGTGCGCCGGACGCTGGCGCACCACCGCATCGACGCGCCGCTGATGGTGGTACAGGGCGACGGCACGCTGATCAATGTGGCGCGTGCACTCAAACGACCGGTTGGCACGGTGTTGTCGGGCCCTGCTGCCAGTGTGCTGGGGGCTTGTGCGCTCAGCGGCCGGCGCGACGCAATCGTGGCCGACATGGGCGGCACGACGACCGACATTGCGGTCGTGCGGGGTGGCCAGCCCGAACTCGGATTCGATGGTGCGATGGTGGGCCAGTGGCGGCCCATGGTCGAGGCGGTCAAGGTGTATGCGATCGGCCTGGGCGGCGACAGCGAGGTGCGTTTCGGCGGCGGCGAAGGTTTGGTGATCGGTCCGCGCCGGGTGTTGCCCTTGAGCCTGCTGGCGCACCAGCACCCCTGGGTATTGCAGGTGCTCGAAGCCCAGCAGACGCAGGTGCCGCATGCCAGCCAGATCCGGTTTGCGCAGCGTTTGCAGGGTGATGGCGCGATGCTGGCGCGTCTCTTGCCCGACGAGACCATGGCCTGGGAGCGCCTGGCCGAAGGGCCGGTGGACATCGAACGCGCCAACATGCAGGACCGGGCGCTGGCCAAGGCGATCGCACGTCTGGAGCGCAAGGGGCTGGCGATCTACAGCGGCTTCACACCCAGCGACGCGGCCCATGTGCTGGGCCTCTCCCACCATTGGAATACACCGGCGGCGATTGCCGGAGCGCGCATCTGGGCGCGCCAGATGCGCCACCTGTATGGCCTGGGCACCTGGACCCAGGGTGACGCGGTCGCGCCGTCGCGCCAGGTCGTCGACAAGGTGATCGCCACCATCAGCCACAAGCTGATCGAGGCCGGGCTCAACGACGCCGGCCAGATGAACGAGGCCAACGCCGGCAAGGTCGCGGGCCTGTTGACCGCGATGGCACTGCAAGCGGGCGACACTGCGGCGCCGGCATCGGTTTTCAGTCTGCGTTTTGCACCACAGCTGCCCCTGGTGGCGGTTGGTGCACCGGCGGCCAGTTATTACCCGGCGGTGGCACGGGGCCTGGGCATGGCCCTGGAGTTGCCGCCGTTCGCCGAGGTGGCCAACGCGGTCGGGGCGGTGCTGGGCCAGGTGTCGCAACGGGTCCATCTGACCGTCACGCAACCGGTGCGCGGGGTGTTTCGGGTGTTTGCGCCGTCCGGGCCGCGCGATTTTGACAGCCTGCCACCTGCGATCGCCCTCGCGCAGGAACTGGCCAGCAGCGCAGCCATGGCGCAGGCATTGGATGCCGGTGCCGCCCAGGCACAGGTCGTGCTCAGCCAGCGCGATAACCAGGTGAACAACGATATCGACGGCACCATGTTCTTCGAGGCGCGTGTCACCGCGACCGCGTCCGGGCCGCCATTGACGCGCAGCGATCTGGCCGCGCGCCGCCTGCCATCGCATGCAAGCCTCGCGCAACACGCTTGAGGCGGCCCTGGCGGCACAGGGGCTGCGGCTGCTGGGCGGCTGGATCCCCACGCCGCAGGACGTTTTGCCTGCGCTACCCGGTGACGCGATGGCTGCGGTGGTCTGGATGGTGGGCCAGGTTGGCTCCGAATGCTGGGGTGCTTTTTCCGGCTCCCGGTTTTTTGCCGATGCTCTGGCGGATCCGCTGGACCGCTGGAGCAAGTCGATCGGCGACGATCTGGCCCGCCAACGCGGTGGTGTTGCCATCTATCCGTCTGACGGCCCGCCGTACGCACCGTTCCAGCGCTGGGCCAGTCGCGCGCAGCCGCTGCAGTCCAGCCCTTTGCGCCTGCTGATCCATCCGCAATGGGGCTTGTGGCACGCCTGCCGCTTTGCGTTGGCCGTGCCGACGCTGCATGCACAGGACGCCGCGTCGATCGCGCACAGCCCCGCGTTGCCCGCCGACCTGTGCCTGTCGTGCGACGGCAAACCGTGCTTGTCGGCCTGCCCGGTGCAGGCATTCACGCCGGTGGGCTACGACGTGGCAGCTTGCGCGGCCCACCTGCATCGCGATGCGGGACAGGACTGTATGCAGCACGGCTGCCTGGCGCGTCGGGCCTGTCCGGTCGGGGCTGAACATCGTTACAGCCAGCCGCACGCCGCGTTCCATATGGCGGCGTTCAGCACCAACCAGCGCGGCTGACCCGCTCCGGCACTGACGCCAATGTCGTGCAGTGCATGAGTCCAACTCATGGAGGCCCTGCTTAAACATGGTGGCTCGCTGCGCCGAAATTGCCTGGATACTCCTTCGATCCATAAGGTCAGTTTTCAGGAGCCATCCCCATGACGGAAGCAACAGGTCCCGCTGCAACGGGCCGACGACGCCAGGGGCGTTCGACCGGGGTCGCCCGGGCAGCTCCATCGACCGCCAAGTACCGTTCGCTGAAACACCGGTTTCCCAGCACACCGGTCGTATCCGAGGATGAGCTCGAGGCGATCCATGACGCCTCGCTGACCATTCTCGAAGAAATGGGCATGGACTTCATGCATCCGGGTGCGCGGGAGATTCTCAAGAATGCCGGGGCGGACGTGGTCAGTGGTTCCGATCGCGTGCGTTTCGACCGCAATCTGATCCTGCAGTCGATCAAGACCTGCCCTTCCGAATTCACGCTGCATGCGCGCAATGCGCAGCGCAATGTGCAGATCGGTGGCAAGAACCTGGTGTTCGCGCAGGTCGCCAGCCCACCCAACTGCTCGGATCTGCAAGGCGGGCGGCGCGCCGGCAACCAGGTCGATTTCCGCAACATGGTGCGGCTCGCGCAGCGCTACGACATTGTTCACGCCAGCGGTGGATACCCGGTCGAGCCGGTCGACATCCACGCGTCGGTTCGGCACCTGGACTGTCTGTCCGACATCGCCAAGCTCACCGACAAGCCGTTTCATGTCTATTCGCTGGGCAAGGAGCGCAACCAGGACGGGCTCGAGATCGCGCGGATCGCACGCGGCATCACGCGCGAGCAGATGGAAGCCGAACCCTCGCTGTTTTCCATCATCAACAGTTCATCGCCGCTGCGCCTGGACACGCCCATGTTGCAGGGCATCATCGAAATGTCGTCGCGCAACCAGATCATCATGCTGACGCCATTCACGCTCGCCGGCGCGATGGCCCCGGTGACGATTGCGGGTGCGCTGGCGCAGCAAAACGCCGAGGCGCTGGCGGGTATCGCGTTCACGCAGATGGTGCGGCCGGGTTCTCCGGTCGTGTACGGCGGATTCACGTCCAACGTGGACATGAAGACCGGGGCACCCGCCTTTGGTACGCCCGAATACATGAAGGCGGTGTTGGCCGGCGGCCAACTGTGCCGCAAGTACGGCATTCCGTACCGCACGTCCAACGTCTGCGCCGCCAACACGGTCGATGCGCAGGCCGCCTACGAGTCGGTGTTCTCGCTCTGGGCCGTGATCCAGGCTGGCGGCAACTTCATCATGCATTCGGCCGGCTGGATGGAAGGCGGCCTGACCTGCTCGTTCGAGAAATTCATTGTCGACGTCGACCTGTTGCAGATGGTGGCCGAGTTCCTGACGCCGCTCGATGTCAGCCCGGCCGGGTTGGGCCTCGATGCCGTGCGCGAGGTGGGCCCAGGCGGCCACTATTTCGGCACCGCACACACGCTGGAGCGGTTCGAGAACGCGTTTTATTCTCCGATCATCTCGGATTGGCGCAATTTCGAGACCTGGCAGGAGGCCGGCAGTCCGACCGCTTTCCAAAAGGCGAACGCGGTCTGGCAGAAAGAGCTGGCGGCCTATGAGCGCCCGCCGATGGATGCCGCCGTCGAGGAGGAACTCGATGCCTTCGTGGCCAGGCGCAAGCAGGAGGGCGGCGTCCCGACCGACTTCTAGCGGGCGCACCCTCACAATGGCGGAGCCGTGGTGCGCCGCAAGCGGGCCGGCGGCAACAGCCGGATCGGCAAATCTGAAGGAATTTCAAACGTGAAGACAACAGCACAGGTAGTCGTGATTGGCGGTGGCGTGGTGGGATGTTCGGTCCTGTACCACCTGACCAAGAAGGGGTGGAAAGACGTCCTGCTGCTTGAGCGCGATCAGCTTACGTCCGGTTCGACCTGGCACGCGGCGGGCGGATTCCACACGCTCAATGGCGACCCGAACGTGGCGATGCTGCAAAGTTATACCGTGGGCCTTTACAAGGAACTGGAAGAAATATCGGGCCAGTCCTGCGGCCTGCATCTGTCGGCCGGCATCATGCTGGCCGATACGCCCGAGCGCATGGAGTTTCTCAAGACGACCGTTGCCAAGGGGCGTTACCTGGGCATGGCGACCGAGATCATTTCGGTGCTGGAGGCAAAGAAATATTTCCCGTTCATCGACGAGCGCCATTTCATCGGTGCCCTGCTCGACCCCAACGAAGGCCACCTGGACCCCTCCGGCACGACCTACGCCTATGCCAAGGCGGCGCGTCTTGGTGGCGCGACCATCGAAGTGCAGACCAAGGTGGAAAGCCTGGAGCAGAAATCCGATGGAACGTGGCGTGTCATCACGAACAAGGGTGTGGTCGAGTGCGAGCACGTCGTCAATGCCGGCGGCCTGTGGGCACGTGAGGTGGGGCGCATGGTCGGCATCGAACTGCCGGTGCTGGCGATGGAGCATATGTACCTGGTCACCGATGCGATCCCCGAGGTCGAGGCTTACAACAGGGAGGCCGGCAAGGAGATCGGCCACGTGATCGATTTCGGTGCCGAGTGTTACTTGCGCCAGGAGGGCAAGGGCATCGTGCTGGGCGCCTATGAAAAGGCCTGCGTGCCGTGGTCGCCCAAGGTCACGCCATGGAGTTTTGGCCAGGAACTGCTGCAGCCTGACCTGGACCGCATCGCGCCATCGCTGGAGGTGGCTTTCCGCCATTTCCCCAAACTCGAGAACGTGGGCATCAAACGCGTCATCAACGGCCCGTTCACGTTTGCGCCCGATGGCAACCCGCTGGTCGGGCCGGTGCGCGGGCGCACCAACTTCTGGTCCGCCTGCGGCGTCATGGCCGGCTTCAGCCAGGGCGGTGGCGTCGGCCTGGCCTTGTCGAACTGGATGGTCGATGGCGATCCGGGCTTCGACATCTGGGGCATGGACGTCGCGCGTTACGGCCACTGGGCCACACGGTCCTATACCAATGCCAAGGTGCGCGAGAACTATGCGCGCCGTTTCAGCATCCGTTTCCCGAACGAGGAACTGCCCGCCGCGCGGCCACTGCAGACCACGCCGTTGTACGACACCATGATCGCCCAGGGTGCGGTGATGGGGGACTCGTGGGGCATGGAGACGCCGCTGTGGTTTGCGCCCCAGGGCGCCGAGGCAAAAGACATCGTGTCGTTTCGCCGCTCCAACGATTTCGAGCCGATCAAAGCCGAATGCCGGGCGGTACGCGAGGCCGTCGGCGTGACCGAGATCGCGAACTTTGCCAAATACGAGATCACCGGAACGGGCGCCGAGCAGTGGTTGTTGCACATGATGACCAACACCATGCCCAAACAGGGCCGCATCATGCTCACGCCGATGCTCAACCCGCAAGGCAAGATCATCGGCGACTTCACGATCGCCAAGGCCGAAGACGGCCGCTTCATGATGTGGGGGTCGAGCCAGGCACAGATCTACCACATGCGCTGGTTCGAACAACACCTGCCCAGGGATGGCTCGGTGTCTATCGAGGCCTTCGGCATGAAGCTGATCGGCCTGTCGATCGCCGGGCCGAAGGCGCGCGAACTGCTGCAGCGCCTGACCGACGACGATGTGTCCAATGCGGCATTCAAGTTCATGGACTACCGCGAGATGGAAGTCGCCACCGTAAGCGCCAAGGTGAACCGCGTGACCTACACCGGCGACCTCGGCTACGAGATCTGGGTCGCGCCCGAATACCAGCGCCGGCTGTACCAGAGCATCCAGAGTGCCGGCGCCGACCTGGGCCTGCGCAATTTCGGCATGCGGGCACTGCTGTGCCTGCGACTGGAGAAACATTTCGGCACCTGGTTCCGTGAGTTCCGTCCGATCTACGGGCCGTTCGAGGCCGGACTCGACCGCTTCATCAAGCTCGACAAGCCGGACTTCATCGGCAAGGCGGCGGCGCTCAAGGAAAAGACCGACGGGCCCAAACGCACCCGCGTATGCATGGCCGTCGATGCGATCGACACCGACGTCATGGGCGATGAGCCGATCTGGGTCGATGGCAAGGTCGTGGGGTGGGTCACCTCCGGCGGCTATGGCCACTGGGTGGACCAGTCGCTGGCGCAAGGCTATATTCCCACCGAACTGGTGAAGCCGGGCATGCAGATGGAGATCGAGATCCTCGGAGAGCGGATCGCCGCACGGCTGCAGTCCGAGCCGCCGTTCGACCCGCAAGCCCAACGCATGAGGATGTAGGCATGGCCCAGCGCTATTCGGCCTGGTCGTTGTTCAAGAACGCGCTGGGCGGACACCAAGGCTGGGAGCGTGCCTGGCGCGATCCCAAACCCAAGAAGAGCTACGACGTCGTCATCATCGGCGGCGGCGGACATGGCCTGGCGACCGCCTACTACCTGGCGCGCAACCACGGCATCCGCAAAGTGGCGATCCTTGAGAAAGGATTTGTCGGCTCCGGCAATGTGGGCCGCAACACCACCATCGTGCGATCAAACTACATGATGCAGGAGAACACGGCGTTCTACGAGCATTCGATGTCGCTGTGGCGCGACCTGTCCGAGGACCTGAACTACAACGTCATGTTCTCGCCGCGAGGTTACCTGTTTGCAGCCTGTTCGCAGGCATCGCTCGACGGCCTGGTGCGCCGGGCCAACACGATGCGACTGAACGGCATCCGGGCCGACATCCTGACGCGCGAAGAGGTGCGCAAGGAAGCGCCTTACCTGGACTTTTCGTCGCAGGCCCGGTTTCCGATCTATGGCGGCATGTTGCAGCCCGACGCCGGCACGGCGCGCCACGATGCGGTCGCCTGGGGCTATGCGCGCGCCGCCGATCAGTTGGGGGTGGACATCATCCAGAACTGCGAGGTGCTGGACTACATCTGGGCCGGCGAACGCATCGTGGGTGTCAAGACCAGCCGTGGCGACATCGGCGCGGGCAAGGTCGCGGTGGCGGTGGCCGGCCACACGTCGGTACTGGCGCAAAAGGCCGGGCTGCGCCTGCCGATCGAAAGCCATGTGCTGCAGGCCTTCGTGACCGAATCGATCAAGCCGGTGGTGCACCATGTCGTGGTGTGGTCGGCCACCTATTTCTACGTCTCGCAGTCCGACAAGGGTGGACTTGTGTTCGGTGGCCATCTGGACCGCTACAACAGTTATGCGCAGCGCGGCAATCTGCCCAATGTTGCCGAAACCACACAGGGCCTCACCAGCCTGATCCCGTTCGCGTCGCGCCTGCGCTTGCTGCGCCACTGGGGCGGCATCATGGACATGACGCCCGATGGCAGTCCCATCATCACGACAACGCCGGTGCCCGGGCTGTATCTCAATGGCGGCTGGTGTTATGGCGGCTTCAAGGCCACACCCGCGTCGGGCTGGTGTTTTGCGCACACGATCGCGCACGATAAATCACACGAGTACAACGCCGGCTTCACGATGGACCGGTTCGCGCGCGGCCGAACTATCGACGAGGCCGGTTATGGCCCTTACAACCATCTGCAGTAACAGGTGCGCCGATGCTCAGAATCCATTGCCCCTATTGCGGCGAACGTGACCACGAAGAGTTCAGCTACTTCGGAGATGCGACCAAGACCTATCCGCCGCTGGGCGCCGAGCACCACGACGCCTGGGTCGAGGCGGTTTATCCGCGCGACAACCCCAAGGGCGAACACCTGGAGTTCTGGCAACACCTGCTTGCCTGCCGGCGCTGGCTGGTGGTGCGCCGCCATACCGTCACGCACGACATCCTCGCCGTGATGCCGGCGCGCGAGAGGCCTGCGGCATGAGCGCCGTGTCGACACACACGGGTGGCGCCTTCCGAATCGCCGGTGGCGGCCGGATCGACCGCACGCGTCCGGTCACCCTGTCGCATGACGGCCAGCTCCTCGACGGCTTCGTCGGCGACACGGTGGCTGCGACCCTGCTGGCCCATGGCCGCCATCTGGTGGCCCGGTCGTTCAAGTACCACCGGCCGCGCGGCATCATGGCCGCCGGTGTCGAAGAGCCCAACGCCTTGTTGACGGTGGGCAGCGGTGCGCGGCGCGAACCCAACATCGCAGCCACCGTGCTGGAGCTGCACGCCGGCTTGTCGACGCGCACGCAAAACGCATGGCCGTCGGTCGGTTTCGACCTGATGGCGGTGAACGGCTGGTTGTCACCCTTGTTCGTGGCCGGTTTCTATTACAAGACCTTCATGGGGCCGACGCGCAAGGCCTGGATGTTCTACGAACATTTCATCCGCAAGGCGGCGGGCCTGGGCACGGCGTCCACGCTTGCCGATCCGGATCGGTATGACTGGCAACACGGGTTTACCGATGTGCTTGTCATCGGCGCCGGCCCTGCCGGCTTGACGGCGGCGCTCGGTGCGGCCCAGGCCGGTCTGGACGTGGTGCTGGTCGAACAGGACTTCGCGCTTGGCGGGTCCTTGCTCGGTCAGGCCGTGGACAGTGCGCAGGCACAGTGGCTCGCGCAGATGGTGGCCGACCTGCAGCAAACTGGCCGGATCCGGATCCTGACGCGTTCGACCGCCATGGGCCTGTATGACGGCAATACCGTCGGCGTGGTCGAGCGCACTGCGCCCGGCATGGCGGATGCGGCGCGCGGCATCGCACGCCAGCGCCTGCATATCGTGCGTGCGGCGCACATCGTCATGGCCTGCGGCGCGCTCGAGCGCCCGCTGGTGTTCGCGGGCAACGACCTTCCGGGCGTGATGCTCGCCAATGCCGTCGGCACTTATGTCAACCGGTTCGCGGTTGTGCCGGGGCGCCGGGCGGTGTTTTGCGTCAACAACGACGCCGCGTACGGCGATGCCATTGCGTTGGCGCAGACGGGCGCCACGGTCTGCGTGGCCGACCTGCGGCCTGCAGTGCCCGACGCAGTGTTGCAACAGGCGCGCGCCGCAGGTGTCGACGTGCGCCCCGCGACCGCAGTAGCAGCCGCGCAGGGCGGGCAGCGCATCAAGCGCTGCATGCTGGCGCCGTACGACATCGCGCAGGGCCGGATCACCGGCGCGGCTGACGCCATGGATGTGGATTTGCTCGCGATGTCCGGCGGCTGGTCGCCGACCGTGCATCTGTCCTCGCACCGCGGCATCAAGCCGGTCTATCGCGAGGACCTGGCCTGTTTCGTGCCAGGCGGTTTCGACAAGGCTCAGGTTGGTGCCGGCGCCATGGTCGGCTGCCAGCAATTGCCGGATGCCGTTCGCAGCGGCTGGGACGCGGCCGAACGGGTGGCGGCGGGCAGCGACAGGCCATTGGCGCTGCAGTGCCCCGTGGTGCCTGGCGCCAGCAATGCTTCGATGGCATTTTCGGCCGTGGGTCCCATCATGGCGTCCCGGCCGGCCGGCAAGGCGTTCGTGGATTTCCAGAACGACGTCGCGGTGGACGACATCGACCTGGCACACCGCGAAGGTTACCGCGCGGTGGAGCACCTCAAGCGCTACACCACGCTGGGTATGGGAACCGACCAGGGCAAGACCTCCAACCTCAACGCGCTGGCCATCATGGCGGCGCGGCGCAATATTGCGCTGGAGGCGGTCGGTACCACCACGTTCAGGCCTCCCTACACGCCGGTGACGATCGGTGTATTGGCCGGGCGCAGTGTGCGGGCCCACCTGGCCGCCGTGCGCCGCACCGCCATGCACGACTGGCATCTGGCCAACGGAGGCGACATGATGGAGGCCGGGGCCTGGATGCGGCCGCTGTGGTACCACGGCCATGGCTCCAATCTGTCCGAGGCCTACAAGGCCGAGATGGCCATCGTGCGCGAACAGGTCGGCATCGCCGACGTGTCCACGCTGGGCAAGATCGACGTGCAGGGCCCCGACGCGGCGCAGTTCCTGAACCGGGTCTATGTGAATGGTTTTGCCAAATTGCCGGTGGGCAAGGCCCGCTACGGATTCATGTTGCGCGAAGACGGCATCGTGATGGACGACGGCACAACCAGCCGGGTCGGTGAGACCGAATTCTTCATGACGACGACCACGGCCCAGGCGGCCAAGGTCATGAGCCATCTGGAGTTTCTGTTGCAGGTGGTGTGGCCCGATCTGCGCGTCACCGTGGCCTCGGTGTCGGACCAATGGGCGGCGATGAGCATGGCGGGGCCGAAGTCGCGCGAGGTGCTCGTGACCGCGTTCCCCGACCTCGATTGCAGCACCGAGGCGATTGCGCACATGGGCCTGGTGGATACGGTTGCCGGCGGCGCGCTCGCCGGCATTCCGATCCGGGTGATCCGCCTGACGTTTTCCGGCGAGCTGGCCTACGAGGTCTATACCCCGACACTTTTCGGGCGCCAGGTCTGGGAGCACCTGTTGGCGTGTGGGCAGGCCTGGAACCTGCGTCCGTATGGCCTGGAGGCCCTGGGTTCGCTGCGCATCGAGAAGGGCCACGTGGTTGGCTCCGAAATGGACGGGCGTACCACGCTGGGCGACATGGGCATGGGCAAGATGGCCAGCACGATCAAGCCGTTCTGGGGCGGCGCGCTCAAGACCAGCGAGAACCTCGTGCGCGAGGATCGCCCGACGCTGGTCGGCCTGGAGGCGGTCGACGCCAGAGAGCCGCCCAACAACGGAGCCATCCTGTTTTTTGCCGATGACGCGATCAAGGGCCATGGCCGGGGCCACGTCACCTCCACCACCTACAGCCAGTCGGTCGGCAAGGCGATCGCGTTGGGCCTGTTGCAGGGTGGGCTGCGGCACGTCGGACAAGAGGTGATCGCCGCCTCGCCGGTGCACGGCCGGCAATACCGGTTGCGTGTGGTCGATCCGTGTTTCCTGGACAAGGAAGGGGCGCGTTACCGTGTCTGAGAACTCTGCGGGCACGACCCGCCACCGAAGCCCGTTCGAAGGCCACAAGGCCGGCGCGCGCCCGACGGCCAGCGGCCAACTGGGTGTGTTGTTGCACGCCGAAACCCTGCCCGGGCTGCTATTGATCGCCACCTGGGCGAGCGGCATCGCCGCATTGCGATCGGCCCTGGCCGCCGCGCTGGAAGTTACGCAGGTACCCGATCGCACCGGATTGGTCGTGACGGTCCCGGCGGGTAGCTTGATGTGTACCGGACCGCAGGAGTACCAGTTGCTGACGACAAGCGACGAAGGCCGCGTAGCGGCGCTACGGCGCCATGTCGGCCCCGACATTGGCTCGGTGACCGACCTGGGCCATGCGCGCTGCCGCATCCGGATCAGCGGCGCGCGCTGCCGCGACACCTTGTCCAAGCTGTTCGCGCTCGACCAGCGCGAGGCCGCCTGGCCGGTTGGCGAACTGCGTCTGACCGGCCATCACCATGTGCCCTGTCTGGCGCACCGGCGCGCGACCGATGGCTTCGACCTTTACGTGTTCAGCACCTTCGCGTTCGACCAACTGGAGACGCTGCTGGACGCGGCCCAGGAATACGGTGTCGCGCTGGAGTTGGGAACAGGTACCACCACCATCGACTGATCGGGCCGGGCGCAGCCCCTTGCGGGCATAAGCGCCGGCAGCGACACTGGCGGCCCATGCCCACCACCTGGGACACCATCATCGTCGGCGCCGGTTCGGCCGGATGCGTGCTGGCCGACCGCCTGTCGCGCGATTCCGGCCACAGCGTGTTGCTGCTGGAAGCAGGCGGCAGTGACCGGAAACTCTGGGTACGGTTGCCGATCGGTTACGCGCGTACCTTCCGCGACCCGCGTGTGAACTGGATGTACCAGACCGAGCCGGAGGCCGCACTGGGAGGGCGGCGCTCCTACTGGCCGCGCGGCAAACTGCTCGGCGGCTCAGGATCGATCAATGCCATGGCCTATATACGCGGCCTGCCGCAGGACTTCGACGACTGGTGTGCGCGCGGCAACCCGGGTTGGAGCTGGCAGGACGTGTTGCCACACTTCCTGCGTACCCAGGACCATGCCGACGGCGCGGGTGAATTGCGCGGTGCTGGTGGCCCGATGCGGGTGGAGCGCATCGATGACCGGGTGCACCCCTTGTGCCAGCGGTTTCTGGCTGCCGCCGGATCACTCGGCATGGCGCGCGTCGACGATTTCAACGGACCGTCGATGCTGGGTGTTGGCGTGTACCAGATCACGACACGGGGCGGCTGGCGCGAATCCACCGCCAGTGCCTATCTGTGGCCGGCCCGCCATCGGCGCAACCTGGCGGTGCAAGTCAACGCCCACGCGCTGCGGGTGTTGATGACGGACCGCCGCGCGACAGGCGTCGAATACCGGCAACAGGGCCAGGTGCTACAGGCACACGCCCGCGCGCAGGTGATCCTGTGTGGCGGTGCCATCAACTCGCCGCAGTTGCTGCAGCTCTCGGGCATCGGTGACCCGGTCCTTCTGGCGCGACACGGTGTGCCGGTGGTGTCGGATCTGCCGATGGTCGGGCGCGGCCTGCAGGACCATCTGCATGTCACCCATAGTTACCGCGCGCGTGTGCCCACGCTCAATGACGAACTCGGGCCGTGGACCGGCAAGGTTCGCGCGGCGCTGCAGTTTGCTTGGCGGCGTCGTGGCGCCCTGTCGATGGGTGTGAACCAGGCCGGCGGATTCGTGCCGGTGCTTCCCGATGGCACGTTGCCGGATCTGCAGCTGTATTTCAATCCGGCCAGCTATACGACACGAGACGGCGATCGCAAGCGGCAGTTGCAACCGGATCCGTTTGCCGGATTTTCGATGTCGGTTCACAGTTGCAGGCCGACCAGCCGGGGAACCATCGCCATCGCATCGGGCGACCCGATGGCGCCGCCAAGCATCGTGCCCAACTACTTGTCGACCGATCTCGATGTGGCGCAGGCGCTGGCGGGTGCACGCATGTTGCGCAGCCTGGCGGCAGCAGGCCCGTTGCGCGACGTGATCGCCTCGGAGATCATGCCGGGCGAAGCTTGCCAGGGCGATGACGCGTTGCTCGCAGATTTTCGGGCCCGTGCCGACACCATCTTTCATCCGGTGGGAACCTGTGCCATGGGGCCGACGGCGCGTTCCGCCGTGGTCGACCAGCGCCTGCGCGTGTATGGCGTGGCAGACCTGCGTGTGATCGACGCGTCGGTGTTTCCGTGCATCACGTCGGGCAATACCAATGCGCCGACCATCATGGTGGCCGAGAAGGGCGCGCAGATGGTGCTGGAGGATGGCAGGGCCAGCCGATGACAGCGGCCCGGCACGAATGGCCTCAGAGAGCCTCGACCTCCACCAGGCAGTCGTAAAACGTCGGCGCGCGTCCGATGTCGGTGAGTTTTTGGCTCGTCAGTTCGTTGACGTTCTTGCCGTCCATGCCCAGCTTGCGCCACCAGATACCCATGCCGTTGACGACGCCCGGGCGCGCCCGTGGCGTGATCTTCATCTTGCAGCGGTAGTCGCCGCGCTGGTTGAACACCCGCACGATGCTGCCGCTGGACAGCTTGCGCGCTGCGGCGTCGGCTGCGTTCATCTCCAGCAGGGGTTCACCTTCGATGTCGCGCAAACTGGTGACGTTGACGAAGGTCGAGTTCAGGAAATTGCGCGCGGGCGGCGAGATCATCGCGAGCGGATAGGTGGCCGACGTGCCTGCGGCTTCGTAGTTGGGCACATGGTCGGGCAGGCCGTCTTGCCCCATGTCGGCCAGGCGCTGGCTGAAGAATTCGCATTTACCTGAGGCGGTGGGGAAGCCGCCTTGTGCAAATGGCGCATCGGGTAGTTCCAGCGACGCAAAGCCGTGTGCCAGCAATTCGTCGAAGTCCACCGCGTCACCAAAAGCCGTGCGGCACAGGGATTCGTCGTCGTCCTGGAAACACGGGTCGGTGTAGCCCATGTGCCGCGCCAACGCACGGAAGATGTCGGCGTTGGAGCGGGCCTGGCCCACCGGCGCGATGGCCGGTCGGTTGAGCACCACGTCGGTATGGCCGTAGCTCGCGTGGATGTCCCAGTGTTCGAGCTGGGTCGTTGCCGGCAGGATGTAGTCGGCGTAATCGGCCGTGTCGGTCTGGAAGTGCTCCAGCACCACCGTGAACAGGTCTTCACGCTCGAATCCGCGCACCACCGCGCCCGAGTCCGGGGCCACCGCCACCGGGTTGCTGTTGTAGACGATCAAGGCCTCGATCGCCGGGCCGAACGCGGGCGACGCTGGACGCAGCAGGTCGTCGCCGATCGTGACCATATTGATGGTGCGTGCCGGTCGCCGGCGCAGGTCCGCACGCTCCAGTGCAGCGCGTCTGACGGGAAACTGGCCTGAACTCGACAACAAAACGCCGCCAGCGCGGTGGCGCCAGGCCCCGATCAAGGCCGGTAGACACACGACGGCGCGCACTGCATTGCCGCCGCCATGGACCCGCTGCATGCCGTAGTTGAGCCGGATCGCGGCCGGCCCTGCAGTGCCGATGCAGGCGCCGTAGTCACGCGCCAGCGCACGCACCTGCTCGGCGTCGATGCCGCATACGGCTGCAACACGCTCGGGCGGCCACGCCAGCGCGCGTTCACGCAGCGCCGCCCAACCCAGCGTGTAGTTGTCGATGTAATCGTGGTCCAGCCAGTCGTGGGTGATCAACTCGTGCATCAGGCCCAGGGCCAGCGCGGCGTCGGTGCCCGGCAGCAGCGCAATGTGCTCGTGGCACTTGTCGGCGGTCTCGCTGCGCCTCGGGTCGATACAGACCAGCCGTGCGCCATTACGTTTAGCCTCCTGGGCATGACGCCAGAAATGCAGGTTGCTGGCGATCGAATTGCTGCCCCAGATCAGGATCAGTTTGGCCTCGGAAAAATGCTCTACCCGCATGCCGACCTTGCCCCCCAGCGTGTGCACCAACGCTTCGCCACCCGCGTTGGAACAAATCGTGCGGTCGAGCAGCGACGCGCCCATCCGGTTGAAAAAACGCGCCGACATGCTGTCGCACTGGACCAGCCCCATGGTGCCGGCATAACTGTAGGGCAGCACGGCCTGGGCCGCGTCCGCGCCGCGCGCTGTGATGGTCTGCAGGCGTGCGGAAATGTCGGTCAGGGCCGCATCCCAACTGACCGGCTCGAAGCGGCCCGCGCCCTTGGGGCCGACCCGTTTGAGCGGTTCAAGAATGCGCTCGGGGTGGTAACTGCGCTCGGTGTAGCGCGACACCTTGGTGCACAAGGCGCCATCGGTATGCGCATGTGCCGGGTTGCCCTGGACCTTGACCGCAATGCCGTCCTGCACCGTCGTGATGAATGAGCAGGTGTCGGGACAGTCGTGCGGGCATGCGCCCAGGATGGTGCTGGCAGTCGTGGCGTTCATGGTGTTCTCGGATCGGCTGATCTGCGGACAGGACTTCGGCATTGCGCGCGATGGCCCGATCAAGCGTCGATGGCGCGCGGACGGTAGACTTGGAGATCACGCGGTGAGGACCGCCATCTTAGATCAACAAGCGAACCCGTGGGGCGCCACTGCGATGTGGGCGACCGCGTACAACAGGAGCCCTTATGAAAGTCATCGATTCCATCTTGACCCAGGCGGCGGCAATCGCCTGCGTGCGACGCGACATCCATGCCCACCCCGAACTGTGTTTTCAGGAGGTGCGCACGGCCGACATCGTGGCGGCCAAACTGACCGAGTGGGGTATCCCGATTCACCGCGGCATGGGGACCACCGGCGTCGTGGGCATCGTCAAGAATGGCAATTCGACCCGCGCCATCGGCCTGCGCGCCGACATGGATGCCTTGCCGATGCAGGAGTTCAACAGCTTCGAGCACGCCAGCAAGAATGCCGGCAAGATGCACGCCTGCGGCCATGACGGGCATACGGCAATGCTGCTGGCGGCGGCGCAGCACCTTGCGAAGAATTGCAATTTCGACGGCACCGTCTACCTGATCTTCCAGCCGGCGGAAGAGGGTGGCGGTGGTGCGCGCGAAATGATCAAGGACGGCCTGTTCGAGAAGTTCGACATGGAGGCGGTTTTCGGCATGCACAACTGGCCGGGTTACCAGGTCGGCCAGTTTGCGATCAGTGCCGGGCCGGTGATGGCATCGAGCAACGAATTCAAGATCCGTATCACCGGCAAGGGCGCACACGCCGCGTTGCCGCACAACGGCATCGATCCGGTTCCGGTGGCGTGCCAGATGGTGCAGGCATTCCAGACCATCATCAGCCGCAACAAGAAGCCGATCGATGCGGGCGTCGTATCCGTCACCATGATCAACGCCGGCGAGGCCACCAACGTCATTCCCGACTACTGTGAGCTCCAGGGTACGGTGCGGACGTTCAAGCTGGAGGTGCTCGACCTGATCGAAAAACGCATGCAGGAAATCGCCGAACACACCTGCGCCGCGTTTGGGGCGCAATGCGATTTTTCCTTCAAACGCAATTACCCGCCGACCATCAATTCGGCGCCGGAGGCCGAGTTTGCCCGCAAGGTCATGCAGGACATCGTCGGCACGGCCAATGTCGTGGCGCAGGAGCCCACAATGGGCGCCGAAGATTTTGCCTACATGCTGCAGGCCAAGCCCGGTGCCTATTGCTTCATCGCCAACGGGGAGGGCGGCCATCGCGACGCAGGCCATGGCGCGGGACCATGCATGTTGCACAACCCGAGTTACGACTTCAACGACGACCTGATTCCGCTGGGGGCCACCTACTGGGTGCGCTTGGCCGAGCAATGGCTGGCCCAGCCACGACCGGTGGGCGCGGCATGATCGAACTGTCCCAGGCTTTTTCGGCCAGCTACGCGCAGGCGCGGGTCCGGTTTCTGGAGGCGGCGGCGACGGCCGGGTTATCGGTTAGCTCCCATGTGCATCCACTCAAGGGGCGCGACGGTGAAGCCCTGGCGATGGACGTGGCGCTGGCTGGCGACCCCAACGCGTCGTCGATGCTGATCGTCTCTAGTGCCTGCCATGGTGTCGAGGGTTATTGCGGCAGCGGCGTGCAGGTTGCGTCGCTGCATGACCAGGAGTGGCTGGACCACGCCCGGTCCAAGGGTGTCGCCCTGCTGTACATCCATGCGCTCAATCCGTACGGGTTCTCGCACATACGGCGGGTGACCCAGGAAAACGTCGATCTGAACCGCAATTTCAACGACACCACGCAGCCCTTGCCGGTGAACGAACACTACAAGGGATTGCATCTGCTGCTGCTGCCCGAGAACTGGCCGCCGGACGCAGCCAATCGATCGGCGATCCAGCGCTTCATCACGCTGCATGGCGCGGCGGCTTTCCAGGCTGCGGTCACGCAAGGGCAACATGACTTTCCCGATGGCCTGTTTTTTGGCGGCACGGCGCCCACCTGGAGCAACCGGACCGTGCGCCAGGTGTTGCGTCAGCATGCGGGTCGGGCCCGGCGCCTGGCTTGGATCGATCTGCACACCGGCCTGGGCCCCAGTGGTCTGGGTGAACGTATCTTCGCCTGCAAGGACGATGCGGCGGCGTTGCAACGCGCGCGCCAGTGGTGGGGCGGCGATGGCGCAACGCCGATCACGTCGTTCTACGACGGCTCGTCCAGTTCGGCGCGCCTGACCGGGTTGATGTGGAACGCCGCTTACGACGAGTGTCCAAAGGCCGAATACACGGCGATCGCCATGGAATACGGCACCTTGCCGATCCAGGACATGATCGACGCCTTGCGGGCGGAGCATTGGCTGCACAACCACCCCGATGCGCCGCCCGGGCAGGCCAGGAGTATCAAGCAGCAGATGATGGATGCGTTCTACGTCGATACCGACGCCTGGCGCGGCCAGATCATCGCGCAGGCGCGCCAGTCCATGTTTCAGGGCGTCGACGGCCTGGCCGGCCCTGGAGCCTGACGCGATCCTGCGCGTCGGGGGCTCTCAGCGGACCAGCCGCGCTGTGTGACGGGCATGGGCCAACTGCAGCAGGCCATCGAAGATCAGGTTGTCGACCAATTCGAATGGCACCGACAGGTTTGGCGCCATCTTCCAGCCGGCGCCGCCGGTCATGAAACATCGGGGCTGTGCGCCGCAATGCTGGCGCACGTTGTCGACCATGCGCTCCATTGCGCCGGCGATCGCAAACGTGCCGCCGCTGGTGAGCGCATCGCTGGTGTTGGTCGGAAACGCGCGCACCTCGCCGGTGGGCACACGCAGTCCGGCGGTGCCCGACTCCAGGGCGCGCAGCATGATGCCGTGACCGGGCAGGATCAGGCCGCCCAGGAAACATCCACCGGCATCGATCGCCTCGATCGTGACGGCGGTACCGACCATCGCCACCACGATCGGCCGCGCCGCGCCGCGCGCCGCCAGCATGTGGTGCCAGGCCCCGATCATGGCGACCCAGCGGTCGGCCCCAAGCCGGCTCGGAAAGTCATACCCGTTGCGCAGGCCGGCTTCGTTGTCGCTCGCCACCACCCATTGCGGTGCCAGGTCCCAGAGTTCCAGTTCCTCCTCGACCTTGCGCTTGACGGCTTCGCCGGCCACCACGCAGCCCAGCATGCTGGTGGGCTCCTCCAGCGTCTTCCAGGGTCCATCGGCGAGCTTGACGATGTTGTCGAGAAATTCCGCACCGTGTGCGATCAGGCGCGCGCCCGGTTCAGGGGACGCGAACTGCGCCCATTTGAGCCGCGTGTTGCCGATGTCAATAGCGAGAAAAGTCATGGCGACAGGTCTTGTTGATGTTTTCGTATCACATGACAGCGCATGCGAATCCGTTCGCCCTGAGCTTGTCGAAGGGCTTCGACAGGCTCAGGGCGAACGGTGTTTGTCTTATTTTGCGGAAAGATCAAAAGGTGGTCGGCGCCAGGGTCGGAATCTGGCGTGCGGTCTCGAAGGCCCTGGCCGCACGCAGCACCAGCGCGTCGGCAAACATCGGCCCCACCATTTGCAGCCCGATCGGCAGGCCTGCGGCCGTGAACCCGCAGGGCACGGTGCAGGCGGGTTGCTGGGTCAGGTTGAACGGGTAGCTGAACGGCGTCCAGCCCAGCATGGTTTCGGGCGTCATGGCGCGATGGCCGGCCGGCAGGGCATCGAAGGCGGGGATGGCTGTGGCGGGTGTCACGAGCAGATCGTAGTCCTGCATGAACTGGCGCATGTGTGAACCCAGCGCGCTGCGGCGCAGATGCAATTGCTGGATCTGCAGCGCACTGCACGCCTGCCCGAGCCGCGCCTGGGCGGCAAAGTCAGGGTCGCACACGGCCTGCTGCTGCGGCGTCAGGGTGTTCCAGACGGTCCACGACCCGAGAAACCACAGGCCGGTCGTGATGTCCAGCGGGTCATCGAAGCCGGGATCGACCTGCTCCACGTTGGCGCCCAGGTGTGCCAGCAGCAGGGCGGATGCATCGACGGCGGCAGCCACCTCGGCGTCGACGCCTTTGGCGTATCCCAGCGTCGGCGAATACGCGATGCGCAGGCCGCGCACACCGGCGTCGAGCGTGCGGGTGTAGTCGCTCGGATCTTCAGGCAAGGATGTCCAGTCGCGGGCGTCGGGCTGCTTGAGCGTATTCATCACCACAGCGGCATCGCGCGCATCGCGGGTCAGCGGGCCGAGATGCGCGACCGTACCGAAAGGCGACAGCGGATGGGCCGGTATCCGGCCAAAACTGGGTTTGAAACCGAAGCAGCCGCAAAATGCCGCCGGAATACGCACCGACCCCGCACCGTCGGTGCCGATTGCGATCGGGCCCATGCCAGCTGCGACGGCAGCTGCAGCGCCGCCGGACGAACCGCCAGCGGTCTTGTGCAGGTTCCAGGGGTTGCGGGTGATGCCGCTGCGCGGCGAGTTGGTCTCGCCCTTGCAACCGAACTCGGGCGTTGTGGTCTTGCCCAGGATGACCGCACCGGCCTCGCGCAGGCGCGCGCTGGCCGGTGCATCCACGTCCCAGGCCTGGTCGGCTGCCAGCGTATGGCTGCCGCGCAGCGTGGGCAGGCCGCGCGTCAGGATCAGGTCCTTGATCGAGACCGGCACCCCGTCCAGTGCGCCAAGGGGTGCGCCGCGAAGCCAGCGTTGGGTGCTCGATGCGGCGCTGGCGCGCGCACCTTTTGCGTCGACGCAGACCCAGGCGTTGCTGCGGTCGCCGTGTTGCGCGATGCGCGTCAGCACGGCATCGCACGCTTCGCTGGGCGAGGCCGAGCCGCTGGCGAACAGCGCTACGAGGTCGGCTGCCGTGCAATCGGCCAGATGGGTCGGTGTGGTGGCCACTGGCATGGCTCAGTTCTGGCGCCAGGGCAGGCCGCGTTTGCGCCAGCCACCCACGTTGCCCCGGTGCGCCGACGCATCCGGATTGCCTTCGAAACCTTCGAGGATGTTGTAGGCCGACATGCCCAGTTCGGTCGCCCGTTTGGCGGCGGCGATCGAACGCACGCCGCTGCGGCACAACATCAAGACCTTCTTTCCGGCGGGAACAGCCTCTTTGAGCGTCTGTTCGAATTGCGGATTCATCGCCATGCCGGGCCACTGTTTCCAGGCGATCGGCACCGCATCCGGAATGAAACCGACCCATTCGCGCTCGGCGTCGCTGCGCACGTCGACGAGTACCGCAGCGCCCGATTGCCACCAGTCGCAGGCCAGCTGCGGCGCAACATCACCCGCATATCCCTGGGCCGGTTGGACCTGGCCGCTGGAGGCTGGCTCGGTGGCCGGACCATGGTCGCCGGCGTCGTGGCGGATGCCTGAACTCAGGTTGGCCGGCACCGCTTCATCCATGCGCTTGGGGCGGGGCAGATGCAGCGCATCCATGATGGCGATGAACTCCGCCTGCGATTTCCCGGCAATGCGGGCGTTGCCCGCTTTCTCCGCGCCGATGCTCGAATGGGTGCGCCCCTGGTAGTCGTGCGCCGGCCAGACCGTGGTCGCGTCGGGCAATGCGAACAGGACCTTCGTGATGCTGTCGTACAGTGCCGACGCGCTGCCCGACTGGAAATCGGTCCGGCCGCAGCCATCGATCAGCAAGGTGTCGCCGGTAAACACGTGCTCACGCCAGACGAAACTCATGCTTCCTGCCGTATGGCCCGGCGTATGCAGGGCGCGCAGCGTTTCGTTGCCGAAGCGCAACTCCGCGCCGTGTTGCAACTGCACCGCGGCGGTCGCGATGCCGCAACCGGCCGGCGCCGCAGTCCTGGCCCCGGCGTGTTCGGCGAGTTGCGCCGCACTGGTGATGTGGTCGGCATGGGCATGGGTTTCGACGGTCCACACCAGGCGCAGCCCATATTGGCGCAACGTCGCCAGGTCGCGCTCGACCTGGTCGTCTACCGGGTCTATGATCAAGGCGTCGCGGGTGGCCTCGTCGAACAACACATAGGTGTAGGTGCTGGACGCGGCGTCAAATAGTTGTATCGGTTGCATGGCGGGCTCCTGTGCATGGCGCTGTTGAAGGTATGCTCAGGTCTAGTTTAGGACTTCGAGGACGCAGGCGTGGAAGAATACACACAGGCCTTGCAAGGCGGCATCTTGATTGGACTGGCGAGCTGGATTCTGCTCGCCGGGGTCGGTCGCTCCAGCAGTGTCAGTGGCATCACCATCGGTGTCCTCACGACACGACGCCAGTCGTCACTGTGGCGCTGGGCGTTTCTGTTCGGCCTGGTCGGTGGCGGCGCGTTCTTCACTTGGGGCCTCGATATTGCGCTTGTGGAGATCCGCCATCCGTTGGTCCTGGTTCCGGCCGGGTTTCTGGTCGGTTTCGGCGCGGTGCTTGGTTCCGGAAGCGCCAGCGGGCATGCCGTGGTCGGTCTGGGACGGCGTTCCAAGCGCTCGTTTGCTGCGGTGTTCACCTTTGCCGGAGCCGCTGTCATTACGGTGCTGATCACTTCGCACCTGCCGCCCATCAGCTGGTGGGTCGAGATCGTACTCGAAGGCCTGCACACGGTATTCAGTCGTTGACGCAGCGTCCCACGATAAGACGGACCGACTCGCCATGCACCAACCCACCACGGTACCTGCTGCCCTGCTGAACCCGCGTCGTCGGGCCATCGGCGCGGCGGCGCGGTTGATTGTGGCGTTTGCCGCAGGATTGGTTTTTGCAGCTGGCCTGACGCTGTCGGGCATGACACAGCCCGACAAGGTGATGGCGTTCCTGGATATCAAGGAGATGTTTGTCGGAACCTTTCCGGGTCGCTGGGATGCGTCCTTGCTGTTTGTTGTGCTGGGTGCTCTGGCCATTGCGTTGCTGGGTTATTCCCTGACGCCGCGCGCCAGTCTCAAGCCGTGGTTTGCCAGGGCCTTCGTCCTGTCGACCCGCAGGGGGATCGACACCCGTCTGATTGCCGGAGCCGTTGTCTTCGGGATCGGCTGGGGCCTGAGCGGATACAGCCCGGCCACGGCGCTGGCCTCTTTGTTGACCGGTCAGATCGATACCGTGATGTTCGTGCTTGCCATGTTGCCGGGCATGTGGGTGGCCGGTAAACTTTGAATGGCGCTGCCTCGGGCTCCTGGCGGTCGCCCGACCGTTGGGCCGGGTTGGAGTTGACGTTGACGTAAACGTCAACTAAGCTCGCAGGCTTGGCGCCCATCCGGTAGCCGTCCAGGAGAACCCCATGACCGACTTGTCTGCCGACTTCCAGGCGCTCGCAAAATACCGCCCCACGAACAAGGTGCGGTTTGTCACGGCGGCCAGCCTGTTCGATGGACACGACGCCGCGATCAACATCATGCGACGAATCCTGCAGGGCATGGGCGCCGAGGTCATCCACCTGGGGCACAACCGCAGCGTCGACGAGGTCGTCACGGCAGCCCTGCAGGAAGACGTGCAAGGCATCGCGATCAGTTCCTACCAGGGCGGCCATGTCGAGTACTTCAAGTACATGGTCGATCTGCTCAAGGCGCGTGGTGGGGCGCACATCCAGGTCTTTGGTGGTGGTGGTGGCGTGATCGTGGCGCCCGAAATCCGCGAACTGCACAACTACGGCGTGGCGCGCATCTTCAGCCCGCAAGACGGCCAGCGCATGGGCCTGGCCGGCATGATCGGCGAAATGGTGATGCGCTGCGACAAGGACCTGTCCGGATTCGCGCCCACCGAGCTGGCGTCGATCCAGGGGCATGGCGAAAGCCACTGGCGCGCGCTGGCCCAGCTCATCACGGCGCTGGAGAATGGCGCCGGCGAAGCGGCACCCCTTGCCGCACTCATTACGCAGCTGCGGACCCAGGCTGCAACATTGCGGGTGCCGGTCCTGGGCATCACCGGAACCGGTGGCGCTGGCAAGTCCTCGCTGACCGACGAGCTGATCCGGCGGCTGCGCCTGGATCAGGGTGACAGCCTGAGGGTCGCCGTGATCAGCATCGACCCGTCGCGGCGCAAAAGTGGCGGAGCGTTGCTGGGCGACCGCATCCGCATGAATGCGATCGGGCCGTGGAAAACGACGCAAGTGAGTGATGGAGAATTTTCCGCCGGGCCGTCCCAAGGGAAATTAGCCCCCTCGGGGGGCAGCGCAGTACACGAAGTGACAAGCGTGGGGGCCCGTGTCTTCATGCGCAGCCTGGCGACGCGCGACTTCGGCTCGGAGATCAGTGCCTGTCTGCCCGATACGATCGCTGCCTGCAAGTGCGCCGGCTTCGACCTGATCGTGGTAGAGACCTCGGGCATCGGCCAGGGCGACGCCGCGATCGTGCCGCATGTCGACGTACCGATGTATGTGATGACGCCGGAGTTCGGCGCCGCCAGCCAGCTGGAAAAGATCGACATGCTCGATTTCGCCGAGTTCGTGGCGATCAACAAGTTCGACCGCAAGGGCGCGCTGGACGCCTTGCGCGACGTTGCCAAGCAGGTGCAGCGCAACCGGGAGGCCTTCACGACGTCGCCGGACCGGATGCCGGTGTTTGGCACCATGGCGGCACGTTTCAACGACGACGGCGTGACAGCCTTGTACCAAGCGCTGCTGCCGCGTCTGCAGGAACTCGGCCTGCGCGTCGGCGATGGCACTTTGCCGCGCGTCGCCGTGCGTCACAGCACCAACCAGTCGCCGGTGGTTCCCGCCGCGCGTATTCGTTACCTCGCCGAGATCGGCGACACCGTGCGGGCCTACAAGGCGCGGGCGCGTGCGCAGGCAAAGCTGGCGCGCGAGATCCAGCAGTTGCGTGCATCGGCGCTCATGTTGCAAGCAGCGAATCCCGACAAGATCCGCGCCGTCGAAGCGGTCAATGACCTGGCGGCACAACGTGAGACGCAGCTGGGAGGCCGCGAGCGCAAGCTGCTGGGTCAGTGGCCCGAGATGTGCAAGGCGTATGCGGGAGACGAGTACGTCGTAAGGATCCGCGGCAAGGAGATTCGTACCGCGCTGGTCACGAAGTCGCTCAGTGGCACGCCGGTGCGCAAGGTGTCGTTGCCAAAGTACGAAGACCATGGCGAGATCCTGCAGTGGCTGATGCTCGACAACGTGCCGGGCAGTTATCCATATACCGCCGGCACCTTCGCGTTCAAGCGTGAGGGCGAGGACCCAACCCGCATGTTCGCTGGCGAAGGCGATGCGTTCCGTACCAACCGGCGCTTCAAGCTGCTCAGCGAAGGAATGCCTGCCAAGCGCCTGTCGACCGCGTTCGACTCGGTGACGCTGTACGGCAACGACCCCGATCCGCGGCCGGACATCTACGGCAAGGTCGGCAATTCGGGCGTCAGCATCGCCACGCTCGACGATATGAAGGTGCTCTACGGCGGGTTCGATTTGTGCAGCCCGAGCACCTCGGTCAGCATGACGATCAATGGCCCGGCGCCGAGCATTCTGGCCATGTTCATGAATACCGCGATCGACCAGAACATCGAGAAGTTCACGACCGATAACGGCCGCGAGCCGACCGAGACCGAGACCGCCAAGATCCGCGAATGGGTGCTCGAGAACGTGCGCGGCACGGTGCAGGCCGACATCCTGAAGGAGGACCAGGGCCAGAACACCTGCATCTTCTCGACCGAATTCAGTCTCAAGGTCATGGGCGACATCGCGCAGTTTTTCGTGCACAACCGTGTGCGCAACTTCTACAGCGTGTCGATCAGCGGCTACCACATCGCCGAGGCGGGCGCGAACCCGATCAGCCAGCTCGCGTTCACCTTGTCCAACGGATTCACGTTTGTCGAGGCCTACCTCGCGCGTGGCATGCACATCGATGACTTTGCACCGAATCTGAGCTTCTTCTTCTCCAACGGCATGGACCCGGAATACACCGTGATGGGCCGGGTGGCGCGGCGTATCTGGGCCGTGGCGATGAAGGAAAAATACGGAGCCAACGAACGCAGTCAGAAGCTGAAATACCACATCCAGACCAGTGGACGCAGCCTGCATGCGCAAGAGATCCAGTTCAACGACATCCGCACCACGCTGCAGGCCTTGATTGCGGTCTACGACAACTGCAACAGCCTGCACACCAATGCGTTCGACGAAGCCATCACGACGCCGACCGAGGACAGCGTGCGCCGCGCCATGGCGATCCAGCTGATCATCAACCGCGAATGGGGGCTGGCCAAGAACGAGAACCCGAGCCAGGGCGCGTTCATCATCGAGGAGTTGACCGAACTGGTCGAGGAGGCCGTGTTGTCGGAGTTCACCGCGATCGCCGAGCGCGGCGGTGTTCTGGGTGCGATGGAGACCGGCTACCAGCGTGGCCGTATCCAGGATGAGTCGATGCACTACGAGATGCTCAAACACACCGGCGAGTTGCCGATCGTAGGCGTCAACACCTTCCGCAATCCGCATGGTGACGCGGTGCAGGACAAGCTGGAACTGGCGCGCTCGACCGACGAGGAAAAGCAGAACCAGCTCAGTCGACTGGCCGATTTCCACCAGCGCCATGCGGGCCAATCGCCCGCGATGCTCAAACGCCTTCAGCAGGCGGTGATGGCCAACGACAACGTGTTCGAGGTACTGATGGACGCGGTGCGCGTCTGTTCGCTGGGGCAGATCACGAGCGCCTTGTTCACGGTGGGTGGGCAATACCGACGCAACATGTAGTTGCGCTCGCCGGCCCCGGTCAAATTGGCCGCAGCCGCACCTGCGGTGCAAGCCGCATCACATCGGCAGCCAGGCACAACAACGTGCCCGAATGCAGCAGCGCGGCCGAGCCGGCTGCAACGCCATACCGAAATGCGTCGACCGGGGCCATGCCCCGGGTCAAGCCCCACACCATGGCCGCGAGGAAACTGTCGCCGGCACCGGTTGTGCTCTTGATCGCCACCTGCAGAGCCTCGGCGCGCCATGCGCCATCGGCGCTGACCAGCAGCGCGCCCTGCTCGCCCATGCTGAGCGCGACCAATTGGGCTCGACCGCTGTCGACCAGCTGGCGTGCGGCCGCGCATTGTTGTTCCTGCGTGTCGAGCCTGTGGCCGCTCAGTTCGGACAACTCGCGCAGGCTGGGTTTGATCAGCATCACGCCCTCGGCCAGCGCCTTAGCCAACGCGGCGCCGGAGCTGTCCAGCACGATCTTGCTGCCGCGCGCGCGCGCCAATTGCGCCAGCCGGGCGTAGCTGTCGTCGGCCAGGCCGGGCGGCAGACTGCCACTGAGCACGACGATATCGGGCGCCGGTCCGATCGTGTCGAGGTAAGCCAGGCAAGCTTGCCACTCCGACTCCGAAACCTGTGGCCCTGGCAATACGAATCGGTATTCGCGGCCGCTGCTGGCCTCGACTACTGAGAAGCTTTCGCGGGTTTCACCGCCGATCGCCAATCCCAGGCTGGGCAGATGCTCAAGTGCGATCAGGTGGCGCAGTTGCTGGCCGACCACGCCACCCGCCAGATACAAAGCGACGCAGTCGCCGCCCAGGCGCTGGATCACGCGCGCGACATTGATGCCGCCGCCACCGGGAAAGCGTTGTGATGGCGCGCAGCGCAGTTTGTGGCTGGGCAGCAGGCGGTCCGTTTCGGTGGAGATATCGACGGCCGGATTGAGCGTGACGGTCAGGATGGCGGGCATGGCGTGCTGGTGTCGGCGTTGTTGGGTTCTAGCCTCAATCGTCTTGTTTGCGCCAAACCAGGGCGAGTGCGCGCAACTTCTGCCAGGCGCCGAGCCGCTCGTCGGACAAGGCGTCGAGGAAGTCCGACAGGCGTTTGGACTTGGCCATCGTGTACACCGTCAGCATCAGCGTGAACAGGAACACCATGGCGAAGATCAGCAGGCGCGTTGCCAGCGGCGAATCGGCCTCGGCCAACAGGTTCATGCCCAGAAAACCCGTCGATACGGTGCCGATCAGACCGAAGATGGTGACAACCGTCAGCCGCACGACGGTGTTGGCCTGGCGGCGCAGGCTGTCGGCCTCCAGATAGCTGTTCATGTCGGCGATACGCTCCTTGACCTCGGCGTACAGCGGGTCCAGGCCCAAGTGCGTGGCGCACATGTGAAACAGCGCGCGCGCCTGCGCCTGTTCGGCCACTTCGTGAAACCAGTAGCGGTGCGTGAACCGAAGGAATCCGGCGAAACTGGCCCGTATCTCGCGTTTGAAGCGCCGCACGCTGGCCAGCTTGTTGACATCGAGCTGCTTGAGCGCCTCGACCAGCTTGTCGGAGTACATGAGCAGCGCGGCCTTCTGGAAATGCGCGATCAGGAACAGCAGGAAGTGCTGGTGCCGGAATTGCGACAACACGCCCCGATAGCGACAGGTGTAGAACTCCGATTGCACGCTTCCGACCACCACCAGTGAATGTCCGGTGCAGAGGTAGCGCGTATGGGGCGCCGCGCCGCCACTGCTCCAGAAGCGGTCGTAGCAGTATTTCGCTTCGAAATCGCTCAGGTGTTGTTCGGCATAAGGCAGGCCGGACGCTTGCTCCGCCATCGGTGACGCTGCCCCCGTGACCAGACCCAGGCGGATGAAGTCGGCGCGTGTCAGCAATTGCGGATTGTCCAGGGCCAGGTAGGCCATCTGCGGCATGCGGTAGTACTCGATCTGCCGATAACGCAAGGCGCCGGTCTGGTCGCTATGGTCACTGACCAGCGGCTGCAGCAGCCAGGCCCAATGGGCCGCGATGCGTGGCGCACGATGCTGGGCCACATGGGCCAGGAACAACTCGCGCTGGCGTGTGTCGGATTCCGCCAGCACCTGCCCATCGTGGCCCAGCCACTGGGCTTCGGCCAGGCAATGCATGGCCTGCCCATCGGCCTGCCAGCCGGCCGGGTAGCCGCGGCCGAACCGGTACATCAGTTCCTGGGCCTGGGCCAGGGAGAGCTGGTCCGCGCTGACCTCCAGGTTCACCAGTACCAGGTCCACGTCGAGGAAGAAGTACAGGTCGACGTGCACGATGTCCAGGTCGATGGGCGCATCGCCCTGGCGCAGCGTCATGCGCGCGCGGCGAACATCATGGCGGCGGAACACCCGCATGGGCGAACCCGCTGCCTGGTCGGAGTGCGCCCGCGCGGCCCGGCCTTCCCCGTACAGGAACTGCTGCACATAGGGCAGGAAGGTCACGAATTCGTTGTAGTGCCGCTCGTGGAACTGGTCCGCCGAGCCGGTGTATTCGTCCACCACCTCGCGCCATGGCGATGCGTCGCCCATCTTCTGCAATAGCTGCCAGGGCCGCTGGGTCTTGTCGTCGGCGCCGCGCACCGGCATCAGGCGCAGCGGCCACAACAACACCTGCCGCAAATGCGCTACATGGACCGGAGGCGTTGACTGCATGTCGGGACTTTAAAGCACATGCGGGCCTGCCGGGTGAGAATGAAGCCGGTGGTGCCAGACAGCGCACCCGGGTGCGCTATACAACGTTCGGGGATGGCGCGCAGCAAAAGGGCGGGCGCGTCATCGAGATGCACACCGGCCATGACCCGATGATCAGCGAGCCCGCGCGTCTGACCGAATTGAACTGCTCGGTTATTCTGGCTGCATGTCGCCGCATCAAACCAAAGGTTCATGCAACCAGTGCGAGCATTGCGGCGGGTGGATTCCCTCGATGGTCGGCAATCGCGCGCCGTGGTGGGTCTTCGGGTGGTGCCTGATGGCTCGGCAGCTACCGACGCGGCCGCTTCTTTGGTGCACCTACTAGTCACAAATAGTGCAAGTGCGGACTAGCCCGTTTGTGTGGACGCGAGACCCGCCAGGGTGCTAGTCAATTCCAATGACCTATCAAGTTAGCTAGGCTACGCTCTTGGACAGACGTGAGGCTCCAGCAATTGACTAGCGAAGAGAGTTGCCAACCGCCCTTTCAGGTCAGTCCACTCTCCCTTTTCAATTTCGGCCCTGTCGACTCGCAGGTATTGAATCTCCGCGTGCGACTGATCGTCAGTGGGAAAATGCACGATGTCAAACCGAAATCCATTTTTTGTCTGAAGGCGGCGAGTAGCACCAACCAACACGGTAAGCGCACCGACATATGTTCCCGGCGTATGCCCTTTGGCAATGCGCAAAGCCTGTCGATGGCATCCGGCGTTGTGAACCTGATCTAGCGTCGCATATTTGCGCCAATTGACCGACTCGCCCTCTTCTCGCCTGATCAAAAACAGCTCATTCGCAATCAACGCTTTGGTTTTTAGATCGTACTGCCTAGGCGCAGCAATCTGCCTCGATATCGAGTCTTCGTCGGGAATAAATTCGACGTCGAAACACAAATTGCACCTACCGCATTCAAGCGACGATCGCCAAAACGGCCGGAGGAATATGACTAGGCATCAACGTTACTGGCTCCAAGTACTCGGCTTGGTCAGTTCCAGCATTGCCTACCCCATGCAGCTTCCATCGATCAACCACCAACAACGCAGGCGATTGACGCTGATCCCATTGCATGACTAATCCGCCCTCCCCATCTGGAATTACTTTGGGAAAGTCAATTTGCTCTGGCAATAGCTGAAGAAATACAAAGGCCGCTTCCAGGGTTTGCCTGTCAATTTTCCAAAGATGCCCGGACGTCGAAGGATACCCATTGCAGTAGAAATCGCGGACCAGGTTTATCAGTCGGGCGCGGGTAGCCGACCTCGCACCAGCCGAAACCCCCCGCGCTTGAAATCCCTCAAAATAGTTTGACGTCGCCGTTGACTCTGCGGCGCGCTCCCATCGCTCTGTATCGGACGAAGCCGGTTGCGGCAATGAGATGTCCGACTTCCAACTAGAAGACGACTTCCGATCAATGCGATCAATCTTATCCAAACTCTCAAGTCCAAAACAATCCATCATGAGACTCTCCCCCACAGCATGTTGTGCGCATCGCTTCGAGTGATATCGGAAAAGCCACGCGTAATCCAAACATGCGAAACCTCAAACCACGCTGCCAATGAGTCATTGTCAGTCGATGAAGGCAATCCACGGGCAGTCATCTCTAAGCGAACAATCGGTTCACCGGATTGAGTCAATTTCGCGGACTGCGCAACGACGTGCAGCCGTCCGACATTGCTCGGCAACAAATACGATGTGGCCCATCTGAATTGTTCTGGGATTGGCAGAAAACGATTAGCATGAATACTGAGTTGGTGGTCTATCAATACCCCACCCAAGTCAGACGACAATTTGTCAACGTCAGCAATTGCGTTGAAGTACGAGTGTTCAAGCTGAAGAACGGTTGGCTGACCGACGGGAATGGACAGTAAAAACTTCTCAAATGCAGCCCAATATTTCCAGAAATTGGACATTATCCAAACGTTGCCAGGGTAAGCCAAGTCAGGGTCTCCAGGCAACTTGCGCCAATTGAACATAAACCGATCACCTTGTATCTGGAGCAAGGTTCGACTATCCGATGACACCAGCCATACCCGACGCAATGGAGGAACCGACTCGAAATCCAAGTTCACCAGTCCTTGGCTTTCGGGACTCATCGACTCAATCACTTGGCTAACAGGTGCAACTTCTTCAATGGACGGGAAGTCGCTGGCTACCGTATGCCAAAAGGTGCCGATATCCACAGTCCGAATCGGCTGCGGCACACTGAACGCGACACTGAAGACGACCTCCGTCACCGGCGGACGTGCGAACTTCACAGGACTTGATGCCATTGGTCGCTCGAGCAATTCATCCAGCGATATTAACCTAGCGCAGAATGTGTTAGCAATCGCCAACATGAGTGAGTTTTCAACTTCCGGACTAGGACGTTTAACCCCCGCCCGCCATCGGGCGGCAACCCGGCGAAGCGCATATCCCACGCGTATCGTCGGCGTATTGCACCGATACACGCAGGGTCGGGACTCGCGCCTGCCCGAACGTTATGCTAGGCATCTGTGTCGGTTTTGGATTCTAGGGAAAGCCCATCAGCGAATCGGCGTCCGGCACGGAACTTTTTGACAACGCAAGACCCCCGAGGTCGAGCCTGATCAGCATGCGCGCCGATTGCCAGTCCGCTGGCAGGCGCAACCCGTGTCCGTGAAATTCATGACAGGAGCACATCGATGAACGATCTTTTTTCGCTGCACGGACGCACCGCGCTGGTGACTGGCGGTTCGCGTGGCATCGGCCGGATGATTGCCGAAGGATTTCTGGCCCAGGGCGCCAAGGTTTATATCTCCGCCCGCAAGGCGGCGGCTTGCGACCAGGCGGCCGCCGAGATGTGCAAGATCGGCCCTTGTGTCTCCTTGCCTGCCGATGTGTCGAGCGTCGCCGGCGCGACGGCGCTGGCAGCGGCTTTTGCCGAACGCGAGGACCGGCTCGACATCCTGGTCAACAACGCTGGAGCTGCCTGGGGCGCCGAGTTCGACGTTTTTCCGGAAAGCGGCTGGGACAAGGTCGTCAACCTGAATCTCAAGGCCCCGTTTTTCCTGACCCAGGCCCTGTCTGAACAATTGCGCATGGCAGCCCAGACACGTCCGGCCAAGGTCATCAACATCGCGTCGATCGACGGTGTGTCGGTCAATTCGCAGGAAACCTATTCCTATGCCGCCAGCAAGGCCGGGCTGATCCACCTGACCCGGCGCATGGCGCTGCGCCTGGTACAGGACAACATCGTCGTCACGGCGATCGCCCCGGGTGCGTTTGCGTCCGACATGAACAAGGATGCGCGCGACCATTCCGATGCGGTGTCGGCGCGCATTCCGTCGGGGCGTATCGGCACCGCCGAAGACATGGCCGGCGCGGCCATCTACCTGGCGTCACGCGCCGGCGACTATGTGGTCGGATCCACGTTGGTGGTGGATGGCGGGGTGACACACGCGCGCGGTTGAGGCGCCTGCGTTACTCGAGAAAACGTACCTTGACGCTCTTGCCCTTGACCTTGCCGGCGTTGAGCCGGCGCATCGCTTCCTTGGCGATATCGCGCTGTACCGCCACGAAGGTCGTGAACTCGGTCACGGTGATCTTGCCGATCTGCTCGCGGCTGTAGCCACCGTCCGGGCCGGTCAACGCACCGAGCACATCGCCGGGCCGGATTTTTTCCTTGCGTCCGCCCAGCAACTGCAATGTGACCATCGGAGGCAACAAAGGCCCGCTTGCGGTGGGTGTCAACTCGGCGATAGGGTGCCAGACCGACTCCTGCTTCTGGTATTGCTCGATCTTGCCGACCGACCCCATTTCGTCCATGCTGGCCAGACTCAAGGCCAGACCGGCCTCACCGGCGCGTCCGGTGCGGCCAATGCGGTGCACGTGCACCTCGGGGTCGGGCGTGATGCTGACGTTGATCACCGCCTCGAGTTGCGTGATGTCCAGCCCGCGCGAAGCCACGTCGGTGGCCACCAGCACCGAGCAGCTGCGGTTCGTGAACTGCGCCAGCACCTGGTCGCGTTCGCGCTGCTCCAGCTCGCCATACAACGCCAGCGCACTGAATCCCTGCTGCTGCAGTGCCACGACCAGTTCCCGGCACTGCTGTTTGGTATTGCAGAACGCGAGCGTGCTGATCGGCCGAAAGTGGTTCAACACACGCGCCACGGTCTCAAACCGGTTGGCACGGGTCACCTCATAAAAACGCTGCTCTATCTGTGGCCCGGTCGTCTGGCTGGCCACCTCGATGCGCACCGGTTCGCGCATGAACTGCCGGGCCAGTTTCTCGATGCCTTCGGGGTAGGTGGCAGAGAATAGCAAGGTCTGGCGCGTGGCCGGGCACTGCTTGGCGACGGTGCAGATGTCGTCGAAGAAACCCATGTCGAGCATGCGGTCGGCCTCGTCGAGCACCAGCGTGTTCAGCGCCTCGAGCGTCAGGTATTCGCGCGCCAGATGGTCCATCACCCGGCCCGGCGTACCGACGACGACATGTGCGCCATGCTCCAGCGACGCGCGTTGCCCGCGCAGGGCGACACCGCCGCACAGCGTGACAACCTTGATGTTTTCTTCTGCCCGCGCCAGGCGCCGGATCTCGGTCGTGACCTGATCGGCCAGTTCGCGTGTCGGACACAACACCAGCGCCTGCACCGCAAAGCGGCGCGGATTGAGGTTGGTCAGCAAGGCGAGCGCAAATGCGGCCGTCTTGCCGCTGCCGGTCTGCGCCTGCGCGATCAGATCCTTGCCACCCAGCGCCGGCGGCAGACTGGCGGCCTGGATTGGCGTCATGACCGAATAACCCAGGCTGCTCAGATTCTCCAGCGTGCCCGGCTTGAGCGGCAGGGTGTCGAAACCCGCCGCGGCCTGGGTCGTGACCTGCGTCACACGCTGGTCATCGCAACCGTTTTGGTCGCGAGATACGCTTCCAGCGCCTCGGGACCACCTTCACTGCCGTAGCCCGAATCCTTGACGCCGCCGAACGGCAGTTCCGGAAAGGGTGCGGCGCCCTGGTTGATCCACAACATGCCGGTCTGCATCTGGCTGCTGAGCTGGTGGGCGGTCTTGATCGAGCTGGTGAACGCGTAGGCCGACAGTCCGAACGGCAGGCGGTTGGCTTCGGCGATGGCCTCGTCGATGTTCTTGACGCTGCGCACGGCCGCCATCGGGCCAAACGGCTCGCTGTTGAACACGGCGCTGTCCAGCGGCGCATCGAGCAGCAGCGTGGGGGCAAAGAAGTTGCCTTCGGTGCCGATACGCTCGCCGCCGGCAGCCACCGTGGCGCCGCGCTTGACGGCATCGGCGGTGATCTCCTGCATCGCGGTCACGCGGCGCCCGTTGGCCAAGGGGCCCATCTGGGTTCCGGCTTCCAGGCCGGCGCCGACTTTGAGAGTCTTGATGTAGCCCAGGAATCCGGCGACGAACTCCTCGCGCACGTCTTCCTCGACCAGGAAACGCGTCGGCGAGATACATACCTGGCCGGCGTTGCGGAACTTGGCGCCGGCAATCATCTTGATGGCATGCGCGATATTCGCATCTTTGGCCACGATCACCGGAGCGTGGCCGCCGAGTTCCATCGTGGCGCGTTTCATGTGCAGCCCCGCCATCGCGGCCAGTTGCTTGCCCACCGGCGTCGAGCCGGTGAAGGTGATCTTGCGGATCACCGGATGCGGGATCAGGTAGCCGCTGATCTCGGCCGGGTCACCATACACCAGCGACACCACGCCTGCAGGCATGCCGGCATCCACAAAAGCGCGGATCAGTTCGGCCGGCGAGGCCGGGGTTTCTTCGGCGGCCTTGACGATGATGGAGCAGCCGGTGGCCAACGCGGCGCCCATCTTGCGCACCACCTGGTTGATCGGGAAGTTCCACGGCGTGAAAGCGGCCACCGGGCCAACCGGCTCCTTGAGCACCATCTGCTGCACGTTCATCGCGCGCGGCGAGACCAGGCGGCCATAGACACGTTTGCCTTCTTCGGCGAAATACTCGATGACGTCGCTGGCCGAGGCGACCTCGACCTTGGCTTCGGCCAGGGGTTTGCCCTGCTCCATCGTCATCATGCGGGCGATGTCGGCGCTGCGTTCGCGCAGCAACTGTGCGGCGCTGCGCATGATCTTTGCCCGTTCGAAGGCGGGCGTGTTGCGCCAGACCTCGAAACCCTTGGCGGCAGAGGCAAGTGCCTCATCAAGGTCGGCGATCGTGGCCTTGGCCACGGTGCCGATTTCCTTGCCGTCCGCCGGATTGTGGACTTTCAAAGTCGCGCCACCACGGGCGGGGCGCCATTCATTGTTGATCAGCAGTTGAACGTCTGGATAGGTCATGGTCGGAATCCTGGGTTTTCGGGTAACGGGGAAGGGTGGTTTGGCGCTGTGGGCGGCGCATCGTTCTGCAGTGCAGAAGAGGGCCACCAGCGCGGGACGTGCCAGATATTGTCGCGCAAAGCCCATGACCCGCGCCGGCATGGTGGTGTCGGCGACCCCCAGCGCCGGTCGTTACCATGGTGTCCCCGATGCAGATCGACGTATTTCCATGACCGTCTCCCTGGACTCCGATTTCGCCACCATTGCCGCGCTGATTCGGCAGCACGCTGCGCGCACGCCGCACCAAGTGGCGCTGGTGCAGGGCGAGCGCAAGCTCGACTATGCCGGCCTCGACGCGTCGATGGACCGGGTGGCTTGGGCCTTGCAGCGTGAAGGCTGGGGCCCGGGCGACTCGGTCGCGATCTGCGCTGGCATGTCGATCGACTATGTCGCAGTGTTCATGGGCACCCTGCGCGCCGGCCTGGCAGTGGCCCCGCTCGCGCCCGGCTCCGGCGCGGACAGCCTGGCGCGCATGGCGGGCGATGCGCAGGCGCGTTGCGTCTTCGTCGATGCCGCCAGCGCTGAGGCGATGGGACCGGCACTGCCGACAGCGCCGCGGCGCATTGCGCTTGGCGGCGGCGATGCGGCCATGTCGCTCGATCACTGGCTGCAAGGCGCGCTCTTGCCACCGCGAGAGGTCGACATACGGCCCGAGTGGCCGTTCAACATCATCTATTCGTCCGGCACCACCGGCGAGCCCAAGGGCATCGTGCAGTCGCACGGCATGCGCTGGACCCATGTGTGCCGAGGCGCCACTTACGGGTATGGGCCGCAGGCGGTGACCATCCTGTCCACGCCGCTTTATTCCAACACCACGCTGGTGGTGCTCTTTCCCACCATCGGTTGCGGCGGCGCCGTCGTGCTGATGCCCAAGTTCGACGCGCTTGGCTATCTGGAGCTGGCTCAGCGCCACCGCGCCACGCACACCATGCTGGTGCCGGTGCAATACCAGCGCCTGATGGCGCATCCGGAGTTCGACCGCTTCGACCTGTC